>Ga0207664_10001362_pt1 | contig 16056 bp, 12 predicted proteins | sample LARL83metaG_FD_184349 | JGI IMG/M metagenome (GOLD analysis project Ga0207664, IMG submission 184349) | Corn, switchgrass and miscanthus rhizosphere microbial communities from Kellogg Biological Station, Michigan, USA - LAR L8-3 metaG... | ecosystem: Host-associated > Plants > Roots >... | reverse complement strand
CCATCGCGCGCGTCGTGCTGGAAGCGAAGCGGGTGATGCCTCATTTCGATTCCGACAGCCGCCTCGACGGGTTCGATGTCGGCGGGCTGGCCCTTCCCACCGCAGCAGACGGAACGGCGCTGATCCCTTTCCGGGGCAAGCCCAAGACCTTTCGCTACTACTCGGCGGCCGACGTACTGGCGGGAACAGCGCCGGCGGATTTCGCCGGTGCGATCGCGCTGGTCGGGACGACGGCCAAGGGACTGCAGGATTTGCGACCGACGCCGCTCGCCGCCGACTTTCCTGGAGTCGAAATCCACGCGAGCCTCCTTTCCGGCATGTTGAACCAGAATTTGAAATCGGTTCCGGCGAACGCGAACGCGATCGAGGCGCTGATCATGCTGCTGACCGGGTTGGTCGTGCTGTTCGTCATTCCCTACCGCGATCCGGTATTCAATGCGCTGGGCGTCGTCGCCGTCATGGGTGCGGTGGCCGCGGCGAACCTTCTGCTCTGGATCAAGCTGAACGAGGTCGTCCCGGTGGCCGCGACGCTGCTGATGCTCGCTGTCCTGTTCGCCTGGAACATGCTGGCCGGCTTCATGCGAGAGGAACGCAAGATCCGCCGGGTTTCGGCGATGTTCGGCGAGTATGTGCCGCGCGAGCGGGTCGCGCAAATGGTCGAAAGCGGAGAGCGCTACAGCATGGTCGGCGAGAGCCGCACGATGACCGTGCTGTTCTGCGACGTGCGCGAGTTCACCGCGCTGTCGGAAAACCTGCCGCCGCGCGAACTGTCGGCGATGCTGAACGCCTACCTGACGCCGATGACCGAGATCATCCACGCGCATCACGGGACGGTCGACAAATACGTCGGCGACGCGATCATGGCATTCTGGGGCGCGCCGATCGACAATCCGAACCACGCGCGCGACGCCGTTCTCGCCGCGCTGGCGATGCAGCGCAGAGTGTCGTCGCTGGCACAGGAGTTCAAAAAGCGGGGCTGGCCGGAGCTTGTCATCGGCGTCGGCATCAACACCGGCGCAATGAACGTCGGCGACATGGGTTCCGAATTCCGCAAGGCTTATACGGTGCTGGGCGACGCGGTCAACCTGGCATCGAGGCTCGAGGGGCTGACCAAGGAATACGGCGTCGCCGTCATCATCGGCGAGGACACGCGCGCGGCCGTGCCCGACATCCGCTGTCGCGAAATCGATCGCGTGCGCGTCAAGGGCAGGGGGAATCCGGTGACGATATTCGAGCCGCTGCCGGCAGCGGAACAGGCGAGCGCCGGGGAAATCGCGGCCTGGGACAAGGCGCTGCTGCAATATCGCGAGCGTCGCTTCGCCGATGCTGCGGCCTCGCTCGCGGCGCTTGCCAGCGCGCATCCGGCGACGCGTCTCTACGCCTATTTCGCGCAGCGCTGCGCGGCCTACGCGGCGGCGCGGCCGCCGGCGGATTGGGACGGCGCGACCAACTTCGCTACGAAATAGCCTCGGCGGGCTTCAGCAGCCGCCGGGCCCGCATTTGCGATAGCCGACGACGCCCTCGATCACGCTGCCGGTGCGGGTATTGAAATAGTAGTCGATGCCGATGCCGGATCCGCCGGGGCCGGCAAAAAAGCCGGTGAAGTTTCCGGCGACCAGCGGTTGGCAAGCGCCGCCGGCGCAACCGGTCGATGCACCGCCGAGGCCGCCGGTCGAGAAGCGGCCGTTGACGATGCTGGCGACGCCCCCCATCGTGTAGTTTGCGCCGTTGAAGCCGGCGGTCAGACCCGAGAGCCCGAGTTGCGCGGTGGTGAAGTTGACGTTGACGGTGCCCCCGGAGAGGAGCGTCCCGACGGCGCCGCTGCCCGAATCGGTCGGCCGCGTGCCGCCGACCACCGCATACGACACCTGGCCGGACGTCGGCAGCGCTGTCGCGGTATTGCCGTAGATGTAATGCAGGTCGCCGCCGTCGTTGTGAACGACCTGATTGCCGAGTGCCTGCGTGATCGTCGACCCGGGGCCCGACCAGCGGCCCCAGTTGAGCCCGCTGCCCGCGGCGAAGCGCGATGCGATCGAGCCGTCGCTGCCGACGTCGGTCAATGTCGCCGTGCCGAGATCCGCCGCGAGGGAGCCGTTGTGGAACGAGTGCAACGCGCCGGCGACGATGCCGAGCTGCAAGTCGGGGTTCGTCGTGGTGTCGAGCTCCAGCGTATAGCGGTCCGATCCGACGACGATCGTCTTTCCGCCGGTGAGCAATCCGCCGCCCAGATCTTCGGTCGCCATGAAGGCGAACGCCGGTTGCGGCAGCGCCGGCGCCGGCGCGGACTCGGGCACCTTGGCAAAGCGCAATTCGGTCGGCGCGGTACGCGCGACGCGCGTGCGGCGCTCGAGCTTGTCGGACAGGAAATCGGGCGGCCCGAGCCAGCGCAGCGGCGCCTGTCCGTCCGGTACGTAGAAAAACTCGTCGGCGCCGAACTCGCCGCTGCCAAAACCGTTGGCGACGACGACGCCGCCTTCGTAGGTCCCGCCGTACATGCCGGCGCCGACGTCGGCCCCGCGGTTCTTGCATTGGCCGGCCGCGCAGATCTGCACCTGGTAGTGCGTGCCGCGTATGCCGATCGTCGCCTGCGTCGTCAGCAGCTGATACTGATCGTGGTTGAGCTTGCCGATCTGCCCGGTCAGCGTCCGGAAGCCGCCGCGCACCAGCCGGAAGACCGCGGCCTCGCTGCCATCCTGCTTGCCGGTGAAATTGAAGCGCTCGATGCGAAACTCGGTTTCGGGCTTGAGCGCAACCAGCGCATCGTCGCTGAAGCGTATCTGGGCATAGCTATCCGGCCCGGTGACGACGCTGTCGCCGGCGCTGACCATCGCCCCGGCGGCGAGACGCACACGCTCGCCGCCGCGGACGGCGGTGACATCGCCGACCGCCAGCAGGATCTTTCCCGCGTTCTGCGCCAGCGCACCAGTCGCCGCAAGCGCGCAGTAGAGCAGCAGACCGAGCCGCCATGCGAGCCGGCGCCGGCGCGCAATGGCCGTGCTATTTGAATTCATAGCGAACCTTCAGTGCGCCGACGTGGCGCGTGTATTCGTAGAGCTCGAGATTCGAGGTGTTTTTGGCGTACCGGTACTCGCCGCGCACGCTCAGGTTGCGGTTGACCAGATAGATCGCGCCCACGCTCAAGCCGAGGTTGCGGTCGCGCCGCGTGACGTCGAGCAGCGGAATCGGCGCGTCGTAATCGCTGTCGGCGTAGGCGACGCCGGCATTCAGCGCCCAGAAAGCCGATGGCGATACCGTGACGTCGACGCCTGCGCCCCGGATGCTGCGGCCGAGATCGCCGCGGCTCTCGCGATTGTGCTCGTCGCCGTAGAACAGCGTCGCATTGAGCACCGGCTGCCAGCGGCGCAGCCACACCTGCCGGTAGCTAACGCTCAAGGCGCTCAGGTCGGCATTGCGGGCCGCGTTGTCGCCGTCGTAGCCGATGCGCGCGTACTGCGGCGCCAGCGCGAACGAGGACAGCTCGGAGATTTGCCGGCGCCATTCGAGGCCGACGCCGTCGGTCCAGCGGTAGCGCGATCCGTCCAGCGCGATCTCGCCGTGAGCGTAGGCCAGCGAGTACTCGTTGCGATCGGCACGGTAGGAGGCGCCGAGCGCCGCGCCGTAATTCGCGAGGTTGAATTCGGAGGCCGATCCGTAGAAGGCGCCGCCGCCGTAGATGCTGGCGTTGACCGTCAATCCGGCGGACACCGGGTGGCGGATCTCGGCGCCGGCAGCCAGCCATCCGAACGCCGATTCCTTGCGCACGCCGAAGTCGTCGACGGTGACCGGCCCGAGCACCGGCAAGCCGATATCGGCCTGCGCAACGCCGGCGTTGGCATTGCTGTCGTAGCCGCCGCCGACCTCGACGAACGCGGTGCGCCGGCCGCGATAGCGCGCCTCGCGATCCGTCAGCGCCGCGAGATAGCGGTCGATGCCGGCCTGGACCTCGGGGGGCGGCCGGGTTCGGGCCACCGCTTCGAACTCCTCGCGCGAGCGGACGTCGTCACCGGCGTAAAAATAGGCTCGCGCCAGCTCGAGGCGGGCGCGCGCATCGTCGGGAAATTGCAGTACATAACGCTCGAGTGCCAGGACGCCTTCACCGGAGCGGCCGATGTCGACAGCCGCGACACCGCACCACAGATCGAATTCCGGCGGACGGTCGGGAGCGTCGATCGACGTGGCGCAATGCCGGGCGTACGCGGCGGCGGAATCGCCGGCTTCGACCGCGGTACGCAAGTCGTCGACCGGCGCGGCAACGGCGGCAAGCGCGCAAGCGCACGCACCTAGCGCGCTCACGACGATCGCTGCATGCCGCAACCGGCTCGAACGCTGCGCGACAGAATCGCCGTCCGAACGCAGTGCCATGCTAGCGCCGCCCCTCCCGAATTTGGCTGGCGGCGATCATAGCATGGCACCGCCACGCTTCCGCTGTAGCTCGCTAGGGGACGACCTGGTCTATGGTGATGCGCAAGCCCGTGGCGCCGGGCTTGACCGGCGCGCTTCTCCCGAACAGATCACCGGGCTGCGCAAGCGCATTGCCGGTGCGCGACAGGCGCGCTTCGACGATCACTTCGCTGGCCGTCGAGAGCTTGGCGCCGGCCATGCCCATCGCATCGTCGAGCGTGAATTCCTTCGGCAATTCGCTGGCCGGAATCCGCATCGCGGCCAGCGGCATCCGCGGGCCGCTCGCGGCGCGCGCGAAGATGAAAACGGTGTCGGTGGGCGCGACTTGTTGTGTCAGCGACGGGCTCAGGTCGACGCGTCCACTGATCGTGCCGGCGTTGCCTGCGCCGGCGCTGTCCGGCGTCGGCGCCCGCGTCGCCTTCGCGGCATCCGCCGCGCCACCACCGAGCGCGGCGATCACGGCGGCAACCTGGACTGCGTCATCGGAGCCCGGGGGCAGCTGCGCGGCGAGCCGGCGCCAGTAAGTCAGCGCCTTCGAAGGATCGTGCGCTTCCATCGCCGCGGTTGCGGCAAGCGCGAGCGCCTTTCCGTGCTGTGGATCAACGGCCAGCGCGCGCTCGATCAGGGCAAGCGGTTTGCCGGCGAGGTGGCGGCCCTGCATCATCCCCAGGGCGTCGGCGTAGTCGGCGAGCAGATCCGGGTTGTCGGGCGCCAGCGCAAGCGCTTTGGTGTACGCTTCCGCCGCGGCGGGAAACCGACCGAGCGTGTAATACGAGCGCGCCAGCAGCGCCCAGCCTTCGGCGTTATCGGGATGCTGCTGAAGCCGTCGCTCCAGCGCGCCGATCATCGCGGCGATTTGCGGATCGCTCATTTCATGCCCGCCGTCGGCCGCGACGGCGACAGCCGCGGCCCCGGGATCGCCGAGACGGCCGTAGAGGACGATCGCCAGCACCGGGATCGACACCAGCAGAGCTATGGCCAGCGGCCATGAGCGCCCCGGCATCGCGCCGCTCGCCGTCTTCTGCGGCGCCTCGCTGATTTCATCGGCGAGGCGCCGCGCAAGATCCGACACGACGGCCTCGCGCTCGGCGCCGGTGATTACACCCGATGCGAAATCTTCGTCCGCGGCGCGTTTCTGGTCCCGTAGCACCGCGATTGCCGCCGAGTCGGCGTCCGGCACCGCAGTTGCGCGCCGCATGCGCAGCAGAGGCCAGAGCAGCACGGCCAATGCGCTGAGCAGCAGCCCGGCAGCGAGGAACCAGAAAAGAAGCATCGGCAGAAATTCCGCAGGACGACTAGTGCGCGCATTATACGGGCAGCGCGAGCGCCGACCGGCCGTGTTGCATCGCGGGACCGCAAGGCGCCGACAGGGGCTTCTGCTATGATCTTTCCCGCGGACGAACGATGAGCAAAGAGATGCCCGACCAGGACATACGCGAGGCCTCGCTCGAATACCATCGCGCGCACCCGCCGGGCAAGATCTCGATCCTGCCGACCAAGCAGCTGACCAACCAGCGAGACCTCGCGCTCGCCTATACGCCGGGCGTCGCCGCCGCCTGCGACGAAATCGTCCGCGATCCGGGGCAAGCGCGCAATCTCACGGCGCGCGGCAACCTTATCGGCGTCATCACCAACGGCACGGCGGTCCTTGGGCTCGGCGCGATCGGTCCGCTCGCCGGCAAGCCGGTGATGGAAGGCAAGTCGGTCCTGTTCAAGAAATTCGCCGGCATCGATTGTTTCGACATCGAAATCGACGAACGCGATCCGGACCGGCTGGTGGACATCATCTGTGCGCTCGAGCCGACGTTCGGCGGCATCAATCTCGAGGACATCAAGGCGCCCGAGTGCTTCTATGTCGAGCGCAAATGCCGCGAGCGCATGCGCATCCCGGTATTCCACGACGACCAGCATGGCACGGCGATCATCGTCGGCGCCGCGGTGCTGAACGGTCTTCGCGTCGTCGGCAAGGAGATCCGCGCGGTCAAGCTGGTGTGCTCGGGCGCCGGCGCCGCGGCGCTCGCCTGCCTCGATCTGCTGGTCGAGCTCGGCGTTCAGCGCGAAAACATCTGGGTCGCCGACATTGCCGGCGTCGTCTATCGCGGCCGCAAGGAGGAGATGGACGACAACAAGGCGCGCTACGCACAGGCCACCGACGCGCGAAAGCTGGCCGACATCATTCCCGGCGCCGACATATTTATCGGACTGTCGGCGCCGCGCGTGCTCAAGCCCGAGATGCTGAAGCTGATGGCCGAAAGGCCGTTGATCATGGCGCTCGCGAACCCGGAGCCCGAGATCATGCCCGATGTCGCCAAGGCGGCTCGGCCCGACGCGGTCATCGCGACCGGCCGCTCCGACTTTCCGAACCAGGTCAACAACGTCCTCTGCTTTCCGTTCATTTTCCGCGGCGCGCTGGATGTGGGCGCGACGACGATCAACGAAGCGATGAAACTCGCTTGCGTGCGGGCGATCGCCGACCTCGCGATGGTGGAACAGTCGGACATCGTCGCCGCCGCCTACGGCGTCCAGGACGTCAAGTTCGGCCCCGAATATCTGATTCCCAAGCCGTTCGACCCGAGACTGATCGTCATGATCGCCCCGGCGGTTGCCCGCGCGGCGATGAGCTCCGGCGTCGCGACGCGCCCAATCGAGGATTTCGACGCCTACCACGCGCGCCTCTTGCAGGTCGTCTACCACTCGGGCCTGTTGATGAAGCCGATCTTTCAGGCGGCGAAAAAGGCGCCGAAGCGGGTCGTCTACGCCGAGGGCGAGGAAGAGCGCGTGCTGCGTGCGGTTCAGGTCGTCGTCGACGAAGGCCTGGCCCGGCCGATGCTGATCGGGCGTCCCGCGGTGATCGAGCGCCGCCTGGAGCGATACGGCTTGCGCATCAAGCCCGGCGTCGACATCGAGATCGTCAATCCGGAATCCGATCCGCGTTACCGCGCCTATTGGACCGAGTACTATCGGCTGACGCAGCGCAAGGGCGTGTCCCAGCAGTTCGCCAAGATCGAGATGCGCCGCAGGCTGACATTGATCGGCGCGATGATGATCCACATGGGAGACGCGGATGGCATGCTGTGCGGAACGTTCGGCCCGCATTCGGCGCACCGGCACTACGTCGAACAGGTTGTCGGCCTGCGCGACGGCGTGACGACCTGGGCGGCGATGAATGCCGTGCTGCTGCACGACCGGACCGTGTTCATCGCCGACACCTACGTCAACCGGGATCCCTCCGCCGAGCAGATCGCAGAGATCGCACGGCTCGCGGCCGAGGAGGTGCGCCGCTTCGGCATCGTCCCCAAGGTGGCGCTGGTGTCGCACTCGAGTTTCGGCTCCAGCACCGACCCGCAGGCGCGCAAGATGCAACTGGCGCTGTCGCTCATCAACGCGCAGGAGCCCGATCTCGAGGTCGAAGGCGAAATGCAGGGCGATGCGGCGCTGTCGGAAAAGATCCGCCGCACCGCGTTTCCCGATGCTCGACTCAAGGGCGACGCCAACTTGCTGATCATGCCAACGCTGGATGCCGCCAATATTTCTTTCAATCTGCTCAAGGTTGCCGCCGGCAGCGGGCTGACGCTCGGGCCGATCCTGCTCGGCGTCGCCAAGCCCATCCACATCCTGACGCCGTCGGCCACCGTGCGGCGCATCGTCAACATGACCGCGTTGGCCGTCGTCGACGCCGGCGTCGATCGGCAGCGCGCGCTGATCTGACGCTGCGGCGCTTTGCCCGGCCTGATTGCTCTTCGCTGTAAGAATTACACGCCGACTCGGCATCTTTGTCGCAATCGATTCCGCGACGCGGACCCCCGCAGTGCGGGCGAGGGTCGGCATGATTCCTGCTGCGTAGATCACGTTCGCGCCTTGGCAACCGCCTTCCGCGCCGACCATCCCCAGGAGACGTCATGAGCAAGCAACCATTCCTTTCCGACGTCGCGAGCCTGCGGCAGCGGGCGCGGCAACACATCGAAGAAGGCGCGGTCACCGCCGGATACGGCGGCGACACGCAGACGGCGATCCGTGTGCTCAACGAAGCCCTGGCGACCGAGATCATCTGCGTGCTTCGTTACCGCCGCCACCATTTCATGGCACGCGGGATCCATGCCGGGCCGGTGGCCGCCGAATTTCTCGAGCATGCCATCGAGGAGCAGGCGCACGCGGACCTGATCGCCGAACGTATCGTGCAATTGGGCGGCGAGCCGAATTTTTCGCCGGACGGCCTGGCAACGCGCAGCCATTCGGAATACGTCGAGGGCAAGGACTTGATCGACATGATCAAAGAGGACCTGGTCGCCGAGCGGATCGCGATCGACAGCTATCGCGAGATCGCGGCCTATTTCGCACCGTTCGATGCCACTTCGCGTCGTCTTATGGAGGAAATCCAGGCAAAAGAAGAGGAACACGCCGACGATCTCGCCGACCTCCTCAGCCACCTGCCGCCGAATCTGAAAAATTGATGTAGGTCTTTGTCCGACAGCGCCCGCGCATTGCGCCGACACGAGAAACAGTCGCGGACCGATAGCGGCAAGCGGCCGCACTCGGCATAGTCTGTCTACCACAGGGGGAGACAGGTATGTTCAGGCAAGCGCAGGAAAGCGATCGGACCCGGACACCGGACCTGTTTCCCGAGGTCGAAGTAAAGCGGACAGGGTTCGGTCGGTCGCCGATCGTCGGTGCGGACAGCCTGCTCGGTTGCATCGTGCTCGACAGCCAGGGCCAGCGCGTCGGCGAGTTGCTCGACGTTCTGGTCGATATGCATGCCGGCAGAGTTGCCTACGGTGTCGTGGTTCTCGACCATGCGCCCGACTGGAGCGAGCGACTGATCGCAGTGCCCTGGAACACGATGTACATGCAGGTCGACGGCGACGGGATCTGTGTCAATGCCACGCGCGATTGGATCGAGCGGGCGCCGTCGATGCGCGTCGAAGCGATGAACGCGCTGCTCGATCGCGAGCTCGCGGTGTTCATCCATGCCTACTTCGGCGCGAAGCCGTATTGGGAGCGTGCTGCACAGCATTGCTAGCGGCACGAGGCCAGAACCGCCGGCCAGGAGGCGGGAACAGACACTGCAAGGAGCAAAAATGCACAGTCACCTCAAGCCAATGATCGCGATTACAGCGCTGGCCTCGAGCTTGCTGCTCATCGCCGGCTGCGGCCAACAAGGTACCGGCACTGGCGCGACGGTCGGCCAGAAGATGGATCGCGCGGCAGACAAGGTCGCCGACAGCACCGCGAACGCCACCTCGAAGGTCGCGACGGCGGCCGACGACACGGCGATTACCGCCAAGGTCAAGGCCGCGCTAATCGCGGAACCGGGCCTGAAGTCGACCGATATCAACGTGGACACCAAGGAAGCCACGGTAACCCTGTCGGGGACCGTAGCCTCCAACGAGATGCGCGACCGTGCGAAGCAGATCGCATCGTCGACCAGCGGGGTCAAGAACGTCGTCGACAACCTGGTCGTGAAGTCGGCTTGACGCCACGGCATCGGAGCAGTGATGAATCGTGATCGAATCGAAGGACGTCTGAGGTCGTTCATCGGCGCGCTCGAAGAGAGCTGGGGCCGCGTGATCGGCGATCAAACGCTGCAGTTCCGCGGCGAACGGTCGCGCTCGCTGGGCCGGATCCAGTCCGGCTACGGCGCGGTGCGCGACCGGCCGATGCTCGACCGCCGTCGCAGCGCCGGTTGACCCTTCGCGCGGGCAGCGCCTTTGCCGGCGCGCCCGCGCGGGGCTTAGCCGCTTCAGGCAGCCTGCTTCGGGATCGTCACCACGACGGTCGTGCCGTCGGACGTCGAAGAGACCGAGAGATTCCCGTTGAAATGCTGCGCGCGTTCGCGCATCCCGCGAACGCCGTGCGACATCGGCTTGCGCAAGTCTTCTTCGCTCATGCCGCCGCCGTCGTCGCGGACGGTCAGCACGTACGCGCGGTCGGTCTGCGTAAGCCCTATCCAGGCATTGGTCGCGTTGGCGTGCCGCGCGACGTTGGTGATCGTTTCCTGGAATATGCGGAAAAGCGCGAGTCCCCGCTCCCGATCGATGACGATGTCGGGATCGGGCGTTTCGAAATGAAGCCTTAGCTTGGTGTGTTTTTCGTATTCGCCGATCTGCCAGCGCAGGGCGGCGGCAAGTCCGAGATCATCCAGAATGCTGGGGCGCAGGTCGGTGACGATCTTGCGCGTCGTCGCCACGGCCGAGTCGACCAGCTGGATCATCGCGCTGCGCTTGGCGCGCGCTGCCGACAGATGGGCGGGAAGCAGCGCGTCGAGCGACTCCAGGTCCATTTTCAGGACGCTCAACGTCGCGCCGAGCTCGTCGTGCACCTCGCGCGCAATGCGCTGCTTTTCCTCCTCTCGCACCGTCTGAAGGTGGCGCGACAGCTCGCGCAGCTCCTCGCGCGAGCGCTCGAGCTCCACCTGCGAGAGCCGGCTCTGCGTGTCGTCGAACACGACGCCATCCCAGAGCACGCCCGCGTTTTCCGCTTGCCTGGGACGGGCCCGGATACTGATCCATCTTTCGGTCGACTCGTGGCGCGGCTGGATGCGACCGCTCCAGCTCCAGTTCGACAGTTGCGCGGCGGACGCCTCGAGCGTTGCTTCCAGATGCGGCCGCTCGGCAGGCGCGACGAGATCGAAAAAGGCAGCGCTGTTCGCGATCAGCGCGCCCTCGGTGACGCCGGTCAGCGCGACCACACCCTCGCTGACGTACGAAAACGACAGCTTGCCGGCGGGATCGCGCAGCAGCTCGAACACCATGCCCGGGACGTTGGCGGTCATGCCCTGGTAACGCGCCTCGCTCTCCTTGAGCGCGCTTTCCATCGCGCGCCGCACCGTGTTGTCGTAGCAAGCGTTGAGGTAGCCGGCAAAGCGGCCCTGCATGTCGTAATACGGACGACCGTTGCAGATCATCGATCCGAAGCTGCCGTCGGCGCGGCGCAGCCGGAACTCGTACTCGAAAGTTTTCTGCGCGGGAAAGGTTTCGGCGATGATCTCCCGCCAGCGCGCGCGGTCGTCCGGGTGCACGCCGTCCAGCCAGCCGGAGCCGAACTCCTCCTCCTGCTTGCGGCCGGTGTACTCGAGCCATGCCTGGTTCAGGTAATCGCAGGCTCCGGTGGTGTCGGAGCGCCAGACCAGATTGGGGAACCCCGAGAACAGCGAGAAATAGAAGTCGCGCGCGCGCTCGGTCTGCTCGCGCAACTCGAGCCGCATTGTTGCGTCGCGAGTGACGACGGAAAAGCCGCGAAGATTGCCGGGCTCGTCGCGGATCGCCGAGATTATGTCGTCGCCGCAATACCGGCTGCCGTCCTTGCGCAGGTGCCAGCATTCCTCCTCGTACCACCCGCGCCGGGCCGCAATGGCCAGCTCCTTTTCCGGCGGTTCCTTGCGATCGGACGGGTAGAGAACGGAAAAATGCTTGCCGACGATCTCGGTCGCCGTATAGCCGTTCAGTGCCTGCGCGCCCGGATTCCAGCTTGCAACGCGGCCCTCGGTGTCCAGCATGTATATCGCGCAGTCCTTGACGGCGTTGATGATCAGGCTGGTGCGGCTTTCGCTTTCGCGCAATTCCTGCTCGACGTGGTATCTCCGCGCGATGTCGCTGACCAGCCGCTCGTTCGTCCGCTTGAGATCTTTCGCATTGGCGCGCGCAGTCTGGAAAAGGTAGGTCGAAAGCGCGAGCAGCGTCGCCAGGATCGTACCGAGCGCCAGGGCGGCGATTGGCAAGGGCGAGGCGCCGCCGGCGACGAGATTCTGCGTCGGCGTCGCGCGCAGCGTCCAGCGCGCATTCTGCACGACCAGCGGTAGGTCCTGCGACCATTTGTCGGCAGCCTTCGGGCCGTCGGCAGCGACGGTGCGCGTCGCCCGTCCGTCTTGCACGATCTCGATGTAATGTTCGGGAAAGCGGTCGTCGAGAATCGACTTCGGCCATCCCGCCCGCGCCAGCGTCGCCGAGAGGATCGCACGCAGCTCATCCCCCTGGAATATCGGAACGTAAAGCACCAGACCCTCGCCGCCGACGACCAGGTCCAGAAACGGACTGAGCGTGCTGTGGCGCGTCCGCACGGCAAGGTCGATCGACGCGCGGCGTTGCGCGTCGAGGCGCCGATCGAGTCCGACGACCGGCTGCGCGCTGGCAGGGACCGCCTGCTGGATGATGTAATCGGGACCTCCCAGCGTCACCGTTTCGACCGCTGCGACGCCTTTGAGCAGACCCTCGGCATCGCGCTTCCACGCCTCGCTATCGGAATACGCCAGCGTGCGGTCGGCCAGGCGCTCAACGATGTCGATGCGCGCGTACAAATCCCGCTGGATCTGGCCGCGAGCGTCCGCTGCGACCAGCGCGGTGCTGCGCTGAATGAAGCGCGTCTCCTGTACGGTCAGCGCGCGCCACAAAACGAGCGTGCACGCGAAAACGGCGAGCCAGACGATGAGCGGCGCCGAGCGCCGCAAAGCCTTTCGCTCGCCCCCGCTGGTGAACATCGCGTAGGCGAGCATCGTGGCGGAAAGCAACGTGTAGATCGCGCCGGTCGCTCGTTCGCCGCCGGTAAGCTGCAGCGACTCGGACGCGACCGTGCTGCCGCTCCATGCGGCGAACAGCATCAGCAGCGAGAGCGCGAGTGCGATCGACGTCAGCACCGCCACCGTGATCGCGTGCCATGGCCTGCGGTTTTTCCCCGGGCGCAGCAACAGCAGCAGAGCCGCGCCGATCACGACGGCGATCAGCGCGGTAAGCAGCCCCATGTCGTTGTACGAACCGGGCCCCAGCGGCAGCCAGGGATTGGCCAGCAGCGGGTGGATCGGGATCCCGTCGGGCACGACCCAGGCGGCAATCCGCACACTGCCGAGTGCCAGCGGCAGCAGTGCGCACAGGCGAGCGATCCTCGTTGCCCCGATCACGTGAAGCGCCAGTGCCATGCTGGCGAAGACGATGGCCCACGCGGCGTCGTATTGAATGCGATCGACCCCGGGGACCAGGCGCGCGGGTTCCGGCGCGTGCCAGCTGACGATCATCAGGCCCGCGAAGACGGCAAGCCCGGTGCCGAGCGCAAAGAGCAGCGCGGTGATCCAGGTGTCCAGCCGTTGGGAGCGAGTGATCGGCATAGGGTCTTGCGCACGCCGCCAGGCGAACACGGGAAAAGGGATGTTAGCTGATTGCGACGCAATGAGACGGTCGAATGCAAAGCGACCGGCAGAGCGATCGAGGAGCTTATAGCGTCGAAACGAGGTGCGCGTCAACGCGCCGATGGCGAATCGGCCTGTTTATCGCGTCATCACTCGATGACGATGTTGCGGCGCGGCCGCCGAGCGCATGCGCGGCGCATCCGTTAGCGGCAAAAGTTGGACGGCGTCCCTGCGACGAAGCTTCAGCGAGGGGCTTTGCCCGGACGCGGCGGACGTCGTCGCGGGTCCGAGTCGGAATCGGGTTCGCTATCGGGCTCGGTTTCCGGCGCGTGCTCCTCGGGCTGCTCCTCCGGCTCTTCGACAGGCGGGTGCGGCCGAGGCGTGTGTGCTTCGGCAATGCTGCGCTCGACGTCTACTGCCGCATCCGGGTCGACCGGAGATTCGATGCTCGTGCGCCGGTCGCGGCTTGCGCCCGCGATCGGCGGCTCGACGGTAACTTGGTCTTGCGCATTATTCTGACGGGTCGGCATCGCATTGATCCAGTTTGTCCAGGGCGTGGACCGGTGACGCGACTCGTGCAAGCGTCGTGCCAAGATGCCGCGCCGTGCGCGCGTCAGCCCCGCGCGGGCATTGCGACCTTTCTACAAACGATCTGTCGTTTATTGCAATACCGATTGCAAGTCGTGCCGCCGTGCGTGCGCTCGAAGAGCGCTCTGTCGAGTGAAGGCGATGCTGGCACGGCGCTTGCGACGGAGTGCGCGCAGGGCGTCGGGAACATTGGGTTCGTTCAGCCCTCCCATGAACCGAGTTCGATACACCCGGCGCGCCTGCTCCATTTTCAGTGGCGGCCTTGCGGCAGTCGCGGCTTCGGTGACGCGGCCCGCGTGCGCATCGGGCCAGATACCCGGGAGCGCGGCGCCACCGTTTGAATGCGTCGCCGCTTCTCGCAGGCGCGACTGTCCGTTGTAGGACTTCATCCTACAACTCTCCCCGTTACGCCTACAGAATTTACAGAGCAAGACCTATACCGGCTCCAAGCGGCCTAGGGGAGTATTGGCCCGTCCAACGTCAATAACAACGGAGAGGGCCATGTTTGGAGAGCTTCAGAGCATCGCTAATCTTGCCAAGTATCCGGCCACGACGCCCGTTGATGCTGCGCCCCGCGCGACGAGCAAGACATCGATCGAAAAACGTCTGGAGCGTTTCGGTCTGCTGTACGGCGCATGCCAGCCGATGCGCGATCTGTTTCGCGGCCTCGATCGCCTGTCGCGTTCCACGGCGCCGGTGATGATTCTCGGCGAGAGCGGCTCCGGCAAGGAACTCGTCGCGACGACGCTGCACCACCTGTCTGCGCGCAAAGACCGCCCGTTCATCGCGGTCAACTGCGGCGCGATTCCGGAGAACCTCATAGAGAGCGAGTTGTTCGGCCATGAGCGCGGCAGCTTTACCGGCGCCGCGAGGACGCACCGCGGGTGCTTCGAACGCGCTGACGGCGGGACGCTGTTTCTCGACGAAGTGACCGAAATGCCGGTGGAGATGCAAGTCCGGCTGCTCCGCGTCCTCGAGACGGGACGGTTCACGCGCGTGGGCGGAGATCAGGAAATCGGCGCCGACGTCAGGGTGCTGGCGGCGAGCAATCGCGACCTGCGGCAGGCGGTGGCATCGGGCAAGCTGCGCGAGGACCTGATGTACCGGCTGTGCGTCATTCCGGTCAACGTTCCGCCGCTGCGCGATCGCGGCGAAGATGTCGTGCTGCTGGCGGAAATGTTCCTTGCCGAGCTCAACGAAGAGCAGGGCGAGCAGAAGACTCTCAGCGCCGAAGGCCGGCGACGGATTGTCGAGCACACATGGCCCGGCAATGTGCGCGAGCTCAAGAACGTCATCCATCGGGCGTTCGTCCTTTCCGACGAGGAAGTCCAGGTCGACATCGGCACCTTTTCCGCATTGGGTCAGGAACGCGAAGACAGCGGCGCGCTCGCGACGATAGGATCCGCGGCGAGCCCACCGGCGATGTCCGATCCGTCAGCGCTGCGAATCACCGTGGGCATGTCGCTGGATGACGTCGAAAGAGCGCTGATCACTGCCACGCTGCAGGCGGTCGGCGGCAGCAAGACCGAGGCCGCGCGACTGCTGGGCATCAGCCTGAAAACGATGTACAACCGCCTGCACGCCTACGGAGACGGATGCATACGGCGCAAGCCGATGTCCTCGAACGGATACGATGCTCTGGCTGCCTGATCGCCGCGGCTGGCCGGGCGCAGCGCCCCGACCTATAATCCAGGAGAGCCGTGATGCGTGAAGGGGGGGAAACCATGACGCAAGGCGAACGTGCCGCCCTGCCGGGCCGCAAGACGCGCGTATTGATCGTCGACGATCACGCGCTCGTTCGCGCCGGGTTCAAGCAGCTGCTGGATACGACGGACGATCTCGAGGCCGCAGGCGAAGCGGGGACCGCAGCCGCCGCCCTGAGCCTGGCGGCGACCGGCCGATTCGACATCGTTTTGCTCGACATCTCGCTGCCCGACGCCAATGTCCTGGAAACC
>Ga0207664_10001361_pt1 | contig 16057 bp, 15 predicted proteins | sample LARL83metaG_FD_184349 | JGI IMG/M metagenome (GOLD analysis project Ga0207664, IMG submission 184349) | Corn, switchgrass and miscanthus rhizosphere microbial communities from Kellogg Biological Station, Michigan, USA - LAR L8-3 metaG... | ecosystem: Host-associated > Plants > Roots >... | reverse complement strand
GATCGCCCACGATAACGCAGGAACGCCGCTCGGAAAGGTACTCGAGCCCACTCAACTCATCGAGTCCGCCGCCGAACTCATCATTTTCGGCATTCTTACCTGGATGTTCGCCCGCAAGAAATTCGAGGGCCAGGTTTTCGCCGCCTACTTGTTCCTGTACGGCATCGCGCGCTTCCTGATTGAATTTCTCCGCGACGATCCCGGCCGCGGCGGTCCCTATTTTGGCGGCTTGCTGAGCGGAACTCAGTTGATCTCCATCGGCTTGGTCCTTGCCGGCGGCATCATCTGGTACCTGCGCCCCACCCCCAAAGTCGTCGTCGCCACCGCCACCAGATGATCCACACAACCGGTCATCCTGAGCGAAGGGTCACGATTCACCTGTGAATCGTGATCTGGAGTCGAAGGACCTCTGCACTACGTCCCTGACAACAACCGTCTCAGGGAGTTCTTCCCGTTGCACACCACACCCTCTAGAATGCCGCTCGATGAGTGGGCACAGCGCCAACCATAATTCGAATTCCTAACCTCCTTCGTGTACCTTAGTGTCCTTCGTGGTGAAACTCACGGATGCCCGACCCTTACCAACTCAACGTTACTCCCGACGACGCCGGCCGCCGCCTCGACCAATTTCTCGCCTCGCATCTTCCGGACGTCAGCCGTGCGCGCGTCCAAGAACTGATCGCCCAAGAAAAGGTCTTGGTCAACGGCACCGCCACCAAGGCTTCACTCAAACTGCGCGGCAACGAAACGATCGAGATCCTTGGCCCCGCCGAGCGTCCGCCGCTCAAGGCCATTGCCGAAAACATCCCGCTCGACATCGTTTACGAAGACGACGACCTCGCGGTCATCAACAAACCAGCCGGCATGATGGTCCACGCCGGCGCCGGAGCGACCGACGACGATCGTAATCGCGGGACGCTGGTCAACGCCCTCGTCCACCGCTTCGGACAACTGTCTGGAGTAGGCGGCGACCTTCGCCCGGGGATCGTTCATCGTCTCGACAAGGAAACCAGCGGCCTGCTCGTGGTCGCGAAGAACGATTCCGCCCATCGCAAGCTCGCGGACGAATTCTCCAGCCGCCGCGTAAAGAAAACCTACATTGCTCTGGTCCACGGCTGGATTAAGCAAGACCACGGAACGATCTCAGCACCAATCAGCCGCGACGCTATTCGCCGAATTCGCATGACCACTCGCCGCAGCGATGGGCGCGAAGCCCTAACCCAATACGACGTCGAGCGCCGCATCGACTCACCCTACGGCAAGTTCACGCTGCTAAAACTCCGCATCGAGACTGGACGCACTCACCAGATTCGCGTGCACATGGCCTCGATCGGTCATCCCGTGGTGGGGGACACACTCTACGGTGCCCCCGCCGAGATCCGCGGCAAGGCGCTCCCAACACGGGTCCTGCAGCGTAATTTTCTTCATTCCACTGAACTCCGGTTCACGCATCCACGCACGGCGGAACCCTTCAGCTTTTCCCGCCCACTGCCACAAGAACTCGAGGAATTCCTCGCTGACCTGCTTTAAAGCTTTTCGGGGTTCAGGCCTTGGTATGAACATCAGAGCGGCGCCCTCTGCCCAAGCAAAAAGCCCTCGGCTGCGATCTCGCATACGAGGGCTGATTCCTTCTTGAAAATTTCCGCTACTTCTTCCCGGCGGTTGTCTGGGCGTACTTGCGGCGGAAACGCTCGACGCGGCCTGCTGTGTCAACCAGCTTCTGCTTACCGGTGAAGAACGGGTGGCAAGCCGAGCAAATTTCTACGCTGATGTCGCCTTTGTGCGTGGAACGCGTGGTAAAGGTGCTGCCGCACGCGCAATGCACGCGCACTTCATGGTAGTTCGGATGGATGGCTGCCTTCATTGGATCTCCCAATTCTGTGTGCTGAACCATTTGATTCTAAAGGACACCCACCGGATTCAGCAACCCGGGGAAGCGCGCAGAAACTCTGCTGGACGGTTCTTATCAAGCCGCATCTTTTGAGCGCCTCGCCGCATCAGATTCATAAGGAAGGAGCAGGTCTCGCCTGATCTGCTCTGCAATTATCCGCGGGAACAACGTTCATATACATATGCAGGAACTCATTGCTCAAGAGCCCAAGAACTGGCTTCAACTCTATGTTGATGCCATGACTGAGAAAGATCCTTATAAGCGTCTCGCACTAGTCCGCCGTTTGCGCGAGGTACCTCGTCACGATGAGTCGGACGAGAACCCTGAGCGGCCGCGTCTTCAGTCGGTACCGAGGCCCACATTGCTGAGGCCGACGGCAGAAGTCCGGCGGGCACCCATTGCGCAGCCGTCGCCAAAGTCCGGGGCCCATCCGGCGATCAAAGCCACCGAGCCCGTCCGTACCCACACAATTCGGAAGAGCAAACCGAAGGTTCGATCCAAGCCTGCTCGTCGCAGCCCTCGTTTGCGCAGCGCATAAGCTGGCCACGAGTGTCCAATCCGGCGTGGAAGCACAGGCATAGTATGCGCTCGCGCCTAATTCGCGACGCATGTGGTTTGACGTCGGTAGGCATAAGTCCTCTCAGTTGCAGATTTCCATTGGAGGACGAGCGCGGACGAGACGTTGTGCGTGAGAAGCTGTCGCCTTATCGCTTGGCTAAAGCCATGATGACGAGCACCACGGGAAGGTAAATCACCGATGCATGGAGAAGACGGCTGGCCATCAGGCGCGAGGACGATTTCGCCAGACGCAGAGAATAAAAGAGGAGAAATGCCCCGGCCAGCAGCATGGAACCCGAATACAGGAAGCCTAATCCAGGCAACAGCGTGGTAAGAATGAGCGCAATAGTGAAGATCAGAATCTCCGCGCGGGTAAACCGCGAGTCGGCATCGAACCGCGGCAGCATTTGATATCCGGCCCGCTCATAATCCTCGCGATACATCAGTGCAATCGCCAGAAAATGCGGGAACTGCCACAGAAACAGCACCGCAAACAGGAACATCGCCGACATCGTGACGGCATTCGAAGCACCTGCCCAGCCGATTAGAGTTGGCATGGCTCCGGGAAATGCGCCCAGCAACGTACAGAGCGGAGTGCGGCGTTTCAGCGGGGTGTAGATCAATAGGTAACTGAGCAGCGTAGAAACGGCGAGCAGCGACGACAGCCGATTCACGAGCAGCGCCAGATAAAGCCCTCCAACCACGCTCAACAGCAATCCGAACGCGAACGCCTCGGTCGAACTCACGCGCCCGGAGGGCAGCGGCCGGCGCGCGGTACGACGCATCTGCCCATCCCACACACGCTCCATCCACTGATTTAAAGTGGCGGTGCCACTGGCAACGAGCAGCGTGCCGATCAGAGTATTGATGAGTCCGGAGAAATGGAAAGAACCTCGCAAGCCGAGATAATATCCGGCCGAGGTGGTCATCAGGATGAGGAGATTGACTTCCGGCTTGGTGAGGACGTAATAGTCGCGCGCTTTTTCCAGCAAACGGTCGGTTAAGGACGTGCGCTGACGGTCAGCGAAAGCTATGGCGCTCTCTTTCATCCGCTCCCTTATCGATGGCATTGTGGCTGAACTGGTTGTGCTCGGCCGGAACTGTCCACGAAACTTCGAAAAATCAGTACCAACAAAGATATCACTTCGGAGCGTGGGTGTGCAGGTCAGCTACTTGAGCTGGAAATTAAGCTCTGGCACATCGCGGCGCTTTTCTGTCCCGCGTAGCTGTAGCATTCTGAATCTGCTCATCAGTAAGACAGCAGTGAGCTTGAGCCGGCCCGTCGTGGTTGCAAGGTAATCGCGGCGGGCCGGTCTTTTGTCAGGCTTTTCGTCGCAGGACTACGTAGGAACGAACACCGGCAAACACAAAAAATATTCCGGCGACCGCGAGGAACGGCAACCACTTCTGCCCCTGGCGTTCTGCTCCGGCGACGCGATTGAATGATGGGTTTGACGGCAGATAGGCAACTAGAATCGACTCCCCGACGGTTCCCCCGTAGCCCGTTTGATTTCCCCGAAAGCTGCGCCCATCGGGCAGGGTGAAGCTATAGCGCACACTGCGGGAATTTGCCGAAGACGTGTAGCCAGACCACGTGACGGTGGCAACGATCTCTCGGCCCTCCGTCCGATAAAAGTGGTCAAGCAGTGTCTTACCGGCTGAAAAAAGGCACAGCAGCAGGCCGAAGCCGCCAACGATAGCCAGGCTCAGCAGCGGATTTGAATACACTTTGGGCGCCAGTTTCGTCGTTTCGACGCCGGTTGCCGAAGCAGGTGTCGTTGCCATATGTGCGGAGCGGCCATGGCTCCGATTAGAGCATTGTCGATGAGATGGTACGAGTCCCCCAGACCTCGGACGTACATGTCCGCCCGAAACCTGTTGCCAGCACCATTGTGCTCCTAGACTGAAATTCTCCCTCAGATACTGGGCGATTTACGTGTTTTTGCGGCTCAGCCCTTCCAGCGGAAGGCATCGGATTGAGGTAGGCCGATGTGGGCCAGGACCCGGCAGGCAAATTCATGTGCCATCTGGTCGAGCGTGGCCGGCAGGAAGTAGTAAGCGGGAATCAGCGGAAAGATGGTCGCACCCGCGTCAGCAGCTCGGTACATGTTGCGGATGTGGATTTTGTTCAACGGGGTCTCGCGAACGCAGAGCACGAGCGGACGTTTTTCTTTGAGGCAAACGTCGGCGGCGCGCTCGATGAGATGCGACGCGATGCCGTTTGCGATCCGGGCCAAAGTGCCCACGCTGCAGGGCAGGACGACCATGGTTTCCGCGGGGTAGGAACCGCTGGCGACATTGGCACCGATATCAGCATTGCCCTGCTGCTGAATTTTGCGGGATGCGGTTCCGAGCAGTTGCTCGACGAGGTGATTGCGGCCGCGGAGATCGAGTTCTTCGGCCATCACGCGCAGCGCGCTGTCGGACGCGATGAAGTTGACGGTCTCGACGCGCTGGTCGCGCTCGACGGCTTGAAGCAGGTGGCGCAGAAAGATCGCGCCACTGGCGCCGGTTGCAGCGATGGTCAAGTTTTTAGGCGACATTTGCAGGTTTCAAAGTTTCGAGGTTTCGCGAAGGTTTCAAGGTCCAGAAGTTTCTAAGGTGTGACGTGCTTCAGTGCTCACGTTGAAACCTCTGAACCCTTGAAACCCTAGAACAAACGACTTTCGAGCATAGGCAGCGGACGGTCCACAGTCAAATCGAGATGAAGCGGAACTGCAAAGCGGGAGAGCGGCGGTCGGCAGCGCAAATGCATGCGCTCGCAGCAGTGCGGCGCGAAATCGTGCTGCGGGATTCTTGTGGCGGTCGAAAATACCTGCGTGAATTTACTCAGGCATTCCGCCAGTACGACATGGCGCTTAGGCCGGAAGAGGTCGATCAGAAGATCAACGAAGCAAACATCGTGCTGATTGGCGACTATCACGCGCTTGCCGCCTCGCAGCGATATGCCGCGAGTGTTATTGAAAAGATCGCATCCAAGCGGCCAGTAGTGTTGTGCGTTGAGGCAGTACTCTCGCGAAACCAGGGCATACTCGACTCGTGGTGGCGGCGCGAGATTGCTGAAGACGAACTTCGCAAACGCCTGCGCTTCGATCGTGATTGGGGATACGAGTGGCAGCCGTTCTATGGCCTGCTATCGACCGCCCGCGATCATGCCGACGCTATCTACGGCCTGGATTGCATGCCGCGCGAGGACATGCGCCGCATCCGCTCCCGCGATCGACATGCGGCAGGCAAGAGCAGTGAAGTTCGGCGACTGCACCCGAATGCCACGATTCTCGTGTTGTTCGGTGAAAGTCACTTGGCGCCCGAGCACCTGCCGCGAGTATTGAAGGAGAGCTTGCCGGCCGAATCTGTCCTCACCATCCTGCAAAACGTCGACGCACTGTACTGGAAGGCCGTCGGCGAAAATGCCGCGGCCGTGGGCATCGGCTCAGACACGATTTGCGTCTTCAACTCCAGCCCACTGGAAAAATACGAGAGCTATCGGCTCTGCCTGGAGCGCTGGAACAGCGACGATCAGACCGACTTCGCGCCGGCCGTGTACAACGTGATCTTTTCGCTGGCCAGAACGCTGGGCTTCCGGTTGGACTCGCCGCACAACGGAACGCAGCCGAAGTATCTCGCGGACTCATTGCCGGAAGTGGTAAATATGCGGGAGGTGGAAGTTGAAGAAGTTGAACCAATCGCGGGCAACTGTGCCGGCGTCACACAACCTCGCGCCGCAGAAGCGATTGAGACCAGCGGTTGCTACTACTTTCCGGAAACCAACCAGTTCTTCATTCGTGAATTCAACATGCCGCAGGTCGCTGCAGAAGCGGCTCGGTTTCTACGCAGGGCCTGCCGGGGAATGCAGAAGGAACCTCCGACTCCCCTCGATCGCTGCCTGGCACATTTCGGAGCACGGCTATTGTCACCGGGAACTGCATGCGAGCGGCACAGTTTGGACTCACAGGGAGAGAATATCTACCAGGGTTATGTGGAAGGCAAGATCACAAAGGCAGCAATCCGACGGCTTTTCCTCGGCGATGCGGTTTAGCGCAAGTGTTCATTCGTTCCCACGACCTTATTTGATTCCTACAACCTGGCTGCGTCGTTCCAGCAACATCACATCGCGCCAGCGGGCGCCCATTTTGCCGATTTTTTCGCGACGGCCTACTTCACGGAACCCCAGGCGCTTGTGCAGGTGAATACTGGCCATATTCTCTGGAAAGATGCCCGCCTGAAGCGTCCAGATTCCTGCGCTTTCGGCCGACTCGATAAGTGCTGACAAGAGCGCCCGTCCGACGCCTTTCCCTTGTGCTGCCCCCGCAACGTAAACAGAAACTTCGGCCACGCCTGTGTAAACCCGCCGTGAAGAGACCGCACTGAGCGCAGCCCAACCGAAGATGCCAGAGCCATCACACGCCAGCAGTCGGCACCCTTGCAGGTGGCCGTTGTCCCACCTGTCCCAGGATGGCGCCTCAGTTTCAAATGTCGCGTTACCGGTCGCGATCCCTTCCAGGTAGATTTGCCGAACCAGCGGCCAATCTTCCGGAACCATTGAGCGGATTTCAAACTGCAGCGGAGAAACGACACTCACCCCAGCGCACCCTGAAAGAAAATTTCCGTGTACTGCTGCACCAGTGCGTCTTCCTGAAGAGCGCCTTCCGGGCGATACCACTGGTAGATCCAGTTGATCATGCCGAGCAGCGCGAACGCGGCCGCGCGAGGATTCACCGTGCCTTTCGACCCGCGAGTTCGGTGGACTTCCGCCACCAGGTTCTCCACGAAATGGATGTAGTCCTTCTTGCGCATGTTGATGCGCTTGCGCAGCATCGGCGAGAGGGGATGGTTTTCGTGCAGCATCACGGTGATTTCGCGGTCGCGTTCGCTGAGCACCACACCGATGTGTAGCCGAATGAGCGTACGCAAGCGCTCCACCGGATCCGGCACCGCCTTCGCCGGCTTGAGCACGCGCTCTTCAGTGAGATCCATGGCGTGGTTCATCAGGTTGAAGAGGATCTCTTCTTTGCTCTGAAAGTGGTGGTAGAGACCGCCCTTGCTGAGCTTCAGCGCGGCGGCCACATCGTTCATGGACGTGGCATCGTATCCCTGCTGCTGAAACAGGCGGGCAGAGGTGCGAAGGATTTCCTGGCGTGGGTCGAGGGTCGTTTCTCGGGGCACGGCAAAAATATACACGGGCAGGGCCATTGTGGACTAGCCACTGTGGGCCGAGCCAACGACCATCCACCTCCCATAAAGACGTAACCGGCTAACCGATGCGCTCTAGCGAGTCATCCAAAGAAAGGTGCGTATTTCACCGAACTTTCCGATTTCGCGATGCATTGTCATATCTGCGGTGTTCTCGACTCTTGTCGCTTGCACGGGACAGAACCCTCAAGATTTGAAAGAGAAGACCGCCAGAGCCACGGTAGAAATGAAGCGTGACGCCAAGGCTGTAGCCGCGGGAATTCGCGAAGGTTGGAGCAGGGATAAGCCGCTTGACGTGAATACCGCGACCAGAGAGCAATTGGTGACTCTGCCCGGACTGAATGGACATTTGGCGGATCGGATAATTGCTGGACGGCCGTATCAAAAACCTGACGACTTGGTATCACGGCACATTCTGTCGCGGGCAGAGTACTCAAAGATTGCTGACCTGATTACGGTCAAGAAGTGACGGATCGCCGCAGCGTCCTCCCGCTAGCAAATCGCCCATTCAACGGCTGACGGCCTGCGTTGTCCCTGTAAAATAGAGCTATCCTTCGTGGGGAACCTGCGCATAGCGCGGTTCATCGTGAAGTTTTTGTTCAGTGCAATTCACGGAACAATTCGACGTGGTTGTTGTCGGAGCTGGACATGCTGGCTGCGAGGCCGCTGTGGCCTGCGCGCGCATGGGCCTGAAGACGGCGCTCTACACGCTGAATGTCGATCTGATCGCCCAGATGTCGTGTAATCCCGCGGTCGGTGGGATTGCTAAGGGACATCTCGTTCGGGAGGTTGACGCGCTCGGCGGAATCATGGGCGAAGTCACCGATGCGGTCGGAATTCAATTTCGTCTGCTCAACACCTCCCGAGGTCCTGCCGTATGGTCTCCACGCGCCCAATGTGACAAGCAGGCTTACCGGCTGAAGATGCGCGAGGTGTTGGAGTCGCAGACCAACCTGAAGATCAAGCAGGCGGAAGTGGCGGAGCTGATTCTGGAGAGCACTCAGCCTGAAAGTCCGCCGTCCGTCGTCCGTCGTACGTCGTACGCAAAACCAAGTGGCGATGTTGCCGGCAGCCAAGAGCCGAGAGCCGAGAGCTGTGTGGCAGACGACCAGGCACTAACTGCCGCCGATGACGATTGTTCTTACGACCTACGACCTACGACGTACGACGAGCTTTCCCGCCGCGTCCTCGGCATAAAACTCCGCGATGGACGAACCGTCGGTGCGAAGGCCGTCATTATCACGACTGGAACGTTTCTTAACGGGCTCATTCACTGCGGAGAGCAGCAGTATCCCGCAGGGCGGTCCGGCGAACCGGCGGCGGTATTGCTTGGTGAATCCCTCAAGAAGTTGGGCCTGCGCGGCTGCCGCCTGAAGACGGGCACCCCGCCGCGACTCGATGGGCGCACCATTGATTGGTCAAAGTTCCAGGTGCAGCCCGGTGATTCTGATCCAACGCCTTTCAGCTTTCGTACCAAGCGTGTAGCGCATCATGACTCGCAGGTTCCCTGCTACATCGCGTGGACGACGGAAGAAACGCATCGCGTAATTCGCGAGAATGTGCACCGCTCTCCGATGTACAGCGGGCAGATCCAGTCCATCGGGCCGCGTTACTGCCCTTCGATCGAAGACAAGATCGTCAAGTTTCCCGACAAGACCACGCACCAGCTCTTCCTCGAGCCAGAGGGTCTGAACACGCATGAGATTTACGTGAATGGAATGAGCACTTCCCTGCCCGTCGAAGTGCAGCTCGCGATTTTGAAGTCGGTGCCGGGACTCGAAAGCGCCGAGATGCTGCGCCCCGGCTACGCCATTGAGTACGACGCCATTGATCCGACGGAACTGGAACGCACGTTGGAGACGAAAAAGATTGCGGGCCTGTTTCTCGCCGGGCAGATCAACGGCACCTCCGGCTATGAAGAAGCAGCGTGTCAGGGACTGATGGCTGGCATCAATGCTGGACTGAAAGTGAAGGGCGAGCCCCCGCTCATCCTTGATCGCACGGAAGGTTACACGGCGATCCTGATCGACGATCTGATTTCGAAGGGCACCAACGAGCCGTACCGCATGTTCACATCGCGCGCGGAGTTCCGGCTGCATTTGCGCATCGACAATGCCGATCGCCGCCTTACCCCGCACGGGCGTCGGGTCGGCCTGATCTCGGATGAAGCCTGGGACGACTATTTGGCCAAGCAGGAACGGCAGGAAAGGGTCAAGAAATTGCTGCAGACAACGCGAGTGACGGCTGGGATGCTCGCAGGGATTCAGCCGGAAGGCCAGTCATCGGTCGTTGGTCGTCGGCCGTCGGCAAACCCCGAACCGAACGCGTTGAAAGGCGAGATACAGGATCTGTCCGCGGCAGTCGGGCAGCCTCTCGCGCAACTCCTTAAGCGACCGGAGATCACGATCGAGCATCTCGTGCCGATCTTGCGCGAGATTGTTCCTGAATTCTTCGTGGGGGCTAAGGCCCGGAATTCAGATGAACTCGCTTCGGCACGAGTCAACTCGTGCCCTCCCGAAATCGCACGCGACGTTCGACCTGTGATGCCCGACCACTCGTCAGCGCACGACATCCGACCTACGACGCCTGACGCTCCTGGGAACAACGAACGACCCACGACCAACGACGTTGCGTCGCCGTACGAAGTACGACTTACGACGTACGACGACCTTTCCAACAACCAACAACCAATCACCAACACCGCCCTTCCCTCGGCCGTCCGTAACGAACTCAAGTCCGTCGAAACCGAGATCAAGTACGAGGGCTATCTCCAGCAACAACAGCGTGCCATCGAGCGTCTGAAGAAAGCCGAGCAGCGTAACATCCCTGACTGGTTCGACTACCACTCCGTGAGCGGCCTGTCGCGTGAGATGAAAGAAAAGCTGGTGAAGATACGCCCGCGCACCCTCGGCCACGCTTCTCGGATACCTGGAGTCACTCCCGCGGCGGTATCGCTGGTACATGTCTACATCGAGATTCAGGCTAAGCGCCGCGACCAGGCGGCCGCGCACGTCTTGGGTTAACGAGCGGGTACGCCGTACCAAGCCAACACCTCAGCCAATTTGCGGCCATAGAGTCGCGCCAGCGTGTACAGGCGGTAAACGCTTGGGGTGGACTTACTGGTCTCGTAGAAGTGAAGCCGACTGCTGGGAATGGCGAAGTTGCGGTTGTGAAGTTCCCGGGCAATGTAGGCGCTGGCGCGATGCACGTCGCGCAAGCTCATGCCTAACTCTTCGCGAGTGGCGCGAAGTCGATTTCCGGCGCTGTTCCGCTGTGCCATTACGCATATCTTTGGGCAACTCGCGCGCGAACGCCAGCGATATCGACTTTTCACGTATAACAGGCGTAATACGTTACCGTTACTAATGCGGAAGCGATGTTGGGAACATGACATTTAGCGGACCGGGGCACAACATGTGCAGAATTTTGCTGGTCCTCAAACGAGCCGGAATCGCGCGCGTTCCCAGTGTTCTTCTGAGACGTGGCGCTTTGGGCGGCGCTGCTATATTTATGAATTCATCCCCAGTGGAGGAATATGCCTCGCAAGCTCGATGAAAGCCGGCGCCTGCGCGAACGCGCGGAGCGACTGATTCCCGGAGGAGTGAGCTCTCCGGTGCGTGCTTTCAAAGCGGTGGAGTGCGAGGCGCCGTTCATCGTGCGGGGTCAAGGTTCACGCACGTGGGATGCCGATGGCAACGAATATCTGGACTACGTCGGCTCCTGGGGACCCCTGATTCTAGGGCACGCCGAGCCGAACACGATTGAAGCAATCCTCTCGGCGGCAGTGAACGGAACCAGCTTCGGAGCATCGACGCCTTCGGAAGCAGAACTAGCGGAGTTGGTGACACAAGCCTTCCCGCACATCCAGAAGGTTCGCTTCGTCAGCTCAGGAACCGAAGCGACCATGTCGGCGATCCGCCTGGCGCGAGCTTATACCAAGCGTAAGTACGTAATTAAGTTCGAAGGCTGCTATCACGGGCACGCCGATTCGTTGCTGGTGAAAGCTGGCTCGGGCGTTGTCACTCTCGGCATTCCTGGTTCTGCGGGCGTACTCGACGAAATCAGCCAATTCACGATCGCGTTGCCTTTCAACGACACCGAGGTGCTGGAACAGGCCTTCAGCAAGTATCGCCACCAGATTGCGTGCGTCATTGTTGAACCCGTGGTCGGGAATATGGGCTGCGTTCCGGCGAACGGCGGATATCTTGCTAACCTGCGCACCATCACCCAGCGTGAGAAGACGCTGCTGATTTTCGATGAGGTCATGACCGGCTTCCGTGTAGCGTATGGCGGCGCGCAGGAGCTCTACGGAATCACCCCGGACCTGACCACGCTGGGCAAGATCATTGGCGGCGGATTGCCCGTCGGCGCCTACGGGGGCCCGGCGGAAATCATGAACATGGTCGCACCCGCGGGCCCGATGTACCAGGCCGGGACGCTGTCAGGCAATCCCTTGGCTATGGCGGCCGGCATCGCCACCGTGAAGCAATTGCGCGACAAGAAATCCGAGATTTATTCCCGGCTCGACTCCCTCAGTTCGAAACTCGTCGACGGCATTGCAGCAGCGGCGAAGGACGCCGGTGTGCAAATAACAGCTAATCGGGTCGGATCCATGTTTACGTGGTTCTTCAACCCTGGGCCAGTCACTGACTGGGCCTCAGCGTCGAAGTCAGATACGGCCCACTTCGGCCGATTCTTCCGCGGGATGCTGGACTCAGGTATTTACCTTCCGCCGTCGCAATACGAAGCGGCATTCCTGGGCGCGGCTCACAGCGAAGAAGACGTGCAGAAGACCATTGACGCCGCCAAAGCCGTTTTTACCGGTGCGATGGCCGCCGCGCCCCGACGCTGAACCCTTTAGTAATTTTGCGTAACGAAAGCACCTGGCGTAGCATCGTACTGATTTAAAGCTCCTGCATGAAAACGCGGCCCTATTTGCGATTAATCGGCTGGGCGTATACCGCTGTGGCGGTGTGCTGCGTCGTGCTGATCGCGCTGACCGGGTTTGTTGCCGCCATCCATGTTCATCCTGCGAGTTCCGGAGCGGCAAATCACTCGTGTTCGGTATGTGCGCTGGCCCATGCGGGAGTCGCACCGGCGATATCTGCCAGCGTGCTTCCGGCGCTGGTCGGCTCCATTTTCGCGATGACTATTTCGCGAACACCCCACTCTCTCATTCTCGTTTCTTCGCAGTTCATTCGTCCTCCGCCGATCGGCTGATCCAACTTGCGTTCATAGGCCAAATTACCCGCGGCATCTGATCCCAAGACCACGCACTCGCAGGTACGGACCCGTGAGCAAGTAAGGGTTGCATCCATCTGGGTAGCTTTTGCGGGCTTACTGCCGACTTACAATAAGCTCCAAAAAGCGCAGAAATCAGCAGGAGGAACGAGCATATTTCGGCAATTGATACATTTTTGAAGACACGAGAGATGGGCTGCCGCGCAAGCGCTACGGCGCCGGGCTCGAGCCCCTGTCTCGTGGCGTGGGCTTTGGCCGGCGTGGTTTGCATTTTTTGGTCAGGGTTCGGATATGCGCAGAATACGACCTCCGTTGATTTGGACAAGGCCATCGAATTAGCGCTTGCTCATAACCATTCTTTGAAAGCCACTCGGACTCAGATCCTTCAAAATCAGGCGCAGGAAATCACGGCGAACCTGCGGCCGAATCCTGTATTTGGTGCGGACACCCAGTTCGTTCCGATCTTCAGCCCGCAGGATTTCTCCGGGACCAATATCGATCAGGTTCAGCAGTTTGATGTGGGTCTGAGTTACCTCTTCGAGCGCGGACATAAGCGGCAGCACCGTTTACAAGCGGCCCGCGATCAGACGGCGGTTACCCGGGCGCAGGTTGCGGACGCTGAGCGCACGCTGACATTCAACGTCGCTCAGCAGTTTATCGGCGTGCTGCTGGCGCAATCAGCGCTGCAACTGGCAGAGGAAGACCTGAAGGCCTTTCAACAAACGGTTGATATCAGCCAGGAACAGTTCAAGGCAGGCTACATCGGGGAAGGCGACTATCTCAAAATCCGGCTACAGCTGTTGCAGTTCCAAACCGATGTCTCCTCGGCAAAACTGGCAAAAGTGCAGGCCATGTTGGGACTGCGGGAATTGGTTGGCTACGAGGCGCTGCCCGAAAACTTCGACGTGACCGGCGACCTGACTTATCAGCCACTCAAGACCGGCCTGGATGATTTGAAATTGCAGGCGCTTCGTGAACGGCCCGACTATAACGCCGCTCAACTTTCGGTGACCGCAGCCCAGAGCCAAATTCAATTGGCAAAGGCGAACTCCAAGGTAGATGTGACTGGCACTTACAATATCGACCATGTCGCCGGCGAAACGACTGGATCCATTTTCGCCAGCTTTCCTCTCGCGATCTTCGATCGCAACCAGGGCGAGATTGCTCGGACCAAGTACGCTCTCACACAATCGCAGGAGCAGCAGCAATCGGCCAGCGACGCCGTGCTTTCGGACGTAGCCAACGCTTACGCGGCGGTCAGAAGCAACGACGAGGTCGTGCAACTCTACAGCTCGGGATACCTGAAGCAGGCACAGGATTCGCGCGACATCAGTGAGTACGCGTACAAGCGCGGCGCCGCCAGCCTTCTGGATTATCTCGACGCTGAGCGCAGCTATCGCGCGATCCAACTTGCATATCGCCAGGCCTTGGCTTCGTATATGACCTCGATCGAACAATTGAAAGAGGCGGTCGGAACGAGGAACCTGCCATGAGCCAGAATTCAAGACGATTGGTGAGGGTTGTTGCATTGCTCGTACCGCTACTCACTCTCGCGGCCTGCGAGTCATCGCCGAACTCATCCACCTACGCGAAAAATTCGAGTGACCCTGCGTTGTTCACCATTCCGCAGGAACAGATGTCGCACGTGCAGGTGCTGGAGGTGCAGCCAACAACTTTGACCCGAACGCTCCGTCTCACCGGAACGGTTGCGTACAACGCATTTCGCACCACGCCGGTGATCACGCAGGTGAGCGGCCCGGTCAGCCGGATCGTCGTTGTTCCTGGTCAGCGGGTCAAACAAGGCCAGCCGATGCTCTATGTCGCTAGTCCCGACTATTCGCAGCTGCGTTCCAATTATCTGAAGGCAAGGGATGCATACGCCTTGGCACAAAAGGCGGATGCGCGCGCCAAGGATTTGTATCAGCATCACGCCATTGCCGAGCAGGCACTGGAGCAGGCCGAATCAGCGGAGGTGCAGGCGGGCGGCGACTTGGCTTCCGCGCAGGCTGCGTTGAAGGTTTTAGGGATTACTGACCCCGATGCGCTGGTGCAGGCGCCTCCGACGTTCGAGGTTCCGGTGAAAGCCCCCATCGGCGGCGAAGTCGTCGAGCAAAACGTGGCGGTGGGGCAATTGATTCAGCCCGGATCCACGCAGTGCTTCATGCTTTCCGACACCAGCAATGTCTGGGTGCTGGTCAACGTCTATCAGAATGACTTGCCGTATGTGCGCGTTGGCGACGCGGTCAGCATTCAGACCGACGCGTATCCGCAAGTATTTCGCGGACGGATTTCCTATGTTGCCGCGTCGCTCGATCCCGCGACGCGGACCTTGCAGGCGCGTATCGAGACGGCAAATCCCGGAGAGAAGTTGAAGAAGGATATGTATGTGACCACCACAGTCAACGCCGGGAAAATTTCGAACACGATTGTGCTGCCCGACGCCGCCGTTTTGCGTGATAACGAAAACCAGCCTTTCGTTTATGCCGAAGCTTCGCAGAACCGGTTCGGCAGGCGTGCGGTGACGGTGGGAGAAAGCGTGAATGGCCAAACCGAGATCACCAGCGGGTTGAAGCCTGGCGATCGCGTGGTTGGCAATGGCAGTTTGTTCCTGCAGTTCGCAAATTCACTGCAGCGCTAAGGGCGCTAGCGCGAGACGAGAGCACAAAATCTGGAACTGTCCATTACTGAATGATTCACAAAATAGTCCGAGCCGCACTGGGCCAACGCTTTCTGGTTTTGATGTTAACCGTGTTCATCACGGTGGGCGGAGTGGTGTCTTTCCAGCGCATGCCGGTGGACGCTTACCCAGACCTGTCACCGCCAGAAGTTGAAATCATCACCCAATGGCCGGACCATGCCGCCGAAGAAGTTGAGCGCCTGGTGACCCTTCCTCTCGAAGTCGAAATGAATGGTGTGCCCCACATGGAAGTGATGAGATCCATCTCGCTCTATGGACTCTCAGATATCCGGCTGACGTTCGAAGAAAACACGGACGACTATTTTGCGCGGCAGGTGGTTTTTGAACGGCTCGCGGGTGCGACCTTGCCGGCCGGGGTCACGCCGTCCCTCGCGCCTCTGTTCAGTCCCAGCGGACTGGTGTACCGCTACGTGCTGGAGAGCCCTGATCGCAGTCCGCAGGAATTGCACACCATTGAAGATTAGGTGGTCGAGCGT
>Ga0207664_10001360_pt1 | contig 16064 bp, 13 predicted proteins | sample LARL83metaG_FD_184349 | JGI IMG/M metagenome (GOLD analysis project Ga0207664, IMG submission 184349) | Corn, switchgrass and miscanthus rhizosphere microbial communities from Kellogg Biological Station, Michigan, USA - LAR L8-3 metaG... | ecosystem: Host-associated > Plants > Roots >... | reverse complement strand
GGAAGCGCTCGACGATCTTTCCCACGTGCGATGGGAAGTCGAACGGGCGGAGGATTCGCAGCTCGACGATGCGGCGGAAGCGGTCGCGGCGCTGGACCGCACGTCTCGTACCGCATCAAAACGCCTCGCGTCGCGCAGACGCAAGCCGCTGCAATTCGATACGCCCGGCGGTTCGCGCATCTACGTCGGCCGAACGCCGATCGAGAACGCCGAACTCACGTTTCGCATCGCGCGCCCCGACGATCTCTGGTTTCACGTGCAAAATCAGCCCGGCGCGCACGTCATTCTGCAGCGTCACGATCGTCAGGCGCCGCCGCAGGACGACCTCATTGCGGCAGCATCGCTTGCGGCGCTCCATTCCAAGGCGAAGAGCAGTCCGAAGGTTACCGTCGACTACACGCAGCGTAAATACGTACGCAAACGTCCGGGCGCAGCACCCGGCCTGGTGTTTTACACGCATCCGAAGTCGATATTTGTCGCACCTGCTTCTCCGGACGTTCTTAAAGCGCGCTTCGAATAACGCCCGTTCTTCAACAAGCACATCATGTTCGGCAACCGCCCGATCGAGCTCTCGCAGTCGCGAGCCGGCGGATCCGAGCCGGTCCGCTCGACCGCATCTACGAGACCTCTGCCGGCAAAAGAAAACTGCGCCCGGAGTTCCGGGCGCAGTTTCTTTGTGTGTACCGGGAGTTTACCGCGCGGCGAGTTCACCCGCAGCCTGCAGGCGCGCTTCGCACGCAGCCCAGTTCAGGTTTGCGTAAAACGCCTCGATGTACTTGCCGCGTTCGGACGGCTTGTAGTCCTTGATGAACGCGTGCTCCCAGCAATCCATCACGACGATGGGAACGAAGCCGGCCAGATTGCCGTTGTGATGCTGCTCCACCCAGTGATTGCTGATCTGCTGCGAGGCCGGATCGAAAAATGCAATTGCCCAGCCCACGCCGCGCATGCCGCCGACAGCGAAGAAGTCTTTCTTCCACGATTCGAAATCGCCGTAGCTCGATCCGAGCGTCTCGTAGAGCCGGCCCGATTTTAGTTCGTTCGAGCTCTTGGCGAGGTTATCGAAATAGTACTCGTGCAAACGCATGCCGTTGAATTCCCAGCCCATACGGCGCACCAGTTCGGCGAATTTCGGATTCGAACCGGCGGCCTCGCCGCTTTGGCGAGCCTGCGTCGTCAGTTCGATCAGCGTGTTGGTATTTTTGACGTAGCCTTCGTAGAGGCCGAAGTGCATCTCGAGCGTGGCATCTGAAATGCCCTGCAAACCCGAGAGATCCCATTTCTTGGGCGTATACGTCTTCATTGAAAAACTTAGACCCCTTTCTAGATAACCAACACAATCTTACCCACATGCGCAGATTCCTCCAGGCGCCGGTGCGCCGCGGCGGCATCCGCCAGGGGAAACGTCGAGTCCACGACAGGCCGGATGGGGTCCTTTGCGGGCAGTTTCGGCCACACGTCGCGCAGTAGTCCGGCCGCGATGGCGGCCTTCTGCTCCACGCTTCGGGCGCGCAGCGCTGAGCCCATGATCGCACCGCGTTTACGCATCAGGCCACCCAAATCGATCGCCGTTTCCCGCCCGCGAGGCGTTGCGATGCACGCTATCCGGCCGTCCGGCGCCAGCGCGTCCAGGTCGCGAGGGATGTAATCCCCGCCGACGATGTCCAGAATCACGTCGACGCCCCGGTCCGACGTGGCTTTTTTGATTTCCGTCACGAAATCGGCGTGCTTGTAGTTGATTGCCAGGTGCGCGCCGAGCTCGCGGCACGCCGCGCATTTCTGCTCGCTCCCCGCCGTTACAGCGATGAACCCCGCGCCGAATGCCCTCGCCATCATGATCGCCGTCGTACCGACGCCGCTGCTGCCGCCGTGGATCAGCACGCTTTCGTCTTCATGCAAACCCGCGCGCGTGAACAGGTTATCGTAGACGGTAAACGCGTTTTCCGGCAGCGTCGCCGCTTCGACGAAATCCCAGCCATCCGGAATCGGCAGCACGTGTGCGCGCGGCACAACCGCGTACTCCGCATAACCGCCGCCGGTGAGCAGCGCGCAGACGCGCTCACCCGTCGGCTCGATAACCCCCGCGATCTCCAGCCCCGGAATGTCGGATGCGCCCGGTGGAGGCGGATACTTTCCTTGGCGCTGCATCGCATCAGCACGCGCGACACCCGCCGCCTTCACGGATATGACGACCTCGCCGTCCTGGGGTACGGGTTTGGCACGTTCAACGACGCGCAAGACGTCGGGTCCGCCCGGCGCGGAGATCTCTACGGCTCGCATACGGCGGTCATTCCCACGTTACGGTTCGATGAACATCGCATCGCCGAACGAGAAAAAGCGATACTCACGCTTGACCGCTTCCTTGTACGCGTTCAAAATCGTGTCTCTGCCCGCAAACGCGCTCACCAGTACCATGAGCGTCGATTGCGGCAGGTGGAAGTTCGTAATCATCGCGTCGACGGCGCGGAATTGAAAACCCGGCGTGATGAAGAGCGTCGTTTCCTCGGCGCCTGCGCGAACGGAACCGTGCATCGCCGCGGAGCCTTCGAGCGCGCGCACGACCGTCGTGCCCGCGGCCACGACGCGGCGCCCCTCCCGTTTGGCGGCATCGATCGCATCTGCCGTGGGCTGCGGGATGGAGAACGACTCCGAATGCATCACGTGCTCCTCGAGCCGTTCGCCCTGCATGGGACGGAAGGTTCCCAAGCCGACGTCCAGGACCAGTTTGACGATCTGCACGCCTTGGTTCTCAAGCGCGTCAAAGACCGTTTGCGTGAAATGGAGCGATGCCGTCGGAGCTGCGACGCTTCCGGGTTCGCGCGCGAAAATGGTCTGATAACGCTCCTGCGCCTGCTCGGATTCGTTGTGAATGTACGGCGGCAGCGCAAGCCTCCCGGCACGTTCCAGGAACGTTTCGAACGGCACGTTGAGCGAAAACTCCACCTCGCGCACGCCGTCGTCGTGCACGCCGACGATGTGCGCTTCGCCGAGGTCGCCGAACGTGACGCGTTGCCCGGTCTGGAGCCGCCGCCCCGGCTTTGCCAGCGTTTGCCAGCGCGTTGCCGCCGGATCGTAGCGCCCCTGAGCGGGCCGCAGCAAGAGCAGCTCGACGCGGCCGCCGGACAAGCGGGCGCCGAAGACGCGAGCCGCGATGACGCGCGTCTCGTTGAGCACCAGCACGTCGCCCTCACGCAGGTAGTCCGGCAGATCGCGAAAGACGCGATGCTCCATCTCGCCGTGCCGCAGCACGAGCAAACGCGATGCGTCGCGCGGCGTGGCGGGCTGCTGCGCGATCAGGCGTTCCGGGAGGTCGAAGGTGTACGCTGCGGTTAGCCGGGGGTCGATAGTCGACGGCGCTCCATGTCCAGGAAGTTCGCGAGCCGTTTGTGATCCTCGTCGCTGACGTCGATGAAGAGTACGCCCACTTGATACGTATCGCGCTCGAAGTCGCGAATCCAGCGTATCTCGCCGCGCAGCGCCAAATGCGGGGGGCTTTTCATCGTGAAGATGTATTTCGTGCCTTTGGGCAGATACTGATCGGCGATGATGCGCATGCCGGTTTCGGAAATATCGGCAATCGCTCCGCGAAAGAGCATCGACGAGAGCCGATCCTCGACGATGACGTCGATGTATTTGCGCAGGCGAACGCCTTGAACGCGCTTTTCTTCGCTGTCCGGTTCGCCGTGCGTCTTTTCGTCAGTCATTTCCAATTCCGGTGCCGGGATAGTAGTATGCCAGAATCGCGCGCGCGTCGGCTCCGGCCAGCGCCAAACCGCGGGCTCCCCACTGGCACAAACCGACGCCGTGCCCGAGTCCGCCACCTTCGATGGTGAGGCGTCCATCTGCCTGCGTGAACGAGATGGAATGAACGAGCAGGCTCGGCAGCACGCGCGTTCCGAGCGTGCGCCGAACGTCCTCGGCCTTCACGCGCTGCGTTCCGGCGGATCCGGTGAACGTCCAAAATTGCGCGCGCCCGCTCGCGTCCGGCGAGTCCAGCGCGATCTCACTCAGATCGCCGACCGGCTGCAGCTGCTTCGAAAGCACTTGCAGTAAACGTTGCTCGGGGACTTGCTGCGTCCAGGCGTACCACGGCGAATCGTTGCAGTGGCCGCACTCCACGCCGCTCAAATAGGGAAGCGGCGCTCCGCCCCATGCATCGCCGTTGGATTCCGTGTGTCCGCCGCAGCACGACGAGTACAGCGCCTGCGCAAACCCGTTACCGTAGCGCAGCACTTGTCCCGCGGTTGCATCGACTGCCGAGCTGCTCTGAGGATGCTCCGCGTCGATGCCCGTATAGACTTGGTCTGCTTCGGAAGGCACGAGATCGTACTCACGCTTGGGGCTGCTGCGCTGCAGCACGTAGGTCCGCGCGACGATCGCCTGCACCTGCAGCGCCGCAGCCGGCCACGAATACGGCATTTCGCGTGAAACCACGCTGTACAGGTAGTGCTCGAGCGGCACCGTGCTGACGACTTGCCCTCCGGCGGTGATATCGAACGTTCCGCGGTAACGCCGCCCCTCGAACAGGAACGTCGCATCGTCGATCCGCTGTGCCGCTCCTCGCCCAAGCAGCACCCGCAACGCTTGCGACTGCGCGCTGCTCGCGGGATCGAAGTCATCGTCATCCTGAGTTTGTCGAAGGAAATGGTTCGACAAGCTCGCCATGACGAGATTCGAGACGAACTCCCACCGATTCACAGCAGGCGCTCCTGCGCGGGTTCTGATGCGCCTCTTGCGCCGAGGTGCGCGTATGCGTGCGCGGTCGCTTTGCGTCCGCTCGCGGTGCGAACGACGAAGCCGCATTTGAGCAGATACGGCTCGACGACGTCTTCAAGCGTCTCCGCGTCCTCGGTCAGCGTCGCAGCGATGGCCCCGATACCGACCGGACCGCCTTTATATTGCTCCACGATGGTGCGCAAAAACGCGCGGTCGAGGCGATCCAGGCCGAGTTCGTCGACGCCTTCCCGACGCAGCGCTTCGTCGGCGACCGCTTTGGTGATGCGCCCGTCCGCACGCACTTCGGCGTAGTCGCGCACGCGCCGCAGCAGCCGGTTCGCGATGCGCGGCGTTCCGCGGCTGCGCGAGGCAATCGTTTGCGCGCCCTCGTCATCAATCGGCACGTTGAGCACATCCGATGAACGCATGACGATGCGTTTGAGTTCGTCCACGCTGTAATAGTCGAGATGGTGCATGATCCCGAACCGCTCGCGCAGCGGCGCTGAAAGCATACCGGCGCGCGTGGTCGCGCCGACCAGCGTGAAGCGCTTGAGCGGCAGCTTGATCGTCTTCGCGTACGCGCCGCGATCGACGACGAAGTCGATCTGATAGTCCTCCATCGCCGGGTACAGAAACTCTTCGACGACGCGCCCCAAGCGATGAATCTCGTCGATGAACAGGATGTCGCCTTCTTCGAGCGAGGTCAGGATGCCGACCAGGTCCTTCGGTTTCTCGAGCGTCGGACCGCTGGTGGGCCGCAGCGCCCGTCCGAGATCCTTGGCGATCAACGCGGCAAGCGTCGTCTTTCCTAAGCCGGGCGGTCCGTAGAACAAGATGTGCTCGAGCGGTTCGCCGCGGCGGCGCGCCGCATCGATTGCGATCTTCAAATTCTCGACGACCGTTTCTTGGCCGACGTACTCGTCGAACGAACGCGGGCGAAGACTCGCGCCGTAGACCTCGTCCTCGAGCGTGTCCTCCGCACTCACGACGCGAGCTTCGAACTCGTCCTCCCGAGCGTGTCCAGGGGCGGCGTCCTCCGGCCCGTACAGTCTCTTGCGCGCGTCTTCAGACATTGGCTTGCGCCTTTCGGCGGTAGATCTCCGCGAGCAGCGTTTCGGCGTCGTGAATCTTCGGCGAGGCTTCGAGCGTCGCGCGAATCATCTCCTCGGCTTCACCGCGCTTGTACTCCAGCTGCAGCAGCACCGCAAGCGCTTCGTCCGCAAAGTCCGGCATCTCGACCGCCGCCGGCGCCTGCGCCTGCTGAATGAGCAAGAATTTGGTCACTTTGCCTTGCAGCTTCGCGACGATGTCGCGGGCCTTCTGCTGCCCGATTCCCGGCAGCGTCTTGAGAAAGCCGTGATCGCCGCGGTCGATGGCACCCGCGATGCGTGCCATGGGCTGCGAGAACGCACGCGCCGCCGATCGCGGACCGATGCTCGCAACGCTGATCAACGCTTCGAAAAACTCGCGTTCGATGGCGTTCGCGAACCCGTAGAACGTGAAGTGGCCGGCATTGCCGTCGATGTTGAGCACGGAGTAGATCTCGAGCGCGACCTCCTCGCCGTCACGCGCGGAGATCTTTTCCGCCACGCATGCCGGTAGAAATATCTCGTACGAAAGACCGTTTACGTCAAGCACCACGCTGCCCTCGCCCCGCTCGACGAGCAGCCCGCGAATGCGCGAGAACACTAGCGGTAACTCCGGTTGCAGAATGCCAGCGCGAGCGCCAGGGCGTCCGAAACGTCGTTGGGCTCCGGGCGCCGCCGCAGGCCGAGCAGTTGCGTCACCATCTGGTTGACTTGGTCCTTGCGCGCCGCGCCCGAACCGATGAGCGCGCGTTTGACGAGGGAATGCGCGAGCGTGTGAACCGGAACGTTGTGCTGGGCGCCCGCCAAACACAGCACACCGCGCGCATGTCCCATCATGATCGCGGTAAGCGGGTTCTTGTAGGTCGTATAGAGTTCTTCGATCACCATCACCGTCGGCTGCGTCGATGCAACGACCGCCGATATGCCCTCGTGCAATTCGCGCAAACGTTGTTCGAGAGTGCTCTTCACCTTCGGGGTGACGACGCCCGCTTCGACCAGGCGTGAGCGTCCCGCGGCAAATTCGATGACGCCGTAGCCCGTCGTGCGCAGGCCCGGATCGACGCCGAGAATCCGCTGCGTCATCTCTGCGAGGCGGGCTGCGCGCTCGCGCTGTTGATGTAGATGTTGACCGCCGTGCCCGGGTTCAGTTTGGTTCCGGCTTCCGGTTCAGTGCGCACGACCTTGCCGTCGGCGCCCTCGGTCGTCGGCGTGATATTGCCGAGCTGATAGCCGTTGTTTTGGAGCGTGTTCTCTGCCGACTGCAAATCCATCCCCTCGGTGTCCGGCACCTCGCCCGGGACCGAGACGGTGATGTTCACCGTCGCGCCTTTTTCGAGCGGTACGCCGCCTTGCGGATCTTGCTGCACGACCAAACCGTTGTCGGCCGATGCGGGATGCAGCATGTAGAGGATTTTCACCGTGAAACCGGCCTTCGCCAGCGCAGCATTCGCGCTCACGTAGTCATCGTTCACAACGTTCGGGACGTCCGCGAGTCCGCCGCCGGAACTAACCACGACGTTGACGCTCTTGGAATGGTCGGACGGAATCACGGTACCGGGCGAGATGTCTTGGTACGCAATGACGTTCGGGGGGACGTTGTTCATCGTCGTGCGTTCCGAGACATTGATCGTGAAGCCGTCGCGCGCCGCAATCTCGTTGGCCTTGTCGAGCGTCAACCCTTCGAGCCGGGGCATCTTGATCGGCTCCGGCCCACTGGACACCACGAGCGTCACGGTCGAGCCTTCGCGCACTTTCGTTCCCGCCTTCGGTTTCTCGGAAATGACCGTGTCTTTCGGCGATGGATCGTATCTGCGGTCGACCTTGATCTGGAATTTGTCGTACGTCAGATCCTTTTGCGCGTCCGAAAGCGTGTAACCGGTAACATCGCGCAGCCCCACCGTCGGTTTGCCTGTGCTCACGACGAGCGCGATGATGCTGCCCTTCGGCACCTGCGTGTTGGCGGTGGGATCCTGGCTAATGATGTGATTCACAGCCACGGTGTCGCTCGTCTGCCGCGTGACCTTGTAATTCAACCCCGCGTTGACGATCGATTGCTGCGCCTGCGAGTCACTCATGCCGACGTAGTTGTCGAGAGTGATCTGCGGCACGTTGGGACGCGTGGCAAAATAGCCGGCGGCGGCCGCGATGACGAGCGCGGCAATCACCAAGACGATGAACGGCCCGACCGAGCGCTGGCGGTGCTCCTCTTCCTCGACGATGGTCTGACGATCCGGCAGGCGCGACGGGCGCGGCGGCGGTTGGAGCGGACCCTGAATCGGCTGCGTCGGCGAATCGTCGCCCATCGCGTATGCCGCGACCGCGGGGCGCTCGCGCGCTTCTCGCAGCGCCGAGGCGACTTCGCTCGCCGACTGGAACCGGCGATCGGGCTGCTTCTGCAGCAATTTGTTGACGATTGCAGCAAGCGCGGGGCTCACGCCGGTGGTTTCCGTATCGATGACCGGTACGGGATCCGACACGTGCTTGAGCGCGACGGTCACCGGCGAGTCTCCGATGTAGGGAAGATTACCGGTAAGCATCTGATACAGCACGACGCCGACGCTGTACAAGTCTGAGGTCTCGTGCAGCTCCAAGCCCTGTGCCTGTTCGGGCGAGAGATAGTAGACGCTGCCCATGATGAGGCCCGGCCGCGTCATCGCCATGGTCTGCTGCGACATGGCGCGTGCGATGCCGAAGTCGGAGAGTTTGACGACGTCGTCTTTGGTGATGAGAATGTTCGCGGGCTTGATGTCGCGATGCAGCAGTCCTTGACGATGCGCGTAGGCCAGGCCGTTGCAGATCTGCGCTGCGTAATCGATGGCAACCGGCTCGGGCAACTTACCGTCGGACGCGATCATCTCGCCCAGCGACGGCCCGTCGACCAGTTCCATCACGATGAAATACGTGTCGCCTTCGCGTCCGACGTCGTACGTGTTGACGATATTCGGGTGCGAAAGCCGTGCGGCCGATTCAGCCTCCTGATAGAACCGGCGCACGAATTCTTGGTCCGAGGCGTACTGCTCGCGCAGCACTTTGATCGCAACGCGCCGCCGGAGCAGCGTATCGGTGCCGCAATAGACGGTCGCCATGCCGCCCTCGCCGAGTTTGCCGTCGAGCCGGTAGCGGTTGTTAAATACGTGCTGCTCTTCGATCACTTAAACGGCACTCCGCCCGAGGCTCCGCGCCCCCCACTTCGTGGGGCCCCCAAAAAGTCCGGTAGGCGGTAAACAAATCGCTCCGTAACGACGGAGCGATTTGCTCCTCGCAAAGGCTCCCCGTGGGCGCCGCATCAGTTGCTTCATTACTTTATATGATTTAGTGCGACTCGTAGGACATTTCGTGCGATAGGCGCGGCCACGGCGGCGCCGTATCCCGCATTCTCAACGATGACGGCAACGACGACGCGCGGGTTCTCGGCCGGCGCGAAACAGACGAACCACGAATGCGGCGCTCCCAAAGGGTTTGTGGCCGTGCCGGTCTTGCCGGCGACGGTCACACCCGGGAGCTGCGCCGAGGTTCCCGTTCCATGCTGTACCACCGCGACCATCATCTTCTTCACGTTCTCCGCGGTATCCGCCGATATGGGCGTCGCCAGCTCGGCCGCTCCATAACTGCTTCCGGCGCCTCCCGGCCAGTCGACCCGCCGTACGATGTAGGGACGCGGCTCTGAGCCGCCGTCGGCAATCGTCGCCGCGACCAGCGCCATCTGCAGCGGCGTCATGAGCAATGCGCCTTGCCCGAATCCCATCTGCGCCAGCTCGCCCGGTACGATCGAAGACTGTGGCGGCACGCGATCGCGCGAAGCCGGCAGTTGAAAGTCCAGCGAACTGCCGATTCCCCAGCGATCCAGATACCGGTAGAACGTGTCCGTTCCCATTTTCAGCGCAATCTGTCCGAAATCGACGTTGCTCGAGAGTGCGAACGCGCCGGTGAGATCCTGCGTGCCCGTGGCCTCGCCTTCGTCGTCGTGCAGCGTGAAGTTGCCGATCGTATAGTACCCCGGATCGTAGAACGTCGACTGCATAGAAACGGTCTGCGAGTCGAGCGCCGCGGAAGCCGTGAAGATCTTGAACGTCGACCCGGGCGGATAGAGGCCGTTGACCGCGCGGTTGAGCAGCGGGCTGCTCTCGTCGTGCACGAGCGAGGGAAACTCCGCGCTCAGCCGGTTCGGATCAAACGTCGGCACGCTGGCAAGCCCGAGAACCGCGCCGCTTCGCGGATCCAGCACGACGCCCGCGCCGCGCGAGTAGCCCGCGAGCAGCCCGTACAGTTCGTTTTGGATCGCCGGCACGATCGTCGTGACGACGTCGGCACCGCGCGAGACCGAGCTCTTCCCGGTGAACGCTTGGAGGATCTCGCCGATCTGCGCACCGGTATCGCCGGTCGTATCCGGCGGCGTGAGCGCGCGATCGTACGCATCTTCCAGACCGCTCGTGCCGTAGCGCGCGGAGACATATCCGACGGTTTGCGCCAGCGATCCGCCCAGCGCATACGTTCGCTTCGTGCCGCTGGTCTGCGCGAGCACGGTGCCATCGCTCGCAAGAATGCGGCCGCGATGCGCGCCGAGCAGCGCGTGCCGCGGGTTGTAGGGGTTCGCGGCTATGCCGGGGCCGGCGATGACCTGTACGTACGCTTGCCGCAGGACCAGCATCGCGAAGAGAATCGCAAAAAGCGCGCCCAGGCGCGAAACGGTTACGGCCGTCACGCGCAGGCGCCGCTGCGCTCGCGCAAAAGCGTATAGCCGTCGGGCGTGCGCACCGCTAAATACGCGTGCGATTCGTCGCGGCTGAGCACGACGTTGAGCACCTCGTGCGCGATTGCATCGTCCATGCCCGCCAGCGCCAGCACCACGTCTACTCCGGCTTCTTCCAGCAGCGGCGGCGCGACGTACGCGGCGAACGGAATCGTCTCCAGGTGGCGCGGCTCGTATGCGCCGCTGTGCCACGGCCCGCGCTTTCCGAAGACCTGGCGATGGTAATCCCACGCGCAGAGCTGCTTCTCGCGCCAGACGAAGTGATCGCGCACGCACAAACGCCGGCAGACCGTGCATTGCACGACCGGCTCCGGTGCGTGAACGAGCGCATCGGCGATTTCTTCGGGGACATCCTCGATATTCAGAACGCTTGCGTCATCCAGGCGTGACGGCGGCTCGGCCTGCCAATTGATGCGCGCAAGCAGTTCGATGTCTCGCAGCGGCGAGATGAACGCGCGCTCGTCCTCCGGCGGAAACGTCTTATCGAGCCAATCCAGCAGATTCACAGTAGCGATGGTCACGTTCTGCCATGCATCGCCCGCGACCGTGCCGATCGGCGTCTGCGCGATGGGCACGAGATGCGCCGTTACGCTGGCGGCATCTGCGCGCAAACTGCTCACGAACGCGAGCGTGCTGGCGTTTCCGCCGAGCACGAACGCGCTCGGCGCCGCGCCGCCCGCGCTTAAGAACGAACTTGCGTCTGAGCGCATCGATACTCTTGCAGGCAGCGCGGCGGCCCCGCGGTGTTTTCGAGCGCCTCAGCGAGCGCGCGCGCCGTGTCCAGGCTGGTCAGGCAGGCGATGTTCGCCTCCACCGCGGCGCGCCGGATGCGGTAGTTGTCGGAGATCTGGCGCGGGCCTTGCGCGTCGTTGATCACGAGATCGACGCGCCGTTCGTGGATAAGATCGAGCACGTGCGGCGATCCGTCCGCGATCTTGTTGATCTGCTCGCTCGGAATTCCACTGGCCTCCAGGTACTCGCGCGTACCGGGCGTTGCGATAAGCGTGTGGCCTAGAGCGACGTACCGGCGAAGAATCGGAATCGATTCTTCTTTTTCCTCATCCGCGATCGAGACGAGAATTCGGCCGCCTTCATTCGGCAGTCGAACACCCGCGGCGATGAAGCCCTTGCGCAGCGCGCCCGCAAACGTTTGGTCGATGCCGAGCACCTCGCCGGTAGACTTCATCTCGGGTCCCAGTATCGTCTCCACGCCGCGCATCTTTGCGAACGAGAAGACGGGAATCTTCACGACGACGAACGGCGCGCGCGGTGCCAGACCCGTGCCGTACGGCATGTCGCGCAACTTCTCGCCCAGCGCTATGCGCGTGGCTGCCGCGACAAGATTCACGCCGGTTGCCTTTTGAATGATCGGCACGGTGCGGCTGGCGCGCGGATTCGCTTCGATAATGTAGAGCTGCCCGTTGTGAATGACGAACTGAATATTGATGAGCCCGCGGATATTGAGCTCGCGTGCGATCGCCGTCGTGACATCGACGATGCGCTGCTTCATCTCCTCGGAGATTGTCTGAGTTGGATAGACGCTGATCGAGTCGCCGGAGTGGATGCCGGCGCGCTCGATATGCTCGAAGATGCCCGGTATCAGGATGTCCTCGCCGTCGAACGCGGCATCGACTTCCGCTTCCAGGCCGCGCAGATACTTGTCGACCAGCAGCGGCGCATCCGGAAGAATCGGCGGCGCCGACTCCGCGTACGATGCGAGTTGACCCTCGTTGTATACGACTTCCATGCCGCGCCCGCCCAGTACGTACGACGGGCGAACGAGCACCGGAAAACCGAGCTCGCGTGCGATGGCGCGCGCTTCGCGGAATGAACGTGCTGCTTTGCCTTCGGGGCGAGCGACGCCCAAACGCCGCAGCGCCGCGTCGAACTTCTCGCGATCCTCGGCCATGTCCAGGCTGCGGCGGTCGCTGCCGATGATCTGCACGCCGCGAGCCGCGAGTTTGTCCGCGAGATTAATGGCGGTCTGCCCGCCGAAGGCGAGCATCACGCCGCGCGCGTTCGTCGAGCGGTACGCGGCTTCGACTTCGTCGGCGCCGGGCGGCTCGAAGATCAGCACGTCCGAGATGTCGAAGTCCGTCGAGACGGTCTCCGGATTATTGTTGATGACGACCGGCGAACAGCCCGCCTCGCGCAATGCCCATGCCGCGTGCACGCACGAATAGTCGAACTCGATGCCCTGCCCGATGCGAATGGGGCCGCTTCCGACCACGACAACCGCTTTGTGCGGCGTCGTACGCATCTCGTCGCTCTCCCCATGCGAGATGTAATAATAGGGCGATTTGGCCGGAAACTCGGCCGCCGCGGTATCGACCATGCGAAAGACCGGCACCGCACCGTTGCTTGCCGGGAGCTGTTCCCGTTCCACGATCTCTTTGATCTCGTACAGCCAGAATTTGTCGATTGCGGAGAGCTCGATGATGCGTTCGATGCTCGTACCTCTGCGCAGCGCTTCGGCGACCGCGAAGAGGCGCTCGTGCGTGGGGTGCGCGATCACATTGTCGAGCTCCGCGTCGCTCCACTCGGTCAGCGCATTCCCCGTGAGCGTTTCACGCTTGAGGTCCAAACCGCGCACCGCTTTCATCAGCGCGTCCTGGAAGGTGCGGCCGATGCCCATGGCCTCGCCGGTCGACTTCATCTGCGTGCCCAGCGAGGTATCGGCGAGCGGGAACTTGTCGAACGGCCAGCGCGGGATCTTCACGACGACGTAGTCGAGCGTCGGCTCGTACGCCGCTTTGGTCACGCCCGTAACCGGGTTGGGAATCTCGTCCAGCGTCTGTCCCAGCGCGATGCGCGTGCTGATCTTGGCGATGGGATAGCCCGTCGCTTTGCTCGCGAGCGCGGAGCTTCGCGAAACGCGCGGGTTGACCTCGATGATGCAGTACTCGCTGCGCTCGGGATGCAGCGCGAATTGAATGTTGCAGCCGCCCTGCACGTTGAGCGCGCGAATGACGTTCAAACTCGAGGTGCGCAGCATCTGGTACTCGAGATCCGAGAGCGTCTGCGAGGGCGCGACGACGATCGAGTCGCCGGTGTGAACGCCGACCGGATCGATGTTCTCCATGTTGCAGACGATGATGCAGTTGTTCGCACCGTCGCGCAGCACTTCGTACTCGATCTCTTTCCAGCCCAAAAGCGAGGTTTCGAGCAGGACTTGGTGGATGAGGCTCGCGGCCAGTCCGCTCTCCAGCGTCTCGCGCAGTTCGCGTTCGTCGTACACGATGCCGCCGCCGGTTCCGCCGAGCGTATATGCGGGGCGCACCACGAGCGGATAGCCGTTCTCGTTCGCAAACGCGACGCCGGCTTCCACGTCCGTGATGATCTCGCTCTTGGCGACAGGCTCGCCAATCTCGATCATCTTGGCTTTGAAGCGCTCGCGGTCTTCGGCGAGTTTGATCGTCTCAACCGGCGTGCCGAGCAGCTTGACCCCGTAACGGTCCAGTACGCCGGCTTCGCTCAGTTCGACGGCAAGATTGAGCCCCGTTTGTCCGCCGAGCGTCGGGAGCAGCGCATCGGGGCGTTCGCGCTCGATAATCGCTTCGAGCGAGGCCACCGTGAGCGGCTCGAGATAGACCGCATCCGCCACTTCGGGGTCGGTCATGATCGTCGCGGGGTTGGAGTTGACGAGGATTACGCGGTGCCCTTCTTCGCGAAGGGCGCGACACGCCTGTACGCCGGCGTAGTCGAATTCGGCCGCCTGGCCGATGATGATGGGGCCGGAGCCAATTACGAGGACGCTCTTCTCAGACATGCTGAGAAGCCCAGATTAGGCGCGCTACGGCGCGGTTACTGCAGGACGCCCCTCCGGTACGCGGAGTTGCTCGCGATACCAGGCTACCGTGCGCTTTAAGCCCTCTTTGAATCCCACCGTGGGCTGGTAGCCGAACGCCTCCGACGCTGCGCCGATATCCGCCAGTGAGTGCTTCACGTCGCCGACGCGCTCGCCGTCATAGAGGGCCTCGCCGCGGAATCCCGTGATGAGTTTGAGCATTTCAAAGACGTCGTTCAACGTAAAGCGCACGCCGGTGGCCACGTTAAACGTGCGGCCCGCGATCGCCCTCGCGTCCGCGCCTGCCGCCAGCAGATTCGCCTGCACGACATTCTCGACGTACGTGAAGTCGCGGCTCTGCGATCCGTCGCCGAAAATAGTGGGAGCGCGCCCGTCGAGCATGCACGTGATGAACTTCGAGAGTACGCCCGAATACTGGCTCGTCGCATCTTGCCTGGGCCCGAATACGTTGAAGTAACGCAGCGCCGTCGTCTCCAAGCCGTAAACGCGGTTGAATGCGGCGGTGTACATCTCGCCGCACAGTTTCTGCACCGCGTACGGCGAGATCGGATTGGGCTTCATCTCCTCGCGCTTGGGCAGCGTCGGCGTGTCGCCGTATGCCGATGACGATGCGGCGTACACGACTCGTCCCGCGCCGGCATCGCGCGCGGCGAGCAGCAGATTGAGCGTGCCGTCGACGTTCGCGCGATGGCTCGTCACGGGATCGGCGACCGATTTGGGCACCGACGGTATCGCCGCTTCGTGAAAGATACAATCCACGCCCCGGCAGATCTCGACGACCCGCTCGTAGTCGTTTACGTCGAGTTCGTGGAACTCGATATCCCCGAGCAACCCCTCGAGGTTTTCGCGCTTGCCTGTTTTGAAGTTATCGATCGCGCGCACCCGTTCGCCTCGCTCGAGCAGCGCGCGAACGAGGGCGGACCCGATGAAGCCGGCGGCGCCGGTGACGAGGTAGGTGGTCATATCTGCTGGGAATCGTACCGGCCGGGCGCCGCGCCGGGCCAGTGCCGGAGAGGTACGGACCCTAGGACTTACGGCGCCGCCTCGACGAGCGAGCGCAAGGCAGAGGAGGGTTCCATGCCGTGCTGCTCCTGAAGATCCCGTGCGTATCGGCGGTAGATCTGGAGCGCCGACGCGCGATCGCCGCGTGCGAGATGCGCGCGTATCTGCAGTTCGTGCGCGACCTCGTCGAGCGGATCCAGCGCGGCTATCGCATGCGCGATCTCGAGCGCCCGCTGCGCCTTGTTCTCCTCGAGTGCGTCCCCCGCCAAGTGCAATCCGATCTCGCGCGCCGCGTCGCGGAAGCTGCGCTCGACCGGTTCGAACCATTCCCACGTTGCATACGCCGCAGGGCGGCCGGAGAGGAGTTGCTCGAAGATCGCGTCGAGCCGCGTTTCTATCGCCTTTGCGATGCTGCGCGTGCGAACCGCCCGCACGATCTGCGGCAAGAAGCGCGTATCGATGACGACGTTCTCAGCAAGCCGGTATCCGCGGGGCGTGGTTTCGATCACCCCGCGCACGCCGAGCTGCTTGCGCGCGCGATACACGCACATCTTGAGCGCGCCGTACGCTTGGTCTGCGGAGATGCCCGGATAGAGCCGATCGCAGAGCACGTCGATGGAGAGATCGCGCGGCTCGCTCGCGAGCGAGACGAGCAACGCGAGCGCGGCTCCGCGGACCGGCACTTCGCTTCCATCTTTGT
>Ga0207664_10001359_pt1 | contig 16076 bp, 12 predicted proteins | sample LARL83metaG_FD_184349 | JGI IMG/M metagenome (GOLD analysis project Ga0207664, IMG submission 184349) | Corn, switchgrass and miscanthus rhizosphere microbial communities from Kellogg Biological Station, Michigan, USA - LAR L8-3 metaG... | ecosystem: Host-associated > Plants > Roots >... | reverse complement strand
GACGCCTCGGGTCGCACGTCGCCCCGCGCCCCGGCCCGCCGCGCCCCGGCCGCGACGCCTGCCGCGCAGCGTGTGCCTGGAGTGCAGTGTGCGGCTGCCGGGATAGGAGCGCACCGGCACGCCCGTCAACGACGTGGAAGATTACACCCTCGTGGTGGATTGACCCTCGTAAACGGGGGTCCTGCTACCACGAAAGGGAAATCAACCACGTTATCGAGGCCTATCGCGCTTAGCTGCCGGGTGCGAACGGCCTTCAGAGGCCTGGGACGATCAGTGAAAAGCCGAACGACACTGCGGACCGCGGCGGAGCCGGGCCTCGCGGGGCAACCGGAACGACAGGCGGCGGCGACTCGACGGGCGCGCCGGACATAAGCGACATGTCGGGTCGGCGTGACGCCCAAGCAGGGAAGCGTGACGCCCAAGCAGGGGTCGGCGTGACGCCCAAGCAGGGGAACGTGACGCCTAGGCAGGGGGAACGTGACGCCCAAGCGGGAGAAGCGGTCGCGGTTGGGCACGGAATGGTCACAGAGTGGGGCAACATATTGCGTTCCGGCTGAAGCCCGCTGACGTCCGGTCTAGAGTAAACGGTGCGTCACAAACAGCAATGCGTTGCGGGGAGCTTCGCATAGCGTACGGGCGCGTACGCCTCAGTGGGGGGGCGTGTGCACTTCTCTTCGCCAGGACCACGTGAGAAGGCTGAGTCGTGATCAGGATCCGCTATACCAATGAGCTGCAGCCCGGGTTAAACGGCCACGCGGAGCGGCTCGACCGCACCACTGTCGTGTACCTGCTGCCGGGGCTGACCCCGGACGAGCGCGCCGCGACGCTGCGGCGGCTACGTCAGCATGGCCGGATGGGCAGAGGCCCCGTGCTGCCGCGCTGGCAGCTCGGTCTCGCGGTGCTGGCCGACCGCGTCCGGATGGCGTTCGGCCAGGCCGGCGCCATCGTCCGCACTCACCCGGCCGGCAGCACGCTGCCGGTGATGGCGGTCTCCGCGGCGGTTGCCGGGTTCCTTTTGCTGTCGGCGGTGTCGATCCGGATCGTCCACTCACCGGTGGTCGCGGCCGGCGCCGCTCACGCGGCCAGCGCGGCCTCGGGCGAGCCCGGCGCGCAGGTCCCTGGCGCGCGGGCTCGTGGTCAGCACGGAAGCGGCAGGCCGGGCACCGCCCCGGCCGGCTCGCGGGCACCGGCCGCCAGCGGCACCGGGCCCGGGCCCGGCGCGCCGAGCCCCGCTCCCGGGTCGGCGAGCACCGGCCCGCCGGCCCGGTCCGGGACCACCCCGCCACCGAGTTCGCCGCAGTCGCCGGTGCCGACGCCGGCGGTGTCGTCCGTTTCTCCCCGATCCGCCAGCCCGTCCGCCGCCGCTTCCCCCGTGACCTCCGCTAGCTCAACCACCAGGGTATGCGTCAGTATTGGCCCATTCGGGGTTTGCCTGGGTCTGTAAGACTGGTGGCGGCGACGTTGGGTCAGGGAGGCGGCGATGAGCAAGCGCGGCTGGCTGCTGTTCGTCGCCATGGGCGTGATCTGGGGCGTGCCGTACCTGCTGATCAAGGTCGCCGACGAGGGCGTCTCGGTCCCGGTGCTGGTGTGCACCAGGGTCGGCATCGGATCCGCGCTGCTGTTCCCGCTCGCCATCCGGGGCGGCAAGCTGCGGCAGCTCAGGGGCCATGTCCGCTGGCTGGCCGCGTTCACGCTGGTGGAGATCGTCGGGCCGTTCGCGCTGCTGTCCAACGCGGAAAAGCACCTGCCGAGCTCGACTAGCGGCCTGCTCGTCGCCGCGGTGCCGATCTTCGCCGCACTGCTGGCGATCGCGAGCAGAAGCGGCGACCAGCTCACCCGGGTCCGGTGGATCGGGCTGGCGATCGGCCTCGCCGGGGTCGCCGTCCTCGCGGGGCCGGGCGCGGGACGGGGCAGCGCGCTGCCGGTGCTCCAGGTGCTCGGCACTGCGCTCGGCTACGCGATAGGCCCGCTGATCGCCAGCCGCAAGCTCGCTGACCTGCCGCCGGTGGCGGTCAACGCGGCCTGCCTGGGGCTGGCCGCGGTGGTCTACGCGCCGTTCGCCGCGATTACCTGGCCGCAGCACTTGCCGGCGCCGCGGGTGCTCGGCTCGCTGGCCGGTCTCGCGGTAATCTGCACCGCGGCCGCGTTCCTGGTCTTCTTCGCGCTGATCGCCGAAGTCGGCCCGGCCCGGGCAACAGTCATCACCTACGTGAACCCGGCGGTCGCCGTGGCGCTCGGCGTCCTCGTCCTCGGGGAATCACTGACGCCGGCGATCGGCGTGTCGTTCGTGCTCATCCTGGGCGGATCGGTACTCGCCACCCGCCCGGGCTCGGCGCGGTCCCGGCCGGCGCCGCTGCCGGCGACCACCTCGCTGGCGGACGCACCCGCGGGAGGAAGTACCGCAGTCCGTTCTGAATAAAGGGGTTTAATGCCTGACCTTCGGATGTCCACCAGCCAGGGACGATGGGTGGTGACGGCGACCGTGCTCGGCTCAGGGATGGCCGCGCTGGACGCCACCGTGGTCGGCATCGCGTTGCCGTCGATCGGGCGGGACTTCCACGTCGGCGTGAACAGCATGCAATGGGTGGTGGACGCCTACACGCTGGCGCTGGCGGGGCTGCTGCTGCTCGGCGGCACGCTCGGCGACAGCTATGGCCGGCGGCGGATGTTCATGGTGGGAACCGTGTGGTTCGCGATCGCGTCGCTGCTGTGCGGGCTGGCCCCGGACGCGCCGATGCTGATCGCCGCGCGGGCGCTGCAGGGCGTGGGCGGGGCGCTGCTCACCCCGGGCAGCCTGGCCATCCTGCAAGCCTCGTTCGTGCCCGACGACCGTTCGAAGGCGATCGGCGCGTGGTCCGGCCTGGGCGGGATCGCCACCGCGATCGGGCCGTTCGTCGGCGGCTGGCTGATCAACGCCGTGTCGTGGCGGCTGGTCTTCTTCATCAACCTGCCGCTGGCCGTGCTGGTGCTGGCGATCGCGGCCAGGCACGTGCCGGAGTCGCGGGCGCCCGGCAAGGTACCCAAGCTTGACGTGCGCGGCGCGCTTTCGATCAGCGCGGCGCTGGCCGGGATAACCTACGGGCTGATCGGCGCCTCGTCGGACGGCTGGGCGTCACCCGCCGTGCTCGTGCCGCTGCTGCTGGGGCTGGCCATGCTCGGCGTGTTCGTGCTGGTCGAGGCCCGTGAGGCAGAGCCGATGCTGCCGCTGAGCGTGTTCCGGTCCCGGCAGTTCTCCGCGGCCAACGCGGTGACGTTCGTGGTCTACGCGGCGCTGAGCGGTGCGTTGTTCCTGGTGCCCGTGGTGCTCCAGGAAGTGCGCGGGTACAGCCCGCTGGAGTCCGGTGCGGCGCTGCTGCCGGTCACCGCCATCATGCTGCTGCTGTCGTCCAGGTCCGGAGCGCTGGCCGCGAAGATCGGGCCCCGGCTCCAGATGAGCGTCGGCCCGCTGGTGATCGGGGCCGGGCTGCTGCTGTTCACCAGGATCGGCGGGGGCGGCTCGTACCTGGTCGACGTGCTGCCCGCGGTGATCGTGTTCGGGCTGGGGCTGGCGATCAACGTCGCGCCGCTGACCTCGACCGCCCTGGCGGCCGCGCCCGCGGAGCACTCCGGGATCGCGTCGGCGGTCAACAACGACGTGGCCAGGGCCGCCGGGCTGATCGCGGTCGCCGTGCTGCCGGTGGCGGCCGGGATCACCGGCGACACCTATCTGCACCCGCTGATGCTCGCGCACGGGTTCCGCGTCGCGTCGGTGATCGCGGCCGTGTTCTGCGCGGCCGGCGGGTTGCTGGCGGCGCTGACGATCAGGAACGCGGCGCCCGACGTGCGGGAGGCGGCCGGGTCGCGCGACACGCACTGCTGCCTGGACGCGCCGCCGCTGCAGAGCTCGGCCGCGCCCGGCTCGCAGGTTAGAGTGACTCGGTGAAGACTGCTGAAGCTGCCCCCGCCGCTGCTAGCCCCGCCGGCACCGCTGGTACGGCCGACGAGGCGGTCGCGGGCGCCGCGCGGGCGGCGCGGGGGACCGTCGTCGGCCTCGCCGCGGCGCCGGACGAGGCGCTGGACCACGCGCTGCGCGCGATGGCTGCCGCGCTCGGCGATCCCGCGACGGTGGCGGGTGTGCTCGCGGCCAACGAATCGGACCTGCGTTCCGCCGGTCTCGGCGAGGGGTTGCTGGACCGGCTGCGGCTGTCCGCCGAGCGGCTGTCCGGGATCGCCGCTCAGTTGCGTGCGCTGGCCGACGTGCCTTTCGACCCGCCGCGGCGGGTGATCAGGGAACTGCCGGGCGGGCTGGTGCTGGCCGAGCGCCGCCGGCCGGTGGGGGTGGTCGGCGCGAACTTCGAGGCTAGGCCGAACGTCGTGGTGGACATCGCATCGCAGCTCGTCAAGTCCCGCAACGCGGGCGTGCTGCGGACCGGCTCGGCAGCCATCGGTTCGGCGATCGCGCTGGCCGACACGGTGATCGCCCCGTCGCTTTCGGCGGCGGGCCTGCCGCCCGAGATGATCCAGCTGGTGCGCGTGCCCGGGCAGGAGTCGGCCTATTCGCTGGTGCGGCAGCCTGGGCTGATCCCGCTGGTGATCCTTCGGGGCAGCGGGGACTCGACGCGTTCCCTGGCCCTTGAGGCCGCGCGGCACGGGGTCCGGACGATGGCGCACGCGGACGGCGGCGGGGTGCTGTACCTGGACGAGTTCGCGGATCCGTCGCTGGCTTCGCGGGTGATCGAGGAGAGCCTTGACCGGCTCGGCGTGTGCAACCGGCTGAACCTGCTGCTCGTGCACTCGTCGCGGTTCGACGAGCTGCTGCCCGTCGTGCGTTCGGTGGCTGGCCGCCTGGGGGTGGCGCTGTCGCTGCCGCCGCACTCGCATCCGCTGGGCCACGAGTGGGCGCTGGACACGGGGCACGAGGCGACGGTCACCGTTTTGCCTGTCGGGGACCCGCGGTCCGCTGCGATGCTGGCCAACGAGGAGACCTCGGGGCTGGCGGCGGGCATCGTGACGGCGGACCGGGACGCGGCCGCCGTGTTCCTCGACACGTACGCGGGGACCGGTGCGTTCTGGAACGCGACGACGCGGCTGCTGGACGGGTTCAAGCTGTTCTCGGTGCCGGAGACCGGCATCAACATCGACGCGGTGCCCGGCCCGCGCGGGCCGGTCACGTTCCGGGACCTGTGCCTGCGCCAGTTCGAGGTCACGCCGAAGGTCTGAGCGGCGGGCCGCCGCGGCGTGGGCCCCGACCCCCTCCCCGGACGCTTGCCAAGGGGGTGCGTGGGCCCCGAGCCTCCCGCGGGGTTTCGGGGGCCACGCACCTCCTCGGGGGCCCGCGTCAGGCCTGCAAGAGCGCGGCGTTCTGGCGCTCGAGCGCCTTGTCCGGCCCCGCCTGCCAGGCCTCGGCGAAGGCCGCGGAGAGAGGGTCGGGGAAGATGTCCTCCTCGCCCTTGCCGACCGCGTCGAGGATCTCCGTGGCGACGTGCTGGGGGGCAGTTTTCGGGATGTCGAGGTCGCGGACCATGTCGGTATCCACCGGCCCGGTCAGCGAGGCATGCACCCGTACTCCCTGTCCGGCCAGGAGCATCCGGAGCGACTGGGTCAGGCTGAACGCCGCCGCCTTGGACAGCGAGTAGGCGGGGGTCACCGGAATGGGCGCGAGAGCCGCGATCGACACGTTGTTGACGATGGCGCCGCGGGAAGCGAGCAGATGCGGCAGGAACGCCTGGATCACGCCGTAGGTGCCGAACAGGTTGACCGACAGATGCCGTTCGAGCGCCGCGCGGTCGTTGAGGTCATCGAACGCGAAGAAGCCCGCGTTGTTGATGAGGACGTCGAGGGACTCGACCTGGGCGGCGGCCGCCCGGATCTGCGCCTCGTCGGTGATGTCCAGCGGCAGCACGGTGACCCGCGCGTCTGGGTGGCTGTATGGCTGCCGCGCCCCGGCGTACACTCGGGCCGCGCCGCGGTTCAGGGCCTCGGTGACCAGGGCTTGGCCGATGCCCCGGTTGGCTCCGGTCACCAAGATGGCCTTGCCGTCGATAGTCGTGCTCATTGGTGTTTCCTCCGTTGGTTGGAGCGGTGGTTGGGCAGGCCGCGACCCGTGCGGATCAGCGAGCGCAGGCTGGTGTACAGGTAGAACTCCCAGGAATTCGAGCAGAGCTCGAAGCACTCGTACTCGGGGGCCAGCCCGACGTGGGTGAAGCAGATCTCGGTCGTGCCGCCGCGGGCGGTAATGTCGAAACGGATCTCGGTGTCTTTCCACTCGGTTTTGTCCCGGGTGAAATCGAAATAGTTGTCCAGGACGCGCCAGGTGACCCGCCGGCCGGGGACCAGCTCGATGACCTTGATCCGGCAGCGATGGGCGTTCTCATACCGGTAGGTGAACTCGTCATCGGCCCGGCCGGCGGCACCCTCGATGTCCTCGGACCACCAGCCACGGACATTGTTGACGGCGTGGAAGACTTCTTCCGGGGTCTGGTCCACACAGAACGCGGCCGTGAAGCTCGCGTTTCCGGCTGGCGTGGCGGTCATGGCCACCATGCTCCGGCACCGGGCACGCGCCGCCATCGGTGGTGCGCTACGGCATTTACGCCGATCGATACGTACTTAAGCCGGCGGGCCGGACTCCGGCGCCCTCGGCGAACCCGGCCAGTTCGGGGCGACTGTGACCGGTCTTCATGAGAAGCCGTTCCACGTGCTTTTCCACGGTGCGGACCGACAGGTGCAACGCCCCGGCGATCTCCCGGTTGGAGCGCCCGGCGGCGACCTGGGCGAGCACCTCGGCCTCCCGCGGCGTTACGCCCCGGGCAGCCAGCGGGCCGGTCAGTCTCGGCGCCTCGCTCCTCGTCCGGCGCGGCACCGCCTCGCCCATCGCCCGCAGCGTTGCCCTGCACTGGCCGGCGAAGTTGGGCAGGCCGAGATTCTCGAAGGTCGACAGGGCCTCCCGCACCCATTCGACCGGCTCTCCCCACCCGTCACGGTTCGCGCAGGGGGCGGCCAGCAGCCAAGCGAGGCTACGGGTGAATCCGCCCTCGATGTTCTCCAGGGCGCGATCGGCCGCGGCGAAGATCGATGCCGCGTCCCCGCCGTCCCGGCCGGCGGCGACGGCGTCAGCCACCCGCAAGGTGGCACGGCTCATCGCGGTGTCGAAGCTGAGCCGCCGGCATTCATCACGGGCCTGCGCCCCGCCCGCGTCGAGTACGGTACGCAACAGCGCCCACCTCCCGGCGAAGTCGCGCGCGCCGCCCGCGGCCCGCAGGACGTCCATGGCGCGGTCCAGCGCGTCCAGCGCTTCGGGAAGCCGCCCTTCGCCGAGGTGGTACAGGGCGACGCCATTCGCCAGCGTGACCATTTCTACGGTGTCGCGATCACCGTCGATCGCTCGTGCCTGCGCGGCACAGGCCTCCATCGCCGTGCGATTGCCCGAGAAACCGTGCGCCACCGCCTGGAGCGCGAGGCTCATCGGGAGAGAAGCCAGGCCGAACTGGCGCGATGCCTCCGCGCAGCGTGCCGCGGTCGCCAGCGCCAGGTCCGCCCGGCCCCGGGCGGTGTAGGTCGCGGCCAGCTGGAGATCGACCATGGCGACCATCGAGACGGCCCCGGCGGCGAGCGCCTCCCGGCGGGCCTGTTCGAGCCGGGCAGTGCCGAGCCGCTCGACCATGTCGATCGTGCCGAGCTCCTGCAGTGACTTGACCCGGAAGACCGGCAGGGCATTCCGTACGGCGCATTCGTAGGCCTCTTCGAACGCGGCGCGGGCCACCTCCGTGGCCCTCCCGCGTTCGACCCGGCCGATCACCCACAACGCCTGGCAGGTCACCTCCGCGAGCCCGTAATCCCGCGCGTCGGTGAGCGCGGCCCGGGCGGACACGAGGGCAGCCGCCATGTCGTTGCGAGCCAGTGCCACCTCGGCCGTCCCGGCGGCCCGGCGGGCGGCACCCGGCCGGTCCAGCCCGGGTGCCGAGCCCAAAGTCCGCAGGAAGCTCTCGGCGTCGTCCCAGCGCCCGGCGGTGATCATGGCATCCACCAGCTCGAAGAGCACCTCGGTACGCACAGCCGGGTCGCAGTCGGCAGCCGACAGGATGTGCTGCCCCACTTCGAGCGCGCGCCGTGGCTGGCCGGCGATGGTCCAGATAGACAGCAAGACGCGATCCGCCGCCAGGGGCCGCGCGTCCCTGGCTCGAAGCGCCAGCACTTCGGCCGAGCCGAGCGACCCCTCCCGCAGCGCCCGGCGGGCCGCTTCCAGCCACAGGCCGGCGGCGCGCGGCTGGTCGCCGGCCGCCACCGCGAGGCTGGCCGCGAGCTGGCAAGTTTCTCCCTCAAAGTCCGGGTGCAGCAACTGCAGCGTCTCCAGCAGGGTCGCGCAGATGGCCTGCCGTTCTTCGGGGAGAAGCGAGGATCGCACTGCCTCCGCCGTCAGCGCGTGGCGGAACCGGAACCCCGCCCCGTCGATGTCGATGAGCTGCGCCCGGGCCGCCTGGCGAAGCCGGCTGATCGCCTCCGGCGGCGGGCATACGGTCGCCGCTGCCACTACGTGCCAGTCGAAGTTGCGCCCGAGCATCGCCGCGAAGCCGAGGAAGCGTGCCGTCGGCTCGGGCAGCAGCCTGAGGCGGGCATCGACCGCCGCGGCGATGGAACCCGGAACAGCCCGCACCGAATCCGCCTCGCCTAGCGCGACCGCGAGCAGCTCTTCGATGAAGAACGGAACCCCGTCGCTCCTCGCCACCACTGCATCGATGAGTTCCGGCGGCAGCGACGTGACGCTCAGGCACTCCCGCAGCATGACTTCGGACTGCGCCGGATCCAGCGGGGCCAAGGAGATCGGCTGGACCGCCCGGCGAGCCCACAGCGCGGACACCAGCTCACTGCCCGGTCCAGGCTCATCGTCGCGCAAGGTGACTACGACGAGGGCAGCGTGCCCGGCCAGGTGATCGGCAAGGTACTCGATCACCTCGAGCGTTTCCCGGTCGGCCCAATGCAGATCCTCGATAACCAAGAGCGCGGGAGTATCCGCTGAGGACCACTCCACCAGAAGCCGCAGCATGCCCTCGGCCAAGACGATCAACCCGCCGTCGACGGCCAGGGCATGCTCCCCGGACCACTCCGGAACCAGTGACCCCAGGACCGGCCGGAAGGCCGTGAGCCGCGACGAAGGCGCAAGACCGGTCCGTGCCGCGGTGAGAAGGGCCTCCCGCAACGGGCGGAGCGGAACGTCGCCCGCGGTCGGGCTGCACCGGCCAGCCAGCACGGTCCCGCCCGCGTCCCGCACCCAGCCGGCGAATTCTCCGGCCAGGCGGCTCTTCCCGATCCCGGCTCGTCCACGCACGACCAGCATCCGGCCGCCGGCCGTCCACGCCTGCTGGAGCTGGGCGAACTCGCGGTCACGCCCCACCATGACCGGGCAGAGCGTGTCAGCGGCGTTCGTGGTCCGTGCCCCGTATCCCACAACCAGACATGTTACGTAATGCCAGATGATGAGGTACTAGCTGGTCAGCCCGACTCCCGCTGGAGCGCGAATCGCTTATATGGTGTGGTTCGTGGCAAGCGTTGTATACCGGGATGCCGCGCTGGCTGACGGGCGGTCGCCGAACCTGACCGTGGGCGTCAGCATCCGCCACGAACCTGCCCGGCACCAGGGCGTGCGCCGGCGCGAACGTCGACTCGATCGAGCACGGCTTCGAGCTGGACGCGGACGTGGCACGTGCGATGGCGGCGGGCAACATCACGCTGGTGACCACGATGACCGTGCTGAAGTCATGGCTGACGTTCGGCACCACGACGGCGATACCCCGGTTCACCGAGGCGCAGTACCGAACGCAGATAGCCGACCGTCTCGAACAAGCCAAGGAGAGCGCCCGGCTAGCCCATAGCCACGGCCGGGGTCATCGCGGAGGGCGGTCCGGCCGACTTCTCACTCGTCCACGGGGACCCGCTCAATGACATCACCGCACTCTGGCGCGTCTGGCGGGTCGCCTGATGCCGACTTGGCGATAGCCGCGAGGATCTTGTCGCAGGCCGCGCCGAACACCTCCGCCTCGGCCTCGGTCAGCTGGTCGAACACCAGCTTGCGCACCATGTCCACATGCGGTGGCGCGGCGGCTCGGATCGCCGCCCAGCCCGCCGGCGTCAGGAACACGAACGCCCCGCGGCCGTCCCCCGGGCACTCCTCGCGCATCACCAGCCCGCGGCGCTGCATCCGGCTGAGCTGGTGGGACAGCCTGCTCTGTTCCCACAGCATGCGCTCGCCGAGCTGGTACGGCCGCAGCCGGCCCGCGGGCTCTTCGCTGAGGTTGACCAGCACCTCGTACTCCGGCCCGGACAGGCCGGAGGCGGCCTGCAGCTCGCGGCCAAGCCGGGCCGGCAGCAACCGCTCCAGCTGTATGTAGCTGCGCCACACCCGTTGCTGCGCCGCGCTCAGCCACCGTTCCGCCATACCGTCTATGCTACCCGCGGCCAAGGAAATAAATGACGTGTCATTTAGGTTGACGGCTGATGCAAGCTTAAATGACACGTCATCTAGTGGGAGGCAGCGAGACATGAGCACCACCACCGAGAACATCAGCCTGGCCACCCTGTCCGGCAGCTACACCCTGGACCCGGCGCACAGCCGGATCGGCTTCGTCGCCCGGCACGCCATGGTCACCAAGGTCCGCGGCGCGTTCAACGAGTTCACCGGTTCGGCCGTGCTGGACGGCGAGCACCCGGAGAACTCGACCGCCACCGTGACCATCAAGGCCGCGAGCATCGACACCCGCAACGCCCAGCGCGACGGTCACCTGCGCAGCAACGACTTCCTGGCCATGGACGAGTACCCGGAGATCACCTTCGTCTCCACGAGCGCCCGGCAGGCCGGCGACAGCGAGTTCGAGCTCACCGGCGACCTGACCGTCCGCGGCGTCACCAGGCCGGTCACCATCCCGTTCACGTTTGAGGGCGCGGCCACCGACCCGTTCGGCAACTTCCGGGCCGGCTTCGAGGGCGCGGTCACCATCAACCGCAAGGACTACGGCGTCACGTGGAACGCGGCGCTGGAGGGCGGCGGCGTCCTGGTCAGCGACAAGGTGACGCTCGAGTTCGAGATCTCCGCGATCCGCAACGCCTGACCGAGCGGCACGCCAGATTATTGCGGACATTTACCCCCGATCTGGGCCCTGCTGGTTTATTCCGGGGGCTGGCCCGGATCGCTGGCCGCCCCGGTAGGTCAGCGGCTGACGTCCGGCTCGCTCGGCTCGATAGGCCCGCGACAACGTGGTATTTTCTCGCTTCGTGGTAGCCGGCCCCTTGTTTAGGAGGGTCAATCCACCACGAGGGGGTAATCTTCCACGTCGTTGACGGGCGTGCCGGTGCGCTCCTGTCCCGGCAGCCGCTTACGGCACTCCAGGCACAGGCGGGGCGCGCCGGCGGCCAGGCCGCGGCAGCTGGCGGGCGGACGGGCGGCACGGCCATGCGCGCGCAATTCGCCAACAGGGTCCGATCTGGGAGGGTAAGTGTCCGCAATAATGGCCGGGCAGCGCGCATTTCCGGAAATGTCGGGTTTGTGGGCGCCTCGGCCGGCGGGCGGGGGCGAGCGGGGTAGGTGCGCGCGGGGTTACTCCCCGGGCGAGGCCGGCGCGGAGGCGGGTCGGGTGGCGAACGACAGCCGCCAGTCCTCCTCCGCGTGACCGGCCACATCGAGCACCCAGGTATAGCGCTGCCCCGGCGGCAGGTGCAGCACGCTGCCGAACGTCATCGGGACCCCGATCTCGGCACCCGGCGTCATCCCGGGTGGCCGGCCGGCCTCGAACTGGCCGTTCACGGCCACCGGCTGCGGCCGTCCCTGCGCCCCCGGCTGGATGACCGAATGCCCGTCCTCGTCGATGAGCCGGAGGCTGAACTGCACCTTCTCGTTGGTGTTCTGCCACGGCACGTGGAAGATGACCGCGACCGAGCAGGGCGTCGGACCTGGGCCGCAGGTGGACCAGCCGCCGCCGGAGATAAACAGCTTGCCATCCGCCACCTGAGCATGGTCGGCGAGCATCATCGTCACCCGCATGACTGACACCCTAGCCCCGCCCGTGTCCAGAAATATCCGCAGAACGACAAGCGTGCTTCCTCCGGACACCCTCTCCTCCCAGCCAGCATGCCGATGGCGCCAACGGCACCCCGTCCAAGGTGCCGATGGCGCCATCGGGTGGGGGTCAGCCCGGCCCGATGGTGCCATCGGCACGTTGCGGCCGGGTGGCGGGGTGTCAGGCGTCGCGGCGGACCAGGACGAAGCAGCCGAGCAGCAGGGCGCCGGCGGCCCACAGGGCGAGCACGCCCAGCCCGGCCCACGGGCCGAGAGGCTGGCTCGCTACGTTCACCGTCTCCTGGACCGCCATTCCGGCCAGCATCGGGGCGATCTGCTCCAGGTGCCGCTGCAACGGCGCGTTGTGGATGAACGCGACGAGGATCGGGAAGACGAACAGCAGCGCGAGCACCAGTCCGATCGCCACCGCCGCGTCCCGTACCACGGTGGCGATGCCGAGGCTGAGCAGCCCGATCAGCGCCAGGTAGAGCATCGAGCCGACGGCGACGCGCAGCATCGTCGCGCTGCCGAGCGACAGGGACACGAAGCCGTGGCTCGGCGTGAAGCCCCGTCCCGGCAGCATCGCCGCGCCGAAAACCAGCGAGGCGAGCACCGAAACGACCGCGGCGGGTAGCACCAGCGCGGCCAGCACCGCCGCCTTGGCGCCGAGCACCCTGGCGCGCTTCGGCATCGCGGCGAACGTCACGATGTTCATGTCGGCCGCGTATTCGCCGCTGATCGCCAGCACGCCGAGCACGGCCACCACGGTCTGGCCCAGGTAGAGCCCGGTGAGGCTCAGCTTCGCCGGGTCCGTCGCGCAGCCGGACGGCGGGCAGTTCTGCCCGGCCGCGACCGCGACGCTGAGCGGGAGCGTGGCCGCGACCGCGCCGGCCAGCAGCCAGAACGTGCCGGCCAGGGTGCGCGCCTTGGTCCACTCCGCGCGGAGAAAAGCGCTCACGCGTCCGCCCTCTTGAGCTGCCAAGTGGCCAGCCAGAGCGCGCCGGCGGCCCAGGCGGTCAGCACCGCGAAGCCCGCCAGCGCGGTGAGCGGGAAGAATCCCTCGAACGCCTGGTAGGTGTCCGAGACCTGCGGATACACCGGAACCGTCTGCTGGACGGCCAGCGCGGCGGCGGGGAATACCCGCATCAGCCAGTCGGAGAGCGTGGTGGGCAAGCCGGGGCTGGCAACCGCGAGGAAGTACGGTACGACGACAACCACGATCCCGGTCGTTACCGCGGCCACGCCGCGCCGGAACAGTGCGCCGAGCGCGAGGCCGAGGATCGCGGCCCCGGCGAATACCAGGGCCGTGCCGGCGGCCACCCGCAGGTAGGTCACCGTCGACAGCGGGGTGATGACGTTGCCGCCGGCTCGCAGTTCATGGGACGCGATCGGGATGGCGAGCGCACAGCCGATCGCCGCCGCGACGAACGTCACCGCGCCGAGCACGACGGCCTTCGCGACCACCACCCGACCGCGCGCGGGAGTGGCGGCGAACGTGGTGCGGATCATGCCCCTGCGGTACTCGGCGGTGATGTAGATCGCGCCGAGCACGATCACCACGATCAGCCCGGCGAACGTGCCGTCGAGCGTGCGCGAGATCGGCGTGCTGAGGCCACCGCCGGTGCCCGGCAAATCAGGTGCGATGTCGCCTATCCCGGTCACGGTGAATCCGGTGGCGGTCTGCTGGAATCCGGTGGACGGGCCGCCGTCCTGGGCGGGCGGGGGGCCGGGCGGGGGACTCACCGTGGTGCCCTTCCATCCGCCGCGCACGTTTCCGGTCAGGCTGACATTGCCGAACGTCCCAGTGGCGTTGACCGCGGCGTCACCGGCCCGCACGGTCTGCCGCACCCCAGGCGTGGCCGCGAACATCCCGACCTGGACCGAGGACGGCAGCCCGGCCAGCGTGCCGGTGCCGACCTCGGTCCAGTGGGCCCCGTCCGCGGAGTCGTATCCGGTGACCGCATCACCCGTCCGGGTCAGCCGTAGCCAGCGCGGCGCCGACCCTGGCAGCCCCGCGACGTCGTCGACGTAGTTCCACTCGAATCGCGCACCGTGGGCACCGGTGAGCATCATCGCCGCGTACGCCGACCCCGGTACGGCATAGGCCTTGATGATGATCCCGGACTTCGCCCACGGCTGCAGGTCGCTGCTCGTCAGTCCGGTCATCCGGACCGTGATGCTGCCGCTTCCGGTCAGCGTCTGGTGCACGAAGTAGAACTGGTCCTGCACGAGTTCGCCGCCGGGGCCCTTCGGCGCCGTGCACGGCCCGGAGATCATCTGGCCGTCCGGGCCTGGGTACATGTAGCCGCACTGGCTGGCCGAGCCGGTCAGCGCGCCGAACCCGATCGTGACCAGCGGCGCCAGGATGATGCCGATCATCCACCCCCGCACGCTGCGGAACTTGGCCCATTCGGACCGTAGCAAGCTGATCATGACTCCTGCCCCCTGAATTCAGCTGACTCACGGGTGAGCTCCATGTAGGCCTCCTCGAGGCTCGCCCGGTGCGCGGCCACCTCGCTGAACGGAACAGCGTTTTCGGTCAGGAGCGCCACTATTCGTTCGGATGAAAGGTTTGTAATGGTGAGCAGGTCAGGACCGGTAGCGGCCACCGTCGCCCCGGCATGGGCGAGTACCTTCGTCGCCTCGGTCCTGGCGGTGGTGCGCAGCGTGACCCGGCCGTCGGAGGCGCCGCCGATCAGCGCGGCGACGCTGGCGTCGGCGATGACCCGGCCGCGGCCGATGACCACCAGGTGGTCGGCGGTGTCCTCGAGTTCGCTCATCAGGTGGCTGGAAACCAGCACTGCTCGCCCCTGGGCGGCGAGTGTGCGCAGGAAGTGGCGCATCCAGATGATGCCTTCGGGATCAAGGCCGTTGAACGGCTCGTCGAGCATCAGCGCCGCGGGGTCGCCGAGCATGGCCGCGGCCAGGCCGAGGCGCTGGCGCATGCCGAGCGAGTAACCGCCGGCCTTGCGCTTCGCGGCGGAGTCGAGCCCGGTCAGCGCGATCACCTCGCGGACCCGGCTGGCCGGCAGGGCCTGGGAGTGGGCAAGCCAGAGCAAATGGTTGCGGGCCGAGCGGCTCGGCTGGAGCGCGGCAGCGTCGAGCAGCGATCCGACCTGCCGCATCGGGTACTTGAGCGAGTGATACGGGTGGCCGCCGATGGTGGCCGTGCCCGTGTCGGGCCGGTCCAGACCGAGGATGACCCGCATCGTGGTGGACTTGCCCGCCCCGTTGGGTCCGACGAACCCGGTGACCTGGCCGGGCGCGACGGTGAACGTCATGCCGGCCAGCGCCTGCACCGCCCCGAACCGCTTGTGCAGGTCGGTGACCTCGATAGTGGCTTCCATGCTCGGAACGCTACGAGGGCGGGGCGGGCGCGGTCGTCCCGCTCGGGTGCCGTGTTCGGCCGCGGTCCTGTCCCTCTTGCGGGGGACGGACGGATACCTGACACGGGCGACGCCGGCGCGGCTGCCTGCGGCGACAATGGAGGCATGGAACCGGCAGCCGCGTCCCCCGAGCCGGCGGCCTGGCTGGTGTCCGAGCCCGCGCCGCCGGCACCGGGCTGGCCCCCGGCGAAGCCCGGCTGGCCGGAGACCGTGCCGGTACGGTTGCCGGTGGCGCTGGGTGTGGTCGCCGCGCTGGAGGTGCTGGGGCGGGTCAGCGTGGGGCGCGCGGTCCCGGTTACCGCGGGGACGGGGGCGTTCGGCCAGCGCGGACCGGATATCCACATCATGGGGACCTCGACCACCGTGAGCGCCGCGGGCATGGTGGTGCTCTGCGTGCTTTGCCTGCTGAGCACGGTGCCTGCCGGGTTGCGCAGGCCCGCGGTCGCCGGGCTTGTGGTCACGGTGGCCGGCGTGATCTCGGTCGTCGTGTTCGCGGTGCTTCCTATGGCAGGGCTGGCGGCGCAGCTGCTGGTGGCCTACCGGCTGGGCCGGTCCAGGTCGCTCGGTGGCGGCGGGCCGTCGCTGGCGCTCGCGGTGCCGTATGCGGTGCTCGCGCTGGCCGCTGCTAGCGGGGCCGGCGGTGTCGGCGGGCCCGACGGTGCCGG
>Ga0207664_10001357_pt1 | contig 16088 bp, 15 predicted proteins | sample LARL83metaG_FD_184349 | JGI IMG/M metagenome (GOLD analysis project Ga0207664, IMG submission 184349) | Corn, switchgrass and miscanthus rhizosphere microbial communities from Kellogg Biological Station, Michigan, USA - LAR L8-3 metaG... | ecosystem: Host-associated > Plants > Roots >... | reverse complement strand
AGCGCGATCCCAGATGTTCGAGAGAGTTGGTGAAGAGTTCGGCGCCGGAGAGGATCACCGCCAGTGCGACCAGCAGCAGCAGGCTATACAGGATGAGCACTATCCAGCTCCGTCACGCAGCAGGCAGGGGATATCAGCAGGATTCTAACCGATTGGCTGCCTGGCCTGGTCGCGGGCGGCCGCCAGGGCCTGCCCGAAAACCTCCGTCGGCTGTGCGCCGGCCAGGCCGATGCGCTGATCGAGGATGAAGAAAGGCACGCCGCTGATCTGCAGTTGCGCCGCGGTGCTGAGGTCCTGTGCCACTTCCCGCACACCGCCGTCGCCGGCGAGGAAAGCCGGCACGTCGGCGTCGAGACCGACGGCGGCGGCGACCTCCGCCAGCACCTTCCGGTCACCCACGTCGCGGCCTTCCATGAAGTAGGCCCGCATCAGGGCTTCCTTCAGTGCGCCCTGCTTGCCCTGGGTGCCGGCCAGCCACAGCAGGCGGTGCGCATCGCGGGTGTTGGGGCTGCGCTGGATCCTGTCGAACTGGAAGTCGATGCCGGCACTCCTGCCGGCCTCTTCGAGACGCGCATGGATGCGCTCAGCCGCGCCGGGACCGAACTTGGATTCCAGGTAGCGCTTGCGGTCCACACCTTCCGGCGGCAGATCCGGGTTCAACTGGAAAGCATGCCAGTGGACTTCGGCATCGGCGAGGCCGGCCTCCGCGAGTGCCTGCTCCAGCCGACGCTTGCCCACGAAACACCATGGGCAGACCACGTCGGAGAATACGTCGATCCGCACTTAGCGAGTCACCTTCGTGTAGATGACACTCGGCTTGTCGCCGCGACGGGAGTAGAGGTGCACGCCGGCGAAATCCTGCAGGGCCTCGTCGCGCTCCTGTTCGGTGGCGTACCAACGCTCCGCCACCCAGTCCGGCCCCAACAGGTGCGGGGCCGACATGGGGTCATCGGCGGGGAGCGTGCAGCGGATGCCGAAGCGTTTCTTGGATGGATTGCTCATGGCCTAGCTCTGTGAGAAATAGCGATGCAGGTATTCTTCAAAGGATAACGTATCTGCCGCTTCGATGGCGGCTTGTTCCTGCAGCGACGTTTGTGCCTGCGCCTGCATCTGTGCCGCGGTGGTGGCCGGCAGTGGATGGGACAGGAAGCAGGCGCGATGCGCCTCGGAGAGACGCTTGGCGAATGCGAAGAAGCTCTCCTGACGTTCGCGCATGTCCCGCAGGATGCGGGCCGAGGGCGTGCGCTCCGGATCTTGCAGTGCTGCCCGTTGCGCTTCCAGGGAACTGCCGTAGGGCCTCAGGGGATCGCCGCCATCCAACAGGCGGCAGAGAGGTTCCAGATCGGAGACCAGTTCCAGGCCCCAGTCCTTCAGCCTCACGTCCCTGCCGCCACGCTGCAGCTCCAGCCCGGGTTCGCGGCCGCGGCGCGCGACCTTGAGCTGGTTCTGGCCGATGGCCGCCTGCTCGGCCGCATCCGTGGGAGGGCTGTCGGACAGCAGGCAATGCAACAGCAGGGCCTCGATGAAGCGCAGCGCCGTCTCGTCGGCGCCCACCGGATCGTAGGCGTTCACGTCCAAGGCCCGCACCTCGAGGTACATGACACCGCGGCGCTTGAGGGCCAGGGTGGCGCGCTCGCCGCTCTCGATGGGCTGCTTCGGACGGATGGAGCCGTAGAACTCGTTCTCGATCTGCAGGATGTTGGCGTTGAGCTGGCGGTACTCGCCATTCACCTGCACCCCGATGCGCTCGTACTCCGTGGCAGGGGTGCTGATGGCATGGCCGAGGGTGCTCACGTAGTCGGCGAGGCTGTTGTACGTGACGCCGATGCGGGCCTGGTTGCTGTTCTTGTAGCCGATGTCCGAGAGCCTGAGCGAGGTACCCTGGGGTTCGTACAGGGTGTGAGCATCGAAGGCCGGGAACTTGAGGTCGCGGCCGGCCAGGAAGGTGCTGCACATGGCCGGGGAGGCGCCGAAGAGGTAAGGCACCATCCAGCCCACCCGCTGGAAGTTGCGCAGCGCCCGGAAGTACCACTCGTCCTGGAATTCCCGGGGCGGCCGTGCGTCCCCCTCCAGGGCTTGCAGTGCGGGCCACAGCACCGCCGGGAACGAATAATTGAAATGCACACCGGAGATGGTCTGCATGGTGCGGCCGTAGCGCCAGCCCAGACCGCGGCGGTACACGTGCTTCATCATGCCCACGTTGGACGTGCCGTAGCGGGCGATGGGGATGCTGGCATCGCCCTCCAGCGCGCAGGGCATGCTGGTGGCCCACAGCATCTCCTCGCCCATGTGCGCGTAGGCGAAGGCATGGATGTCCATGAGCGAGAGCAGGGTCTGGCGCACGTCCGTGAACGGCGAGGTCACGAACTCCAGCAGCGCCTCGGAATAGTCGGTGGTGATGTGCGGATGGGTGAGGGCCGAACCCAGGCCGATGGGATGCGGCGTCTGCGCCAGGCGGCCCTGGCGGGTGACCCGCAGGCTCTCCTTCTCCAGGCCCTTGCCGCCGCCGCGCAGCAGCGCGCCGGCATCCGCGACGGCGATGAGCTTCGCCAGGCGCTTGTGGAAGGATGGCGTCATGCGGGAGGGCGGGCCTGAGGGGCGGTCATGGTGGCCCATATGGTGCCAAAAGACCAGACCGTCAAGCCCCAGAAAAAATGACGGCCGGCTCGCACCCATGATCACAGCTTGGTATCCGGCGGGTTACCGGCAATCCTGGGCGCCCAACCATGAATCCCCGATCGGAGGAGGGGAGGGTGCCGGGCCAGCGCCGCGGGGACGAGACTCTGGCTCGCGCCTACCTATATATAGAGGCCAGCGCCGGCGATAGCCCGCCGGTCGGGGGGCGAATACCGCTGGTCGCGCTCGAGTTGTACGGGCAATGGGGGGAACCTACGATAGTCGCCACGAGGGACGAATTGGGAGATTCAGGTGCGTCATCAACGGGGTTTTACGCTGATGGAACTGCTGGTCGTGGTCGTCATCATGGGCATCCTGACGGCCATCGCGCTGCCGGCTTATCAGAAGTCGGTGATGAAGGGCCATCGTTCCGAAGCGGAACAACTGATGCTGCAGGTAGCGAGCCTGGAACAGCAGTACTTCATCGATGCGAGGACCTACAGCCAGGCCTTGGGCAGCGCGGGATTGAACATCCCCAGTGCCAATGGCTGGACTTGCGCCACCACTGACCCTGGGAACTGCAGCAATACCTACTACACGGTCAGCGCAACCGTCACGACGCCCACCAGCGGCCCGGCGTACTTCGTCATCAAGGCCGTCCCCAGCGGCAAGCAGGCGAGCGACGGCACCCTGTATTTCAACGCCGACAAGACCGGCGCCTACAGCCTGGGCGCCAAGACCCGCACCGCCGACGACAACGGCTGGTGAGACGATGACTGATTTCCGCCAGCATCGCACAGGGGACCCGCGGGGCGTGCCGGGGAGGCAGCGTGGGTTCACCATGATCGAAGCCCTGACCGTGGTCGCCATCCTGGCGTTCCTCTCGGCCATGGCGATCCCCTCCATGACCGCCATGGTCCGGAACAGCAAGCTGCGCGGCGCGAGTTCCGATTTCTTCGGCGACCTGCTGGTGGCGCGCTCCGAAGCCGTGAAGCAGAACTGCAAGGTGCAGGTGGTGCAGGCCACCAGCGGTACCTGGACGGGAGGGTGGAGCGTCACCAGCGCCGCTGCCTGCAGCGCCGGTGCGGTGGTGTTGGCCCAGCATCCGGCCTTGGCGAGCGACATCCAGGTCACGCTCGCGCCGACCGCGGCGACCAACATCACCTATGGTTCCAACGGCCGGGTGAGTAACGGCAACCAGACGGTCACCTTCTTTGAGACCGTCTCCGGCACCCAGGCGCGCTGCGTCGGCGTCGATTCCAGCGGCGTGCCGCGGGTCTTGCTGGACACCGATGGGGACTACACCAATGGCTGCAACTGACCGCCGCCCGGTGCCCGCCGCATGCGGCGCATCGCGCCGCGGCAGGAACCGTGGCTTCAGCATGATCGAGGTGCTTGTGTCGCTGATCATCATCCAGGTGGGCCTGCTGGGCTTGGTCGGCACCCAGGTGATGGCGCAGCGCGCCGAATCGGAAGCCTATCAGCGCGCCCAGGCAGTGATCCTGATGCAGGACATGGTCGAGCGCATCAATGCCAACCGCTACTACGCAAGTTGCTTCGCCTACACCGATCCCACGGCGGGGACACCCTACCTGGGCGTGAACGACGCAAACCATTACACCACCACTTCCTGTTCCGTCGGCGCCAACGCCGGCATGGTACAAGCCTCCCTGGATAGCTGGGACAGTGAGCTGCAGGGCGCTGCCGAGCGAGACAGCGGTGGCACCAATAAGATCGGTGCGGTCACCTCAGCCCGCGGCTGCGTCAGTTCGTCCGTGAATGCAGGCGGATACACCATCTACACCGTGGCCGTGGTCTGGCAGGGCCAGACGCCCTTGTTCTCACCGGTGAACTTCCCGAACGTGCCTACCGGCGCGGCGAACTGCGCCAAGGACCTGTATGACACCGACGGTACCGACCGTCAGCGGCGCCTGGTGTGGACCACGGTGCAGATAGCGAGCCTGCAATGAGCACCCGCCGCCGCCAGTCAGGCCTCTCGCTCATCGAGCTGATGATCGCGCTCACCATCGGCCTGGTGCTGCTGGGAGGACTGACCTATCTGTTCGTGAACTCCAGCAACAGCCAGCGCGTGGGCCAGCAAGTGGCACAGCAGAACGGCAACGCCCAATACGCGATGGACGTACTGACCCAGGACCTGCATCTCGCCGGCTACTACGGGCAGTACGGCGCCTATGCCAGCGGCACCACGCTCCCCGATCCCTGCCTGACGGATAGCGCGGACCTGTACAACGCCATCAACTTTCCGGTCCAGGGATTCACCGACCAGGAGACGCCCTCGGCCCCGGGCATCGTCCCTGCCGGCTATCCCAGTCTCACGGGCACCACCTGCGGGACCTTGTTGCCGAACAACAATCTCATGCCGGGCAGCGACATCCTGGTGATCCGTCACGTAGACACGAACCCCCTCAACGTCGGTGATAACTCGGTGAGCGGCCAGGTCTACCTGCAGACCGATCCGCTGGGCGCCGCGATGCAGACCGGTGATGGCTCCGCGATAACCAGCACCGGCACGGCGACCGGCGGTACCGCCACGATCACATACAGGAGTTCCAGCGGCGCGCTGATCGCCGGGCCCATCAACCAGTACTACGTGGATATCTACTTCGTGGCGCCCTGCAGCGTGCCGGCCGATGGTAGCAACATCTGCACCGGTGCCACGGACGACCAGGGCCATCCCATCCCGACCCTGAAGCTCCTGCAACTCGGCCTCGATGGCAGCGGCAACCTGGCTTTCAATACCATCACCATCGCCGAGGGCATCCAGGCCATGAAGCTGGAGTACGGCATCGACACCACTCCGGCCAGTACAAATTCGATCACCGGACACGTGGGTGACGGCGTCCCGGACTGCTATATACCCAACAGCGCCACCGCGTCGCTCACTGCGTCTAATTTCACCAACGCGGTCGCCGTCAAGGTGTTCCTGATCTCGCGCAATACCACCACCACCAAGAACTTTACGGACAACAAGTATTATCCGGTGGCGACCTCGGGTACCGCCGCAGCCTGCGGTGGCACCCTGGGCACCGGTCTCGTATACGGATCTTACGGCGACGGCTACATGCGCCATGCCTATGAGAGCCTGGTCCGCTTGACGAACCTGGCCGGACGCAGGGAGATCCCCGGTGGCGACTAGACCCCTCCATCACCAGCGCGGCGTGACGCTCCTGATCGCGCTGGTCATGCTGACCATCCTGACGGTGTTCGTCGCCGCCATGATCCGCCTGTCATCCACCAACGTGCTGATCGCCGGCAACATGGCGGTGCAGCGTGCTCTGCGCGACACGGTACAGCAAGCCATCGAGACCGACCTCAACTCGACCACTTTCTACAGTGACGCCGCCAACGGGACCGGTTGGTGGGCAGGCTCCGCGACGCAACACACCATCGGCACCGCCGATGGCGGCAGTAACGGCTATACGGTCGTGGTGAACAAGCCCCATTGCCTCGAATCGCAGGCCGCTGCGGGTTATAGCGCCCTGAGTTCCACCACAGCCCTGGAGGACACCTACTGGGAAGTGACCGCCACCGGCACCGATCCCACTTCGGGAGCCAGCGTGACCCTCACCCAGGGCGTCAAGATCACCTTGCCCACCGGGAACTGTACCGTCTAGGCGGGATCGCGACCCCGCTCTTACCGGATTCGACTGGAGCCGACCATGAACGCCAAATTCCTGCTACGTAATGCCGCCGCTGCCCTGGGCTTGCTGCTGGCCGGGGCCCTCGGCTGGACCCTCACGGCGCCCATCGCGCAGAGCGCGAGCGCCAACACCGTGGTGGTGGACCAGGACATCGACCTGTTCCTGGGCAGCACTTCCAGCAGTTGCAGCTGCGCCAACGTGATCATCTTCATCGATAACTCGTCCAACTCGAGCCAGGCCTTCTCGCCCGCGGACGGCAGTGCCAAGAGCACCCGCCTCGACCTGGAGATCTCGGCGATACGTCAGGTGCTGCCGAACCTGCCCAGCACCCTGAACGTGGGCATCATGACCGGAAACCTCACCAGCCAGGAAACCATCGGTAAGAGTGCCGGCGGCAACGGCGGTGTGGTGCGCTTCGCTATCCGGCCGCTGGGGGCCACCGGCAGCGCCGTGCGGACCGCGCTGGATAATCTCCTGGCGGGATTCTCCAAGACCGCCGACGCGACCAGCGGCAGCACCGCCTACACCCTGGCCCTGCACGATGCCTATACGTACTTCGCCGGCCTCCCGGTGATGTACGACCATGCCTGGGGCACCACGGCCTATCCGGGCCACTACTCACCCAATTCGCCCATCACCGCGGGCCTCTGCACCACAACCGCCAAGTGCCTGAGCCTCGGCTATACCCAGCCCGTGAACGGCTATTACCCGCCGTTCGCCGGCGACATGGACACCTATACCGGGACCGCCAAGCTCGCGGACCCGGCGGGCTACGGTCAGGCCCGCGTCGATGACGGCATCCTCAAGTACGGCGCCACCCCCACCATCGTCAACATGGGCGACAACGGCGCTTTCGTGCAGGCGAGTCTCACGGGTAGTCTCAAGTTCCATACCATGAAGACTCCGGTGACCAGCACCTGCACCAAGAACTACATCATCTTCGTGAGCAACGGCACCATCGGCACCACCGCGGACAACACCACCACCAAGGGCAACAGCACCTCCGTCAATTACAGCGCCCACGACATGATGATCTTCGACGGCGCCGATCCCACGCCCATCTCCCTCACCGGCGTCGCCGATGCGCTCGACACCACCCATACCTATTCCGGCAGCACCAACGGCCCCGCCTCGGACCTGGCGAATTCCTACCTGAAGTTCCTGCACAACAACAACATGGTCTCGACCATCGCCAACTCGAACGTGACCACCTATGTCGTCGAACCCTGGTCCGCGGGCAACATCACCTCGGGCGACTACGACATGGAGATCTACCTGCAGTCCATGGCGACGCAGGGCGGCGGCAAGTACTACCGGGCCAATGGCGTCTCGGACCTGATCAAGGACTTCACTGCCATCTTCAACGAGATCGACGCGGTCAACAGCGTGTTCGCTGCGGCGGCCCTGCCGGTGAGCGCCAACGTGCGCGGCACCAACCTGAACCAGGTTTACCTGGGCGTGTTCCGTCCCGATTCCAACGGTCTGCCGCGCTGGTACGGGAACCTCAAGGAATACCAGTTGGGCGTGAGCGGCACCACCTTGACCCTGGAAGATTCCCTGGGCGCTGCGGCGGAGAACTCCACCACTGGTTTCATCTCGCCCAACGTCACCAGTTTCTGGACCACGGCATCCACATACTGGGGTTGGCGCGCCTCCACGTTGAACGGCACCGGCGGCAGTTCGGACGCGCCCGACGGCGACTTGGTGGAGAAGGGCGCGGCCGCCGAAGTGCTGCGTAACACCTATGCCACCAGCCAGAGCGGCCGCAAGCTCTATACCTGCACCGGCACCTGCACCTCGGGCTCGTCGCTGTCGGCGACGCCCTTCAACAGCAGTAACACCGCGCTGACACAGGCGGCACTCGGCACCAGTTCTTCCACCGACACCACCAACCTCATCGCCTGGGTGCAAGGCACCAACAATGCCACGAGCATCAACAGCAATACCTCGGGCGCAAACGACGGCTACGCCACCACTCCCACGGTGCGTTCCTCCATCCACGGCGACGTGCTGCATTCCCAGCCTGGCGTGATCAACTACAACCGCAACGGTGACAACAACGACATCTACGTGTTCTACGGCGATAACTCCGGTGTGTTCCATGAGATCCAGGGCGCCAATGCCACCGGCGCGGGCCAGGAGATGTGGGGTTTCATACCCACGGAGTTCTTCTCGCAGCTGACCACGCTGCGAGCAGACGCGAATACCCTCAGCACCAGCAATCCGAAGCCGTATTTCTTCGACGGTCCGGTGACGACCTATACGCTGGATGCCAACAACGACGAGAAGATCACCAACGGCGACAGCAGCGGCGATAAGGCTTACATCTACATCACCTCGCACCGCGGTGGCCGCGTGTTGTACGCCTTGGACGTCACCAACCCGGGCACCACCAGTACCGCCGCCGATCCCAAGCTGCTGTGGAAGGCCACCAACAGCACCACGGGTTTCAGTGAACTGGGACAGACCTGGTCCCAGGTGTCCGTCACCAAGATCAAGGCCAACACCAATCCAGTGGCCATCTTCGGCGGCGGCTATGACGCCACGGCTGAAGACCCGGTTACCTCCGCGGGCGTGCCCAATCCAGGCACCGACACCATGGGCCGCGGGATCTTCATCGTCGATGCCTATACCGGCGCGCTGCTCTGGCAGGCCGGGCCTAGCCCGACCGGCGCCACCTACAACACGACCGTGAGCGGCATGACCTACAGCATCCCGTCCGCTATCGCCGTCTACGATAGCGATCGGGACGGCTTCGCCGATCGGCTGTACTTCGGCGACACCGGCGGCAACGTCTGGCGCGTGGACATCAGTGATGCGACTCCTTCCAACTGGAAGGTGACGAAGCTGGCCTCCCTGGGCGGCACCGGGACGAATGCGCGCAAGTTCCTGTTCCCACCGGACGTGGTGTACAACAATGACAGCACCGGCACCTACGATGCGGTGCTTATCGGCAGCGGTGACCGGGAGCACCCCTTCGATACCACCGTGGTGAACCGCTTCTACATGCTCAAGGACACCCATGCCTTGCTTGAGCCGGCGACCTTCACCACGCTCACCGAGAGCAAACTCTTTGATGCCACCAGCGACGCCATCCAGGTCGGCACCGCGGCCCAGCAGAGCGCCGCCGCCATCTCGCTGGCGGGAGCTAGCGGCTGGTACATAACGTTCTCGGGCTCCGGCGAGAAGGACGTGGGCGGCGATGTGGCGATCCAGGGCAGCGTGGTATTCAACACTTACACGCCCACCACCTCGGCGTCCTGTACGCCGAGCCTGGGCACCGCTACCCAGTACATCGTGAGTTACAAGGATGCCTCGGCCACCATCAACCTGACCGGCCAGACCAACATGGTGGCGGCCGACCGCAGCCAGAACATCGCCGGCGGTGGTTTCGTGCCCACGCCGGTGCACATCTCCATCCCCAGTTCCACGGGCACCATCGTCCAAGGCGTGGTATCGGGTACCAACGTCTACTCCTTCCCGGTCGCTGCAGGCCTGCGGCTGCGGGTCTATTGGAAGAAGACGGCTGGCTGAACAAGATCTTCTGGTCGGCCAAAGGCCGTGGCTCTTGTCACGGTCTTTGGCTTGGGCCGGTCACCGGTATCCCATTGGTCCGTTAGGCTCACATGGGCAGCGCGGCTTGAAGGACAGTCCGGGTGCGCCGTAATCGCCGGCACCAGAATGTAAGTTTTACCGTCCACGCAGGCTAGGAGCCTGGATATGCGCCGCTTGTTTCTGACCGCAGTGCTGGGGGTGCAAATCTCCCTGGCCGTTTCCGCGGCGCCGCCACCGGTTTCGCCGGCCTATCTCCTGCGGCCCGCCGCGGTCTTCACTGCCGACGACAGCGGCTTGCGTCCGGGGGGCGGTGTTCGCGGAAGGGGAGCGGATTGCCGCGGTTGGACCGGCCGACAAAGTGACCGCTCCTGCCGATGAGCATGTGGCTTTCGTCATGAAGGACGGCGTCGTCTACAAGCGTCCCCAGTGAGCGCGCCCGGTTACTCCCTGCGCAGCGATTGGCTGCTGTGGACGCTGCTCTGCGCGTTCCTGGCGCTGAGCCTCTGGCATCCGGGGCTGATCCGCTGCTATCCCGCGCTGGTGGATTGGCCCACCATGGAGACGCTGGCCGGACTGCTGTTGTTGACGGCCGGCATCGAGGCCAGCGGCTTCCTGCACCGCTCGGCGGCCCGCATCACCCGGCATGTGCGTGACGAACGCAGCCTGGCCTTGTTCCTGGTTGCGGCCTCGGCGCTCTTGGCAGCGGTGCTCACCAACGACATCGCGCTGTTCATCGTAGTGCCCCTGACGCTGAGCTTGGCGGACTACGCCGCGCTGCCGGTGGCGCGGCTGGTGGCGTTCGAGGCCCTGGCGGTCAACGTGGGCTCCATGCTCACGCCCATCGGTAACCCCCAGAACATCTTCCTCTGGCAGTCCTCGGGCGCGCGGTTCTTCGGCTTCATGCAAGCCATGCTGGCGCCCACGCTCATCGCCGCCGCCTGCCTGCTGGGCTGCGCGCTGGTGGCTTTCCGTCCGCGACCCATAACCTTGCAGCCTATGGCCGGTTCCATCCAGGTGCGCTGGCCGCTGTTCGGGCTCTCCGCCTGCCTGTTTGCGCCCTTCATCCTCGCGGCGGACCTGCGGCATGCGGACTGGGCCTTGCTGGCGGTGGCCATGCTGTTCCTGGCTTTCCACCGGCCGGTGCTGCGCCGCCTGGATTGGCCCTTGCTGCTGGTGTTCCTGCTGATGTTCGTGGACCTGCGCCTGCTGGCGGCCTTGCCGGCCGTCGCAGCATGGCTCGGACACCTCGACCTCGACCGTGCTGGGAACCTCTATCTCGCCGGAGTCGGGCTTTCGCAGCTCATCAGCAACGTGCCCACCACCATCCTCTTGGCGGATCGTTCGCAGGACTGGCGGGCACTGGCGTGGGGGGTGGACATGGGCGGCTTCGGCCTGGCGGTGGGATCCCTCGCCAACCTCATCGCGCTCAGGCTGGCGGGCAGCCGCGGCAGCCTCCTGAGCTTCCACGCCTGGGCCGGCCCCTTCCTGCTGCTGGCGGGGGGCCTGGGCTACCTGTGGCTGCTGAGCCACGGCGGCAGATGAATAGAAGGTAAAATACCGCCATGAAGCCTCACCTGACCCTGCATAGCCAGACGCCCGCACCCGCCGGTGCCGGCGCGCGCCGCGTAGTGACCCTGCCTGGGAAGTTCGGCATGCGCCTCGGCGGCGAGCTCACGGACGTGCAGGTGGCCTATGAGTCCTGGGGTCGGCTCGACGCCGCCAAGGACAACGTTTTGCTGTTGTTCACCGGCCTCTCGCCCTCGGCCCACGCCGCGTCCAGCGGCGAAGATCCTTCCACCGGCTGGTGGGAGGAGATGTTGGGCCCCGGCAAGGCCATCGATACCCACAAGTTCCACGTCATCTGCGTGAACTCGCTGGGCAGTTGCCATGGTTCCACCGGTCCGGCGTCCGTCGACCCGCGCACTGGCAGGCCCTATGGTCCGTCATTCCCGAAGCTGACCATCGAGGACGTGGCCTCGGCTGCGCATGCGTTGCTCGCCAGCCTCGGCATCCCGCGGGTGCGGGTGTGCATGGGGCCCTCCATGGGCGGCATGAGCGCCTTGGCCTACGCGCTGATGTACCCGGCGGAAGTGGACGTGCTGGTGAGCCTATCCTCGGCCACCCACTCGGAACCCTTCTCCATCGCGGTGCGCTCGCTGCAGCGCGAGCTGATCCGCAGCGACGGCGCCTGGGCCGGCGGCTACTATGCGGCAGGCGAGGGGCCCCGCGAGGGCATGCGCCTGGCGCGTAAGCTCGGCATGATCTCCTACCGCTCGGCGAAGGAGTGGGGTGAGCGGTTCGGTCGCGAGCGCGCCAAGGATGCGGGCATCGACGCCTTCGGCATCGAATTCGAGATCGAGTCCTACCTGGAATCCCGCGCCCAGTCCTTCGTCGGCGCCTTCGATCCCAACTCCTACCTGTACCTGTCGCGAGCCATGGATCTCTTCGACGTTGCGGAGCATGGCGGCAGCGACGACAAGGCCTTTAAGCGCCTGCACCTGAAGGCGGCGCTGATAGTCGGTGTGGAGACCGACATCCTGTTCCCGCTGCACCAGCAGCAGGCTCTCGCCGATGCGCTGAAGCGCGCCGGCGTGGACGCGCGTTTCGAGGCGCTGGCCTCGAAGCAGGGACACGACTCGTTCCTGGTAGACATGGAGAGGTTCCGCCCGGCGGTCGGCGAGTTCCTGGCGACGCTATAATGGGCGCTATGCCATCCGTCGAATTCGAAGGCGCCAGCCGCCTGATCCCCTTGCTGGACGAAGCCGTGCGCCGCGCCGACCCGCGCGCGACCACCCATGCCATCAAGGACGTGCTCTGCGACATCTTCCGCAGCCGCGGCATGGACCTCCCGGAGAACCTGTGCCAGCCCTGCGCCGCGAGCTATGCGCGACGCCTCCTCTACAAGAGCGCCGACCTCGGCTATACCGTGGTGGCCATGACCTGGGGGCCGGGACAGGGCACCGTGATCCACGACCACGCCGGCATGTGGTGCGTGGAGGGCGTGTGGCAGGGGCAGATCGAGGTGCAACAGTTCGAGATGCGCGAGCGGCAGGGCGAGCGTTTCCGCTTCGAGCACTGCGGCACCGTGCAGGCGGGTACCGGCTCCGCCGGCTGCCTGATCCCGCCCCACGAGTACCATCTCATCCGCAATCCGCTGCCGGACCAGAACGCGGTGTCGCTGCACATCTACGGCGGCGAGATGGACAACTGCCACGTCTTCGAACCAGCAGCGGATGGCTGGTACCAGCGCAAAAACAAGCCCCTCTCGTATAACGTCTGAGACTTTCGGCTAAGGGTGCGTGGAAGCTGCGGGTGCTGATGTGCTCGCGGCCTTCGGGGCTGGCTGCGTGGCAGCTACAGGTGCCACGGCGGTGGTGGCAGCAGAGACGCTGGCTGCCGCCGGGGGAGTAGTCGGCGGCGGGGTGGGGCCGTTAGTGCCCAGGAATACATGGGGATCCACCGGCACTTCGTTCAGGCGCACGGTCCAGTGCAGGTTGGGACCGGTGGTGCGACCGGTGGCGCCTATCCTGCCTACCCGCTGGCCGCGCTTCAGCCACTGGCCTTTCTTCACGTCGATCCTGCTCATGTGGCAGTACACGCTGAACAGGCCCTGGCCGAGGTCGATGGTGAGGGTCCTGCCGCAGTAGTAGTAATCGCCCACGTCCGCGACCCAGCCCGCCGCCGGCGCTCGGATCAGCGTGCCGGCCGGTGCACCGATGTCGATGCCGCTATGCGGGCTCTTGGGCTCTCCGTTCAGGACCCGCTTGAGGCCGAAGGTACTGGTCTCGGGACCGTTCACCGGCCAGATGAAAGAGACGTGGGGCCGCGGGGTCTCCCGGAACCTGGACATGACCTTGCTCAGGTGCTGCTGCTCCCAGTCGATGCGCTGCAACTGCTCCGGTGTCGGGTTCACCATCTCCGGGTTGTTGATGGTCAGGGCCTGCACCGCGTACTGCTTGGGCATGACGGTGAAGCCCACGTGGATGTCGCTGGAACCCGGCACGTCCACGTCCAGCATCTTGGCCCCGGGAAGGGTATCCAGGCTGAGGCCCACCAGCGCATACCAGTGGCCCTGGTGCCTCACCACCATCATCTTCTGGCCCGAGAACTCCGCGTGCGGAGCGAGCTTGCTCGCCGGCAGCGCCACCACCGCCACGCCGCCCGGCACCGCGTCATCCAAAGGGAATCCGGCGGTGGCAGCCCAGGCCACGCCGGGCAGGCACAGCAACAGAGCGAGCAGGCGTCTCATCGCTTCTCTTCCGGGTCCACGGAAGTCACTTCCGCCATGAACGCCCCGTCGGCGAGGCGGGTACGCACCCTATGCCCCGGCTTTATGGACTCTATGTGGCTCAAGGTGCCGCCGCCCACCGGGTCGCTCACGATGGCGTAACCTCGGTTGAGGGTGGCCAGGGGACTCACGGCATCCAGGGCACGCATGGAGAGCGCCAGGCGATTGCCCAGGCGCGCCATATGCGCACGGGCCGCGGCACCCAGCCGTACCTGCAGCGCAGCGCATGTTTCCGAGGCGCGGCGCATCTGCTGTGCGGGGCTATGGGCATACATGGCGGCCTGCAATCCGGCGAGGCGGGTGCGCTCATGCCTGAGATGCGCACGCATGCAGCGGCTGAGCCGCAGTTGCAGCTCGTCCAGGCGCTGGCCGCGGTCCCGGAGCATCCGCGCCGGATGCAGCTGTCGCAGGCGCTCACCACACCACTCCAGGCGCTGACGCAGGTCCTGCAGCAGGCGGAGCTGGCCCTGGTGCAGGCGCTGCTCGCGCTGGGCCAGGTGCCGTCGCCATTCCGCCACGTCCGGCGTCACCAGCTCCGCGGCGCCGGTAGGCGTCGGGGCACGCAGGTCGGCGGCGAAGTCGGCGATGGTGAAGTCGATCTCGTGGCCGACGCCGCTGACCAGCGGGATGCGCGACGCGCGGATGGCGCGGGCTACCGGCTCCTCGTTGAAGGCCCAGAGGTCTTCCAGGGAACCGCCGCCACGGGCCAGGATCAGAACCTCGCACTCGGCACGCCGGGAGGCCAGGTCGATCATGGCGGCGATCTTCGCCGCGGCACCCTCGCCTTGCACCGGCGTGGGATAGAGGACGACCCGGGCCACCGGGTAGCGGCGGCGAATGACGGTAAGGATGTCGTGCAGGGCCGCACCTGAAGGGGAGGTTATGACGCCGATGCGGCGCGGCGCCGCTGGCAGCGGCCGCTTGAGGGCCTGGTCGAACAGTCCCTCCTTGGCGAGCCTGGCCTTCAGCTCTTCGAAGGCCCGCTGCAGGGCACCATGACCTGCTTCCTCCAGATGCTCGGCGATGAACTGGTAGTCACCGCGCGGTTCGTAGAGGCTCACCCGGCCTCGCACCAGCACCTTCATGCCGTTGGCAGGCTTGAAGCGCAGCAACATGCCGCGGTTGCGGAACAGGGCGCAGCGCACCTGAGCCTGCGCATCCTTGAGGGAGAAGTAGAGGTGGCCGGAGCCGGGCTGCGCCAGGTTGGAGATCTCGCCTTCCACCCAGAGCAGCGGGAAACCACCTTCCAGGAGGCCGCGGGCGGCGCGGTTGAGGTCCGAGACGCTCAGGACCTGGCGCTCGGGGAAGAGTCCCTCGACGGTGGGGCTGGCCATGGGGCCATGATAGCAAGCCGGGGCAGGACGGAATTTACCCGGACCGGTGGAAAAGTTTATAATTCCAAGATTTACCGTAACGCAGCCCGGAGCCCGCATGCGTATCGTCCAGGAAGCCCTCACCTTCGACGACGTCCTCCTCGTGCCTGCGTATTCCGATGTGCTGCCCCGCGACGTCAAGCTCGCCACCCGCCTCACCCGCAACATAAATCTCAACATCCCGCTGGTCTCGGCTGCCATGGACACGGTGACCGAGGCGCGTCTCGCCATCAGCCTGGCCCAGGAAGGCGGTATCGGCATCATCCACAAGAACATGGCTGCCGAAGAGCAGGCGCGCCAGGTGCGGATGGTGAAGAAGTTCGAGAGCGGCGTGATCAAGGACCCGTTCACGGTCACCCCCAGCACCACCATCGGCGAGGTGATGAAGCTCACCCGCGCCCGCGACATCTCCGGCGTGCCGGTGGTGGACGGCCAGCAACTGGTGGGCATCGTCACCAGCCGCGACCTGCGCTTCGAGACTCGCTACGACGAACCGGTCGCCAAGATCATGACCGGCAAGGACCGGCTGGTGACCGTGCAGGAGGGCGCCGACAAGGAAGAGATCCTCGGCAAGCTGCACCAGTTCCGCATCGA
>Ga0207664_10001356_pt1 | contig 16091 bp, 16 predicted proteins | sample LARL83metaG_FD_184349 | JGI IMG/M metagenome (GOLD analysis project Ga0207664, IMG submission 184349) | Corn, switchgrass and miscanthus rhizosphere microbial communities from Kellogg Biological Station, Michigan, USA - LAR L8-3 metaG... | ecosystem: Host-associated > Plants > Roots >... | reverse complement strand
ACAAATCTGAACATCTCGGCCAGCAGCTCGACAGTAGAACAAATTATTATGTTCGCCTTCCTGAGTTTCTTAGTTAGTATGGCGCTGACGCCTCTATATACTACCGCTGCTTTTGCCGGCAAATGGTGGAAGCGGGCCAGGACCACGGCCGTGACAGGCGAGCAGGCCAAAGTCTACCAGAAACTGCATGCCGAGAAGCACCTGCGGAATATTCCGACTATGGCCGGAATCATATTTGTGCTTAGTACATTATTGGTCACACTCTCCGGAAACTTAAGCCGTTCTGAAACCTGGTTACCGATGGCAGCAATGGCAGGAGCCGGCATAATCGGTCTGCTGGACGATATCATCAATGTCCGCGGCATCGGAGGTGGTATCGCCGGCATGCGAGCCAAGATGAAATCCTTGCTGTTGGTCGGCATCGCGCTGGTCGGCGGCTATTGGTTTTATTCCAAACTAGATGTGGCCAGTATCCATATTCCGTTCTATGGCTCCTGGCATCTGGGCTGGCTGATAATTCCTTTGTTCGTACTGGTCATATACTCGACAGCTAACGCGGTAAATATCACGGACGGCCTGGATGGATTGGCCGGTGGCCTAGCTACGATAGCTTTCGTTGCCTATGCTCTTATCGCGTTCATTGAGCGGAAGTACGGCCTGGCTGGCTTCTGTATGACTATCGTCGGGGCGCTACTCAGCTACACCTGGTTTAACATATTCCCGGCACGCTTTTTTATGGGCGATGTAGGTTCGTTCGCATTAGGTACGGCGCTGGGCGTAGTGGCGATGCTGACTGACACCGTCCTGCTACTGCCGATTATCGGCCTGGTGTTCGTGTTCGAAACCGGCTCGGTGGCACTGCAGATTATGAGCAAGAAACTGCGCGGTGGTAAAAAAATCTTTATTTCGACTCCAATCCATCATCATTTTGAGGCTATCGGCTGGCCGGAAACCAAAATAACAATGCGTTTCTGGGTTATCGGTGAAGTTGCTGCTTTCACCGGTCTGATACTGTTCATCCTTGGGGGCAAGTAATGAATGTGAATGAGCGAAGCCGCCGCTCATTCGTAGCGACCAGCCGCGCACAAGTTGCGGGCAATGGCCGTAATTCTCGGAGGCATAAGCCCGACTATTGGCTGCTGATATTAATGTCACTTTTGCTGACGCTTGGACTGATCGTGGTCTACTCCATCAGTCCAGGGCTGGCTGCCAGTCAAAAGATAAGTCAGAACTACTTTATTACCAAGCAGCTGATGGCCGTCGGCTTAGGACTATTCACATTCTGGGTGGCATCATCTCTGCCAGTTAATTTTTGGCATAAAGCCGCTAAGCCTTTAGCCATTGCCGCCGTTATAGGCTGCCTGGTCGTAATGGTTACGCCCATTAATGCTCTATACCCGGCGCATCGCTGGATTAGGGCAGGGGGCTTTTCTTTCCAGGTTGCCGAGCTTATAAAGCTGTCTCTGCTAGTTTCAGTATCCAGTTTTATCGCCGCGGCTTGGCGCAAAGGACAATTGGCCAATACAAAGGCCGTGCTACAGCCATTGGTTATCCTGCTTCTTGTGCTAGGCATCATAGTCGCCAAATTCCAGAGCGACCTAGGTTCGACTGGTGTAATGGTGATTATGATCGGGGCTATGGCTTTCACTGCAGGGGTGCCATTGAAGAAAATAGCCGCGATAGGCGGACTTATCCTTATTCTTTTAGTCTTGGCTATCTCATCGAGCAGCTACCGCCGTGACCGACTCAGCAATTTCCTGCATCCTGAAAGTAACTGCCAGACTACAGGCTATCAGGAATGCCAGGCACTTATATCTGTCGGCTCGGGAGGACTGCTGGGGCTGGGACTGGGCTATAGCGTCCAAGCCTATGGCTACCTGCCAGAAGCCTCCAACGACTCTATCTTCGCCATCATCGCCGAGAAGTTCGGCTTTATCGGTACTCTATTAATCCTGGTAATATACGGAGTATTTATTACGCGGCTCAAAATGATTATAGAACGTACCGCCGATCCGTTCGCCAGACTGATGGTGGTCGGCGTAATGGCCTGGCTGAGCACGCAGATGCTTATCAATGTAGGAGCCATGGTCGGACTGTTACCGTTGAAAGGAATTACCTTGCCGCTTATCAGCCAAGGTGGGACCAGCCTGATATTTCTTACGGCTGCTCTTGGCGTCGTTTTCCATATTTCACGGTATACTAATTACAAAGTAACTGAGCCGGAAGTAAGACCAAATGAAACAGCAACGAGCAGTGATCGCGTTGACGGGGGGCGGGTCAGGGGGTCATATCGTCCCGCTACTGTCACTCGCCCACGAACTTAAACAGCAAGCACCTGATTGCGAAATAGTTTATATTGGCCACAAGGGCGATAATTTTGACAGTTTGAATCTGCCCAAGCACGACTTTGATTTCTTAGCATTTATTAACGGTGGAAAATTTAGGCGTTATCACAACGAAGGTCTGTTGGCTCACCTGGCGGACGTAAAGACGATAATGTTGAATATACGGGATTTCTTCAGGGTCATAGGTGCTATTGGCTCAGCTTACAAAATTCTGAACCGGACCCATACGCAGGTTCTATTCGCCAAAGGCGGATTTGTCAGCGTGCCGGTCGGGATTGCCGCCAGACTGAAGGGAATACCGATCGTCACTCACGACTCCGATGTCGTTGGCGGCCTGGCTAACCGTATTGTCGGCCGCTGGGCTGTAATCAGGGCTACCGGTATGCCCACTAAGTTTTACAAGAAAGGTAAAGCCAAACTAGAGTATGTCGGCATTCCGCTGGATGAGAATATCCAATATGTCACGCCGACGAACCTCGAGGAGTATAAGCGGCAGCTAAAGTTACCGGATAACAGCCAGGTGGTCTTAGTAGCCGGGGGCGGTTTAGGTTCCCAAAGCGTCAATGAACTGGTCATTAATTCCGCGCCGAATTTATTGCAGTCGAACTTAGCCCTACATATTATCCATATCACCGGCCAGCAACATCTGGACGCCGTTGAGAAATCTTACTCTAAATCTTTGGAACCTGCCGCCCGTAAGCGCGTCAATTGTATTGGCTTCGCACCCAAGTTTTACAATTATAGTGGTGCGGCAGATCTGATAATCAGCCGGGCTGGAGCCACGGCTATCGCCGAGTTCGCGCTGCAAGGTAAAGCCTGCATTATCATTCCAAGTCCATTCTTAACCGGTGGTCACCAACTGAAGAATGCCGAAGAGCTCGCAAGAGAAGACGCGGCAGTAGTTTTAGAAGAAAATTCTTCTCCAGATGAGTTGATCGGCCTAGTCAATCAATTATTAACTAACGACCACCGCCGGTGGCAACTGGGTGATAATCTGCATAAGTTAGCTAAACCGGGCGCTGCCAAAAAGCTAGCCGCCATAATATTAAGCCAGGTGCGCTAAAAATCAATGTTCAAAAAGAAAACCCCGCAACAACCATCTAGAAGACGAGAAAGCGCGGCGCCAAGAGTCTCGGTTAATAGCTATTACTCAAACCGGGCTACTGCTCCTGCCGAAAAAAGCAGCCCATTTCAGAAAGCGGCGGTCAAGCGATCGGCGACTCATTTCATAAATAAGGCCCTCGATATCAGCCTGATCGCCGCGCTGCTGGCGGCTGTTATCTATACATTAATGATCAAGCCGCAAGCCAAAGTAATCCTCGATGATACGACCTATCATCCAGCCATAAATTACACTTACTACATAAACGGCAAACTGGCAGCATTCAAAAATCGCAACAAGATAACCTTTGACCAAGAAGCTTTGATCAAAGATCTAGAATCGGCGTTCCCGGAAGTGAATAATGCCAACGTTGAATTGCCGGTACTGGGGCAAAAACCAGTTGTGCGTATCTCGGTAGGTAAACCGGCCTTCTTCTTAAGTAGTGCAGGACAGGAGTATCTCATAAGCAGCAACGGCGTAGCGGTCGACTATAAGAATACTTATCTGAAGTTACCGAAACTGATAACCGTCAAAGACAGCAGCGGCTATCCGGCGGCTAAAGGTAAACAGATCTTGAATACCAACGATGTTAATTTTCTGGAGACGCTTAGCGCCGAGCTGAACCGTAAGCAGATTCCAGTCCAGGAACTGTCACTCTCTAAACAACCGCAAGAAGTTGATCTATACACTACCGACTATAGGTACTACACAAAATTCTATATGGGAGGCGATGCCGTAATCCAAGCCGGTCAGTATCTGGCCGCCAGGAACAAATTCAATCCGGCAACTGCCCCTAGCGAATACTTGGACGTCCGGGTTCCAGGCAAGATTTTCTACAAGTAAATAATCTCACTGAGTCCCATCTCCGCCAGGTCTATCCTGATAATGTAAAGGGAGATCTATCAATGAACAAGTATGGACCCAAAGCCCAGGATAAAGTCGAAGAAACGATGCACGAATTCAAAGAAGGCAAGCTCAAAAGTGGCAGCGGGAAGAAAGTCACGAACCGCAAGCAAGCCGTGGCTATCGGCCTGAGCGAAGCCCGCGATGAAGGCGCCAAAGTCCCTGATAAATAGCCGGTAGATTATACACACAAATTGTTGTTGCGCTTACGTTATTTAAGCGTATATTTAGCTTATGGCTACAGATCCTAGTGAGTTGCTAGGGTTTCAAACACAAACAACAGAACGGGAGATTCCTAAACCGGCTTTGAGACTATTGCCGGAAGTACTTGAAGCCGAGGTAGAAGACGAAACTTTTACCATAGATCCTCGGAATATCGGCGCTACGATGCTTAGGCACATAGAAATTGACGGTAGAGACGAAGCGATTGCCCCGGTATTCTTAGCTGGAGTCAACGAAGTCGTACCACCATATACGGGTGATGTCTATGAAAGCATTATCGCAACCGATGACACAGAGGTTCTTATGTTCGCCGTTGAAGGTATACCTAAAGCTTTGCAGAAGGCCATAGAGATCAAAAGTAAAGGAAAGGAAGGATTACCTGATGCTGAAATGGATAGATTGCGTGAGATGTGGGGAGGACTTTTCAGCCACAGCGATCCTGAAGTTAGATACTTTGCACTAATGCAGTTTGAGGCGGCAAAAACCAGATTGATGGAAGAAGATCAAGTTACCTACGAATGGGTTGGCGGAATGGCCAGCCGCCAAGTTGTAGAGGTGCCTAAAAAGTACGGTTATTAAAGAAAGTAATGGGCTATTCCAAAAAGGCAAAAAACCGATAGGACCCAACCGGCAAGTACGTCTGTCGGGAAGTGAGCGCCCAGATATACTCTGGAAAGTCCTATGGCAAAAATTCCTATCGATGCCAGAGCGATGGCTATCCACCCCCATAGACTATTGAGATGCGAGTACGCCACATAAGCTAACAATCCGTAAAGCAGCAGAGAGCTGAAGCTGTGGCCGCTTGGGAAGCTATAGCTTTTGAAACGCATATGGCTAACATAGAGAGTTTCTGGCCTTGGCCTATGAAAGAAGTATTTGAGAATGCCATTGATGCCGCTAGCAACAATTACTGCAATCAAAGCCTTGGCGACGAGCGTATGGTTTTGCTTCCAGGAGATTCCGGCGGCAAACAGGGAAACAGCTAAGATGACTACCGGTTCACCGAAAAAAGTCGCTACACTCATCGGAGACTGCCAACTGCGGGGCAGGGATTGGATGCGTCTAGTAAGGATGATATCGAAGCTGGCTATTACATTCATTAGTCAACGACAGTCACTACGCCTGTCATATTGCTGTGCAAGGTGCAGTGATAGTGGAACACGCCGGTTTCATTGAATGTAAACGAATATGATTGACCTGGCGCCAGCTCTGGCGAGCTTGGGCCGTTCTTGCCATCGTTCTCCGTAGCAGTATGGGGCACCGAATCCTGGTTTATCCATTTTACCGACTTGCCTTTTTTCACAGTCAAGCTGGCAGGTGAGAAGCTGAAGTTTTGTATCGATATTTCATTCTCGCCAGTCGGCTTAACGGAAGTTTGATTATTGGTGTTGGTCGTACTTTGGGTGGTTGGGGTAGAGACCGGTGTGGTGGCGTTCTTATTATTCTTGGTCAGACCAATCCAGGCACCTACAGCGATGATTATTACGACCAGTATGATTATCCCGTTCTTCACAAGCATCCCTCCATTTAGTTACATCTATTATAACTACAATGAAACTATTATCAGTAAGTATTTATACCAGCCATCTCCTGGAGGGCGGATATGCTGATAGGCTTGATATTGAGTTGATGCCTTTTAGTGTCTATATATGCCCGTAGAATCTTATAGGTATCGATGTCAAAATGGCGATTATAGAATTTTACGGTTGGCGCACATTCCTCGGGCTGTGATAGGTCGGCTATCAGGCACCATTTATCCACGACTATGGACTTATAGTCTTCGTTGTCCTGGTTTATCTCCTGAAGCAAGATGGGCGAATCAAACGGCCATTCGCTCAGACGCTTATTGCCAAAAATATCCTGAAGCAATTGATTATGTTCATTAGCAGTCATAGCTTTGACGCAGGCTCCCCGACATTTTTTTATCTGATACGAAAAACATGGCCCGCTACCCTTCTCGAGACCAAGCAGCCGAGGACATAATCCGTAAGTCTTGCATATATCGTCGAGGAATTTACGGGCCTTTCCCTTAGTGGTGTACACGGACAAGATATCTTCAAAATTATCGGGGTCTATATGATCAACATCTTCAATGCTTAGCTCGGCATAGCCATCGGCATTGACTCTGGACCTGGCGATCGTAAGTTTTTGGGCGCGTCGCAACTGTTTATTGAACAAAGGCTGCCTATCTTTTACCAAACGTGATTCAAGCAACAGGGCTTCCAATTCGCCGGCAGTTGGCAGTGCCTCGATATGAGCGATGGTCTGGGCAATTTTAAATTCGCTTTCAGAACTATGGTCTTGGCTGAAATGGCTGAGCACTCGTTTGCGAATATTGACACTCTTGCCAATGTAGAGCGGCTTACCATCAACATCTTCGAAGATATATACCCCTGGACCTTCAGGTAGGGCTCTGATGAGGCTGGGCGCCAAGGCTTTAGGCAGGCTGGGTGATTTTATCTGCTGGGCGATGGCTTTCTCTATGAGCTCGCGCGGAAAAGTTACCTGAAGATGGTTTATAAACTGTCTCATAGCGTCTGCATCGTCGAAGGCTCGGTGACGACTAATCACTTGTAGCCCACAGCGGTCTATCAAATTCTGCAGCTTATGCCCGCGGTGCGCCGGAAACATACTGCGCGACAACTTAACCGTACAAAGAAGGCTAGGGTTAAATTTCTTGCCGATTCGGGCAAACTCCTGCTTTATGAAAGAGTAATCGAAGCGGACATTATGGGCCACGAATACCGCGCCCTCCATAATATCCATCAGCTCCGTAGCTATGTCTTCAAAAGCCGGTGCGCCGGTAAGATCGGCATCTTTAATGCCGGTTAGATCTGTTATAAAAACCGGCAACCTGGTGCCAGGATTCAGAAGGTAGCTCACTGACTCTGTTATTTCATTGTTTTCCACCCTGATGACGGCAATTTCAATAATTCTACCTCGGGTGTAACTCAGGCCATTAGTTTCAATATCGACGAAGACCAACGGCCCATCTAATACGCTCATCCTTATAATTATACTAAAACCTGGTCTTATAATAGGTGGCAGATTAATACAGTGCTTTAGATGCAATGAATTCGGGCATTTTATTCCTCTCCAGGAGTTAACTATTTTACGGCCAAACATCCAACCTTTAAGCTATGCTACCAGCACTTGAAGGAGGACAAGCTATGCCTGGAACTCGTAGACCAAAGGATCAGCCGGCCGAACATCAGGATCATCGACCAGGAATCCAGAGAGATATGATGCAGAAGCCGCGCTCCGTTAATCCCACGCAGCAGGGCAGCGGTAAACTGCAGGGCAAGGTAGCTTTGATTACCGGTGGGGACAGTGGCATCGGCCGGGCTGTAGCCGTAGCCTTCGCCAAAGAAGGCGCTCTGATTGCCAATGTCTTTTTAGAAGAACACCAGGACGCTAAGGATACCCAGGAACTGGTAGAAGAATTCGGCGGAGAATATATAGGATGGGCCGGCGATGTGGGCGAAGAGAAGTTCTGCAAAGAGATTATCGACAAAGTAATCGCTAAATACGGCCGAATCGATGTCTTGGTAAATAATGCCGCCGAGCAGCATCCTCAGGAGTCACTAGTAGATATCAGCTCACAGCAGCTGGAGAAAACTTTTAGGACAAATATATTTTCAATGTTCTTCCTAACTAAGGCTGCTCTACCGCACCTGCAAAAAGGCAGCGTCATCATTAACACCAGTTCTGTGACCGCCTATAAAGGCAATCCGCAGCTGCTTGATTACTCATCCACGAAAGGCGCCATCGTGGCTTTTACGCGGTCATTGTCTCAGAATCTAGCTAGCAAAGGTATAAGGGTAAACTCTGTAGCACCCGGCCCCATATGGACCCCACTGATTCCATCTACCTTTCCGCCGGACAAAGTGAAAGAATTCGGTAAAGACGTGCCTCTAGGGCGACCTGGACAGCCGGAAGAAGTGGCTCCAGCCTATGTTTATCTGGCAAGCGATGAATCCAGTTATGTCACCGGTCAAACTGTCCACGTTAACGGCGGCTCTATAGTTAACGGCTAAATTATCCTCAAGTGTAATTTCTTACAGCAGTAGAGGCCGAGAACATCTAACCTAGAGGCATATGAAGGCGAAGATGAAGAAAGACCTAATTCAAGGTTTGTTAACCTATCCGGCTCCGGTCTCCGGAGGCCGGCGCAACTCGAGAGTGGCTGTTGGCCAACGTAGATTTTTTCAGATTATCCCCGTTTCGAATTCCCGCAATAGATTAAGTAGACGCCGAAAAGTCAGCGCGAAACTTATAGGAGGTTAATATGCGAGCTATCTGGACGGGTTCAGTAAGCTTCGGCTTAGTGAACATACCCATAAAGATGTATAGCGGCAGCGAGACTCACGAAGGGTTGGATCTGCATATGCTGCACAAGCAGGATCACGCTCCGGTGAGGTATGCCAGAATCTGTCGCAAAGACGGCAAGGAGATCCCCTATGACGAAATAGTCAAAGGCTATGAGTATCAGGACGGCGATTACATTGAGCTGACTAAGGAAGATTTTAAGCGGGCGGATGCCAAACGTACCAAATCACTGGAAATCCGACAGTTCGTTGAAGAAAGGGAAATCGACAGCCGCTATTGGGATAAACCTTATTATCTCGAGCCGGCCAAAGGAGCGGAGAGGGCCTACGCCTTGCTGCGGGAAGCCTTGGAAGAGTCTGGTAAGGTAGCCTTGGTTAAATATGCTATGCGGGCACGTGACAATATGGGAGCTATCAAACCTATTGGCCGGGCTTTAGTCCTGAATGAGATGCGCTTTCCGGCCGATATCAGGAATCCATCGGAGTTAAAGTTCCCGGATAAGAACCTGGCCAGCAAAGAAGAAATTCAGATGGCCTTATCTCTGCTTAAGCAGCAGACTAAACCGTTTATCCCTGAAGATTGGCACGATACTTATACCGAAGAATTGGAGGAAGTCATCGAAGAGAAGGCTAAAGGTAAGAAGCCGGCTAAGCGCACCAAGGAGCCGGAAGATACTAAAGTTAAGGACCTGATGAGTACTCTAAAAGCCAGCCTGGAGAAATCAAAGGCTTAAGCCCATGGGTCTGGCCAAATATAAACAAAAGCGGTCTTTCGCTAAGACGCCGGAACCGAGTGGTAGGATCCGGCAAAAACGGCCTGAGCATTTGGAATTCGTCGTGCAGAAACATAACGCCAGCCATCTGCATTATGATTTCCGTCTGGAAATGGCTGGCGTTCTTAAGAGCTGGGCCGTACCTAAAGGGCCCTCGATGAATCCTAGAGATAAGCGGCTGGCAATGATGGTCGAGGACCATCCATACGATTACCGAAAATTCGAAGGCACCATTCCTAAAGGCAACTATGGGGCAGGGGAGGTAATTGTCTGGGATAAGGGCATCTATCTTCCTTGGCAAGAAACGGATAATCCCGAAAAAACTCTGCTTAAGGAGTTGAAGACGGGAAAGATAACCTTCGTAATGCTAGGCGAGAAATTAAAAGGTGAATTTGCACTAATAAGAAAGGGCGGCGCTGAGGATAATACCTGGCTGCTCATTAAGAAAAAGGACGAGTACGCCTCAAGTGACGACATAACCAAAAGGCAAGAATCCGTCTTAAGTGGCAAACGGCTAAACGTCGATAGAACTGCTCTGGATTTCGGCGATGCTCCTAAAGCCGAAATCCCCAGGGCAGTAAAACCAATGCTGGCGACGCTAACCGATACTGCGTTTGATGACGACGACTGGATATTTGAGATCAAATGGGATGGCTATAGGGCAATTGGCAGTTGGGACGGCAAGCAGGCCGAGCTCTACTCGCGGAACGGCAATGACTTTAAGCGCTATGCCGTGGTCGTGGAAGCACTCCGCAGTTTGCAGCATAGGGTAGTACTCGACGGCGAAATCATTGCCGCCGACGATAACGGTCAGTCCAATTTCGGCTGGCTTCAAAACTATCAGAGCCGCCCGCGCGGACAATTGCTATATTATGCTTTCGATTTGCTATGGTGTGACGGCTACGACCTTACGCAGCTGCCACTGATTCGGCGCAAAGAGATACTTAAACAAATAATCAAAACTAATGACGTTATCCGCTACAGCGATCATATATCCGGCCAAGGCAGTGCCTTCTTTAAAGCGGCAGAGGATAAAAAGATGGAAGGAATTATGGCCAAGCATAGTTGCAGCAAATATACGGCCGGCCTCCGTTCTCGCCAGTGGTTAAAAATAAAGACCCACCAACGCCAAGAAGCCGTGATCGGCGGCTTTACCGAACCGAAGGGCAGTCGCAAGCACATAGGTGCATTGATTCTGGGCACATATGAAGGCGGTGAGTTAAAATATGTCGGACATACCGGCGGCGGTATTCCTATGGAGCAAATGCCCCAACTGCGTAAACAACTTGAGGCTATCGAGCGCGAGACATCCCCATTCAAAGAAAAGGTAAAGCCAAACGCCCCAGTTCATTGGGTCCAGCCCAAGTTGGTGTGCGAGATATCTTTCAGTGAATGGACCGGCGATGGTCGGATGCGTCAACCGATATTTGAGGGGATGCGCAGTGATAAGGCCGCTAAGGAAGTCCACCGAGAGAGGCCGGCCGACATTGTGCCGGAAGATGCCAAACCAAAAGGTCAGATTAAGCAGGCTGGGCAGAAGCGTCACTTTGAATTCTCGCATTTGGATAAATTATTTTTTCCCGACAGTGGCTACACAAAAGGTGACCTAGCCAATTATTATCAGGATATTTCTGAGGTGATCTTAAAATACCTGCTCGATAGACCTCATTCATTGCTGCGCCAACCCAACGGCGTAGCTGGCAACGCTTTTTTCCAAAAGGATCTAGTTCATCCACCCGACTGGCTGAAGACACAGAAGATTTACTCTGAATCAAATGACAAAGACATAAACTACCTGGTCTGTGATTCTGCCGACAGTCTGCTGTATATGGTCCAGCTTGGTTGTATTGAGATAAACCCCTGGAATTCCAGAGTTGATAATCTGGAGAATCCCGACTGGGCCGTCATAGACCTCGATCCTGAGAAGATCGGCTTCAAAGATGTTATAAAAGTGGCCCAGGAAGTCAGGAGGCTATGCGATGAGCTGAAGATCCCGTCGTATCCAAAAACATCCGGTAAGACCGGACTGCATATTTTTATACCGCTCCAGGCAAGGTACGACTACGAGCAGGTTAAGCAGTTAGCAGAAATCTTAGCCAATATAATCCACCGCCGACTGCCGGACATCACAAGTATTGAGAGGAGTCCTTCAAAGCGGCAAGGGAAAGTCTATGTTGACTTTCTCCAGAACCGTCAAGGCCAAACCCTTGCCGCACCGTACTCAGTGCGGCCGACACCGGCGGCTAACGTTTCAACTCCGCTTCACTGGGATGAAGTTAACTCTAAGTTGGATCCAACAGATTTTAATATAAAAAATATCAAAAAACGTCTCCAGACTGTCGGTGAGCTGTGGTGCCCAGTCGTGGGTAAGGGTATAGATATTGCCAAGACCCTTGAAGCGTTATAATAAACCTATGGCAAATTTATATTTCAACAGACAGTTCACTCCTTTGCACTGGGCGCTTATAATCGCAGGCTTAATCATCTTGGGCGGGGCAATATATTCCGCCACGACTTGGAATGCGCAAGATAACGTTGCGACGAATGGTCGGCACGGTCCAGTTAATCAAATACCCGACCAGACCAGGATGGTACAAGGTATTCAGGCCCAGCCTGATACCAACAATTCGCTTAAGAGCTCCAGCTCGGTTCAGGTCCAACCTGCCGCCGGTGGCGGAGCGTCCACTCAGAATGCTCAGCCGCAGCCTACAAGCAATGCTAATGACTATTACTATCCTCGTGATCCAAACTACTGCGGCCCTGGCCGCGAAATGATGTGCATCGCTCCGCAGCCTTAATCATCTGGTCTCATATTAAAAGGGTCGACTCTATCTTTCATACTCAAACAGCCTAGGGAGACTATATATTCTTTGGATGGCAGGTATACGCAGGGATCTTCTTCTGGAAGAGCTAAGAATATGCAGTCTGCTTCAATGCCACAATCATCTTTTTGACAACCTACCCGGGCGTGCCCTACAGAAGCTTCTCCGAAGTGATAAAGCCGGGTATCGTCCAGCATCGAGGCATCTAGAGCGTTCTTAACGACACTCTCTAAGGCTTCTAATTTACGACCTTTCACGAATTGGCTGAGCATAAAAAGACATATCTGTTGTTCGCGCTCCACAGATCCGTTAGGCAGAGGCTCCGGTGACATTAAGCTTTCCAGGTCTTCCATAGACGCTCCAGTTGTATTATACGACTAAAATGGCCTTAAAAATGGTTTGATATAATGGTAGATGCTATGCCAAGCATAAATATTATTCCCAAACCTGACCGCCTGACAATTTCGGCTTTCGCCTTGCTGCTGGCCATATTTTTAACTTATAGCTGGTCAGCTAGCCATGTGTATGCTGCCGCCTGTGCCGCCCAACCTGTTTCTGTCCGCGCAGATTTTACAAGCATTACATCTAACTCGTAGCTATTTAGTGATGAAAATCACATCAACCAGAGATTTAGCGGCAGATACTATAAATATATAGCTCCCAGGGAGAGAGCAATATTATGAATAATCTACTTAAAACCAATAAGATAATAGAGCTTTTCCCATCATTTATTCGTAAACCAAAGAAAAAGACCGACACTTAAAAAAGAAGTATCTGGCGCTAGAGGCATATATCCTACCTAGTGCTATCATTAATTAATGAACAACAAGAGGTCTCTTGCTTTAATCGCTACTATCATAGGTAGTGGTATAGCCTTGCTGGACGGTACGGTTGTTAATCTGGCCTTGCCGCATATCGGTAGAGAGCTTAATGCCGGCTTCTCCTCGTTGCAATGGATAGTTGATGGTTATGGACTTACATTGGCGGCCCTTATCTTGATTGGCGGCTCTCTCGGTGATATCTATGGTCGTAAAAAAATATACGGCATCGGTCTTATCGGCTTCGGAATCGTTTCGCTACTTTGCGGCTTAGCGCCTAATAAGGAATGGCTGATAGGTCTAAGGATCCTGCAGGGCGTCTTCGGCGCATTGCTTATTCCTGGCGGCCTGGCAATCATCAACACTAATTTTCCACCCAATCGAAGGGGCGCGGCTATCGGCCAGTGGGCAGCATGGTCGGCCACGTTTGCGGCTATTGGTCCGCTAGTCGGCGGTTATATACTGAATATCGCTTCTTGGCGCTGGATATTCTTTATCAATGTGCCTCTAGTTATAATTTGTGCCGTTTTGGCTGGGGTGGGTATCAGTGAAAGCACGGATGGCCGGTCCCGCCGGATCGATATACTCGGCTCAATCCTGGCAGCCTTGTGGCTTGCCGGCCTTACCTACGGTCTAATTGAAGGTCCGGTCAATCATTGGCAGCCCATATCCATCGCAACTCTTGCGGGCAGTTTTATACTGATGGCCGCATTTGTTTGGTGGGAGTCCAGGTGTAAGGATCCAATGGTTGAGCTATCACTTTTTAAATCACGTAACTTTACCGGCTCAAACCTTATGACTTTTGCTATGTATGGTGCGTTAGGCGGCTTTATTTTTAGCTTGGTCATCTATCTACAGACAAAGATGGGTTATTCGCCCATAAAAGCTGGAATCAGTATGGTGCCTGTAACACTGTTAATGCTGCTGTTCTCAAAAAAGTTCGGTGCCTTATCGAGTGAATACGGACCGAAGTTATTTATGAGTGTCGGCCCTATCATTGCCGCTCTTGGGATGTTGAGTCTGGTAAATCTGAAGCCCGGTGACAGCTACTGGACGGTTCTGCTGCCCCGCGTCACTCTTTTCGGCATAGGCCTGGTCACTATGGTCGCGCCTCTGACTGCAACCGTTATGTCTTCTGTCAGCGATACCAAAAGCGGCATAGCCAGCGGCATCAATAATGCCGTTTCTCGCACCGCTGGATTGATAGTGGTAGCACTGCTTGGGCTGATGGGGGAGGGTAAGGTCTTCCGCTTCTCTATGCTGCTATGCGCCGGCTTGGCCGCTGCAGCCGGTATAATTTCATATTTGATAATTCAAAATCCTGAACGTTTGCCAAAAAAGAGCAGAGCAGGGCAACCGTTGTAAAAAATGCATATTAAGTTCCTTCAGCTGCGAGCTATGACTTGAAGCGGGGAGGACGCTCACGTTATTTAAGCACTGAATAATATATGAAGTAGCAGGCATTGAGGTTAAAAATTAATTGCTGCCGCCTAGCTGCCACATATAAGAACTGTGCCTCACCCTCCTCTAGTTCGTAATTTGTTCATATTTCATGTTTAATTAAGTGAACAGGGAAAAGCATACTACGATGCTTAAACACTAAAAAGTCAAATAATAAATAAAAAAGGGGAAGAAAAGGGAAAAAATATATAGCGATATGAAAGAGCCAAAATGCAAATGGCAGGCTGTGGAAAACTTATGGTTTTCACGACAACGAGTACTTTTAAGAGAACCTCTTAATAAAAGGCAGTAGATAATTATATAAAGTTATATGCGCAGGGCGGCAAATAGACATAATTAAGCAAAATGCTAAAATCTCCCCTGTTAGAAGAGGTATAACGAATCAACCCTGTAGTCCATATATAGAGTCGCAAAATATACATTGTGCGACGTCCAGTGTGTGACTTGATTTTGCTCTGCTACACCCACTATGTCATTCGTTTTTCTGCCTGCTATTTTTAATTTTATTTTTTTTATTTAATTTAACTACCTATTTACCCTACGGTGACTAAAATCACTCGATCTTTGATTCCCGCCTTTAATACAAATTCAACTATATACACTGTTCGTAAAATGTTCAGTATAATTCTGAACCTTAATTATCTAAGGCGGATGATGTGTTCTTCGCTTGCCTGCTCTTGGTCGGCTTTAGACTCCTGAGCTATAGCTTCCACGCTCTGTCTATTCTTATTACGGTTCTTACCACCCCGCCGTGTCTTCTTCTTTTTAGGCTCGGCCGGATCATTGCTGCCTACGGTATGTATGATGCCTGTAACGATGCGGCCAACGTTGTGGGAGGGCGGTTGAGGCGCTGGAGTCGACGCATTAGCATTATCCTGGGCTATAAGAGCATCAACCTTATTCAGATTATTGGTATAGGTTGTTCTGGCTTTATCTCCGCCAGCAGGCAGGGCTTTAGCGGCCTCAGGCTCGGATATAGCCTCCATACCTAAGGTATTCTGCTTAATGATGGCATCTACATCGGCTTTAGGCCGTGTATAACGAGCCCTTGTAAGCTCAATGATGTCCGGCGTACAGTCTTCCTGGGCCTCCGGCAAGTTAAGGGTCTTGGCTGAGAACGGTGGGGCTTTTTCGCCACTGATAGTCATAGATATCATAAAGTGGCGGTTATGCATTTGAATAAGATCGGCCGGCTCGAACTGAGGCTCGAAATATTTAGTCAGAAACGGTGAATCGTCCGGACTGACGCGGAAAGAAATGATTGTCCCTACGTTACCGAATACGGCATCTCTTACAGGCTGGCTCATTTGCGAGATG
>Ga0207664_10001355_pt1 | contig 16106 bp, 17 predicted proteins | sample LARL83metaG_FD_184349 | JGI IMG/M metagenome (GOLD analysis project Ga0207664, IMG submission 184349) | Corn, switchgrass and miscanthus rhizosphere microbial communities from Kellogg Biological Station, Michigan, USA - LAR L8-3 metaG... | ecosystem: Host-associated > Plants > Roots >... | reverse complement strand
GGATCTTGCTCGGCTCAGCCGCCGCGGCGGCCTGCATGCCCTGCCACGCCACCTTGTTGAGCCCCTTATGCAGGCCCTGGGTACTGGTGACCAGGCACCCCGAGAACTTGGCCGCGGCCACGGTGCTGTTCGCGCTAGCCACCCCAGGCGCCACCAGCGCCCCCGTCGTGCCCACAACAACCGCCGCGCACGCCGCGACGACAGACATGCGAACCTTCATGATTTCCCCCGTGCCCGGCGGCCCCCTGCCGTCGCTTACGGCATGATGCGCCCTCCCGGCCGGTAAGCCAAGGCCCAGCCAGTCCGCGGGAGCGGGAAATAAGAAACCGTGACCCGCGCTTGGCCCGCGGTTTAACTTGTGACCGCTACCCGCGCAACGGCCATTCACGCATGCAATTCACGACCAGGAAAGCGCGCCGTAAAAGGTGAAAACTGCTTCTCGTGAGAGAGGGAAGTCGCGACTTCGGGCAAGCACCCTAGGGCCGTGATCGGGCCGGAGCCCTTCCGTCCCCCCCAGCGGGGTCTCGGAAGGGCTCCGGAGCTATCCCCCTTCCCGGGGTGCCCGACAACGTGCGGCACGTGAAAGCACTCTCATGAAGGCCTGCGGGCCTCGCCTGCCAGGCGGGCTGCAGCGGCTGCTACCCACCACGGTGACGGCCCGGGCGCACCGGGATGCGCCCTCCGGCCGTCACCGGCCGCACCCGCGGGCTCCGGCTCGGGCCGGATCCGGGCGGGGCAGCGGTCGGCCCGGGACCGCAGCCAGAATCTGCGCACTGCCCGGGTGCCCGCAACCGTCGCATCACCCCGGCCGCCTGCCGGCAGGCCGGGCACACCAGCCGACCCCAGGCACCCGGACACCAGCCCGCGGCCACCGCCCGGGCCCGGTTGTCCGCCTCCCCCAGGGCAGCCGGATCCGCGAACCACGCCGTGCACCCAGGAGTGTCAGACCAGGCGGCAGGCATCCGGATCTGATCCCCGATGACACAGCGCTCGGTGATCGCCACCGGATCCGCCAGCGGATCACGCCCCGCAGCCGGCCGCGGCGCCCTGGCCCCGGCCGGCCGGCGCGACAATCCCAGTTCAGTCATCAGGCTCGCCCAGCGCCGCTCCGCCGGCGCCCGGCGGGCCTGGGCAGCGTCCTTGCCCGCACCCGCTCCTCCCGCATCTGCCGTACGCTCATGCCAGCACGATGAGCCCAGATGCGAGGAGCCGACCCGGGTATCCAGGACCGGCCAGAGCCCATCCTGGATGCGGAACGCTAAATCGCGGCCACCCGTTACACCCGCCGGGCCGGCCGTGCTCCGGCCGGTGAACAGCCATCCGGCCAGCAGGTCGTGCAGGCGGCCGATCCGGGCGAACACCGCCCGCACGGACACGGCGGGGTCCTGCTCGCCGCCAGGCGCCGCCTGGGGCCAGGCGCGCAACACCCCGGTCAGTCCGTCTCGAGCAGGCCCCTGTCGCGCAGCATCTCCTCGACCTCGGGGGAAAGCCGGTGCCAGTTCCGGATCGTCCCCAGGAACAGCTCGTGCTCGACCGGGACGCCCTTAGCCAGGTCGCTGCGGAACTGGATCAGGAACAGGTTGACCCGTTCCAGCATGTCCCAGGCCTCCGCTTCCGGCGTACCGAAACCCGGCTCGCCCGGCATTGGCCCCTCTCTCCCTGCCCGCATGGCCGGTATGGTGGCTGTCGTGCCGGTCACGCTGGCTTGATCATTGCTTAACTACCTTCGCCCCGGCCGATGAAACCGCGCCGAGTCCCGCGAGCGTCCGGCAAGATCCTCACCAGGCGGACCTGGCAGGGCCGACGTCCGACAGGAAAGCGCCCGCGGCGGTCTTGCCGGGCCGGGTCGCCTCGGTTTACCCGGGCGGCCGGGCGCGGTGCTCGGCCAGCAGGCGCTCGATGTCCTCGCTGCGCCACGGCCCGTAGTCCCGGTTGAGCGTCCCGCTGATGGCATCGACCATGAACTGAGCGTCGCCCGCGTCCAGATCGAGCTGGCCGAGGAAGCAGCCGTGGTTGTCGGTGAGGGTGACGGTCGCCTCGACCGGGCCCGCTGTGATGCCTTCGGCCTGCAGCCGCAGGCCGTACAGCGCGAAGGCGGCTGCGGCCTGCTTGCCCGGCGTGGCGGGCGGCACCCCGACGACCCCGGCGTCGTGCCAGCGGCAGCTGATCGCTGTCATAGGCGCCCTCCCCGCCAGTTCCCGGGTCGTTCACCTGACTGTCCCGCAGCCACGCCCGCGTGTCACGGTCCAGGCGAGTATGTACCCGCGACCCCCAGCCCCGGAACAGTGCTGCACGCCGACTAGAGCGTGGCGGCATAAACGGCATGAACGAGCCATTTAATAACGCCATTATTAGAGGCGACTTTATATCTAAAGAATGGTTCCCGTAAGCGAGGAAGGTACTCTCCCAGTGGCCGGTGCGCTGCTCGGCGAGGCCTCCAGGCGAGGACGCCGCAAGGCAGTCGGCCAAGCCAGCCCCCTCTGTCAGAGGACAACTACCGCAAGGTCACGCACCTGGGCAGCGGTCAGAGCCGCACGCAAGCACATCTGTGCTCGCCGTCGCCCCCCGGTGCGCGATCCCCGCAGCACCGCGGCAGGTCACGTCGCCGGGGCCCGCAAGGCCGGCTACGCGGAGATCAACCTCCCGGCTGACGTTGTGGCTGCTGCCGAGTGCCGGCTGGGCGGTTGAGTCGTGAAGAAGCGACATGCCCGGATTGGCCCGGTCCTGCTTGCTGTGCGGGGAGGGTGTTGCCCTCCCCGCATAGCATTCTGTCTAGGGTGCCGTTGTCGCGCCGGAGATGTCGTTGTTGCCGAAGGTCGCCGGGCAGTCTGCTAGCGGCCACGGGGCCGGGAACACCTGGTGACCGGCGTTGAAGGAGGCCTGCCGCCACGCGTCCATGGCCGGGCAGTCGGCGGTGTTGGGCACGTCGGTCCACACCCCGGCTCCGTAGGTGCGGGTGCCGATGGCGTAGACGTAGTCGCCGAGGAACTCGTTGTACAGGATGCGGCCCTGGCTGGTGCCGCGCGCGTCGCCGCTGGGACCGGTGAACTCGGTGGTAAATCCGGTGGGCGCGCCGCCCGCGCCGATGGCCGCTGACCGCAGCACCCCGTGTTCCGGCCGTGGCGTCGCGGTGGTGGTGGGGGTGAGTGGCGCCGTGAAGGCGTTGTACGCCAGGTACATCCGGGACCCGTCGGGGGCGATGGCCGGCGCGGTGTACAGCGCCCGGTCGCCTGGCGCGGACACCGTTTGCGGCGCGGACCAGGCCTGCCCGGCGTCGGTGGAGAACGACAGCAGGGCCACCTCGTGGTTCGGCCCGTTCCGGCCGTCGCTCCACGCGTCCACGATCTCGTTGGTGGCGCCCGCGCCGGTGGGGGCGCCGTTGGCGATGTCGACGCTGGGCATGGCCATCAGGTCGGTCCGCGCGCCGGCCGGGCCCTCGATGGTGCAGCGGCCGGTGACCGGGTCGACGAAGAAGCAGGCGTCGTTCATTGGCATGAAGTCGACCGGCTTGCCCCAGGTATCGCCGCCGGTGACCGACGTCACCAGGGTCTGCGTGCCGTTGTTCGACGTCTCGGAGAAGTGGGTGAAGAACGCGTACGCGACCCCGTGGCTGTCGGTGCGGACGGTGCACCCCTGCCGGAAGCCCTGGGGGGCCGCGGTGGTGGGCGGGGCGACGTGGTGTGCCTTCCAGGTCTGGCCGCCGTCGGTGGATACGGCCACCGACGGGAACAGCGCGAAATTGTTGCCCCGGCTCAGGCTGTGGAAGTCGGTGTAGCAGACGTACACGCGGCCGAAGAACGGGCTGCTGGCCGCGTTGTCCGCCCAGATCTGCTCCTTGTCCAGCCCGGCCGCGGCGGCGATGTGCGCCGGGACGAAGGAAGGCGCCGACCAGTTCGACTGGTCGGCCACCCGGGCTGGGGTCAGGTTGTCGATGTGGGAGACCGTGATGGCGAAGTTGGAGTTGATGCCGCCATTCTGGATCTTGGTGTCGGTCAGGTTCGTGGCCAGCGTGGAGAAATACAGCCGCGTCCCGTTGGCGTAGGAGAACGTCCCGTTCACGGGCACCGGGCCGAACGCCACGCCGGGGTCGCTACGGGACCGCAGGCCGTTCTCGAAGTAGTTCGGCACCGTGTGGATCGGCCCCACCTCGGGCGTGCACGGCTCGGCCGTCGGGTCGCAGCCGGCCGCGGTGAGCCCTTGATAGGTGGGCTGGATCCAGCTGTGGCCGCTGTTGAACGAGAAGTACACGCCGGTCAGGCCCACCCCGAGGTTGAAGGTCCCCAGCGGGAACGAGCACGCCCCCGCCGTAGTGGACGCCTGCTTCGAGCAGGGCTGCATGTCCACCAGGTCATTCGCGCCCGCCGCGAGGATGTTCGGGCTGGCCGGGTCGACCGCCAGCGCCGGCTCGTTCTGCGCGTTCCGCGGGTGCAGGCCGGTCGGGCTGCCCACCGTGACCAGGGCACCCGTGGCCGAGGCCTGGTCCACCGGGCCTGCGGCGTGAGCCGCCGGCAAGCCCGCCGACAGCGCCCACAGCATGCTCGCCGCCGCGGGCAGGACGAGGAGCCGCCACCTTTTCCGTACGTTCATCGGAACCTCCCTGGGAGGCCTGCCGATGGTTCGCGGCGATCGTCATGGGCGAACGGGGACGCAGGGCCGAGGGCAGGCCTCAATCGAAGCTGAGGGCCCCAGGGAGCCGAGATGCCGGGATCCAAGTTTCCGGAGGATCCTCCTGGTCCGGGTAACGAACAGTCTCGCAACAGCTCGCCAGGCCCGCAATACCCGGGCGAACCGGATACCCAACCTCAGCGGCTCTGGCCCGCTCCCCGCGGCGACCACGGCCCGGGTTGGAGTGAGCCTTGCTGCCACGACGGCTCCTGTGCTGCGCATTCAGAACGCGGGCCGCAGGGTGAGAACGGCCGCGAGAGAAGGACGTGAAACCTCACATCCTGCATGGCTGGGGCGGTGTCCTCCGTCGGTAGATGCGCAACCAGGCCGGAGTGCTCCGCCTGGACGTCGCCGACCTGGACATGCCCAACAGGCGGGCCCGCGTGCGGCGCAAGGGCGGCGCAATCGACTGGATCGTCTGGCAGACCGGCACGGCCCGGCTGCTGCCGCGGCTGCTGAACGGCCGCGCGTCCGGCCCCGTGTTCCTGACCGATCGCCGGGCCCGCGTCCAGCTTCGGCCCGGTGACATCGACTCTGGCAGCGGCCGGGCCCGGCTGTCCTACTCGCACGCCGAGGCGCTGTTCCGGGCCGCCAGCAGCGGCGCGACCCTGCACCAGCTGCGACACTCCGCGCTGACTCACGACGCCGAGGACGGCACGTCGGCCCCGATGCTCATGGCCCGCAGCGGGCACACGTCAGTCCGCTCGCTGGTGAGATACGCCCGGGTATCCGTGGAGGCGCTGCAGCGACACCAGGCCGAGCACGACCCGGCACGGCGACGATAGTTCGCAGACGGCGAGAGCCCGGCCCTCCAGGCGGACCGGGCTCTTGCTTGCCGCGTGTGGGGTCCTCTCGAACGCCACGGCGGTCACACTCCCGGCGGCGCCTGGGTCCGCGTCCTGCAGCGCATCCTCGCCCTCACCGCCGCGATCTGGCACAACGACAAAACCAGCGCACCCGTACACCGATCCCTGACGGCGTACGATCACTGACCTTGGAATAGGTCATCTAGGCGTCGTCGGTCATGACCTGGCCAGGAATTGCCTTCCGCCCTGAAGCCTGGTGATCCTGGAGCGCCGCCTCGACCGCATGCCGCCTGTCAAGATCGCGGATCTGACTCAGGATGTCCTCGCGCTCATCCTCGGGCATCTCCGACAGCCGCGGCATCCGCAGCGTCCCGCCCAGCTCAAGCGGCTGGTCATCCTCCAGCCAGGCCCGGTATGCCTCTTTGGTTTCCGGGCTGAACGGGTCGAAGCCCTTGGTCTGGATGTACTGCTCACGGATCTGCTCTAGGCCCTGGTCAATCGATATCGTGACCGACCGCCGCGGCGCGTCAAGGCCGACCAGTCTGCCCAGCCTTTCATCGGCCTTCAGGATCGTCGTAGCGGCGCCGATCAGCGCCTGGGTATCCGGCACCACGTTGCCATCGTCGTCGTGCACGACCCGGCCGACCCGGTCAGTCAGCGGCGGCGGGCTGTCAAGGATCGCCCACATCCGCGCACGAAGTTCCTTGTTGCTCGTGATCTGCTGCTGCCGCAACTCATCGGCACCGTGCGCCTGGGCGAGCTCGGCCAGCGCCCGCCTCGAGCCCCGCCAGGCGTCGCCGCGGCCGGCATAACCGAGTTCGGCGGCGATGCGGTCATAACTCCAGCCATGCTCGCCAGCCGGGCGGCCTCGGCGTCGCGCTCGACATTGGCTGGTGAGCGGACCCACTTGCCCTGCCCATTCCAGGTCTGGTTAGCACGGCTAGAAGTACTCACGGCAATCATTTTCTCTTAGCGCGCGAGATCGCGCAGCGCACGACGCGCACACAGCGTTCTTTCTCGTTCCCGGCCGTCCTCGTGGTGACCGGGAAGTGCTTGCCTGAGAGCTTTGCTGCTGTCATCGCGAACTACTTGCTTTCGTGTTCGTGGAGGCGTGTGGCGTGGTCGAGGAGGCTGCGGTGGACGGGCGCGAGATGGCGCTCGCAGGTGTAGGCGCCGCCTTCGTGGCCGGTTCCGGGGCAGGCGGTGAGATGCCACCGTACGGGCTTGCCGCAGCTGCTGCATGGCATCGTGAACGGCTTGATGTTCACGACAGGGACGCCGGGGAGCGGGTCATGCGGCTCGGTGAGCACGTTGCCCTTTCGGAGGCCGGGCAGGACGCGGAGGCGGGCGGTGTCGTCGGTCATCACTGCTCCGGGGTGAAGACTTCGCTGAGCCAGGCCCCGGCATCAGGATCGACCTTGAACAGTGCCTTATAGGTCTGGAGGAAGACAAGGCGGGCGAGGCCGATCGTGCGCTCCTCGGCCGTGTACTCGGGTGTTTCTGCGGCGCGGAGGTGCCGGGGGGGGTGTCTTGTCCTGGCCGTCACGACGGCCGCCGGTCATGAGCTCGCCTTCCTGCGCCTCAGACGCGAGCCAGCCGGGTCGCGCGTATGAGGCACCTCGCGCATGAGAGTGACGAAGCGGCGCCGGGTGTGTTCCTGGCGGATCTCCGGGAACGAGTCGGCTGCCGGAGGTTGCACCTGGCCCGGCAGCCAGTTCCAGCCTTCTCGCCGGACCCAGCCGTTGCTGCGGGCGGCAGCGAGGCTGGCACCTGCTCGTCCGGCGCTCATGTTCAGTGCGGCGCTGACCGCGGCTGTCCTTACCGATGTGGCCACTCCTCGACCCCAGTGGGCTGCGCGGATGGCACGACCTTTGCTGCTCACCGGCGCGCCTCCGGCGTGGGCCTGGTGCGCTTGACGAGTCGGGCGCGGCCGATGCGGGACTCCTCCGCAGTGGGCTCAGGCGCATCAGCGGCGCGCAAGTGCCGACCGGGCGGCTTGTGGTGGCCCTGGGGCTCGCCGTCGTTCTCCCAGTCTTTCGCCATAATCCCATTATCCCATGTCAGGCAGGTATTCGAGCCTTTCGAGGCAAACGTGTCGCTGCTGCGATAGCCCTGTAAGTCATAGCTCTCCTCACGCCAGCTCTCGTAGTCAGTCACCGAGGTAACCCGCCAGTACGGGCGTCCTGACAGGAACCGTGGAACCGCCGGACAATCACTTGTTGCTCTCCGGTGGAGGAGTTGAGTGCGAGGTCTTGACAACACGCAGCAAAGGCGTACCCTCAACCCATCTCCGGGGGGAGCATGAGATGTTGGCCTTTGGCATCGGCGGCAGCACGACTCTCGCGCGCGTGAAGCTGAACGGCTTGGAGTTGCTGCACCCACAATCGTCAAGATCAATCTGGCGACCAGTGTCCTTGCCATGGTGTTCCAGGAGTCCTTCTGACGATGCAAGCGATCTAAGCTGTCCGTTGTAACCGGGTCGTGAATATACGGGGGGATGACTTTGCTTCTTCGAACAAACTCGCGCGACCGCCTGTGTCATGGCTCGCCTGGGAAACTCGACCGCGATATCGGCGTCGTTAGAGCGAGATCACCATGGCGCGCCGACTGACCTCGAATGCTGCAGCTATTACGGCGCGAATCCGTGACTTGGACGCGGGGGCGATCTCTGCTCTGCGCAAGAGCGGTCGCAGACTGCGCGACGGTGCATCAGCGCCACGTGGGAATGGCGCCGTGGGATCTGCTGGGGCCCCGCCGAATGGCCAGATTCCAAAAGGGTCAGACGTGGCTCCCGCCGAGCCCGGCCCGCCGGACGCGCCCGCGGCCAGTGAGCCCCGACCGCCAGACCTGCCCGCGGTCGGTGGGCCGCAGCCACCAAGCGGTCCTGGCGGAGCCAGCACACCAGAACCGACCAACGGTCGATCCGTAGGGCCAGCCGCACCTAAGCTGCGGACGAAATTCAAGTCGGTCGCACATAAACTTCTCGCTCCAGGAATTGTATTGGCTGGCTTCTATTGGGGGGCTAGTTTTTTGATCCTCGCGTATGGCGGGATAACCGCGATGGAGCATATCTTTCCTCAGGGCCTGGCCGGCCGATTCAAGGCGGGCGACGCGGTATTTCTTGGCGCGGTGGTTCTGGGGCTGGCGGCGGTGCCGCTACTGAGACCGGCCTGGGACGTGCACCGGTGCTGGTGGCTGGCTGCCAGCTCTGTAATACTTTTCGGCGCGGCGTGGGCGCTCTTCGGCCTCAACCACAAGTCCGCGGCTGTGGCGTTGTTCCTCAGCGCACTGGTGCTGATCGCCATACCACTACGCGGGCCGATACCGATATCAGAGTTGACCGGCTCCCACCGGGGCGCATTGTTCATGGTGTTCACTTTGTTTTGCGGCGAGGTGGTGCTCGGGCTTTTCCTCACTGAACTCGCCGTGTACACAAGGTCTCAACCCGTTGACCTATTGCTTGCCCTGCTGCTGGGGATGTTTGTCATGGGCGTGGGACTTAGCCTGGCGATGACCTGGGTCGGCAAGCGGCCCCTCGTTGCACCAATCGCCCTCGGCGTGATCACCGTGGCCCTAGGGGCGCTCACACTCCAGATCCTGGGGCCGCTGTTCAAGAGCGTCGCGCCGCCTAATGTAAATGGTGCCGGATTGCTGTTTATCAGTGCACCGCCATCTCAGCCGGTACACCTTACCGCGTCCTTGGACGATAGGTACGCCACCTTTTCCCAGGGCTTCCGCCAGTATACCGGAGAAGAAATGATGCATCTGTCAATCGCTACTTCTCGGGGGCGGCCCGTCCGGTGGGCATTGCTACTCATCGGAGACGCGCGTATCGGAGACGTGTTCATCGGAGACGCGCGCACAGGGCACGTGCTCTTCATGCGAAATTGCGATTTCCATATAGGAGGACCGCGGCCTGTGGGCTCACGGTGTCTCCCCGATGTCCAGTGGGCCGGCCATTCGGCACCCGCTGACTTGTTCTGGGGAACCTTACATGGGCATGACAGCCAGTCTCTCTCCGGGCGGCCAGCCGCCAATTATGTAAACGCGGCGTCATCTCAGGCTGCTGTATCCTTGCCTTCTTATGGCGAGGGGCGGCCCCAAAACGTTGATGGAGGCACTGTGGCGACGATCAGGAAGGTTCTCGGTACATACCCGGTCCTCCGCTCTGGCGGAGATTTCACCGTGACCACGACGGTCACACCTGGACCAACGCTACTTAATACGCTGACCAACGCCATGCCGCCGCTGACCAACCCAAAAAGATTCCAGTGGCAGAGCCACTCCCACCTGTTGGTGGCCCTGGAGACGCTCAACCATGCTGCCGACGACGATGCGCGTAACGCGCTGTTCATCCTCGGCGTTGTGCTAGGCGGCGCCGCCGGCGGACTATTGGCCGGCTTGCAGCGTTTTCTGGAGATTGCGCAGGGCAGTTAGACTCCGATCGGATCGGTGGCATAGAAGCTTTACCGTCAGATTGACGCTAGTTTTCCATCGATCGTCGTCGTTCGGAACCAGCAGCCGCAGGACGCCGGATCAAGCCCGCCATACACGCATGAACTTGTCGCGGATCTCCTCTTCCTCGCAGACCTGCGAAGGGTGCGCCTCGACCCACGCCTTGACGTCCTCGCTTCGGAGCCTTTGGCGATTCCACAGCTACCAAATCGAAATCTGGCCAGATGACCCAGAACAGTCATTGCCGGGATGCTTGCGCGGGTCACCCCTGTTGAGCTTGCACCGGCTGCTCACGGATGCCTGCCTAACTACCATGCCCGTGCAGCTGGCATCAGGTGACACCGCCCGCTGGCCCGGCCACTCGCTTGGCGACGGATCATCGGGATCGCTATCGGGATGTAGTGCTCGCAGCCGTGCGCGACCTTGACCGTGGCGCCGTTGTCGCGGCCGAACTGTGGAGCTGCGCGCCGCTGGCTTCGCAGTCAAGGCAGGCATAGGTGGGGCGAACAATGGTAATTCCGCTCACGGCGTTCTCCTCGTGGTGGTGTCATCGCGGCCTTGCTCAGCTGGCCTGCACACCGGCACGGGCGCCGGTGCCGACCTCTGCTGGCCGCGCTCCCTCAGAAGCTGCTCTAGCTCGGCCAGCTTGCGCTCCCGGTCCGCCTCGCGGGTGGCGCTCACGCCGGCCGCCTCCCCCGGCCGCGTCGGCCCACCCCGCCCGGTTCCCGACCGAAGGCGAACCCTGGCGCCATTTTTCCGGTTTGCGCGACGGTATTTCCCATTTTGGGTTACGGTGGGCGACCGTATGAGCTGATGATCACCCAGGAGGGCTGAAATGACTACGGAGGGTGAGATCACGTCCGTCCTCGCGTAGATCAAGTGGCCCCGGCCACGTGTTACCGCACGTGACCGGGGCGTTTTTGCATGGCAACGAACCTCGGAGGAACAAGCCATGACACCGCCAAGTATGGCAGCTGACGGGATCGCTTCGCCCACTGCCGCACTCACGATTTCGCAGCATTCGGCGGCACCTCTTCAAGGCCGCTCGCACGCCAGGTGGCGGGCCGTGACCCGCGGCAGGATCGCGGCCGTGCTGCTGGCCGCCGGGCTGATGGCCGGCGGCATGCTGTCGTCTGCCCCGCGGGCGCATGCCGCTACGAACCCCCCGCGTCTGGTCGCATTCGACTGGGCTAAGTCCCAGGCGGGCAAGCCCTACATCTATGGCGGCACCGGTCCGAACGGCTACGACTGCTCAGGACTGGTGTATGCGGCCTACCAGCATGCCGGCTTCACGCTGCCGCGTACCACCAATGGCATGCTGGCCTCCAGCAAGTTCGGTCACACCGGCAATCCTCGACCAGGCGAGCTGGCGTTCTTCGGCACCGGCCACGTCGAGTTCGTGACCAACGAACACCACACAACCTATGGTGCGCTGCATTCGGGCACCGTGATGTGGTGGCACAAGTGGTATTCCGGGAGCTCATGGCATCCCACGGTCTACCTGTACGTCAGGCACGCCGGCTAGCCGTATGCCTATGAGTTGATCACACCGGGACTCCGGACGGGCGATGAACAGGCGGCGGCGATGCGCCCGAGGTCACGGGCTCGCTGGCCAAATGCCCTTGTGGTATACCAGTCATCCCGGATCAATGCCGCCGTGTCGGCGGCGGGCTGGAGTTCGCAGGGATGTTACGGCGGATAACGACGTTGCTGGCCGGGGCCAGCACGGCAGTTCTCATGGTCACGGGCAGCGCCGCGGCGAGCACCGGCTCGGCCTACTACTCTGCGGATCAGGCCGGGTACGTGGCCACCGGGGCCAAGTTCAAGTTCGCGGGAGGCACCGTCCGGCTCCCGGACGCATCGCACTACGCTCGCGAACTGGGCCGCGTGGGCGTCTCGATTCAGCTCTGGGACACCGCCACAGTCTTTGAGTTGCGCCTGTCCACATGCACCGATACCAGCTGCCAGCCAGGCGGCAGCCCGGTATCGGAGATGTACCAGGCGGCCTTCCGGGAGTTCAGCCGCAGCACTGGCTCGCTCATCTGCTCCACCACGAACGGTACCTGCCCGGGCGTCCCGGCAGCATGGACCGGGAACGCCGCCAGGTTCGCCCCGGGCGACAGGGTTTCCATGGGCATCTTCTACGACCCTGGGAGTGGCTTCACCGACATCTCGGTAAACAACCTCGACTACGACAACCTGTCCCCCGGCGCCGGGCTCGTGTTCAGCCAAGCTCGCATCGGTGCGGAGTTCGGCACGACCCCATGGAGCCAGGTGACCTACCACGCTCCCCGATCCGAGACGTGGCTGCTGACCTTCGCGCAGTCCGCCCGGAAGGCTGAGATCGCGACCTACAGCGGGCACGGATCCTGCCTCACATCCTGGTGGGTGCATCACAAGGTCAGGACGACCAGCGACGGCACATCGGGCACCCGCACCGAGGCTCAGCCCCACAACCTGCACAACTACGGCTGCGACTTCGCCGTCTACCTGGAGCCGTAGCGACCTGCAACGATCGGCTGGAACTGCGGCCGCTGCGGGCGGCTGGCACCCTGAGGTCCCGAACAGCGGCGCCCGCCAGCGCCGGTACTGGCGCCCGCCAGCGCCCGTACCGGCCCCTGGCGGGTCCAGCCGGTGCCCGAACCGCACCGCGCTCAGCTGGTGGGCGCGTCCTGTTCGGCGACTTCGGGCCGGCTCATAACGTGCCGGAGGTGGAGGCCGTCGAGGCGCTCGGCATGCCCGGCGACCACCTACCCGGAAATCCGCGAGCACGGCATCGTCGCCACGGCGGGCGTCTGACGAGGCTCAGGTTCAGGCGGATGCGGAGCGATCGATGGAGAGGTACCAGTAGCCACCCGCGAGATTCAGCCCCGCAAGAACTAGGAAGAACGCCGCCCACCCGTAGACGCCGTACGCGAGGCACACCACGCCCGCGCCGCCCGCGACACTGCCACCGGCAATACGCGTGACCCCGAAGGCACGGAGGTGGCGGTATTCCCATGGGTTGATCAGGCGGCGCATGCCAGATCGCGGCGGAGATAGCCACCACCCGCGCATACCCTTCGCGGCGGTGTTGTCGTTGCGGGCGTTCATAGGGATGCCCCCTGCGGGCTGTGGTGTCGGCCACCCGAGCACCTATTAATGTGCTATCACATTGATAGCTTGCTTGTCAAAGACGGCAGTCCTAACGTGCCGAGGGGACCAGGGCATCGGTGAAGGTGTAGGTGAACAGCGCAATGGATCGTGACGCCAGGACCCGGTCCCAACTGGAGCAGCACTGGGCGGCTTCCGAGCGCGGGGACATCGACACCGAGCACGCGATCTATGCCGAAGATGCGATCCTGGACTATCCGCAGTCCGGGGAGCGCTTCCGGGGTCGGTCAAAGATCCAGGCGCAGCGTGGCGGGCACCCGGCCGAACGGCACTTCACTGTCCTGCGGATCCGGGGCGGCGGCGATCTGTGGGTGAGCGAGTGCGTGATCACCTATGACGGCGCACCCACCTATTCGGTGAGCGTCATGGAGTTCACCGGCGATCTGGTCACGCGCGAGACCCAGTACTTTGCCGATCCTTTCCCGGCGCCTGCCTCGCGGGCAGCGCTGGCCGAGCCCATCCCCGGGGGCGAACGATGAACGTCAGCGGTCACAACATCGAGATCATCGCGCGATTCGAGCACGCGTTTCGCGCGGCCGACCAGGCGACGATCGACGAACTCTGGGACCCGGGCCTGGTCGACCACAATCCATCCCGGCCTGACTCCCGGATCAGCCCTCGCGCGGGGCGTTGCGCATTCCGAACCTGGTCGAGCTACCGCGCATAGATCAATCCTCCGCCTATCAGGTTCTGCGCCTGTGCCACATCCTTCCGGGCATCGGGAAGAAATTCACGCTTGGAATATCCGTCTCCTCTATTGATTGGAACAGCCTTATTCTCTCATCGCCATCATCGAGTACGTCAACCGATCTTTGAGCTCCAGTAAACCCGTCGTCCTACCCTGTTCGGGGCAACCTGGGCACACGGCCCCTGATGAATTACATAGATGTGCCAGCGGCGGCAAACGGTGATTGTCGGCTGCTGGTCGTCGGAGCGCAGTCATCCTTCCGGGCCGGGGAGGACCTGCTCGCCATCGTCGATGTCGTAAGTGGCGCCGGTGAGCGCCGTATTGGTCATGATGTGTACGGCGAGCGCGGCGACGTCAGCCGGTCTGACGACCCGCCTGATCGGGCCGTTTCGAGCCCGATGCCAGAGCTACCGCCGATCACGACGACGATTTGTCCGGGCATTTCCGGTTTAGGCTGGGCGGCAGATGCGCCGGTCATGATTCCTCCAGGGTGTTGTGATGGCATTCACGGGAACCGTGGTCAACCCTTTGCTGTGGCAAGCTGTCTGCATGACAGAAGGCAACCCGGAGCCCACGCCGTGGAGCGGGTAACGGCGGCGATGGATGAATTCATGGCCACGGTATTGCGTCACCCGCGCACCGGGCAGGGCAGCCCTCTTGAGGAGGAGCTCCCGGAGCGGCTGGCCGGTGTCGGAATGCCGCTGGGGCCAGCCGGAGGGTGGCGATGACCGAGCATGCGGTGGTAATCGCCGGAGGAGGTCCGACCGGGGTGATGCTGGCGGGCGAGCTGGCGTTGGCCGGAGTTGACGTTGCCGTTGTCGAGCGGCGCGCCAGCCGGGAGCTGACTGGCTCGCGCTCCCGCGGTCTGCACTCACGCACGATCGAGGTGCTCGATCAGCGCGGGATCGCCGATCGGTTCCTCGCGGAGGGACAAGCGGCGCAGGTCCAGAGTTTCGCCGGGATCCGGTTGGACATCAGCGATTTCCCCACCCGGCACAACTACGGCCTCGCTCTGTGGCAGAACCACTTCGAGCGCATATTGGGCGGCTGGGTCGACGAGCTTTCGGTGCCGATCTACCGGGGACGTGAGGTGACGGACTTTACCCAGAACGGCACTGGCGTCGACGTCGACCTGTCCGACGGCCAGTCGCTTCGAGCGGGCTTTCTCGTCGGGTGCGACGGGGGGCGCAGCCTGATTCGCAGGACGGCCGGCATTGAGTTCCCCGGGTGGGACCCCTCAGTCAGCTCTCTGATCGCCGAGGTCGAGCTGAGCGAGGAGCCGGAGTGGGGCATTCGCCATGACGACAACGGCACTCAAGCCCTGGGTCGGCTGGAGGACGGGAAGCGGGCCGGGGTGGTGGTGAGTGAGCGGTATACCGGGCAATCCGGCGAGCCCACCCTGGGTGATCTCAGCCGCGCGCTCATTGCCGTATGGGGAACGGACTACGGGGTGCACAGCCCGACCTGGCTTTCCCGATTCACCGATATGACCCGGCAGGCGGCGTCCTACCGCAACGGACGTGTGCTGCTGGCTGGCGACGCCGCACACGTGCACTACCCGGTCGGAGGGCAGGGCCTGAACATCGGCGTGCAGGACGCGGTGAACCTGGGATGGAAGCTGGCCCTGGTGGTCAAAGGGACATCGTCGGAAGTCCTGCTCGATACCTACCATGCCGAGCGGCACCCGGTCGCCGCCCGCGTGCTGCGGACGACCATGGCGCAAACCCCGCTCACCCGCTCCGACGACCGCATCGACGCCCTGCGCGGCACTGTCTGCGAGCTACTGAGCATGGACGAGCCGCGCAAGCGGTTCGCGGCGATGATGTCCGGCCTGGGCATTCACTACGACCTCGGTGAGGGACATCCGCTGCTCGGGCGCCGCATGCCCGACCTCGACCTGGTCACCGCGAACGGCCCGCTGCGGGTATTCACCCTGCTGCATCAAGCCCGGCCGGCACTCCTCAATCTCGGTGAGCCTGGCGGCTTCGACATCACTCCGTGGGCGGACCGGGTTCAGCTGATCGACGCCAACTATGGTGGCCCCTGGGAGCTTCCGGTACTCGGCCAGGTCGCTGCTCCCGCTGCTGTGTTGATCCGGCCCGACGGATATGTCGCCTGGGTGGGCGACGTAACCCGCAAGGGGCTCCCAGACGCGCTGACCTCCTGGTTCGGACCGCCTGCTGCGGCGCAGCGCTGAGGCCGGGCCGCGCATACAGCGCGCCAGCTGCGCCGATGCCGGGATCGTGGTTGTCGCGCCCAGGTCGGTAGCTCAGATGCGAGCAGCCCGGCGCCACCACAGATCCAGGCTCTATCCTCATAGCCAAGGTTCTCTCGCGGAG
>Ga0207664_10001353_pt1 | contig 16122 bp, 11 predicted proteins | sample LARL83metaG_FD_184349 | JGI IMG/M metagenome (GOLD analysis project Ga0207664, IMG submission 184349) | Corn, switchgrass and miscanthus rhizosphere microbial communities from Kellogg Biological Station, Michigan, USA - LAR L8-3 metaG... | ecosystem: Host-associated > Plants > Roots >... | reverse complement strand
TCGTCGTTATCGGCTCCATGGCCGGCGTGGCTCTGGCGGCGACCCCCGCGTCGGCGACTGGTGTCGGCGGTGGCCTGGTCGAGGGCACCGTCAGCATCCCTGGCGGCATCCCCACGGGCGCCTGCGGCGCGACGTCATATACCTTTGCCAGCACCGCCTTGGTCGGCACGTTCGTCGACACCGCCGGTCAGTACGCAGGTCTGATCAACGTCAACGCCAACGGCGGCTCGGCGTGCGAGAACACCCAGGGTGGAAGCGGGTCGGTCAACGTGACCTCGTGCACCGCCGGCGCCGTTGCTCTGCCCCCGGGTGCCACGATTGCGTGCAGCCTGTCGGGCGCCTTCCTGCGCGTCGGCCCGATCGTGATCATCCAAGATCAGGTCAGCGGCGCAAGCCTGCATGGTAGCTGCAGCATCAACGGCCACGGTGTGACCTGCTGGGTGCACGTCGGCGCAGTCTTCGTCCCGACAGCCGGCAACGGCGTGACCACGCCGATCACCTCGGCCCAGTTCGCGGGTGCCTTCGGGGCTCAGACCGTCTGAGCAACGCCGGCTCCGGCGGCGGATCGGGGCAGGAGCAAAGTTTCGCGGCTAAGGAGCGGCGCCTCCCTCGAGTGGGGAGGCGCCGCTCTTCTTTGCGGCCTTGCGCGGTACGACCTGCCGGCGATCCGGTGTTAGGCTCCACAAAGTTTGCTGTAACAAACGCCGAGGGTCCTGGGTGGAAGTAATCAGGCCGCCTGAAGCCGTACGGAAACGCTCGCACTCTCGGGCCCGACAAGGGGTGCACCCCTCGGGAAAGCGAGCAACGACCGGCCGGCTGCGCGCGGTGAGAATCCGGAAGACATCGGAAGGGAACAAGCACAATGCTCGGACTTCGTAAGCTCGCGATCCTCGCCCCGCTGGCCGCTTTGGCTCTGGCAGCGACCCCAGCGTCGGCGGCTAGCGCCGGCGGTGGTTTGGTCGAGGGCACGGTCAGCATCCCCGGCGGCATCCCCGTCATCACGGCCGTCTGCGGCACGACGTCGTATACCTTTGCCAGCACTGCTCTTGTCGGCGCCTTCGTCACCAGCGGCGGCGGTGCGTACGCGGGTCTGATCAACGTCAACGCCAACGGCGGCTCGTCCTGCGAGAACACCCAGGGTGGAAGCGGTTCGGTCAACGTGACCTCGTGCACCGCCGGTGCTGTGGCCCTGCCGCCTGGCGCCACGATCTCCTGCAGTCTGTCGGGTGCCTTCCTGCGCGTCGGCCCGATCGTCATCATCGTCTCGCCGATCAGCGCAAGCCTGAACGGTAGCTGCACGATCAACGGCTCCGGTGCGAACTGCAGCGTCAGTGTCGCGGCGGTGTTCGTCCCGACAGCCGGCAACGGCGTGACCACTCCGATCACGTCTGCCCAGTTCGCGGGTGCCTACGTCGAGGCAAGCGCAAGCTGAGCAGTCCAGCCTTCTAGATCTGGTCTGAAGGCTGAGCAACTGATGTTTTGAGGCAGCGTCCCCCTCAGATGAGGGGGGCGCTGTTTCTCGTTTGCGTGGGTTTGCCGATCGACGACACGACAGACTCTCGTGTAACAAACGCGGGGGCTCGTGGGTGCACATGATGAGGCCGTTTGGAGCCGTACAGAGACGTTCGCACTCTCGGGCCCGACGCGGGTGCACCCCTTGGAGGGCGAGCGGGATCCGGCGACGCCATGCGGTGAGAATCCAGGAGACATCGGAAGGGAACAAGCACAATGCTCGGACTTCGTAAGCTCGCGATCCTCGCCTCAGTGGCCGGCCTGGCGCTGGCGGCGACTCCCGCATCGGCGACGGGAGCCGGCGGTGGCTTGGTCGAGGGCACGGTCAGCATCCCTGGCGGAATCCCGACGGGCGCCTGCGGAACGACCTCGTACACCTTTGCCAGCACCGCTCTGGTCGGCGCCTTCGTCGACACCGGCGGCCAGTATGCGGGTCTGATCAACGTCAACGCCAACGGCGGCTCGCCGTGCGAGAACACCCAGGGCGGAAGCGGCTCGGTGAACGTGACGTCGTGCACCGCTGGTGCTGTGGCCCTGCCGCCGGGTGCCACGATCTCGTGCAGCCTCTCGGGAGCCTACCTGCGCGTCGGCCCGATCGTCATCATCCTCTCGCCGATCAGCGCGAGTCTGTCTGGTGGCTGCACGGTCAACGGCGCTGGCGCGACCTGCACTGTCCGCGTCGTCGCGGTCTTCCTCCCGACCGCCGGCAACGGCGTGACGACTCCCATCACCTCTGCTCAGTTCGGGGGCGCCTTCGTCGAGACCAGCGCCTGAGAGACCCAGCCTCCGGGTCGCTCCGGAAGGCTGAGCAACTGACATCTCGGTACGAGGCAGCGCCTCCCTCGATTGAGGGGGGCGCTGTTTCTGTTGGGGGACGCCTGGCTCGACCTGGGACAATTCCCTGTAACAAATCCACCGCCGAAGGGGTGACGGATTAAAGACTGCTGGGGTTTGCCGTGCCTGACCAGGGCACGGAGAACTGCCTACCTCGCGGGCACAGGGGTTGGTTTCCGCGTCCCGAGAGGCGATCAGAGGGAAGGGAGCAGGAGTACGGGGTGGCTTGCATGAGCCCGACGGCTGGGATCGACCGCGCAGGTTGCCCGCCGCTTCGGCTGGGTTTTCACCCAGGCGCCCGATTGGCGCCATAGGCCGTCCAGTTCTCGGGCTCCCTTTCCGGGGCCCACCATCCAGGTCGAGGCCGCACGAGGGGAGACGTTGCTCGAACGTATGGCGATCCGGTTCCTGGTGGGCCTGGGGCCCCGCAAGAAAGCTGTGCGAACTGCCGTCGTGACGTATAGGACGCTGTTCGGCCGCCCTGTCGGGGCCCAGCGATCCGACCCGCAACCTTTGACTAGAGAGGTCGCAATGGCACACTTTCCGGCATCGGGATCTGACGCGGGGGCCATCCCTGGGGACGGCTCCCGAGGAGCGGCGCGCCCACTCCCGCGGACCCGCGGCCGGCGCCGCAGATGGGCAGTCCCTGCCGTCGTCGCCTTCCTTGGGCTGGTGTGCCCTCTTCCTGCCCACGCCGACCCCTCGTCTCCCGGCTTGGAGGTGGTGGGTCACATCCCCTTCGGTTTCATGGCGCAAGCCGGAAGCGAGCCCTTCCCCGACATGCTTGTCGACCCTGGCGTGAAGAGAGGTTTCATGGTCCCGTATCCCGGCAAGGCGGACCATGTGCGCGTCTTCGACCTCAACTCCGACGCAGCCCTGACCGATCTGGCCTCCCCCGACGCACCGGGTGTGCAGGTGGCCGGAAACGGCAATGACGGGGATGCACTTCCCGTCATGGATGCAGCGCATCACCGCATCTTCTACCCCCCGGACTACCTCCCCAACTTCCTGGCACCCTGCGACACGACGTATACGATCAAGGTCCTCAACACCCAGACGCTTGCCTGGTCGAAGGTGCCCATCACGTGTGCGGCGGGTGAATACGGGTTTCGCGTACGCGGCATCTCGTACGATGCTCAGAGGGACGATCTCTATCTCGTCGGCTATGAGTATGCTGCCGACGCCACGATCTTCCCCGTGCCGAACGGGATGGATCATGCCACGCGACTCCACAAGGTGAACCCCACGGATGGATCGTTGCAGTGGAGTGTCACTTTGTCGCCGCCTTGCGTGGACGTGCTCAATCAGGGATCTCCCCATGGCGACGGCCAGTTCGGTCGCTACGGCAACACTGTGTACGTCTCGTGTCAGTCGCGCGTCATCAGCCCTAACAGCATCGTCAACAATCAGGCGTCGGCGCAGAGCATCGTGGTCGGCATCCCGCTGGACCAGCAGGGTAAACCCCTGACCAACGCGGCGGGTTTCCCGGTGGATGCCAGCGGAGCGCCCACGTTCGCTGCAACTCCCACTCTCGGTGGCGTGGTGTCGCCGACGTTCGACGCGGGGGCGGGTCTGTTCCTGCTCACGACGGAGGACAGCGGTAATGGCTTCGGCACCTACGTGTTCAGTGTCACCACACAGCTCTTCAACGGGGTTGTGGCGACGGGGGGCAGCACTGACGATTACAAGGTGACCGAGGTCGGCCAGAACGTTAGCAACGGCCGACTCTACATGCGCAGCAGGCACGGGATCGTGTACTCCGACATCCGCCACTATCCGGTGCCCGCCGGTGAGGTGGACGCCGATCTCAACGACCCGAAGCCTCCTCCGACCACGTGGCCGATCACTGTCGACGCTCAGAACAATCTGGTGTACGTGCCCGACAACGCCACCAGCTCGTTCATCGTGGTCCACGACACCATCCCGCCCACGCCGGACGTCGCGCCATCCAACCCGGACACGGCGACGACGGACGTCGCTGAGACGCCGGGGATGACGGCGGTGAACTTCTCGGGTTCGGCCAACGCCTTTGGAGCCTACCTCCTGAGCGAAGGGGGCCCCAACCGTCTCATCAACAACAGTGACGCGTTCTGCACCGGCGGTATCGAACAGAGCCAGTCGCCCACTGGGAAGTGCGCCGGTGACATGGCCACCAACCCCGGAGACCGCGTGTGGTTCATGGGCCATGTCGTGCAGGCGTCGATCACCAACGAGGGCGCGAACGCCGTCTCCGCTCCGGTCGACCTGACGGACGCCGCAACCTACCGCGACATGAGTCAGTACGGGCTCACCGGCGCCCCGGCGACGCTCCAGGGCAACGGCGTCAACTGGCCCGGTGGCCAGGCGCGATGCCAGGACTTCGGCGGCGGCAGCCCGCCCGGCCAGGTCTCCACTCTCGTCGGGACGGCTCACAGCACCTGCGACCAGGCCAACGCCTCCGTGTCGGCGGCCGGTGCCGTGGATGGAGCGACCGCCCTGTCGCAATTCAGCGCTGCGACCGGGATGAACATCCACGTCAGCTCGTACCAGTCGTCGGTGCAGAGCCACCGCGACCCCAAGCTGGGGCTGGTGACCACGGCGAACGCGGCGGCGGTCGGCATCGGCATCGATCTTCCCAACGGCCTCGGCACCATTTCGATCGGCGAGGTTTCGACGCAGGCGCAAACCCAGGCGCATGGACGGCCGGGGACCGCATCCGGAACGTTTACGCGTACGATCAGCGGCTTCACCGCGCCCGGGTATTCCTGTCAGGCGGCCTGTGACCCGCACCAAGTGATCTCAATCTTGAACCAGGCACTCAGCGGTGCGGGCATCCTCGCTGTGTTCTCGCTCCCCGAACCGGACGCCTCGGAGGGCGCACACCTCGCGAGCCCTGGCGGTTTCCAGTCGGTCATCACGAAAGACAGCGCGTTGAGGGTGTCCGACCTCACCGTCAACGACGACACGACGGACGTCGTGGCCGGTCTGCAACTGACGTTCTTCAGCGATAACGCGGCCGGTCGCTCACGGCAGATTCTGCAGCTCGCCGGCGTCCACGCGGAGGCGCACTACGGCATCTACCTGCTGTCCGCAGACGGAGCGGCCGACGCTGGTGGGACGTCCCTGGCGCCCACCGCTCCCGACGCGTCCTCGTCGACGATCGCGCCAGGCGGGTTCGCCTCGCTGGCCAATCCGAAGCAGTCGGCAGTGTCGACGAAGGTTCCCGGCCCGCGAACCCTTATCCAGCGAATCGTGCAGGCACTCCAGGACATCTGGACGCTCTTGGTCTCGGATCCCAAGCGTGCGCTGGAGTTGGCAACGGTGTGGGGCCTCCTCTTCGCACCCCTCTATCTGGCAATTCGACGGCGTGCACTTCTCGGCCGCCTGGAGGTGACGGCATGAACGACGCGACCCACCCGGATGAGGACGCGCGCCCGCAGCTGCGTCGCCGCCCTGCGCCGCCGATCGGCACCGCGTGGGCGGCCTGGACCGCTGCGGCGCTGGTGATACTCATCGCCGGGCTCTCCACGTTCACGCTGGGCCGTCAGCAGGTAGCGGCGCCCACGGCGGGCAACCAGGCGAGGAGTGTCACGGTCGGTGGGACCGACAATGGCACCGACGCGGGGTCGAACGGCGCTGCCAACGGCGCAGACGCTTCCTCGCAGAGTGGCGGGGCGCAGAATCCGGCGGTGTCGGGTGGTGGCGGCGGGTCGCAGGCCGTGGCGGCCGGCGGGAAGTCGCTGAAGTGTGCTGCCGGGCAGAACGGTGGCAGTACCGACACGGGCGTCAGCGGTAACGAGATCAAGCTCGCGTCGACCGTCGTCAAGCATGGCATCGGCACGTCCTTCCTCGGCGACGTCGAGTTCGGCATGCTCGCCGTCAAGAACCAGGCCAACCGCAGCGGCGGCATCTGCGGCCGCCAGCTCAACCTCACCTTGGTGGACGACGGCTGGGACCCGACAACCGGCCAGGGCTATCTCCGCTCGTTCATCCAGGACGGGTACTTCGCGCTCGCCGTCGTCCCCAGCTCGGAGGGCCTCCACAAGAGCATCGCCGGTGGTGACATCGACCGGGCCGGGATCCCCGTGGTCGGGACGGACGGCATGATCATCGATCAGTACACCGATCCGTGGGTCTGGCCGGTGTCGACCTCGACCAACTCCCTGATGCACATCATCGCGAAGAACGCGTATGCCCGGGGTGCCCGCACCTTCGCCATCGTGTACGACCAGCAGTACCGGTTCGGCGTGGAGGGCAACGCCGCCTTCCAGGGCGCCGTCCAGCGCTTGGGCGGTCAGCTGAACTCAGACTGCGACTATCCGATCGTCGCCGGCCAGAACAGCTACAGCAACGACGTGCAGACGTTCAACACGAAGTGCGACGGCGTCGATTTCGTTGCCTTGCTCCTCGAGCCGGATACGGCCAAGCAGTGGGTCAAGGACGGGGGGTACCTGGGTACGAGCGGCAAGGCCGTCGGCGTGTCGGGTCCCCAGACGTTGTTCACCCACGACTTCGGAACCGGCTTCGCTCAGAACTGCCCGAGCCCATGCAACACGCACTTCTGGGTCTGGACGAGCTTCAATCCGCCAATCCCGCCGTTCGACACGAATCCCGCGGTATCGGGCTACGTGAGCGACATGGGGCACACGAACTCGTCGGCCGACTACGAGAACCAGTTCGTCGAGGGCGGCTACGACGGCATGGAACTGCTCGTCAAGGCGCTCCAAGCGGTGGGTCCCAATCTGACGCGAGCCAACCTCAAGGCCACGCTCGACAACATAAGCTTTGACTCCGGCCTGTCCTCGCCGGAGCAGTTCCGAGCAGGCAAGCACTTCGCGAACGTGAGCGCGCAGGCGTTCTCGCTGCTCGTCAGCAACGGAAACTTCGATGGCTTCCGGTACGAGCAGACCGGCTTCGTGGCTGACCCGTGGGTGGGTCAGGACGCCGTCTCGGAGCAGTAGGGACGATGTTCGACTTCCTGAGGGACGCTGGGATCAACATCATCCTGGCGCTGCCTTTGATCGGCGCCTATGCGCTGTTCGCGCTGGGCATCGTCGTGATCTACCGCGCCTCTCGCGTCCTCAACCTCGCCCATGGGGCAATTGCCACGCTGCCTGCGTATGTGGCGTACTCGCTCGCACCGCGGATTGGCCCACTCCCCGCCGTGATCGCGGCGGTGATTTCCGGTGGCGCCTTCGGCGTCATCGTCGAGCGGTTCGTCGTCCGTCGCCTGCGGGCGGTCTCGCAGACGGCCCAGACGGTCGGTACCGTCGCTGTCTTCGGGCTGACCGTGGCGTTCATGGGGAAGGTGTGGGGAACCAGCCTCCTCCCCGGCGTGGAAGTCGTTCCACACCGCGCATTCCGCGTCGGTCACGCCCTGATCTTCTCGGACGACTTTGCCCTCGTCGCCGTTGCGGCCCTTGCGGCTGGGGGCTTCTTCGCGCTCTTTCGCTTGACCAACCTGGGCCTGGCCATGAGGCTGGCAGCGGACAATCGCAGGGCCGCGGCCTTGATGGGCATCGACCCTGAGCGCACCACCTCCGCCGCCTGGCTGCTGGGCGGCCTCTTCGCCGGTCTCGGTGGGATCCTCCTCGCCGGGGCCACCGGGCTCCACCCCTACATCCTTCCGCTGCAGATGTTGCCCGCGTTCGTGGCAGCCTTGCTCGGCGGTCTGGACAGCGCCGCAGGCGCTGTCGGAGGGGCGCTCGTCGTTGGGCTCGCTGTCGGCATCGTGCCGTCGCTCGGGACTTTCGGTCGCCAGGTGGGCGCTCCACAGTTGGTCCTCACCTTGCTGGCCTTCTTGATCATGCGGCTGCGCGGCGGTAAGCTCCAGGCTTCGGACGTCAGGGCGGGCCTGGCATGAATCAGGCGCTTCGCCGTCCCAGCCCCGTGCTTGGCATCGCCACCCGATTCGCGGCCATCACGCCGCGGACGCGCCGCAGCCTGCTGGTGTTCATCGCGCTGGGTCTCGCAGTTGCGTGGCCCTGGATTCTGCCCATTCCCTTGCCCATTGTCGGCGATGCGATCCGTGCCTCCGAGTACGGACTGGTCGCCGTCTCCCTCGTGCTTCTAACCGGATGGGTGGGACAAATCTCTCTTGCGCAGGCCTCCTTCGTCGGCGTCGGCGCATTCATGACTGCTCTGATCTTTCGCAAGTTCGGCGTCGGCTTCCCCTACAGCCTGCCTTTGGCTGTGGCGTCGAGTGCGGGTCTCGCCGTGCTCCTGGGGCTGGTCGCGCTCCGCGTCCGCGGGCTCTACCTAGCGGTCGCGACGCTGATCTTCGCGTGGATGGCCGACCAGTTCCTGTTCTCCGCGACCTGGTTCGTCGGCCTTGGGGGTTCTGCATCGCTGCCCACCAACGTGATCGGACGGGACGGGGGCTTCCCATCATTCGATCTCCACGATCCGCGAATCTTCTATGTGGTGGCGCTTTCCGGGCTCGCTCTCGGCATCTACTGCGCCTCCAATCTGCGCGATTCCAAGACGGGACGGGCGTTCTTCGCAGTCCGCGGCAGTGAGATCGCCGCCGCGTCGCTGGGAATGGACGTCACGCGCTACAAGCTTCTCGCCTTCGGCATCTCGGGGGCCGTGGCCGGACTGGCAGGGCACCTGCAGATCGTCGGCGACGGAAGCGCGGTTCCCGACGAGTTCAACTTCCTGCGCTCGCTCTTCTTTCTATCGATCGCCGTTGTGGGCGGCCTTAACAGCCTGCCCGGAGTGGTCGTCGCCGGCGCCTTGTTCGCGGGCCTCGATGAGGTGTTCTTCCGGGTCCCGGCGTTGAACGGCTTCATCGACCTGGTGTCAGGTGTCCTGCTCCTCGGGGTTCTGCTCGTATACCCGAGCGGTATTGCCGGCATCGGCGCGACCGCGCGCCGGCACGGTGCGAGCGTCGCCAGACTCTTCCTACGGTGGAAAGGCCGGCCCGGCGATGGCCAAGGGGAGGCGCCTCAGCGCTCGTTGACGGCCGTCCATGGCGATGACGCCGGTGCCCTTGCGGTGCAGACGTCCCTGCTGGACATTGCGGAATCGCCGGCAATCGTTCGCCCTGCAGACCGGATGGAGCGGGCGGAAGTTCTCACCGCGGAGCACATCACGGTTCGCTTCGGCGGTCTTGTGGCGGTCGACGACGTGTCACTGACCGTGCGCGAGGGTGAGATCGTGGGCCTCATCGGTCCCAACGGTGCAGGCAAAACCACCCTCTTCAACGCCATCAGCGGCCTCAATGACCCTACTAGTGGAAAGGTCCACATCTTCGGGCAGGATGCAACCGGCATGTCCGTCCACGAACGTGCCAGGCTGGGTGTTGGCCGGACCTTCCAGTTGATTCAGCTCTTTCCTCAGTTGAACGTCTTCGACAACCTGCTCGCCGCGACGCACCTGTCCAACTCGACTGGTTTCCTGCAGCACATCGTCGTGACGGAGAGGTCACTGGCCGCCGAGCGCGCGTGTCGTGAGCACGTCATGGAGATCATCGACCGTCTCAAGCTTGGGGACGTTGCGCATCGGACGGTCTCGGGTTTGCCATTCGGAGTACTGCGCACCGTTGAGCTGGCTCGCGCACTCGTGACGGGGGCGCCTTTCGTCATGCTCGACGAACCCGCCTCGGGTCTCGACAATGCAGAGACGGAGAAGCTTGCCGAGCTTCTTCTGACATTGCGAGCCGATCTCGGGGTGACCCTCCTTCTGATCGAGCACGATGTTGCGATGGTGACGGGAGTGACCGACTACATGTACGTCGTCAACCGGGGCCGCCTGCTGGCCGAAGGCACCCCGCAGGAGATCCAGCGCAACGAAGCGGTGATCGCAGCCTACCTCGGCCAGCCTTCGGTCGTGGAGGTAACGGCATGAGCGATCCGCTCCTCAAGCTCGTCAACGTCGATGCGTTCTATGGACCGATCCAGGCTATCCGTGGACTGAGCCTCGAGGTGGGCAAGGGCGAAATGGTTGCTCTCGTGGGGGCCAATGGTGCGGGAAAGACCACGACGCTCCGCACCATCTCCGGCATGGTGAAGCCGGCAAACGGTGCAATCCTGTTCAACGACGAGGACATTGCCGGCTTGCCACCGCAGAAGGTCGTAGATCGCGGGGTGGCGCACCTGCCCGAGGGGCGCGAACTCTTCTCGACTCTCACGGTTGATGAGAACCTCCGTGCCGGATACTGGATTCGTCGCAGAGATCGCGCCGGGTACCAGGAGCAACTCGAGCGGGTCATGGGCTACTTCCCGATTCTCTTCGAGCGTCGCAAGCAGGCCGCGGGAACGCTCAGTGGAGGAGAGCAGCAGATGCTCGGCGTGGCCCGAGCGTTGATGTCTGATCCGACCTTGCTCGTCGTCGACGAACTCTCCTTGGGCCTCGCACCCATGATCGTGTCGAAGCTCTTTGACATCCTCCACGAGATCAATGCGGCTGGAACAGCGGTCGTGGTGGTCGAACAGTTCGTCCACATGGTGCTCGCGAACACGCACCGTGCCTATGTCTTGGCCAAGGGGCATGTCGCCCTCGAAGGACGCAGCAGCGAGTTGCTCGCCAATCCGAAACTCATTGCCAGCTATCTAGGAGAGGGAGCGGCTGCACCGGCTGGCGCTCGCGCCTAGCCTCAGGCCGGCGGTGACTACCGCGTCGCCGCGGCGTTCCCCGTCGGCACGACTTCGATCCACACCGCCCCCGCCGCAATCGGCGCCGGAGCCCCGCCCGCCAGCGTGAACTGCGGCGGCGCGTACTCCGTGCCCGTCCAGGTCCCCGTGTAGCCCGTGCCGTTGACGAAGAACTGCGCAGGCCCGCTGCCTGTCAGGAAGTACTCCCACCCCGGCGTGCAGCACCCGTCCTCGATGTCGTCCTTGTTGAGGTTGGCCGGCACCTGCATGACGATGACCGTCGGCGCCACCTCCGGCTTGCCCGTGTCGGCGTCGGTGAACACGCCCGTGTCCGGCTCACTCCGCTGCCACCCGCCCGCCGCGGCGTTCCACGTCCACACAGGCCGCTCCGACGGCGACACCGGCACGGTGAACCCGGCAACAGGCGTCCCGCCCGCAGCCGAAGCAGAACGCGCCCACAGCGAATACGACACCGCAGGCCGCGCCGCACGCCGCACCAGGTCGTCCACGCGCCCGCCGTCCGTGTACAGGTTGTGCGGCGCATACCGCGACGAGATGCGGAACATGTCGCCGCCCGCCGAGGTCTCCTCGAAGCGCGGCGTCGCCCAGGTCTGCATGCGCGAGAAGACGTAGCCCGAAGACCCCGAATAGATCAGCACGCCGCCGTACTCCCGGATCAGCACCGGCGAGATCAGCCGCGCGCTGCGCACCGGTCCCACCTGTCCGGCGGGCTGGTGGTAGTAGATCGCCGAGAAGCGCGAGATGCCGCCCTCGGCCGAGTACTCGTAGACCACGTCGGCCGACGAGAGCCCCGACTGCGGTCGCGCCGCATTCAGGTTCTCCACCTGGATGATCGCCGGCGAGGTGTACGTCGCCCCCGCCACGATGGTCGGCTTGGGCGTCGGCGGCGGCGGAGTGGCGGTGGGCGCAGCCGTCGGCGACTTGGCTGCCGCGGACGGGGAGGCCGACGCCGCCAGCTTGACCGGCTGGTTGCTGCCGCAGGCGGCCACCGTGGTGACCCCCACGGTCGCGGCCAGGGAGGCGAGCAGGCGTGGACGGTTGAGGAGACGAATGCGATTCCGCGACATGATGGGTACCGGTGGGGGGCTGCTGTCGAAAGGCGGCGCGAAACTACCACACAACCGGCGATTGCGCCGGGGTGTGACGAGGCTGCGACTCAGCCCACCGACCGACCCGTCCGGACGCGTCAAGCCGGCGCAGGATCAGCCCAGCGAGGGCATCACCGAGGCGACGAACTCCTCGACCCGCCCCTGCCCCTCCGAGGGCCACCCGCACACCAGGTAGGAGAATCCCGCCGAGCGCCACTGCTCGGCGTTGCGCCCCACCTCGTCGAGCGACCCCGAGAGCGACAGCGACGTCGCCCGCCCGATCGCCGCCGGGTCCCGCCCCGCCTCCGAGGCCAGCCGCGACAGCAGCGCGGACTTGCGCTCCATGTCGGCCACCGACCCGAAGGAGTGCCACATGTCCGCGTACCGCGCCGCCAGCGGCAGCGTCCGCCGCTCGCCGCTGCCGCCGATCCAGATCGGCACCCGCGGCTGCTGCACCGGCCGCGGCAGCAGCCGGGCGTTGTGCAGCGACCACACCTTCCCCTGGAAGCGCACCGGCTCCCCGCTCATGAGCAGGGAGATCATCTGCACGGCGTCCTCGAGCCGGTCCATGCGCGCGCCGATGGGCGGGAACTCGATGCCCAGCTCGCGGTGCTCCTCCTCGAACCACGCGGCCCCCAGGGCGAGCTCCAGCCGCCCGTGCGAGGCGTGGTCGACGGTCACCGCCTCGGCGGCAAGGATCGACGGATGTCGATACGTCACCCCGGTGACCAGCAGCCCCAGCCGGATCCGCGAGGTCAGCCCGGCCAGCGCGGCCAGGGTGGTCATGCCCTCGAAGGTCGGCCCCGGGGTGTCGCCGTACATCGGCTTGAAGTGGTCGAAGCCCCAGAGACCGTCGAAGCCCGCCTCCTCGGCGAAGCGGGCCCGGCGCACCAGCTCGTCCCATTCGAGACGCTGCTGGGCGATGTCGATGCCAAAGCGCATCGGGACATTCTCGCGCTTGCGGCACCCGGCGAAGGCGGCAGCCCGGCTGCCGCCCGCTCCTGCCCCGGATCTGTCACGCCCTTCCCGGCGGACGGAGTTGCGGGAGGCAGTTGTCGATGCGGCCTCCCACCAAGAAGGACAGCCCCGCAGAGCGCCTGTTGCAGCGTCGCAAAGACGCCGAACTGCGCGGCTGTGCTACACGTCAACGACGATGTCCACCCCCGCCGCCGCGCGCGCCGCGGCGGGCCTGGCCGCGCTGCTCCTCCTCGCCACGCTCCCCGCCTGCGCCCCCGGCACCGCCAGCGCCGCGCAGCCCCCCGCCACCGCCGCGCCGACCCCCACCAGCACGCCGCCGCCCACCCCCGCGCCCACGCCGATCCCCCTGCAGGTCGCCGTGCGCGCCTACAAGGAGCCGCCCGACCACGCCCACCGTAACTACTGCGGCGCCGGCGCGACCGAGGTGCTGCTCTCCGCCTGGACGCCCGACCGCCCCGACGTCGAGGCGGTGGCCCGGGCCATCCACCTCGACCCCAACAGCGGCGCGACGGGAGCCAACACCACCGCGGGCATCAACGCGCTGCTCGCGCCCACCATCGCCACCGCGCGCTACCGCGGCGACCACGTCACCACCCTCGACGCCGTCCTGCAGCGCCTCCGCGACGACCTGGGCAGCCGCGACGACCTGCAGCGCTGGGGCCACACCGTCCCCGTGATGCTGCAGACCATGACCAAAACCATGCCCGGCTGGGGCGGCTGGCAGGCGACGCACATGATCACCGTCAGCGCCGCGCACCTCGACACCGGCGACCCCGACGTCGACACCGTCACCTACGCCGAGACGCCGTCGCCGATCGCCGGCTACAACGGCCCCGACTTCCAGACCATCACCGTGCACGCGCTGTGGACGGCGATGCAGGCCTTCCTCCACGACGACCCGGGCGACCCGGTCAACGTCATCTGGTAACCCGCGCTACGAGCCCCGCACCGCGTCGACCAGCAGCGGCAGCACCGTCCCCGCGCGTCCCTGGATCAGCGCCGACGCGGTGATGTCGAGGTCGGTCTCGCCGTCGTTGACGATGACCAGCCGCGCCCCGGTGCGCGCCGCGTGCAGCGGCACGCCCGCCGCCGGCCACACGGAGAGAGTTGAGCCCACCGCAAGACAGACGTCGCACGAGCCCGCCAGCGCCATGGCGCGGTCCATGTCCGCCTCGACCAGCGCCTGGCCGAAGGAGATGGTTGCGGCTTTGAGCAACCCTCCGCAGAGCTCGCAGTGCGGGTCGGTGTCGCCCTCGCGCACCCGGTCGAGGGCCAGCGACATGGGCATGCGTCGCCCGCACGACAGGCATCCCGCCTCGCGCGTCGTGCCGTGCAGCTCGATGACCTGGCGCGACCCCGCCGCCTGGTGCAGCCCGTCGATGTTCTGGGTCACCACCGCGGGGACCTTGCCCAGCGCCTCCAGGTCGGCGACGGCGCGGTGGGCCGGGTTGGGCCGGGCCGCGTCGACCGGTGAGGCCAGCCGGTTCTGCCACGACTCGCGGCGCACCTCCGCGTCGGCGAGGTAGTTCTGGATGGTGTAGCGCAGCGGGTCGCGGGTCTTCCAGACGCCGTTGGGACCGCGGAAGTCGGGGATGCCCGACTCGGTGGAGATGCCCGCGCCGGTGAAGACCAGCACCCGTGCCGCCTCGCTGATCCAGCCCGCGACCACCCCGAGGTCCTCGCTCTGCATGGCCGCCCAGTGTAGGCAGGCCCCGCCCCCGCGCCCGCCGGCCGCGGGCCACACCCCTGGCTAAGCAGGCCGCGACACGACTGTCACAGCAGCCCGTGGTGATGGACGAACCAGCGGCTATACTCCCGCTTGCACACGCATGAAGTGGTCCTCCCGGGACGTTCAAGGCGTGACACCAGGTCGGTTGGGTCGAGTGACATGGTGACTGGGCTGTGAAGCCACTTCTGCGGTGAGCGAGATGGGGCTGTCCTCAGCCGCCGTCGGCGAGCAGTACCTCGCCGCGGTGGTTCCTCCCGGACTCCCCCCACAGGACGACGCCCGCGCACGAGAGGGGGCGAACGCCTTTCTGGAGATCCTCCTGCGCCACGTCGCGGGGGACGCCGGTGCGCTGGCCGAGGCCGAGGTGCTGCTGCGCGCCGTCGCCACCCAGATCGTCGAGGAGGGCGACGACGCCGGGATCCTGCTCGACCGCTTCGACGCCGGCCGCCACGTGATCATCGCCGCCGTGCTCGCCGCCGGCGCCGACTCGGCCGAGGCCGCCGACTGCGACGACCGCCTCCGCCTCGCCCAGAGCGCCATGCGCAGCGCCATCCGCGACGCCACCGTGGCCTACGACGCGGTCATCGACCATGCCGTGGGCCTGGTCACCCAGGCCATCGAGAGCGGCGGCGCGCCCGAGGAGGCGATGCACGTCGCCGCCGCCTCGCTCTGCGGCCTGGTCAACGCCGACCGGGCCCGCATCTGGCTGGAGGCGGGCGGGGGCCGCCTGGAGCTGGTGGCCAGCGCGGGCAGCACCTCGCCGAGCGGCTTCTTCGTCAGCAGCGAGAAGGGCGTGCTCGCCGAGATCATGCACGGCGTCGAGCCGCAGCGCCAGTGCCCCGTCGACCCCGAGGAGTGGGCGGCGGCGGTGCCCACCCTGCCCATTCCCGGCGCCGCCCTGTTCGTCCCCCTGGCCACCGTGGGGCGTCCCTTCGGCCTGGTCTACGCGCTGCGCAACGAGCCCAGCGCCTTCAGCGACGCCGCCCTGCGCCGCTCCGTGCGCTTCGTCCAGCGCGTCGAGCCGGCGCTGGCCTGGGCCATGCAGCTCCGCTCCCTGCAGCGCTGGGCCGACGCCTCGCAGGACTTCCTGCGCATCACCACCCACGAGCTGCGCCGCCCGCTCACCGTGCTCCGCGGCTACCTCGACATGATCGGCGACGTCGAGCCCTCCGAGGCCACCGTGCTCATGGAGCGGATCAGCCGCGCCGCCGACCAGCTCGCCGGGCTGCTCAGCGGCGTCACCGACACGGTGACCCTCGAAGACCCGGCGCGCAGCCTCAGCCTGCGCCGCGTCCGCGTCGAGGAGCTGCTCGACGCGGTGGTGCGCAACGCCGCCGACGAGGCCGCGCAGCAGGGGGCGACCATGGTTGTCGAGGTGGCCGGCGGC
>Ga0207664_10001352_pt1 | contig 16124 bp, 10 predicted proteins | sample LARL83metaG_FD_184349 | JGI IMG/M metagenome (GOLD analysis project Ga0207664, IMG submission 184349) | Corn, switchgrass and miscanthus rhizosphere microbial communities from Kellogg Biological Station, Michigan, USA - LAR L8-3 metaG... | ecosystem: Host-associated > Plants > Roots >... | reverse complement strand
AACGGGGTTGTCATCACCGCCATCCTCAATTCGGGCGGGGACCAGTATATCTCCTACGCCTCGGCCAATCCGAACGAGGCGCTTAACACTCCCGACACCGGCGGCCAGGTGATTCTGCAATCCAACGTTCTGCCGGCGCCCCTCGTTTACCAGAACCTGCCGAACCCGAACACGTACGGCGGGCTGCTAAGCTGGGTATTTGGGCCGGCGATGACCGGGGTGGTTTCTTCCACGGTCTTTTCCGGAGCGCCCTACACGCTGGCGCAATACGCCGACGGATCCGTTTATCCCTTTTACGGCGCCGCGGCGAACCTGCTGGTCGGGCCGCTGCTCTCCAACCAGTTCCCGATGGCCAACGCCGGCCCGATCGTGGAGGACTCGATTTCGGGGATGCAGTTAATGGCGCCTGGCTTCGGGACCGATGGACACATCCTGCTTGAAACGCTGTCGACCCTGGCCAATTCCAGCGGCAGTTACACGGCCACCACCAACGGCACCGGGGTGGAGGATTTCTTTTCCATACCCACGACCTTGAATGGGACGCCTTATACCGTTTCGGTTTCACTGAACAGCAAGGCGGGCACATTGACGGCCGCGCAGCAGACGACCGGGCAGGCCTCGACCGCGGCGGCGCAGGCCGTGGGAAGTTTTCAGATTGTTTCGGCCGGCCCGGGCACCCAGGCGACCGGGACGATCATCAATTCCAACGACACGATCATGAGCGATGGCGACACGGTCACCATCGGCACGACCGTTTACCGGTTCAAAACGGTGATGGCGCAGGCCTACGACGTGAAGATCGGCGGCACCATCGCCGCAACCCTGATTTCATTTGCGGCCGCCATCAACGGCACGGGTGTCTCCGGCACAGATTATTTCGCCGGCACGCTGAAGCATCCGAATGTGATTTGCACCGGGTTGAACAGCGCGACCGCGCACCGCAGCCTGGCGCTGGCGGCGATCGTCGGCGGCACGGCCGGCAACGCGCTCGCCTTGTCCTCCACGGCCGGCGCGCGGCTCGTGGTGTCCGCCGCGACGCTAACCGGCGCCGTCGATTCGAAGATTAACCAGATCGTCGTCAACGGCGCGACCAACCTGCTGGCTGGCCCGGTCGCGTTTACCACGGATGAGCCCACGACCGCGGCAGCCGTGGCCACGGCCATCAATGCGCTGCCGGCTTCCGGTTACCAGGCAACGTCCAACGGCTCGAGCATCACCATTCTGGCGCAGGTCGCCGGCGCGACGCCCGACGGGTATTCAGTCCAGGTGCAGGCGCAAGGAACGATCGTTTGCGGCACGGGCGCCTTCTCCATTACCGGGAGCGGGTTCACCGTCGATTTTTGCAAGGCCAACGGCGTGGATCTGATGGCTGACAGTTCGCCCTACATTCCACCGAACAGCACGGCCGTCGTGCTCACCTATCCGGAAGTCACCAGCCAGGTGTTATCAGATTTCTGCCGCGTGGTCGCCAACAGCATCAACGCCGGCACGGCGACGCACGGTTATCTGGCGCATTGCCCGCAGGGCTCCGTTTCGGTCTTTATCTGCAAAGCGACCACCACCAGCACCGACAAACAGCAGGTCCTCGATGTCAGCGTGACCGCCACGGCCGGGCAGACGGGATCGGCCATACCCATCACGATCACGCCGCTGTCGGTATCGCTTGATACCAATGCGCTGGCGATCGGCGTCTCGGAACAAAGCGGAAACGTAACCGCGACGGTGCAGGGCGGCGTTGCGCCGTTCTCTTACAAATGGGCGCAGCAGGGCTCCAACGCCATCGGTGTGAAAGCCAACCACCCCAAGGCGGCGCAGACGACGTTTTCCTCAACCGCAATCAGCCCGGCGCTGGCGGGACAGCTCAAGTATTACAACAACCTTTCGGGGACCGCGCAGACGACGTATCTCAACAATCATCCGGCCTTGCAGGCGTACCTTGCCGCGACGGCCACCAACCAGGTCACTTTCGTTTGCACGGTCACCGACGCGCTCGGGGAACAGGCATCGAGCGACCCGGTCTACATCACGCTCCTGGCCAAATAACATGAGCGTCTTAATCAATCTCAACACCACGGCCTCTTCGCTGGGCGGCGGCGCCGCGGCGGCAGCCGGCACAGGCGAGGATTGGAAGCTGACCGTTGGCGGGACGTGGGCGGTGGGCGACAAGGCCACGCTTGTTTTGACCGACGGGCAAACCGGACTGCAGACGCAGCTCGGCGCCGGCAGCATCACCGGCCTTTCCCCGAATTATTGTTTCACCTACAACAACAAGGTCTACATGCTGGCGGGCTCGACCGCGTATTTCAGCGAGCTGGGGGGGCCGACGGCTTTCAACGATCCGAACGGCGCGGGTAATGGCTTCATCACGATGTCCAACTTCTACGCGACCAAGGAGCCCCTGGTCGCGATCGCGCCCTACCAGGGACGCCTGGCATTCATTTCCCGACGGTTCACCCAGATTTGGAACGTGGATCCGGATCCGGCAAACTATTCGCAGACGCAGGTGCTCCCCAACATCGGGACCATCGCGCCGCTCACCGTCTGGCCGGTGGGGGACATGGATATCTACATGGGCGCCGACAACGGCGTGCGCAGCGTGCGCGTGCGCGACGCGAGCAACAACGCGATCATTGCCGACATCGGAACACCGATTGACGCGATCGTGCAGCCGCTGCTGGCCTCCCTGACCGACGCGCAGAAAGCCGCCCAGTGCGGCGTGGTCGAGCCGACATCCAACCGCTATTGGATTTATTATCCCATGCCCGACGGCAGCCCTGGTTTGATTTATGTGTTCAGCTATTTTCCCAGCAGCGGGATCGCGGCATGGTCGACCTACTCGCCGACTTACGAGACGGCTGTGCCGCCCAATAACGGGGCGAATGGCTGGGCCGGGTTGACCGTCGGCGCGAAGTATCTTTGGACGCCGGGCGCGCACGTGCTCTCGTTCACCAGCGGCTCGACCACGTTCACCAAAGGGCAGGGGGGCAGCTTTGTCTGCGACAATGCCACCGCCGGAACGCTTCCGGTGAACCTCGGCGATCCGATGGACGGCGCGCTGACGCTGATCACTCCATTTGTGCCGGTGAAGTTCGACGTCTACCTGGGGCAGGTGTGGGTGCGCGACAGCAACGGCGGAATTTATCAATACGGCGGAGCGAACGGGAGCACCTACAGTGCCTGCGGAGTTTCCGCGATCGCTCCCTACCTATCCGCCGATCAGCCTGGCACGCGAAAATTTTTCCACGGCATCGAGGCGGCTTTCCAGGGGACCTGGTCGGTGGCTGTGAGCACCGATTACACGAGCAACACTTACAAAACCGTTTACTCCAACACGGATTCTTCGTTCCAACGCGGGAAGATCCCGATGCAGCGTTACGGGACGCATTACAGTTTTGATTTCGAGGAGTACAGCAACGGTTACGCGCTCTTCTCCGGAGCGGCCATGCATTTCAACCCGGGGGACGAAAAGTGAGTTTTCCCAATTACATGGACCGTTCAGAGGAGCTGACCAAATACGCGGCCATTTGCCGCGCCAACGGATTCACGCCGCCGTCCAACGGTTCGCGCGGACAGTTCGAGATGATTGCCGACGGCGACGCCGATCTGTTCGATGCCATGTGGAAGACCTGGAATTTCGAACATGCCTTTGACGATCTGCTCGATGAGGGCGGCTTCAGCGAAGACCAGAAGATTGCCGCGATCGCCGCCCTGGCCGGCGCCGTGGAAGAACTCTTTTACGATCCGATGCTCGACAAGTTCCTGAACTTTTCCGAGCTGTGGGACGCGATGCTGCGGCGAATGAACTGGGATCCGAACCGCCGGCACCTGGCTAACGTGGCGCAGCTTCAGTTTTGGGGAATGCTCCGCTTCAATCCGTTCGTCAGAAAACATCCAAAGGAGATCGCCACCATGCTGGTGCAGACGATGCTGCGTTGCATCTCGGGGGACGTGATGGAGCGCAGCGAGGATCCTCGCAAGCGCGCGCTCGCGCCGGCCGTGCGTTGCGGCGATGTGGATCTGTTCATGCACATGATTTACCTGGCGCGCGGATTCGCGGCCGCCAGCGCCTGGTGCGGGAAACTCGGTTACGATTGCGAGCTGCAGGGGACAACGGAGGAGAAAAAATAATATGTACGGCGGATCATCAGACGGCGGCGCAGGGGCGGCCGAGAAACAACGGCAGGCCGCGATCGATACCGGCATGGCGAACATCGACAAGCAGTTCGCCGGTTTCGACAACGGTTTCTACGATAAGGTGGGCGAGCAATACCGCAACTACGCCACGCCGCAGATGACGACCGAGTACATGAACACCAAAAACAATTTGGCGTATGCGCTCGCGCGCAACGGGCTGCTCAATAGCGGCGCCGCGGTCGAGAAGAACCAGTCCCTGGGGAACGAGCTCGCGCGGCAGGAAGGCAACATCACCAACGCCGCGCAGGACCAGGAAAACCAGATGCGGGCGAAAGTCCAGGACGCCAAGGGCAACGTCACCAACCAATTGATTTCGAGCGGCAACCCGACGATCGCGCGGGAACAGGCGGCGGAGGCCACGGCCGGCTTGCGCGCGCCGACGGCGTTTCAGCCGATCGGCAACATGTTCGGAGATTGGACCAACATGTATTTGGCCAACATGAACGCGCAGGCGATGCAGCCGGGCACACCCAGCATCTGGTCGATGCTGACCAATAACGGGCTGGGGACGGCGCCGTCGGCACAGGGCGGCAGTTCGCAAATAATCCAATAGGAGTTTTATGAGGGAGTTTTTTTACCAACAGAAAAAGCTGCAGCGACGCGAGGCGCTTTTGCACGGGGGCGAATTGCCGCGGGCGGATTTTGCGGCGCATCTGCGTTTCGGCATTTACGGCGTCGACGACGCGTTGATGATCGCGGGCCTGGCTGCCAGCGTCGCCGGCACGGGCATGGGGATTGCCGGCAACGCGGAGGCGCAAAGCGCCATGAACGCGGCGCGGTCCTCCGAGGTGCAGAAGGAAAAAGAATTTCAGCAGCAGGGCAACCAGGTCTTCAACAAGTCGCTCTCCACGTCGGGAGCGGACGCGGCGAAGAACACGGCCGCCGCCGGCGCCGCGCAGCGGCAAAATGCCTTCACCGCTTTGAGCCAGGTCGCGCAGCCGATTGCCGGCGCCCCATTGCCGAGCGACCAAAACCCCAACCCGATCGTCAACGGCAACGATCCGACCGAGCAAGCGAACTCGCTGGCCAAAACCCGTGGTAATGCGTTTACCACACTGACGAGCAACGCACAGTCCCAGGAGGGCGGCCTCCAGGACTGGCAGGCCCGGCAATCGGTCAATGACGCCGAAGCCAACCGGCAGCTGAGTGTGATCGGCGACAAGGCCCGCGGATCGGCGGCGCTGTTGCCGCTGGAAATGCAGGTGGCCGGCACCAAGGGCGATGCACTCTCGGGCTGGGGACAATTGTTTTCGGCGCTGGGCAGCGTGGCGGGGACCGCCGGCGCGGTGGGAGCCGGCGCGGGCAGCCCGAGTTTCGTGGACACGCAGCGAACTAATATTTTGACCAGGCAGGCGCCGGGCGGCGGCTGGCTGTTTGGCAATGTGGAACCAGGAGATTTATGAGCCCATACTGGCAGGAACAAATGAGCCCGTGGACGCGGGCCTCCCAAAACATTTCAGAGCAGTTGATGCGGTTGCCGGCAATGCGGGCCATGGGGCAGCAGCGCGCGGCAATGGGACAGTATTACCAGGCACACGCGGGACAGGAAGACGCCGCGGCGGAAGAGGCATTGGCGCGGACGCGACTGCTGACGGCCCAATCGGTCGATGCGGAGAGCGGCAATGCGAGCCAGGATCGCCTGTCAGCGGCACTGAAAAAAGTCGTGACCAATCCGAACGATACCGACGCGGCCGGCGACGCGATCAGTGAGTTTGGACATTACTTCAAAAAGAACCCCGACGCGGCGGCGAAAGGGGTCGGCGATTTGATGAGCCGAATCATGGCCATGCGCGGCGACACTAATTTTGCGACACAGGGATCGCTGCAAGGCGGAGCCGCTTCGATCGCAAACAACCAGGCGAACAACGCGCGCATTGCCAGCACCCCGCGCGTGGTTGCACCCAACGCTTCGCTGGTGGATCCGGAGACCGGGCAGCCGATCGCCCTGGGCAACGCGTTGCTTCATCCAGGTGAAACTTTGACGCCGCCGGACGCCGAAACCATGACTTATCCGACCCAGGCTGGCGCGAGCGGCACACCGATTCCGCCGAAGCCATCGCCCGCGGACTTGCAGCGGCCGGTGCTCCTGCGCGAATTGATCAAGGGCGGCACCAGTCTCGACTCGAGTATTTCGGGAACAAACGCGCCCGCCGGCCTAAAACTTTACGACGCGCTGGTCAAAGCCGGCGCACCGGCTGCCGCCAACGCGCCGACAAACGCGACAGAGAGCGCGGGCTCGGATGGCGACAATGGTCCGTTTGCCGGGCCCACGAATCCCAACGGTCCGGCCGTCCCGATCCAGGGAGCCATGGTCCGCGTGAGGCATCCCAACGGGCAGACGGGATTGATGCCGGCCGCGAATCTGCCGGCGGCGCTGAAAATGGGTTACACGCAGGTCCAGTAAGCCATGCCTGCAACTCTTGATGACCAGCTCGGTTTTGTACCGGACGCGGCGCCGGCGCCAACTCTGGGGAACAAGCTGGGCTTTGTCCCGGACGCGGCCAAAAGCACTCCGGAGCAGCAACTGGGATTTATTCCAGACTCCGAAGCTCCAGCGCCGGCGGCACAGGAAGGCGATAGCGTTTGGGACAAGATCAAAGGCGCTCCGGTAAAATTCGCGGTCGGCACGGCTGAAGGTTTGCAGAACGTGGCGGCGAACATCGGCGAGGGTGTCGCGCAATTGTCCGATCCAGGACCGTTGAAAAACAGCTTCGGCAATTTCCTGCGCGCACAAAGCGCGGCGCTGAAAGTTCCGGACGTTTCCAATTTTAACCCGATCACAAACACGACCACCGAACAGGACCAGCTCGCCCGCGCGATGGGCAACATGGAGCTCCAGCGCGAGACGCAACGCGAACAGGCCCGCGCCCCGGGCGAATCTTTTTCCCAAGCCGCTCGCGAGCTGGCCGACCAATTAAGTTTTGTCAAAGACGTGACCCCGGGCCCCAAGGTCGCCGGCGAGGCGGGAAAGACGGCCGGCGAAACAGCCGGCATGATCGCGCCCTCGGCGCTTCCGGTGGTGGGCCCGGTGACCGGCGCCGCCGCGGCCGGACTGGCCTCGACGGGCGGAACCTTCAACGAAGCCTACAAGGTTTACCGGGACGCCGGATTGTCGGAAGACGATGCCAGGGAGAAGGCGCGAGACATTGCCGCCAAGACCGGCGGGACGACTGCGCTGCTGTTTGCGTTGCCCGTCGGAAAACTGGCCACCATGCCCAAGACGGCTGTTTCGCGACTGATGCTGGCGGCCGGGATCGGCGCCGGGCAGATGGGTGCCGACACGTTTCAATCGCTTCTCAAGGCGCAGTCGACCTATAACCCGAACCTAACCTTGGCCGATATCGCCAAGGCGACCGGCAAGACCGCGGCTTTTGGCGCGTTGCTCTCCGGCGCCATGCACGGGGTAGGGGAATTAGGCCGACCCGGTGAACAACCTGCCGGCGCTGGTGAGCAGGCGGCCCCGGCGCAGCCAAGCGCCGAGGATCTGGCCGGTTTGCAACGGACGCTAACCCAAAACCAAATAAAGCCCGCGGCTGGCCAAGCAGCCCCCGAAGTCGCCCCGGCTCAACCAACGGCCACGCCAGCCCCGAGGAATCGAGTGCATGAAGCTATCCAGGAGATGCTGAAGCCGGCCGAAGCACCCCAAACTGGCGCAATTGCGCCAGAACAAGCCCCGGAAGCGGCAAAAACTGCCGAAGAGTCCCCAGTTCAGCCCACAGCGGTCAACGAGGCTGACGGTCTGATCGACGCCTCTTTGAAGCGCGGGGATATATCCCAGGGCGAAGCGTTGGTGATGAAAGCCCAGGTGCGGGTCAATGCGGCGAAGCTGCCGGTGGAAACGGGGAGAACCGAAGCGACCACGGCAGAACAAGCTCCCCAGACGCCACCGTTGACAGAACCGGCCGAAGGTGAGACAACAGAGTCGGCCGCGCCCGAAACTGAAACCGGGGGCACTGCTAGAGCCGGAAACATCGGAGACACCGGCAAAGGCACCCCAGCGGAAAAAGCCGCTCCTCTCGCGACGGAAAGCGAGACAATCCCGGTGGAAGGTGGTGAGAGTCCATCTCGCAGCGCGGCCGGTTCTTTTTCCCCCTTCAAGGTCGGCGACCAACTCCTGCACGACGGCAAGGTAAAGACCGTCACCAAGACGTCGCATAATCCCAATTACGTGGTCCTGGATGGCAGGATGGTTTCCGTGGGAGAAACGCGGCCGGTTCCGGAGGCAGCCGAAGCAGTCCCCGCCAGGCGCGCCAAACTTTCCTACACCAACAATCGCCCGCACGATCTGATCGACGAGATCGAAGGCCAGCACGGCACGATTGACCCCACGCTCATCAAGGAAGCCAACCCCGATTGGAAACCGATCGGCGCCGCACGCAAGATTTTCAAAAAAGGCGGCACGCCGGCCGACGTCGCCGCGGATGATTTATCCAGGAGCGGACTTTACAAGGGCGACCCGGCGAAAGTTGATCAATTTGGCGACGCGGTGAACGATGCGGCGCAGGCGCGCAAAGGCTTTCGAGCCACGGCCGCGCGCGAGCAAAAGCAAATTACCCAGGACTCCGCTTTCGCGCGCGACGTCTCCCGGCCGGGCGTCGATCAGCGCACGATCATTGCCGACGATTTGCAGCCGGGCGACACGCTGAAGATCCGCGGCGCGCCGTTCAAGGTCCGTGAATTTGAATTCGACGACGACGGCAATGTGAAATCCGTCACGATGGATGACGGCGCGAAATACGGAACCCAGGTCGTCGCCGGCGGGACCGAGATCAAATACGACAACCGCAGTTTGCGAAAGAGTGGCGAGCCGGTCGTCACGCGGCGAACTCCGGAAGGAACTAATAAGCAGCGAGTGGCCGGCGAGGGTGAACCGGGCGCGCCGCGATCGCGGGATAAGACGATTGATTTTCTTAATTCGCTGAAGGTGGACACAAAGGGCCAGGTCCACGCTTTCGGCCTGGCGCCGGCCGTGTGGAACACGCTGGTCGATTCGGTGATCCTCGGAGTGCGCGGCGGCCGTAAAATTGCCGACGCAGTGAGCTGGGCCATTGACCGGCTCAAGGAAAAATATCCAGGCGTGCAATTTGACGAAGCCGGCGCGCGGGAACATTTCGAGAAAACCCCCGTCGGCAATTTGCGCTACGAATCTCCGGAAGGAAAAGAGGTCGCGCCGGCCGAGGTAATGAAAGCGCGCCGCGAACAAATTGATCAACGCCTGGCGGAGATCAGCCCGGAGGCGGCGAAGGCGCAGAAGACGTTTTCAAAACTTCCGCCGGACCTGCGGTCGGAACGTTTCCAATTAACCACGGAACGCCGCGAGCTGACCAAAAAGCTTTTGCAGGATCCCGCCTATGTGCGCGAGCTGATCTTGGCGAACGAATCCAAGGGCGCGGAATACCAGGCGGCAAAGGCCACCGGCGACACTCAGCGCGCGCGCGATATCGCCGAAGAGTCTCTGCCTGGCGCCGGCGACGTGAAGACGGAACTCGACCGCGTGGCGCCGGAGCTGCACGACCAGGTGCGCAAACAGTTGGAGGGCGAAGGATTGGTGAAGCCAGCGCCGGCCGGCGCCGATCCCGGCCGCTCACTCGGCGACCTGACCGGTTGGTTGAACAAAAACAAAATCGATTCTCCAAAGTTAAGTTTGGCGGAGCGGTTGAGTTTGAGCCGGCGATTGACCGATACCTGGGAAAAGGGGAAGGACCTGGCCAGCCGGGCGTTTCACCAGACAATGGCCTCGTGGGCCGCGTTCAAGGAACAATATCTGCATCCGCCGGTGGACGACGACGTGCGCAGCTTGCGCAAGGATTGGCTTTACATGAAACAGCGGACCGGCATGGAGGTGCAGCACTGGCTTGACGCGATCGACAGCAAGGTGCCGCGCCCGGACCGGCAGATGGCGCTCTCAATTTATCTCGATGCCGGCCGTGACGAAAATTTGCTGCGTGCGCAATTGGATGAAGTTCCGGAAAAGTGGAAGTCCGTTTGGAAGGCGGCGCTCGATCTTAACCCGAAAGAAAAGGAGTTGGCGGCCCAGCTCTCGGTGGAGTTCAGCAAGAAGCTATCCGACGGGCAGCTCGTGGGCATCATCGATCGCGGCCGGGAAGATTACGGCGTGCCGCAATTGTGGAAGAAAAGCAAACCGCCCAAATGGGAAACGCCGTACGACCCGACGGATCCGCAGTTCAAAAAACAGGGCGCACCGCGGAACCTGCGCGGCTCGATTCTCGACACGCGCGATCCGTTCTTTGCGCTGAAACGCAAGGTGCCGTCCTACTTTGACGGGATCATGGCCGGCGGCGAACCGGAGTCTTTGAAGATCCGCGACCTGGTGGGAGTCTACAACGCGCAGTTTCACGACGCGTTGGCGGACCGCGGCTATGTGTGGGCAGCTAGGAACGCCAAGATGCCCGACGGTTCTCCGGTGGTTTATCTCTCCGGCGGCGTGAAGACGGAGCCGACCGGCAAAGGAGGCCGCCAATATTTCGTCGACTCAGGGTGGCGCGAAAAGGATGCGGTTACGAAAGACGGCCGTCCTTACATGGCGGTGGACCACCCGGCCTTGAAAGGTTGGAAGTTTGCCAGCAAAGATGCCGACGGGAACCCGATCATGGTGCACGGCGATTTCATGGTGCATCCGGATGCGTTTAGCCAACTGACCAACGACCTGGGACAATCCGCGCTGCGCAACCCCAACATCGTAGGCAACCCGGCGGCGGCCGCGTTCAGGTTTTTACTCAACAGCACCGTGTTCATGAAGGCCAGCAAGTTTGCGGCGGCGACCTTCCACGGCTTTACGTTGGCCGAGCACTTGATGACGCACGCTTTCGCCGGCAAGCCGACAGCCGATCGTCTTTCGCTCCTCAATCCTTCCGTGCACGGCGTGGAGATTGATCCCGGCAAAAATCCCGACCTGGCGCTGCTCATGCGCAACGGGACTTACATGGGCTTCGACGGACAGCGGCATTTGTTCGAAGAGGGCCTGGCGAGCAACGGCGGCATCCTGGAACACGTGCCGTATCTGGGCGACGTCCTCAAGGGTTCGACGAAATTTGTTTTTGAATATTATCTGCCGCGGCTGAAGGCGAAGCTGGGCCAGGTGCTACTCGACGCCAACCGGGAGCGCTACAGCAAACCCTCGATGTCAGGCCCGGCGTTATCGGACGACCAGATCGCGGAGCTGACCTCGAACCAGGTCAATGCCGCATTCGGCGGCCAGCACTGGCGGCTGATGGGAACCAACAAAACGATGCTCGACGTGAACCGTATTTTATTCACGGCGCCGGATTTTCTTTTGTCACGCGCGAAAGTAGTTGGCCAGGCGCTGAAACCTTACGGCGCGGAGCAGCGCGCATTTCTGATTGCCCAAGTCGCGTTGGTCTACACGGCCGCGCGGACGCTTAACGCACTTTTCAGCAAAGACCATAATCCCCACTGGGAGCCCGCGATGTGGGACAAGGTTGTGATCGGCAATCGCGCCTACAGCGGACGCTTCCTGGTGAGCGATATCAGCAACGCGATCCAGGACCCCGTGACCTTCGGCGCCGGGCGCATCGGGCCCTGGCCAAAAACGGCGATCGACGCTTTCGTGCAACGTGATTGGCGGACCGGTGCGCGGATGGATGTTCCGTTTAAAACCGACAACCGCGCGTTGCGCGCTGTGCAGATTATGGCGAAGGACGTTGGCTCCTGGATGATCCCGGTCGGGGCGGAAGGATTTTTGCCGGGCGCGCCGGTGAAGGAGCAGAGCAAGGGCTCACAGATCGCGCAGGCCTTGGCTGGTGTGGGCAGCCGGAAATATACGGCCGAGACGCAAATGTATGACGCCGCGACGAAGTTCAACAAGAGCGCTCCGGACGCGAAGACGCAGGCTTACCAGAAAGCGCGCGATGATGCGTCCTGGGGCGAGAGCCCGTATCGTAAGCTGACGGACCTGATCGACGCCGGCCGCATCGAGGACGCCAAGAAGGAATATCAGGAATTGCTTTCCCAGGGTAAAACGGCGGCAAACGTGACGGCGCATTACCAGGGGATTTATCGGCCGTTCACCGGAAACGCGACTCGCGAAAAAGCGTTTAAGGCTTCGCTCTCGCCCGCGGACCTGAAGGTTTACAACGAAGCGATCCAGTTGCGCGCAGCGCGCCGCGACACGTTCAAACAGATACGGCAAGGAGTTGCGGCGCCGGCGGCCGCTGCTGGTGCCGACGGAGAGTAGGATCCCGGAAAACCAGTGCCAGGAGCGACGGTTGGCCGTAAATATTTTTCTCCACTGAACTGGCGACGGCCGATAACTGGAGAGCGGAAAGATTCAGTCGCTGGCGCAAGGCCCAAAAGAGGTGGTCCCATTCCAGGAAGGTGTAACCCCGGCCGTTACAGTTAAGCTCGATCGCGTGCGGCACGCCCCAGTTGCCGACCAGGACCGTGCGCTCCCAGTAAGTGCCGATGGTGATCCAGCGGTGCGAGCCGCACGGGCGATTATGCAAATTTGCAGATTGGTCTTTGCATATTTGCATCACTCATCGCCCATATTGAGAATGTCGGCCAAAAGTTGCGCGGTCGTGCTCTTGGCGATCGCATCGTGGATTTTGTCGCGCGCCAGGCTGTGTAGGAACTCGTAGGCTTTTTTGTTCCATCGAGCGTCAACGAGGGCGTGGTGTTCGCCAGGGCATACCGGCAGCCGCGGATTGCCGAGGCTATCGCAGAGTTGCGTGATGTCCCGGCAATACATCGGAAAACCTGCGGGCAGATTCGTCATCGTGCCAAACAATTGGCAGAATGCGACCCAATCGTAATCGGCGTAATAACCCCAAAACACCGGCTTCGGATCGGGGTCGATAAACTCCAGAACTCCGTGACCGATCAGGGAATGGCAAACCCTCAACAATGGGCAGCAAACTCCGATATCGTCGTACAAGCGGGGGAGAACATTTGCTTTAACCCAATCATTGGCCCTGGCGTGGTTGGCATCGCTATTCACCGCGTAAAACTCCCGGTTATTTTCCGCCACCAAAGCGACGGAGAGAACCTCGATCGTTTTGCCGTCCTCGATGAATTCGGTATCGAGAAAATATTTCACGCGACGGGTTTGGATTTGTGGCTGCGGCGGACTTCGCGGTGAAAATATTTGCCAATCGATGGAGCTTTGAGCATCGCTTCGTGCTTGGCGGCCGGGACGCCGGCGTATTGGTGGACGCCGCCGCTGACAAATTCCACTTCCATTGTTTGCGTGGCGGGATCGTAGCCAACCGATTTGATGTTGGACGATCTGACGGGTTGGCGGTGCATATCATCCCTTGTAGACCGACACGCCGCCATCGTACGCCTGGATGACTTTGCCGAGCCGCATTCGGGCGTCCTCCAAATGACGGTAAGCCAGCGTGACGTTGGCGAGCATCTCGCCGCGGTCGGCAGCCGGCGCGCCGGCTGGCACGCCCGGGCGCTCGGTTAAGTCCGCCCCGGCAATAGCGCCTTTGACGCCGAGGACATCTTGTTCGGTCGCGAGGATCGCGGCCCGGAGATCGTTGATGAGAGTTTTCATGGCAACGGCGCTTATAGCACAATCCTGGCGTTGGGCACAATTGGGGACGCATTGAGCGCGGGCAGTTGCGGCCTATTGCGGGAACAGGGGCGGAAATTAATCCACGTGGAACATTCGAAAGCGCAATAGTGGCCGTGGTTGGCGGGTCTTCGGTGTTTTAGAAGATGGTGCGCGCTGCAGGGTTCGAACCTGCGACCCCTTCCGTGTGAAGGAAGTGCTCTACCACTGAGCTAAGCGCGCAACCGCCGCTGAAAGACCGTTGAGAATCGCGCGTTTTCATAGGTCTTTCCGCAGTTTTAACGGAGGCACAAATTCCGCTTTTTCGCGGCGTGTTGCAAGCGGAAAAAACCGAGCTTTAGGATTGAAAGAAAAATGGCAATCACCAAGATGTGGTCATAATGAATTTGCCCAGGATGGGTCGGCTGTGGCCGTTAGCTTGCGCAATTTTCGGTTGCGTGGTGTTTTCTTCGTTCGGTTCAACTCTCCCGGCGCACCCGAATATTGTCTTTATCCTTACGGACGACCTGGGCTGGGGCGATCTGGGCGTGTTTTATCAGAACAGCCGGAGTGCGGATGGGCGAAGGCGGCCCGCGGAGTTGACGCCCCATCTCGATAAACTGGCCGCCGCGGGAGTGCAGTTGCGCGATCATTATTGCGCTGCGCCGGTGTGCGCGCCGTCGCGCGCGTCGATTTTGCTGGGGGTCAGCCAGGGGCACGCCAATGTGCGGGACAACCAGTTCGACAAGGCGCTGGAGAATAATCATACGCTGGCGACGGTGCTGGGGCGGGCCGGTTATGCGACGGTGGCCGTCGGCAAATGGGGTTTGCAGGGCAATGAAAAAGGAGAAACCAATCCGGCGACCTGGCCGGCGTTTCCCACAAAGCGCGGGTTCGATGATTTTTTTGGCTACGCGCGGCATGTGGACGGGCACGAGCATTATCCGAAGGAGGCGCTCTACGCCAATAATCACCAGCCGAAGCAGGTTTGGGATGGAACCAACGATGTCACCGCCGGTTTGGACAAATGTTATACGGCCGATTTGTGGACGGCGTGGGCGAAGCATTGGATTGTGGAGCACGAACGGACGAATGCGAGCCGGCCTTTTTTCATGTACTTGGCTTATGATACGCCGCACGCGGTGACGGAATTGCCGACGCAGGCGTATCCGGCGGGCGGCGGTTTGCGCGGCGGGATGCAGTGGCTGGGAACGCCGGGACATATGATCTCGACAAGTTCGGGCCGGATTGATTCCTGGATTCATCCGGATTATCGCAATGCCACCTACGACAACGACGTCGACCCGGCCACGTCGGAGGTGCCGTGGCCGGATGTCGATAAGCGTTACGCCACGGCGGTGCGGCGGATCGACGACGCGGTGGGGGACATTGAAAAGCTCTTGCAGGATTTGAAGATCGACGGGGATACGCTGGTGGTTTTTTCGTCCGACAACGGGCCGAGCATTGAATCGTATCTTCCGCACGAGCCGTTGCGGGCGGATTTCTTTGACAGCTTTGGACCGTTCGACGGCATCAAGCGCGATTGTTGGGAAGGAGGCGAGCGCGTGCCGACGATCGCGTGCTGGCCGGGGCATATTCCGGCGGGCGAAGTGACCACACGCCCGAGTATTTCCTACGATTGGATGCGGACGTTCGCGGAAGCCGCGGGGGTTCCGGCGCCGGCCCGGGCGGACGGCGTATCATTGCTGCCGGAGATGACGGGGCAGGGTGTGCAACGGGATCGCGGCTATGTTTACGTGGAATATTTTGAAAGCGGCCGCACGCCGAATTATCAGGATTTTGCGCCCAGTCATCGCGACCGGTTGCGCGGGCAGATGCAGGTCATGCGCCTGGGTGACTATGTGGGCGTGCGCTACAACGTCAAATCACAAGCCGATCCGTTTGAGATTTACCGGATGCCGGGGGATCCGAAGGAGACAAATAATCTGGCCACCGCGATGCCCGAGTTGGAACAGCAGATGAAAACGATGGTCTTGCACGTGCGCCGCTCGAACCAGAGCGCTTTGCGGCCTTATGACGATGAATTTGTGCCGGCGGATTCAGTGAAGCCGGCGACCAACGGCGTCAGGTGGCAGGCGTATGAAGGCGATTACCCGTGGGTGCCGGACTTGGAGACGCTTAAATCCGTCGCCAGTGGCACGGCGACTCGTCCGAATTTGGGCCAACGCACGCGGGATAATAATATCGGGATGTTGTTCACGGGCTTTCTCAATGTTCCGCGCGATGGTGATTACACATTTTACCTGGAAGCGGACACCGGCGCCTTGTTGCGCATTCATGATGCGACCGTGATCGATGCGGACTTCGGTTATGGGGGCGGGAGGGAGGCGAGCGGGGGCATCCGGCTGCGGGCGGGGCCGCATGCCTTCCGGCT
>Ga0207664_10001350_pt1 | contig 16128 bp, 12 predicted proteins | sample LARL83metaG_FD_184349 | JGI IMG/M metagenome (GOLD analysis project Ga0207664, IMG submission 184349) | Corn, switchgrass and miscanthus rhizosphere microbial communities from Kellogg Biological Station, Michigan, USA - LAR L8-3 metaG... | ecosystem: Host-associated > Plants > Roots >... | reverse complement strand
CGCTGTTCCCGGATCTCTCCTTCGAGCAGCAGGACTACGTGATCGCGCGGGTGGCGCATCACGTGTCGGCCGCCGCGCTGGCGGTCTGAGCTCCCGTCTCACCGGCGGCCCGAGCCCCGGTCTCACCGGCGGCCTCAGCCCCGGTCTCACCGGCGGGTCCCGCGCGGGCCCGCCGGCCCATACCGCGTGTGCCATCCGGTCAGGCCGGAGCGGCCGCTCCGGTATGCTTGCCCCGGGGACAAAAGGCAAACCGGAGTGGGCAATTCGTCAGAGACAGAAGCGACCATGGCTATGCCTGGGAATGCCCCTACCCGCGTGCTCATCGTCGATGACCATGACCTCTTCCGGACCGGGTTGGCCTCGCTCATGGCCGACGAGGACGGCATCGAGGTCATCGCCCAGGCCTCGGGCGGCCGCATGGGGGTGCGGCTCGCGGCCGAGCTGAACCCCGACGTCATCCTCATGGACCTCCGCATGCCCGACATGACCGGGCCGGAGGCCACGCGCGAGATCGTCGGCCGCAATCCCCACATCCGCGTGCTGGCGCTCACCGTCGCCTCCGAGGACCGCGACGTCGCGGAGGCGCTGCAGGCCGGCGCGTGCGGCTTTCTGGCCAAGGACACCCCCGTCGACAACCTCGTCGTGGCCATTCACGCCGCGGCGCTCGGGACGGCGTGGCTGTCGCCACGGGCTGCGGAGGTGGTGCTGGGACGAATCCGCAATGCGCCCCCACCCCAGGAGCAGCAGGACTCGCCGCTCGAGCAGCTCTCCTCCCGCGAGCTCGACGTGCTCCGGCTCATCGCCAACGGGATGGAGAACGCGGAGATCGCCGCGGAGCTGAACATCAGCCCGCGGACGGCCAAGAACCACGTGTCCAACATCCTCACCAAGCTCGGGCTGCCGAGCCGCGTCCAGGCCGCGGTCTATGCCGTGCGCCAGGGCGTGATCTGACGCTCTGAGCGACCACGCCCGCGGCGGGCCGCTGCCTAGGGCTGTCCGGGTCCCATGAGGCCGGAGCGGTCCTCGACGCCCAGCTTGACCACCAGCTCGGAGATGTGGCGGCGCACGGTCACCGGGGCGATCTGCAGCCGTGCTGCGATTCCGCCGGTGGAATGCCCGCGGCGCAGCATCGCCAGCACCTCGGCCTCGCGACGCGTGAGCACCTCCTGCGCCCCGGAGCGCCCGCGCACCTCTCCCAGGAGCTCTGTGACCATCGAGCGCGGGACCACGGCCTCCTTCTGGGTGGCCGCGCGGAACACGCGGCGCAATCGCTCCGCGTCCAGCGGACCGGGGACGTAGCCGATGGCCCCGGCGCGCACCGCGTCCAGCATCTCCTCCGCATTACCGGTCTCGGCGAGGACCACCACCGAGCAGTCGGGCGCCGCCCGGCAGATGCCCTCCACCGCCTGGTGCCGCCCGCCGAGGATGGCGCCGCCGACCAGAGCGACGTCGGGCTGCTCTCGCTTGGCGGCGCGGATCGCCTGCTCGGTGTCGCCGGCCTCGGCGCACACGATCACGCCCTCATCGAGCGCCATGCGGATCCCGTGGCGCGTGGGCGCGTGGTCAGCGATGAGCAGCCGGATCGGTCGGGCGGGGCGCGCGGGCCCTGGTTCCCCGTCCCCCGTCATCGCCGGGACCCGGCGGTGCTCTCGTGGATGCTCACCGGACGGACGGTAGCGGACCAAATCCCCGCTGGCGAGCAGAGAAACGCACCAGTCGCGGGCGTTCTCGCGTTCACTGGTCCGGTCGGCGTTCATTCGCGTGAACGGGTAATGAGCCTCCCCGGTCATTGAGAGCTGACCCTCTTGACTCAATACTCCTTATCAGGAATTTGGGGCACCAGACGGACCAGCCCCGGGGCGAATAGAACAGGATTCATATGCACAGTGCAGTCGCAGCACGCCAGTCGACGACGATCGGCTTCCGCAGCCGGACGTCGCTGGACGAATCGCCGGAGACGGCGCGGAAGGTGCGGACGGCCGTCAAGCTGGCCAAGGGGGGCGACCGGGATGCCCTTCAGTATCTCTACACGGTCTACTCGAACAACATCTACGGCTACGTGCGCTCGATCGTGCACGACGACCACGAGGCCGAGGACGTCACGCAGCACGTCTTCGCGAAGCTCATGACCACGCTGGTCAAGTACGACGACCGTGGCGTGCCGTTCTTCGCGTGGCTGGTGCGCTTGGCGCGCAACGCCGCGATTGACCACCTCCGCAGCAACCGGCTCACGCCGACCGAGCAGGTCATCGATCCCAACGCGACGTATGGCGGTGACTTCGACCATGCCGAGACGGTCCGCACGGCGCTGGCATCTCTGCCCAACGAGCAGCGCCAGGTCGTGTTCCTGCGCCACGTCGTGGGCCTGACGCCGGGCGAGATCGCCGACCGGCTGGGCCGCTCGGAGAGCTCGATTCACGGCCTCCATCACCGTGGCCGCCGCGCGCTCCAGCGTGAGCTCACCCGACTGGACGCCACGCCGCTGACGCTGGCTGCCGCTTAGCAGCCCAGGAGCCCTTCATAGCTGGAGGAGGTTCGAGACAGGGGAGGCGCCGGTGCGCCTCCCCTTCTTGCCGTTCGGGCCGCTCAGGCCTGCATGGGCCGAGGGCCGCGCGGGACGCGGCGTCCCGGCAGGACGAAGCCGTAGCCGACGCGCGAAGGGCCGCCCGCGGGACTGGTCAGGTCGCGCAACTCGGTGAGGACATCGCTGAGCTCGTGGATGGCGTCCGTGAGCTCCTGAAGCTCGGCGGCGGCACTGTGCGCCACCACCTCGGCACCGGCGGACCCGGACGCCGACCGCTGTGCGCGCTGCAGCTGCGCCTCGAGCGACATGAGGGCCCCGAACCCGCGCTCCTGCGCCTCGGCCAGCACGATCGGGTCCTGGGCCAGACCGGCCCGGACGCTGCGGATCAGTTGCCTGACGACCTCGATCTCACGCGATGCGGGACGGCTCTCGGCCATGGATCCGGGATCCTCACCGAGATGCCCGGCCCGGACAATGAGCCGGGTGGGCAGGCGCGCGTTCAGCGCGGGCGCCGACACACGCGCAAGCTGGCGGCCCGCTTGTCCGTTAGGGACGGCGCGGCGCGTGAGGGAACGGCTCAGCGCTCGTTGGGAATGACGTCGACCTCGGCGCCGCCGCCCTCGCAGCTGCGGGCGACCAGGCGCCCGCCCACCGAGCGAGCGCGCGCCCGCATGGTCCGCATCCCCAGCCCGGTGCCCGCCGTGTCCTTGCCGGCCGCGCCAAACCCGCACCCGTCGTCGGAGACGCGGAGCAGCAGGTCGTCGCGCCGGGAGCCCAGGCGCACCGTCACGTTGCGGGCGTCGCCGTGGCGCACCGCGTTGGCAATTGCTTCGCGCGCAATGCGGACGAGCTCGCGCCGCTCGTGCTCGCTGCGCTCGGTGTTGACCCCGCCATCGACCACGACCTTGACGTTGATGCCGTGCCGAACCGCCATCTCCCCTGCCACCTCACGCAGCGCGGACTCGGTGCTGGAGGCCTGCGAGGCCTCGAGGTCGACGATCTGGCCGCGGGAGGCGGCCAGCGCCCGCGTGGCGGCGAGCGCCAGCGGGTGGTCGGCGCCGAACTCGCGGGCCAGGCGCTCGGAGTGGGCGGCGATGAAGGCAAGATCCTGGGCCAGGCCGTCGTGGAGGTCGCGGGCGATGCGCAGGCGCTCGGCACTGACGGCGTCGCGCGCGACCTGGTCCTGGGAGCGGCGATACATTCCCACGGCGGCGGCCAGCAGCAGGCCATAGCCGGCGACGCGAAGAGCATCGGAGGGAGTGACCCAGTCCGGAGGCGCGACGCCGAGGCCGAGCTTGCCCAGCTGCGCCCCCGCCATGCATACGGCGGCGGCGGCGAGCAGGCCGGCGGCGCGGTCCCCGTCGCGACGGCGCATGGCGAACCCGGCCGCCGAGATCAACAGCACGACGCAGCAGATCACCGACACCGTGGTGGCCAGCGAACCGTAGGCGCCCGACGGCCCCTGCTCGCGCACGGGCCCGGCGATGAGGTCGACCAGCTCCCCCAGGGCAACCCAGTAGAACGCGGCGGGGACGGCGATCGCCGCCAGACGCCGGCCCGCCTGGACCTCGCGGTCAGCGGGAGCGAACGCCACCGCCACGAAGATGCCGGCGATGAGGATGGTCAGCGCCATGCGGGCGCCGGCGCCGTAGATGCCGGTCTCGTAGTGGTAGGCCGGCAGCGCGTTGAAGATGAAGTCCGTCAAGGCGACGGTGGCGAGCGCCGCCAGCAGCAGCAGGTCGCGCATCAGTCGCGTCTGGCGGAAGTGCGCCAGCAATAGGACGGCGCTGACGAGCGCCGACAGGGTGATGCCGGTCTCGATCGCAGAGCGCAGAGCCGCGTCCGTGGCATGCAGCTGCCAAAGCTGGTCTGCCCCATATCCAACAAAGCCCACCGTCGCGACCGTGCACAAGGCGGCGACGGTCCACAGGGCTAGCTTTGGCCGTGTGACGCTATTTGAGCGCGCCCCCGCGCCCATGCGCCCGACCGCAATTCGAGTCACTCAGTGAACCCCCGGAGATGCCCAAAAAGGAATATTCGGTTGTGTGCAGAAGTTGGTTCGTTTCCCCGTTCGAAACCAACCTCCACAAACTCTACCAAGTCTGCGCGCGACTTGGAAGAAATACGGTACAACGCGGCGCGATCGTCACGAGATGATCACCTGAGCGCTTCAGCGGGGACACCCGGCGAGGCCTCGGCAGGGGAGATTGTGGCGAGGCGGCGTGGCCTCGTGTCGGGCATCGGCACGGAGCGGCGCCGCCTCCCACGCGTGCTCCGGGTTGGGGGCGCCCAGTACGTATCGTCCTCAAATTCCTGGGTTTTGACGGCGTCAACTCCCCACAGGAATTCCGGACGTGCGTCAGCGCAATCGCCGCCGCTGACCCCGGCGCCGGTCCAGGGGGCGCAGGCGACCTCCCTGATGCTCACCGGGCTGGTCCTCGGCGACCCGGTGCTCACCGGAGGGGCGCTCACCGTCGGCGCCGCGGGCGCCCGTAGCACCGGTGGCGCCGATGGCGCCGGTGGCGCCGCTGGCACCGGTGGCGCGCGGTGACCCCGCCCCGCCGTCCCCCCTCCGCTGCTGCCGCGCGCGGTCGCGGTCCTCGGTGAGGCCGACCTCGTAGAAGATGAGGCTGACGACGCCGACGAGCCCGATCCCCACCAGGACGGTGGCCGCGGTCCCGCCGGCGCTGCCCGGGATCAGCGCGCCGCAGGCGACGCCAGTGACAGCCACCGCGATGGAGGCGCCGTAGCGCAGGGTCCGTTGGCGCCGGGTCATCGCCTCACGGGTAGTCGTAGGGGTCGTAGGTGCCAAACGACCAGAGGTTGCCCTCCGGGTCGCGCACGGAGTACTCACGGGAGCCGTAGTCCATGTCCTGAAGCTCGCGCACGACGGTGGCGCCGGCCCGGCGTGCCGCGGCGTGGTGGGCATCCGGGTCGTCCACGACCACGTAGAGGCTGATGGGCGAGGCCAGCGGATTGGGCGCCTCGCCGCCGGACTTGGCGTCCTGGCGGTGCTGGCCCACCATGACCAGGCCGGCGCCGAGGGCGAGCTCGGCGTGGTGGATGACGCCGTCCTCGCCGCGGTGCACTGCCTTCTCGGTGGCGCCGAAGGCGTCCTTGAGGAAGCTGATTCCGGCATCGGCGTCGGCATAGCGGACGGCGGGGAAGATGTTGGGGCGAGTGTGATCGTTCATGGGGCGCGACGGTATCCGCGGTCAGGGCCGCGGTCTTGGATTAATGGGAGCGGTCGCCGATCACACCGCCTCCGGGGATCAGGCGCGAGACGAAGTCTGACGGCGTGGTGCCGGCCAGCTCCCGGAACTCGCGGTTGAGGTGCGACTGGTCGGCGTAGCCGGCGCTGTGGGCCACGTCGCTCCACCGAGGGTGGGCGGGGTCCGGTTCCGACCTGATCTGCTCGCGGACGTGTTGGAAGCGCATGAGACGGGCCACGACCTTGGGCGGGAGCCCCACCTGGCGCACGAAGCCGTCGCGCAGGTAGCGGCGGCTACACCGAAGCTCGGCGGCCAGCGCCGCGACGCGCGCCGCGCCCCGGGTCGCCCGCAGGCGCTCGAACGCCCACGCCACCGCCGGATCCGCGGTGGGGCCGGCAGCGACCCGCCGGAGCAGGAAGGCCTCGACGAGGTCAAAGCGCTCGTCCCAGTCCTCTGACGCGCGCACCCGGGCCGCTACCTCCGTGCCCTCGCGCCCGAACACGTCGGCCAGCGGCACGCACGCGCCCGCCAGCTCGCACAGCGGCAGGCCGGTCAGCGTGTAGGCGCCCAGCGGCGTCAGCTTGAGGTCGATCGCCCCATAGGTGTCGCCGAACCCCACCGTGGTGGGCCGATCGTCCAGCCCCCCGATCCAGGCGTCGGGCAGCGCCTGGCCGTCGGCGTCCAGCCAACCGTCGAGGTCGATCATCAAGGTCAGCTGAGGCCGGGGCGGCTCCAGCCAGGAGGCGAACTGCGCCCGCGAGTGCTGGTAGCCCAGCAACTCGCGGGCCAGCAGCAGTCCGGAGAGACGGACATCCGGGGCGCGGCGCGCTCGCATCCAGTCGCCGAGCTCGTGCTCATGACTGGCGAGGCGAGTGCGCTGCACCCCGGGTGTCACAGTCTTAGTCGTCCGACGAGTCTCCGTCGTCGGCGGGGATGTCGAGGTCGGCCAGCTCCTCGGCGAAGCCGAGCGCCGAGCCGCCGTTGCCGATGTTCTCGAGATCCGACAGATCGGGCTCGATGCCGCCGCCGAAGCCGCTGAGCGACTCGCCGTCGGTGAGGCCGAGCTCGGCCGCCAGGTCGTCGTGATCGAGCAGGCCGACCTCGTCGATCCCGCGCGGGAGCGGCTCGGAGGGCTCAATCTCGATCCGCCGGTAGCGCTTGAGCCCCGTGGCGGCCGGGATCAGCTTGCCGATGATCACGTTCTCCTTCAGACCGTTGAGGCGGTCGATCTTGCCCTCGAGCGCCGCATCGGTGAGCACCTTGGTCGTCTCCTGGAAGGAGGCGGCCGACAGGAAGGAGTCGGTGTTCAGCGACGCCTTGGTGATGCCGAGGATGATCTCCTCGGCCTGCGCCGCCTCGCCGCCGGACTCGATCACACCGTTGTTGATGCGGGCGTACTCGTAGCGGTCCACGAACTGGCCCGGAAGCAGGTCGGTGTCGCCCTTCTGGTCGACCCGCACCTTCTTCATCATCTGGCGCACGATCAGCTCGATGTGCTTGTCGTTGATGTCCACGCCCTGGGACTTGTAGACCTCCTGGACCTCGCGGACGAGGTACAGCTCGGTCTCGGTCCGGCCGCGGATGGCCAGCAGCTCATGCGGGTACAGCGACCCCTCGTTGAGCTGCGTGCCCGGCTCGATCTTCTGACCCGAGTCCACGTAGAGAAGCGTGCGCCGCGGGAACGTGTGGCGATGCTCCTCGCCGCCGTCGTCGGTGATCACGACCGTGATCGCCTTGTCGGAGTCCTCGATCGAGACCTTGCCGCCGACCTCGGCGATCTTGGCCAGACCCTTGGGCTTGCGGGCCTCGAACAGCTCCACCACGCGCGGCAGACCGTGCGTGATGTCCGCGCCGGCGACGCCGCCGGTGTGGAAGGTCCGCATCGTCAGCTGGGTGCCGGGCTCACCGATCGACTGCGCGGCGATGATGCCGACCGCGTCGCCGATCTGAGCCAGCTTGCCGCTGGCCATGGAGCGGCCGTAGCACGCCTGGCACACGCCCGTCGGGGCCTCGCACTTGAGCACCGACCGGACGGGAACCTTGATGACCTCGCCCTTGTCGGTGTCGTCCTGGTAGGCCTCGGCCAGGTCAGCCAGCTCGGCGCGGTCGATCTCCTTGCCCTGCTCCACGATGACGCGTCCACGCTTGGTGGTGATGTCACGCGCGGCGATCCGTCCGATGAGGTCGGTGTTGGTCTCGCCGCTGGGCCGCAGGCCGCGGGTCTCGGGATCGACCTCCAGGCGGGAGACCGGCATCTCGATGAACTCCTCGGTCCCGCAGTCCTCCTGACGGATGATCACGTCCTGGGAGACGTCCACCAGGCGCCGGGTCAGGTAGCCGGAGTCCGCGGTGCGAAGCGCGGTGTCGGCCAGACCCTTGCGCGCCCCGTGCGTCGAGATGAAGTACTCGAGCACGGTCAGGCCCTCCATGAAGTTGGCCTTGATCGGACGCTCGATGATCTCGCCCTTCGGATTGGCCATGAGGCCGCGCATGCCGGCCAGCTGGCGGATCTGGGAGAACGAGCCACGGGCGCCCGAGTTGGCCATCATGGCGATCGGGTTGAGGTCGTCCAGGTGCGCGTAGAGCGCCTCCCCGACCTCGTTGGTGGCGCGATCCCACAGTCCGGTGACCGCCTCGTGGCGCTCCTCCTGGGTGATCTCGCCGTCCTCGTACTGGCCCTCGATGATGGCCAGCTCGTTGTCATAGCGCGCCAGGATCTCCTCCTTGGAGGGAGGCGTCTGCACGTCGTTCTTGGAGAACGTCACGCCGGCACGTGTCGCGTACTGGAAGCCGACGTCCTTGAACGCGTCCAGGACCTGGGAGATCGTCGGGGCCCCGTAGAGCTGCACGAGGTCGTCGATCATCTTGGTCGTGTCCTTCTTGCGCATCGAGCGGTTGATGAACTCGTAGGTGCTGGGGTCGAACTGGTCGCCCAGCGCCTCCTGCAGCGCGCGCTCGATCTTGTCGTTGTAGATCACGCGGCCGACGGTGGTGAGCAGATGCCCGCCCTCGAGACCCAGCGGCCGGTACTCGGCCAGGTCGTGGAGCTTGACCACGCGGTGCTCATATGACCACTCCGCCTCCTGGGCGGTGCGGAACACGTGCGGGCGCGGGTCGATCGTGGAGGGATCGATCTCGGCCAGCTCCTTGGCGTCGGGGCCGTAGGTGAGGTAGTAGGCGCCCAGCACCATGTCCTGCGACGGCGTCGCCAGCGGCGCGCCGTGCGCGGGGGACAGGATGTTGTTGGCCGACAGCATCAGGATCCGCGCCTCCGCCTGCGCCTCCGCCGACAGCGGCAGGTGGACCGCCATCTGGTCGCCGTCGAAGTCGGCGTTGAAGGCATGGCAGACCAGCGGGTGGACCTGGATGGCCTTGCCCTCCACCAGCACCGGCTCGAACGCCTGGATGCCCAGGCGGTGCAGCGTCGGCGCGCGGTTGAGCAGCACCGGGTGCTCGTGGATGACCTCCTCCAGCACGTCCCACACTTCGGGGATCATCGAGTCGACCATCTTCTTGGCCGCCTTGATGTTCTGCGCGGACTTGCGCTCGACCAGGCGGGCCATGATGAACGGCTTGAACAGCTCGAGGGCCATCAGCTTGGGCAGCCCGCACTGGTGCAGGCGCAGCGACGGGCCCGACACGATCACCGAACGGCCGGAGTAGTCCACGCGCTTGCCCAGCAGGTTCTGGCGGAAGCGGCCCTGCTTGCCCTTGAGCATGTCCGACAGCGACTTCAGCGGCCGGTTGCCCGGGCCGGTGACGGGGCGTCCGCGGCGGCCGTTATCAAACAGCGCGTCGACGGACTCCTGAAGCATGCGCTTCTCGTTGTTGACGATGATCTCCGGGGCGCCCAGGTCCAGCAGGCGCTTGAGGCGGTTGTTGCGGTTGATGACGCGGCGGTAGAGGTCATTGAGGTCAGACGTGGCGAAGCGGCCGCCGTCGAGCTGGACCATCGGGCGCAGCTCGGGCGGGATGACCGGCACGGCCTCCAGCACCATCATCTCGGGCTTGTTGCCCGAGGACAGGAACGCGGAGACGACCTTCAGGCGCTTGACGGCGCGGGCCTGCTTCTGTCCCTTGGCGGTCTTGACCTGCTCCTGCAGATCCGCGGACTCGGCGTCGAGGTCAACCTGCTGGAGCAGGTCGCGCACCGCCTCGGCGCCCATGCCGCCGCGGAAGTACTCGCCGAAGCCGTAGGGGGAGCCGAACCGGTCGCGCAGCTCGCGGAAGGTGGTCTCGTCGTTGATGACGTCCTTGGGCTTCATCGACTTGAACAGCTCCCACACCTGGCGCATCCGCTCGGCGGCGTCCTCGATGTAGGCCTCGGTGTCGTCGATGTCGGCTCCGAAGGACTTGCGCAGGTCCTTGAGCATCTTCTCGCGCTCGTCGTCGGACAGCTTGGCGACGTTGACGTCCAGCGTCTCGGCCCACAGGTGGTCGTCGTCGGAGAAGTCACGGCCTGTCTTGGCCGAATTGAGGTACTCCTCGCGGCGGGCCAGGGACTCCTTGAGCTCCAGGACGCGCTCCTCCTTCTCGGCGGCGTAGGAGTCCAGCACCTTGTTGACCTCGCCCTCCAGCGACTCGGTGTCCTTGGCGCGGGCCTCCTCGTCGACCCATGTCACCATCGAGGCCGCGAAGTACAGGACCTTCTCCAGCTCCTTAGGAGCCATGTCGAGCAGGTAGCCGATGCGACTGGGCACGCCCTTGAAGAACCAGATGTGCGAGACGGGGGCGGCCAGGTCGATGTGACCCATGCGCTCGCGGCGCACCTTGGAGCGGGTCACCTCGACGCCGCAGCGCTCACACACGATGCCCTTGTAGCGGACGCGCTTGTACTTGCCGCAGTAGCACTCCCAGTCCTTGGTCGGACCGAAGATGCGCTCGCAGAAGAGCCCATCCTTCTCGGGCTTCAGCGTCCGGTAGTTGATGGTCTCCGGCTTCGTGACCTCGCCGGAACTCCAGCTACGAATCTGCTTGCTGGAGGCGAGGCCAATCTCGATTGCGTCGAAGTTATTGATGTCGATCAAAGTAAATCCTTGCGCTTGAAAATCAGTGGGCGATCCATAGGCCGCGAGGCGAGGCGGGCGACCGCCTCAACCCCGCAGGACATCAGGCTTCGTCCTCCTCCAAAACCCCTTCGGCGTCACCGGGTGCAATCTCTGAGTCGAGCATGGGATCAGCGTCTGAGGAGAAATCCTCAGACTCCAGATCCTCCCCGGACTCGAGATCGGGATCCTCATCCTCGGTCTCCTCCTCGGAGGCCTCGGCGGTCTCACCCTCATGCTCGGCGGTCTCGTCGGCGGCGGCACCGTCGGTGGCGCGAACGCCGGAGAGGTCGATGCCGAGCTCCTCGGCCGCCCGCAGCAGGTCGTCGTCCTCCTCGCGCATCTCGGCGCGCTCGCCCTCCTCGGAGACGACGTTGACGTCCAGCGCCAGCGACTGCATCTCCTTGAGCAGGACCTTGAAGGACTCGGGGATCGATGGCTCGGCGATGTTCTCGCCCTTGACGATCGCCTCGTAGGCCTTCACGCGCCCGACCGTGTCGTCGGACTTGATGGTCAGCATCTCCTGGAGGGTGTACGCGGCGCCGTAGGCCTCGAGCGCCCACACCTCCATCTCGCCGAAGCGCTGGCCGCCGAACTGCGCCTTGCCGCCCAGCGGCTGCTGGGTGACCAGCGAGTAGGGACCGGTGGACCGGGCGTGGATCTTGTCGTCGACCAGGTGCAGCAGCTTGAGGATGTACATGTACCCGACCGTGACCTGCTCCTCGAACGGCTCGCCGGTGCGGCCGTTGAACAGCGTGGTCTTGCCCGACGCCTGCTCTCCGGCGCGCCGGCGCTTGTCGACGTCCATCCGGATGAGGCCGTTGTTCGCCTGGTGCTCGTCCTGCCAGCGCACCAGCGCCTCGTCGACGTCGGCGACGGTGGCGCCGTCGAAGACCGGCGTGGACACGTAGACCTTCCCGGCCCGCCCGTCCGGCCGCGAGCCGCCGTTGGTGGCATGCTTGCGCGCTTCGGAGCCGTCCTCGTACCAGCCGTTGGCCGCGACCCATCCGAGGTGGGTCTCCAGGATCTGTCCCAGGTTCATCCGGCTCGGCACGCCGAGCGGGTTGAGGATCACGTCGACCGGGGTGCCGTCCTCCAGGAACGGCATGTCCTGCTCGTCGACGATCTTGGAGATGACGCCCTTGTTGCCGTGGCGGCCGGCCAGCTTGTCGCCCTCCGCGATCTTGCGCTTCTTGGCCACGAACACGCGCACCAGGTCGTTGACGCCCGGCGGCAGGTCGTCGCCGTCATCGCGGCTGAACGTCTTGACGTCGATGACGACGCCACCCTCGCCGTGGGGCACCTTGAGCGAGGTGTCGCGGACCTCGCGCGCCTTCTCCTTGAAGATGGCGCGGATCAGCTTCTCCTCGGCGGTCAGCTCGGTCTCGCCCTTGGGCGTGACCTTGCCGACGAGCAGGTCCCCGGAGGTGACCTCGGCGCCGATGCGGACGATCCCGCGGTCGTCGAGGTTGCGCAGGGACTCCTCGGAGCGGTTGGGGATGTCGCGGGTGATCTCCTCGTCGCCGAGCTTGGTCGTGCGCGCGTCGATCTCGTACTCCTCGATGTGGATCGAGGTGAGCTCGTCGTCGGACACCAGCCGCTTGGACAGGATGATCGCGTCCTCGAAGTTGTAGCCCTCCCAGGACATGAAGGCGACGAGCAGGTTCTTGCCCAGCGCCATCTCACCCATGTCGGTGGCCGAGCCGTCGGCCAGGACGTCGCCCTCCTTGACCGCGGCGCCGACATCGACGATCGGCTTCTGATGGATGAGCGTGCCCTGGTTGGAGCGCATGAACTTCTGGAGCTCGTACTCCTCCTTGCCGCCGTCCTTGCCGTCGACCACGATCTGCTCGGCGTCGACGTAGGCCACGGTCCCGGCCGCGCGCGACACGGCCACATCGCCGGTGTCGATGGCGGCGCGGCGCTCCATGCCGGTGCCGACCAGCGGAGCGTCGGTGACCAGCAGCGGCACCGCCTGGGCCTGCATGTTGGACCCCATCAGCGCGCGGTTGGCGTCGTCGTGCTCCAGGAACGGGATCATCGCGGTCGTCACCGACCAGATCTGCTCGGGAGAGACGTCGATGAGATCCACCTCGTCGGGCGTGACCGTCACGTACTGCCCCGCCTGGGTCCGACACAGGATCTCGTTGCTCGCGAGGTTGCCCTTGTCATCGACCGGCGTGTTGGCCTGGGCGATGATCTGCTCCTCCTCCTGGGTGGCGTCGATGCGGACGATCTCGTCGGTGACCTTGCCGCCCTTGACCACCCGGTACGGGGTGGTGACGAAGCCGTGCTCGGAGATCTCGGCGTAGGAGGACAGCGAGCCGATGAGGCCGATGTTCGGGCCCTCGGGGGTCTCGATCGGGCACATGCGGCCGTAGTGCGTGGGGTGCACGTCGCGCACCTCGATGGGGGCGCGCTCGCGGGTCAGTCCGCCGGCGCCCAGCGCCGACAGGCGCCGCCGGTGGCGCAGCCCCGACAGCGAGTTGGTCTGGTCCATGAACTGGCTGAGCTGGCTGGAGCCGAAGAACTCCTTGAGCGCCGCCACGACGGGCCGGATGTTGACGATCGTCTGCGGGGTGATGGTGTCGGCGTCCTCGGTGGTGAGGCGCTCGCGCACCACCCGCTCCATGCGGTAGAGGCCGATCCGGAAGGCCTCCTGGATCAGCTCCCCGACGGTGCGCAGGCGGCGGTTGCCGAAGTGCTCGTACTCGTCGAGGTGATCCTGGATGGGCTCGCGGGGCATCGACACGGCCTCGGCGGCGTAGTCGAGCTTGGCCACGTCGCCCGGCTCCTCCGGCATCCCCAGGATGCGCGGCAGCGAGACGAGCTCCTTGACCAGGGCGATGATGTCGTCGTGGGTCAGCGTGCGGCTGTCCAGGTCGATGTCCAGCCCCAGACGCGAGTTGAGCTTGTAGCGACCCACGCGCGTGAGGTCGTAGCGCTTGGGATCGAAGAACAGCTGGTTGAGCAGTGACCGCGCGGCGTCGATCGACGGCGGCTCGCCCGGGCGCTGCTTCTTGAACAGCTCGATGAGCGCGCCCTCCTCCGTCCGCGTGACCTCCGGATCCGACTCGACCGTGTTGCGGATGTAGAGGGAGTTGTCGAACAGGTTGAGGATCTCCTCGTCCGAGGCGTAGCCCATCGCGCGCAGCAGCACCGTGACCGGCAGCTTGCGCTTGCGGTCGATGCGGACGTAGACGCGGCCCTTCTTGTCGATCTCCAGCTCCAGCCAGGAGCCTCGCGCCGGCATGAGGTTGGCGATGAAGACCTGCTTCTCGCGGTCCTTGGGCTCCATCACGTAGGCGCCCGGGGAACGGACCAGCTGCGTGACCACGACGCGCTCGGTGCCGTTGATGATGAACGTGCCGCGCTCGGTCATCCACGGGAAGTCGCCCATGAAGACCGACTGCTCCCGGATCTCACCGGTCTCCCGGTTGATGAAGGCGACGGTGACCGTCAGCGGGCGTGCATACGTGAGGTCCTTCTCGCGGCACTGCTCCAGGCTGGCGACGGGCTCGTCGAAGGTGAACTCGCCGAACTGCACGGCCAGGTTGCCGGTGTAGTCCTCGATGGGCGAGATGTCATCGATGGTCTCGCGCAGGCCGCCGTTCTGAGGGTCGGTCAGCCACTCAAACGACTTGCGCTGAATATCGATCAGGTTGGGGACTTCAAGGACCTTGTTCAGACGCGCGAAGCTACGGCGCGTCCGGGGGGCGTGAGCGGTTGCCAAGACGGCGACTCCTCGGGCGGTCGAGAGGGAGGAACTGGACGCGACCTGAGCTTTAACGGCTCAAGCGAGCGCGACCAGCAAAGATAGCACACGGCATTGGCGCCCTGTGAAGGACCGCTCAGCTCTCACGGACCCCGCCCTCGGCTGCCGCGTATGTGGCGCGGCGCCGCATGATTTGGGCGGCTGCGGCTATTGGCTGACCGGCGCAGTGTAGGGGGTAATCGCCGATGCGGCAAGCACCGCGTTCGATCGCCCACCATCCCATGCCGGTCCGGCGCGGCGCGGATCAGCCCCCGTCGCTGCGCCCGTGGCGCTCTTCACCCGAAGCGCCGGCGTGATGGCCGGCGCTTCCTGGGTGAGCTATGTCCACCGTCATGAGTCCATTGGACCGTCTCCTTGAACGGGGATCTACGTGGGGTGGGCCGGTTGCTAGGCGGCCACCGGACTTGAGGGCTCGGGGTGGCGCCCGCGGCGGGCCAACCCGATGCGGCGCAGCGGCTGGGACCTGCGCCGTGGCGTGACCTCGGTGAAGCGGAACACCGCGCGGCCGACGCGCACCACGTCACCATCGGTCAGGTACTGGACGGTGACGCGCCGCCCATTGACGAAGGTGCCGTTGTAGCTGCGGTCATCGAGGATGCGCGCGCCGTCGCCGCGAACGGCGAGGATCGCGTGGCGGCGCGAGACATGCGAGTCCTCGAGGCGCACGTCGGCGACGAGGCCGCGCCCGATGTGGGTGATCGGGCGCTCCAGCGCGATCAGCTTGGTCTCACCGTCGTGCTCGAAGGACAGGTAGCCGCCGGCGGGGGCGCCGGCCGCGGGGATCAGACGCTCGCGGGTGCGGTGGTCCAGGAGGTGGTAGGGATCAACGACGAACGGGAGGCTCGGGTCCATCCCGTCGGTGGGGAGGTCGTGACGGGGCGAGTGCGCGATAGCCCGGTCAGGGAGCTGGGCTTGAATGGTCATGGCCACAGATCACCATGGCCGGCGAACACCAGGGTCAGAGCCGCCGAAGAACTTCCGAAGCCCTCTTATAAACGCGCAACGCGCCCCGTGCTCAGAGCACGGGGCGCGCTGGTCAGACGATGTGAGCGCTCCGCGCGGCGCGGAGCGGCGCGGCTACTTGAGGTCGACGGAGCCGCCGGCCTCCTCGAGGTCGGCCTTGAGCTTCTCGGCCTCGGCCTTGTCGATGCCCTCCTTGACGGGCTTGGGGGCCTCGTCGACGAGCGCCTTGGCCTCCTTGAGGCCCAGGCCCGTGGCAGCGCGCACGACCTTGATCACCTGGATCTTCTTGTCGCCGGCCGCGGTGAGGATGACGTCGAACGTCGACTGCTCCTCGGCCTCGGCTCCGCCGCCGTCAGCGCCGCCGCCTGCCGCGGCGGGCGGCGCCGCGGCAACCGCCGTGGCGGAGACGCCGAACGCGTCCTCCAGCGCCTTGATGCGCTCGGAGAGCTCCAGGACGGAGATCGACTTGAGCTCCTCGATCCATTCCTCTGTGGTGGCCATGTTTCCTCCTTAGTCGTCGGACGGCGCCGCGTCCGACGCGGCTTCGGTTTCAGTGTCTTCAGATGCTTCGGGCTCAGCCGGTGCCTCGGCCTCGGGCTCCGCGGCCGG
>Ga0207664_10001347_pt1 | contig 16145 bp, 24 predicted proteins | sample LARL83metaG_FD_184349 | JGI IMG/M metagenome (GOLD analysis project Ga0207664, IMG submission 184349) | Corn, switchgrass and miscanthus rhizosphere microbial communities from Kellogg Biological Station, Michigan, USA - LAR L8-3 metaG... | ecosystem: Host-associated > Plants > Roots >... | reverse complement strand
GGTGGAAGGCACCGACCCGGACTCGGGCAAGCCGGTGATCCGCAAGGCAGAAGACAAGGAACCATTCTCCGCTTTGGCTTTCAAAATAATGACCGACCCCTTCGTCGGCCAGTTGGTGTTTATCCGCATCTATTCCGGGCAGCTCAAGACCGGAGATAGTGTTTACGTGGTCAGCAAGCAGCGCAGCGAGCGCATCGGGCGCCTGCTTAAGATGCATGCCAACAAGCGCGAGGAAATCAGCGAGATTTACGCGGGCGACATCTGCGCCGCGGTGGGCCTGAAGAATGTCACCACCGGTGACACCATTTGCGACAAGAACCATCCCGTGCTGCTGGAATCCATCGAATTTCCGGCGCCGGTGATCTCGGTTGCTGTCGAGCCTAAGACCAAGGCCGATCAGGAGAAGATGGGCATCGCGCTTGCCCGCCTGGCCCAGGAAGACCCCACCTTCAAAGTGAACACCGATCCTGATAGCGGCCAGACTATCATCAGCGGCATGGGTGAACTCCACCTGGAGATCATCATTGACCGCATGATGCGCGAGTACAAGGTTGAAGCCAATGTCGGGAAGCCGCAGGTGGCTTATCGCGAGACCATCCGCAAGCCTTCGCAGGCCGAGGGTAAGTTCATCCGCCAGACCGGCGGCCGCGGCCAGTACGGCCACGTCAAGATCAAGTTAGATCCGCAGGAACCGGGCAAGGGCTACGAGTTCGTCAACGACATCGTGGGTGGTTCGGTCCCCAGGGAATACATCAAGCCGGTGGACCAGGGCATTAAAGAAGCCATGGAAGGCGGCGTGCTCGCCGGTTACGAGATGGTGGACATCAAGGCCACACTCTACGACGGCAGTTACCACGACGTGGACTCGAGCGAAATGGCGTTCAAGATTGCCGGCTCGATGGCCTTCAAGGAAGCCGCGCGCAAGGCCAGTCCGGTGCTGCTGGAGCCGGTGATGTCGGTAGAGGTGGTGGTGCCCGACGAGTTCATGGGCGACATTATCGGCGACCTGAACTCGCGCCGCGGGCGGGTGGAAGGCGTGGAACACCGCGCCGGATCGCAGGTGATCAAGGCCTACGTTCCGCTTTCGGAAATGTTTGGCTATGCGACCGACATGCGCTCGCGCACTCAGGGACGCGCCACCTTCTCCATGCACTTCTCGCGTTACGAGCAGGCGCCTCAGTCGGTGGCGGAGGAGATTGTGGCCCGGGTGCAGGGCAAGACGGTTTCGAGGTAATTGGGACAGTAGTCCCGTGAAGAGAACTTATACATAGCAGTCCCCACTGGGGGACATATGGAGCTAAGAAATGGCGAAAGAGAAATTTGAGCGCACCAAGCCGCACGTGAACGTGGGCACGATCGGGCACATTGATCATGGCAAGACCACGCTGACGGCGGCCATCACCAAGGTATTGTCCAAGCACAACCCCAAGGTGGCGTTCCGTTCGTTCGATTCGATTGACAACGCGCCCGAGGAGCGGGAGCGGGGCATTACCATCGCGACCGCGCACGTGGAGTATGAGACGCCGAATAGGCACTACGCCCACGTTGATTGCCCCGGCCACGCCGACTACATCAAGAACATGATCACGGGCGCGGCGCAGATGGACGGCGCCATTCTGGTGGTGGCGGCCACCGATGGCCCCATGCCGCAGACGCGCGAGCACGTGCTTCTGGCGCGCCAGGTAGGCGTGCCCTATATCGTCGTGTTCCTCAACAAGTGCGATGCGGTGGACGATCCCGAACTGCTCGACCTGGTGGAACTCGAGGTCAGGGAGCTGCTCAAGGGCTACCAGTTTCCCGGCGACGACGTGCCGGTGGTGCGGGGCTCGGCGCTGGGCGCCTTGAACGGGGAAGAGAAGTGGGAGAAGAAGATTGACGAGCTGATGGAGGCGGTGGACAAGAACGTGCCCCTGCCCAAGCGCGATATCGAAAAGCCTTTCCTGATGCCGATCGAGGATATCTTCTCGATCTCCGGGCGCGGCACGGTGGTGACCGGCCGCATCGAGCGCGGCAAGGTGAAGGTGGGCGAGGAAGTGGAAATCGTGGGCTTCCGCGACACGCGCAAGACGGTGGTGACGGGCGTGGAAATGTTCAAAAAGACGCTGGATGAGGGCATGGCGGGCGACAACGCTGGCCTGCTCTTGCGCGGCACCGCCAAGGAAGACGTGGAGCGGGGCATGGTGCTGGCCAAGGGCGGCTCGATTACGCCGCACACCAAGTTCAAGGGCGAGGTGTACGTGCTGACCAAGGAAGAGGGCGGGCGGCACACGCCGTTCTTCAAGGGCTACCGGCCGCAGTTCTACTTCCGGACGACGGACGTGACCGGAGTGGCGGAGCTGCCGGCGGGGACGGAGATGGTGATGCCGGGGGACAACGTGAGCCTGGCGATCGAGCTGATCACGCCGGTGGCGCTGGAGAAGGGCTTGCGCTTCGCCATCCGCGAAGGCGGGCACACGGTGGGCGCAGGCACCATTTCGGAGATTATTCAGTAGCTGCTAGCGACTAGCTTCTAGCTACTAGCTAGAGACTAGAAGCCAGGAGCTGAAACCAGGCGGCAGGCAGCACGCCGCAAGTTCTTTACTTCAGCGGCTGGCAACGGCGGGGCTGAGGAAGCAGAGGAAACGTGAACGGAAAAGAGAGAATTCGGATTCGCCTCAAGGCGTATGACTACCGGGTGCTGGACCAGTCCACCAGCGAAATCGTGCAGACGGTGAAGCGGACTGGCGCCAACGTAGCGGGACCGATCCCCCTGCCCACGATGAAGAACAAGTACTGCGTGCTGCGTTCGCCGCACGTGGACAAGAAGTCGCGGGAGCAGTTTGAGATCCGCACGCACAAGCGCCTGGTGGACATTCTGGAGCCGACGCCGCAGACGGTGGACGCGCTCATGAAGCTCGACTTACCTGCGGGCGTAGATGTGGAGATTAAGGCATTTGGCAAGGAACACAAATAGCTGATTAGCCGCTGGCTTCTAGCTATTAGCTAGGAGCTGGAAGCTAGGAGCTGGAACTTATGGCAGTCACGGGAATCTTAGGTAAAAAAGTCGGCATGACGCAGCTGTTCGACAGCAATGGGGAGGTCCACCCCGCCACGGTGCTGAAGGCTGGTCCCTGCGTGATAACGCAGCGCAAGACCTCCAACAAAGACGGCTACGAGGCCGCCCAGATCGGGCTGGTTGAGTTCGTTAAGCAGTCGCGGCTGAGCAAGGCCGAGGTTGGGCACCTGGGCAAGAACAATCTGCCCCCGGTTCGGCTGCTGCGCGAGGTGGATATTGAGGTTGAGGCAGCCGGAGGGGATGGCGACCAGAGCAAAGTGGGCGATCGCGTGCTGGTGGACATTTTCGAAGGCGAGAAGTTCGTGGATGTGATTGGCACGAGCAAAGGCCGTGGTTTTGCCGGGGTGGTAAAACGCCACCATTTTGGCGGCGGCCCCAAATCGCATGGCTCGATGTTCCAGATTCCGGGCTCGATCGGCTCTTCGGCGTTCCCTTCCCGCGTGTTCAAGGGCATGCGCATGTCGGGGCACATGGGCACCGACCGGGTGACGATGCGTAACCTGCGGGTGCTGGGAATTGATAAGGAAGAGAACCTGCTGGTGGTAGAAGGCAGCGTGCCCGGTCCGAACGGCGGTTACGTGCTGATTCACAAAGCGAAGAAGCCGCCCAGAGAGCGTCGCGGGTTCGCCGGTGCGGGAACGGTTGATCCGCTGAAGGCTTCGAAGCGGCAGGCGGCCAAAAAGAAATAACGGCTGAGAGCTTAAACATGGCAACGATTGACGTTTTAAATCTGAGCGGCGACAAAGTGGGCAAGTTCGACCTGGCCGAAGAAATTTTCGGCGCGGTGAACGAAGACCTGCTCTGGGAAGCGGTGAAGCAGTACCGGGCGGCCCAGCGGGCGGGCACTCACGCCACCAAAAACCGCAAGCTGGTTTCCGGATCGGGAAAGAAGCTGTGGCGGCAAAAAGGAACGGGGCGCGCCCGCGTGGGCTCCATCCGGTCCCCGCTGTGGCGACATGGCGGAACGGTGCATGGGCCGCAGCCGCGGTCGTATGAATACGACTTTCCGCGCAAGAAACTGCTGGGCGCTCTGCGCTCCGCTCTGGCGGCCAAGCTGGCCGACGGGCAGCTGACGGTGGTGGAGAACTTCGAGCTAAAGGAACCCAAAACCAAGGAGTTCCGCACCGCGCTGGACGCATTGAAAGTCGACGGGACGGCCCTGGTGGTGGAAGCGGCCAAAGTGGAGAACCGCAACCTGGAACTGAGCTCACGCAACCTGGAAGGCGTGGAACTGGTGCGCGGCAATGACGTGCATCCTTATCACCTGCTGCGCTATCAGCGCGCGATTTTTTCCCAGCCGGCGCTGGAAAAATTGCAGAGCTCTCTGGTTGCCTCGCTCCCCAAGCGGCAGCGGCAAGCGGCCAGTGAAAAGGCGGCGCCCAAGGCGCGCAAGCGGCGCAAAGCGGCGGAGGTAGCGTAATGAAGTCGGCATACCAGATCATCCGGCGCCCCATCATCACGGAGAAGGGCCTGGGCATTAAGGAAACACAGTCCACGCTGGTTTTCCAGGTGGCGCCCACCGCAACCAAGACCGAGATCAAGGAAGCAGTGCAGACGATTTTTAAGGTGAAAGTGGATTCGGTGCGAACCTCCAACTTCCTGGGCAAAGAACGGCGGCGGGGGAAGTTTACCGGCTTTCGTCCCGATTGGAAGAAGGCGTACGTGAAGCTGAAGTCCGGCGAGAAGATGCCGGAGTACGCACAGAACCTGTAAGAGCAGTGATCACTGGCCAGCGGCCAGTGGTCAGAAGCTAAAGGCTGAATTTATGGCGATCAAGACATACAGACCGGTCACCCCGACGTTGCGGTTCCAGACCAAGCTGGTGAATGAAGAACTGACCAGCGACCGTCCGCACAAGCCGCTGACCGAGCCCAAGCAGCGTACAAGCGGGCGGCGCAACCGCGGTGACATTACCATCTGGCACCGTGGTGGCGGGCACAAGCGCAAGTTGCGGCTGGTGGACTTCAAGCGTGAGAAAGTGGGCGTGCCCGCAACAGTCGTGTCCATTGACTATGATCCCAACCGCTCGGCGCGGCTGGCCCTGCTGGCCTACGCCGATGGCGAGAAGCGATACATCCTGCACCCGCTGGGACTGAATGTGGGGCAGAAGATCGTGAGCGGGCCTGAGGCCGACATCCTGGTGGGGAACGCGCTGCCGCTGCGCAATATCCCGCCCGGCACCACGATCCACAACGTCGAGTTGCGGCCGGGCAAAGGCGCGCAGATGGTGCGCTCGGCCGGCGGTTCGGCGCAACTGGTAGCCAAGGAAGGCGATTACGCGCTGGTGAAGCTGCCTTCGGGCGAAACCCGCAAAGTGCTGCTGGACTGCATGGCGACCATCGGGCAGGTGGGCAACCTGGACCACGAGAATGTGGCCATCGGCAAGGCGGGCCGGACGCGCTGGCTGGGCCGGCGGCCGACCAACCGCGGTGTGTCCATGAATCCAGTGGACCATCCGCATGGCGGCGGTGAAGGCAAGACCAGCGGCGGGCGGCACCCGGTAACTCCGTGGGGCCAGCCGACGCGTGGTTATAAAACGCGGAACAACAAACGGACGGACAAGTTTATCGTTAACCGCCCGAAGTGACGGCGGTTTGCGGGCGTGAGCAAAGCGGGAGCCCGCAGCCGTCATCCTGAGCGAAGCGAAGGATCTGAAAAGCGAGAACTGACTTATGCGTTCACAAAAAAAGGGACCGTTTGTAGACGGCTACCTGCTGCGGCGGGTGGAGGAGATGAACGCGCGCAACGACAAAAAGGTGCTGCGCACCTGGTCGCGGCGCTCGACTATTGTGCCCGAGATGGTGGGCCACACCATCGCGGTGCACAACGGCAAGAAGTTCATCCCCGTGTACGTGACCGAGAACATGGTGGGGCACAAGCTGGGCGAGTTCAGCTTCACCCGCTCATTCAAGGGCCACTCGATGAAGGCGGCGGCGGAAGTGGCGGCACGTCCGGCAGGCGTTCCTGGCGGACCAGGAGCACCGGTTCCGGCGGCTCCGGCGGGCGGGGCCCCGGCAGCGCCGGCGCCGAAGGCGTAAAGAGAAGACAACATGGAATTCAGAGCGGAAGCACGGTACATGCGGGTTTCGCCACAGAAGGCGCGCCTGGTGCTGGACCTGATCAAGGGGCGGCGGGTGGAGGACGCGCTCAACACGCTGGCCTTCACCAAGAAGCGGGTGGCGGAAACGGTGGAGAAACTGGTGCGCTCGGCGCTGGAAAACGCCAATTACCTGAGCACCGAAAAAGGCCTGGATGTGGACGTGGATAACCTCTACGTGCTGCGCGCCGTGGCCAATGACGGGCCGCGCATGAAGCGTATTCGCCCCGCCCCCATGGGCCGGGCGTACCGCTACCAGCGGCGCATGGCGCACATTGAAGTTGCGCTGGCGGAACGCCGCCGCGCAGGCGAGGAAAGCGCGGCGACCGTAGTCGGCGAAGAAGAGGAAAAGACGGCGGCGAAGACGGCCAAAGGCAAGACCGCAGGCAAGCCACGGAAGAAGGCGGTCGCCAGAAAAGCAGCGGGCAAGAAAGCGGGCAAGAAGAAGCCCGCGAAGGCGAAGAGTTAAGGAGCGTTATGGGACAAAAAGTCCATCCCTATGGTTTTCGTCTGGGCTACACCAAGCCCTGGAAGTCGCGCTGGTTCATGGAGCGCGACTACGACAAACTGCTGCAGGAAGACGTGAAGCTGAAGGAAGAGCTGAAGGAAAAGCTGAAGTCGGCGGGCGTGAGCTCGATCGACATCGAGCGCCCGGGCAACAAGCTGCGCATCATCATCCGCACGGCGCGGCCGGGAATCATCATCGGCCGCAAGGGCGCGGAAATTGACAAGCTGAAGCAGGACGTGCAGAAGCGCACCAATCGCGACGTTTACATTGATATCCAGGAAGTTCATAAGCCGGAACTGGATGCGCAACTGGTAGGCGAATCTATCGCCTTGCAATTGGAAAAGCGCGTGGGCTTCCGGCGCGCCATGCGCAAGGCAGTGGACTCGGCGCTGCGCTTCGGCTGCAAGGGAATCAAGGTGCGGGTGAGCGGGCGTTTGAACGGCAATGAAATCGCGCGCTCAGAGTGGTACCTGCAGGGACGGCTGCCGCTGCACACGCTGCGCGCCGACATTGATTACGGCTTCGCCGAAGCCAAAACGACCTATGGCGTGATCGGCGTGAAGTGCTGGATTTATCGCGGCGAGATTCTGAAAGAGAAACGACGCGATCAGCAGCAGGGCGTCGCCGCGCCGGGCACGTTTTAGTGGTCAGTGGCCAGTGGTCAGAGAGGAATCGCTGACCCGGTTCACAAGCCACAACTGAGAACTGAGAACCGAGAACTGTTTTATGTTGATGCCAAAAAAAGTTAAGTACCGCAAGCAGCAGCGCGGGCGCATGACGGGGAAGGCATGGCGCGGCTCGGAGTTGGCTTTCGGGGATTACGGGCTGAAGGTGCTGGAGCCGGGCTGGATCACGGACCGGCAAATCGAGGCCAGCCGCGTGGCCATGACGCGGTTCATCAAGCGCGGCGGAAAGATCTGGATTCGTCTCTTTCCCGACAAGCCGGTCACCAAGAAGCCGGCTGAAACCCGTATGGGCAAAGGCAAAGGGGCGCCCGATCATTGGGTGGCGGTGGTGCGGCCGGGACGAATCCTGTTCGAGATGGAAGGCGTGACCCCGCAGGACGCGGCAGAGGCGATGCGCCTGGCCTCGCACAAACTGCCACTGCGGACGATGCTGGTGTCACGCGCGATCGCACATTGAGAGTTGTCAGCCCTCAGCCCTTAAATTGTCTGCTGAGAACTGAGAACCGGGAACTGAGAACTGATTTTATGAAGGCAGAAAAAATTCGCAACCTGACCGATGTGGAGCTGAAGCACCAGGAGCGGGAGCTGACCGACCAGCTTTTCCGGCTGCGCTTCCAACTGCAGATGGGCCAGACCGAAAGTTTGAAGAAAATTCGCGCCCTGCGCCGGGACATCGCGCGGGTGAAGACGATACTGCGCCAGCAGGAGCTAGCGGCGCAGGCGGAGACTAAGTAAATGGCGGAAAGCACAGCACCAGCCGCTGCCACGGGCTCGCGGCGCAAAACAGTAATCGGCAAGGTGGTTTCCACCAAGATGAACAAGACCATCGTAGTGGAGGCCACGCGCACCTTCCCCCACCGTTTGTACCGGCGGGTGATGTCGCGTTCCAAGAAGTTCTACGCGCACGACGAGAAGAACACGGCTCACGTGGGTGATTTTGTGGAAATTGAGGAGACGCGGCCGCTTTCAAAACTGAAGCGGTGGCGCCTGAAGGAAGTAATCCGCAAGGCGGCACTGGTGGCCGAGACGACGGAGCCGGAGGCGCAGGCCAGCTGACACTTGCCGGCATCCGGCAGCAGCAAGGAGCTTCGACTATGGCAGTGATGATGAGAACCATGCTCGACGTGGCCGACAACTCCGGCGCGCGCAAGCTGCAGATGATTCTGCCGCTGGGCGGCGGCACCGGGCTGCGGGCCCACCTGGGCGACGTGGTGACCGCCAGCGTGAAGGAAGCCTCGCCGGACGGGCAGGTTAAGAAGGGCACGGTGGTCAAGGCAGTGATTGTGCGCACGCGCAAAGAGCATCGGCGGCGCGACGGCACTTACATTCGCTTCGACCAGAACGCTGCGGTGCTGATTAATGAGGCCGGCGAGCCCGTAGGCACGCGCGTGTTCGGGCCGGTAGCGCGCGAACTGCGCGAAAAGCGGTTTTTGAAGATCGTTTCGCTGGCGCCGGAAGTGCTGTAGGACAGGTTTCAAGGTTTCAAAGTTTCAAACATTCGGTTTGGGACAATTTAAGGATATTAGCAATGAACCATGCGACAACGGCACACAAGCGAGTAGACATCCGCCACAACGACACCGTGAAGGTGATTAAGGGGCGCGACCGGGGCAAGCAGGGCCGGGTTTTGCGCGTGCTGCCGGATGAAGGCAAGATCCTGGTGGAGCACGTGATGATGATGAAGAAGCACGTGCGTCCCAACCCGCAGGCCAACATCCAGGGCGGCATTGCCGACCAAGAAGCGCCGATTTCGATTTCCAATGTGATGCTGGTGTGCGCCAGCTGCGGCCCGGTGCGCGTGGGTCACGAAATGCGCGGCGACCGCAACGTGCGAGTGTGTAAGAAGTGCGGTACGACGCTGGAGAAGTGATCGCGCTTTGCGGGCGTCAGCGAAGCGGGAGCCCGCAGCGATCATCCTGAGCGCAGCGAAGGATCTCGCAAATCTGTAATTGAGTAAATTGTAATTTGTAAATTGAGGATTTCACGAACCGGGCTCGACCAGCTAAATGCCAAGTGCTAATGGCTAAGTGCCGGTTTCCCGAAACCGTGAGAGAAACGAAGTAGAAAAATGGCGAAACCACCAAAAAAGACGGAAGCTGCGGAAGCCAAGCCGGAACAGCGGCAGGAAGCCAAGGCGCGGGGCAAGGAACCGGCTCGCCTGCGAATACGCTTCGAACAGGAGATCAAACCCGCGCTGATGAAGGAATTCGAGCTGAAGAATCCCATGGCCGCGCCTCGCCTGCACAAGGTGGTGGTCAACATGGGGCTGGGCGAAGCCACGCAAAACGCCAAGCTGCTCGATCCCTTGTCCAATGACCTGGCGCAGATTACGGGCCAGAAGCCGGTGGTCACCAAGGCGAAGAAATCCATCGCCGCTTTTAAGGTGCGCGCGGGCATGCCCATCGGCGCCATGGTGACACTGCGCGGCGACCGCATGTACGAGTTCCTGGACCGGTTGATCAACGTGGCGCTGCCGCGCGTGCGCGACTTCCGGGGCGTTTCCACCAAGTCATTTGACGGGCGGGGGAACTACACATTGGGGCTGCGCGATCAGCTGATTTTTCCGGAGATTGATTATTCCAAGGTGGACAAGTTAAAGGGCATGAACGTCACCATTGTGACCACCGCTGGTTCCGATGACCAGGCGCGCGCCCTGCTGCGGCACCTGGGTATGCCGTTCCGGGCCTGAAGGGATTGAGTGATTTAGTAATTTTGTAATTTGTAATTTTTGGTTGGTAGCACCGAGGTCATGGGCAAATTACCAATTACAAATTGCCAAATTACAAATGTAAAAGGGGTTTATGGCGACAACTGCAAAGTACGTTAAGGACGTAAACAAGAAACCAAAGTTTTCGACGCGCCAGCACAACCGCTGCAAGTTGTGCGGACGCCCGCGTGCCTACCTGCGCAAATTCGGCATTTGCCGTTTGTGTTTCCGGGGGCTGGCGCTGCGCGGGGAGATTCCCGGCGTTTCGAAATCGTCCTGGTAGAGCGAGAAAGGTTTCAAGGTTTCGCAGGTTTCAGAGTTTCATCGCAGCAGATTGAAACCTTGAAACCTTCGAAACCTTGAAACCTGGGTTCAAAGAGTCCGTCGCCGCAGCAGGTTCTCCGCCGAGCGGAGCAAACGGGCGACGATTTTAAGGAGAAGCAAGAAGATGAGGTTGACCGACCCGGTCGCGGATTTACTCACGCGGATTCGCAATGCCATCCGCGCGCGGCACCAGAAAGTGGATGTGCCCGCCTCCAAGCTGAAGCTGGAGATTGCCCGCATTCTCAAGGAAGAGGGCTATATCGCCAATTTCAAGGCGGTGGAGGAAGAAGGGCACAAGGTGCTGCGGATTTACCTGAAGTACAGCAACCATGACGAGGCTGCGATTTCCAACCTGGAACGAGTGTCCAAGCCGGGTTGCCGGGTTTACGTGCGGCGCAGCGAAATTCCGCGCGTGCTCGGCGGCATGGGAATCAATATTTTGACCACGCCGCGCGGAGTCATGACCGGACGCCAGGCGCGCAAGGAAGGCGTGGGCGGCGAGATACTGTGCGAGGTTTGGTGAAACATAGCTAGGACCTAGAGAATCTCAATATGTCGAGAATTGGAAGAAAACCAATCGCCATCCCCAAGGAAGTGAAAGTCAATATCGAGGGGAACGTGGTGGCCGTGCAGGGGCCGAAAGGCAAGCTGGAAACGCACCTGCCGCGGGGCATCAAGATGGACCAGAAGGACGGGCACCTGGTGGCGGAGCGCGAAAACGACAACCAGGCAGCGCTGCATGGGCTGGCGCGCGCCCTGGTCAACAACGCGGTCGAGGGTGTGACCAAGGGCTGGACTCGAGAACTGGAAATTGTGGGTATCGGCTATCGCGCCGAACTCAAGGGCAAAGAAACGGTGGTGTTCAGCCTGGGCTACTCCCACCCCATCGAATATCCTCTGCCCTCCGGGGTGACCGTAGCCATTGATCCCAAGCAGACGCGGCTGACCGTCAGCGGCATTGATCGCCAGAAGGTGGGGCAGGTGGCAGCCGAGATGCGCGGTCTGCGTCCGCCTGACCCGTATAAGAACAAGGGCGTGCGCTATGTCGGCGAACGTTTGAAGAAGAAGGTTGGAAAGACAGGAGCGAAGTGATCGCGTTTTGCGGGCGTCTGAGGCCGCAGCGATCATCCTGAGCGAAGCGAAGGATCTAGGAAATTGAGTAATTTGGTGATTGAGTAGTTTGAATTAGGGCCGAAAAACTCCGACGGAGCCCGGCTGCCCGGTACAGAAACCCGGGGTAAGGACTTGAGACCATGCTGACGCGAGCATCGAAAAACGAAACACGGCAGAGGGTTCACCAGCGCATCCGCAAGAACATGCTGGGAACGCAAGAACGGCCGCGGCTGAACATTTACCGGTCGCTGAACCACATTTACGTACAAGTGGTGGACGACCTGCAGGGCAAGACGCTGGTGTTTGCCAGTTCCGCCGAGGGCAAGAAGGGCGAGCGCAAGACTGGCGGCAACGTGGCCGCAGCCAAGGAAGTGGGCAAGAAGGTGGCTCAGCGGGCGAAGGAGAAAGGCATTAAGCAGGTGGTCTTCGACCGCGGTGGCTATCTCTATCACGGGCGCATTAAGGCGCTGGCCGATGCCGCGCGGGAAGCGGGATTGCAATTTTAACGGCCGCGGGCGAGGGCGCCCGCGCCACAAAGGAACTCATGAAGCGAGTCCAGAATGCCAACAGTGATTAAGAAGCTTGATCCAGGCCAGTACCAACTCAAGGACCAGGTGGTCTCCATCAACCGTGTCACCAAAGTGGTGAAGGGCGGCAAGAATCTTTCCTTCGCTGCGCTGGTGGTGGTGGGCGATCCCACGGCGGCGGTGGTAGGGTATGGTTCCGGCAAAGCCAAAGAAGTTCCGCAGGCGATCCGCAAGGGGATCGAGGCGGCCAAGAAGAACCTGATGCGGGTGAACCTGCGGCAGACCACTATCCCGCACAGCGTGCTGGGGCGTTTCGGTTCCGGCATGGTGCTGCTGAAGCCGGCGCCGGAAGGCACGGGAGTGATTGCCGGCGGAGCGGTGCGCGCGGTGATGACTTCGGCGGGCGTGCAGAACGTGCTCACTAAGTCCATTGGCACGACCAACCCGCACAACGTGGTCAAGGCCACCTTCGATGCTCTGCGCAAGCTGAAAAATCGGGATGCCGTGGCGGCGTTGCGCGGCAAAGCAGTGGAGGAACTGTAGGCGATGACGGCGGAAAAGAAGAAGACGACGGGGAAGATTCAGCTTAAGTGGGTGCGGTCGGCGATTTGCACTCCGAAGAAGCACAAGAAAGTGGTGCGCGGCCTGGGCTTCACCCGGCTGAACCAGGTGATTGAGCGGGAGGACACGCCCGCCATCCGCGGCATGGTAGGCAAGGTGCCGCACCTGGTGAAAGTAGTTCAGTAGAGTGATTTGAGAGAATAAGATTATGGCAACCAATCTTTCCACCATCAGGGCGCCGCGCAAGGCGAGCGAAAAGCGCAAGCGCGTGGGCCGCGGCATGGGCTCAGGCATGGGCAAGACCGCCACGCGCGGCAACAAAGGCCAGCGGTCGCGCTCCGGTTCGCGCCTGATGCGCGGTTTCGAAGGCGGCCAGATGCCGCTGCACCGGCGTCTGCCCAAGCGCGGCTTCACCAACATCTTCCGCCAGGAGTACGCGGTGGTGAACCTGGAAAAGCTGGCCGGCCTGGGCGAGAGCACCATCACGCCGGATGTGCTGGTGAAGGCAGGACTCATCAAGCGGGCCGAGCAACTGGTGAAAATCCTGGGCGAAGGCGAAGTCAGCTCCGCGCTCACCGTGCAGGCACACAAGTTTTCCAAGTCGGCGCAGGAGAAAATCACCAAGGCCGGCGGGAAGGTAGAGGTTCTTCAGTAAATGCTTGAGAAGTTTGCCAACGTATTCCGTATTCCCGACCTGCGGAAACGGATTCTCTTCACGTTAGCCATGCTGGCGGTTTACCGCCTGGGCGGGCACATTCCTACGCCGGGCATCAACGCCGACCTGCTGCAGCAGTTCTTCCAGCAGAACCAGGGCACGTTTCTCGGGTTCGTGGACCTGTTCAGCGGCGGGCAATTGCGCCGCCTGACCGTATTCGCCCTGGGCATCATGCCCTACATCACCGCGTCCATCATTTTGCAGCTGCTGACGGTAGTTTACGAGCCGCTGGCCAAATTGCAGAAGGAAGGCGAGCTGGGGCGGAAGAAAATCACGCAGTGGACCCGCTACATGACCCTGGGTCTGAGCGCGGTGCAGTCACTGGGCATCGCCATCACTCTGGAGCGTTCGACGGTATCGGGCGGCACCGCTTTCGTGAACAATCCCGGAATCGGCTTCGTGCTGATGACCATGCTGACCCTGACCGCGGGCAGCGTGTTCGTAATGTGGCTGGGCGAGCAGATTTCCGAACGCGGCATCGGCAATGGCATGTCCATCCTGATCTTTGCCGGGATCGTGGTTGGCTTGCCCCGCGGCGTGGTAGACCTGATTGACAAAGCCCGCACCGACGCATGGGGCACCTTTACCGCTCCCGCTATGGCGCTGCTGGTTGTGCTGATGTTGGCGGTAGTGGCTTTTATCGTGTTCGTGGAGCGTTCGGAGCGGCGCATTCCCGTGCAGTACGCCAAGCGAGTGGTCGGACGCAAAATTATGGGCGGGCAATCCACCCACCTGCCGCTGCGGGTTAACGCCGGCGGGGTTATGCCGGTGATTTTTGCCTCCTCCATTCTGACTTTGCCGCAGACCGCGGGCTTTGCGTTTCAGAACAACCGCTATTTTGGCGGATTGATCCGCGCCCTGGGTTGGGGCGAGCCGCTCTATACGCTGCTTTACGCGGTGGGAATTATTTTCTTTGCCTACTTCTACGTATCCATTGTTTTCAACCCTAATGAGGTTGCCGACAACATGCGGAAGTACGGCGGATTTATTCCCGGCATCCGGCCCGGACGGCGCACGGCCGACTACATCAACGAAAGCCTTACCCGAATCACCTTAGTAGGTGCTCTATACCTGATCATCATCTCCTTCTTGCCCGAGTGGATGATTGCCGGTATTCACCTGAACCACCTGCCGGGCGCCCTGGGCGCGTTCTTTGAACGATTACCCACGTGGGTGACGAACGGCTTAGGCGTGAGCTTTTACTTTGGCGGCACCTCGCTGCTGATCGTGGTGGGTGTGGCCATGGATACGGTGACCCAGATTGAGGCGCAGCTCATCATGCGCCATTACGAAGGCTTCAGTCCGCGCAGCCGCATCCGCGGCCGCCGCACCTGGGCCTAGCAACGAACTAATTTTCCGGTCGCATCGGGCGCGCGGCCGCAGCAAAAAGGTACGAACCACGCGATGGCGGACGCAACGGCGCACAATGTGGGCCCGATCATTCTGCTCGGTCCGCCCGGCGCAGGCAAGGGCACGCAGGCAAAGCTGATCGCCCAACGTTATGGGATTCCGCAGATCTCCACCGGCGACATCCTGCGGGACAACGTGGCTCGGGACACGGAGTTGGGCCGCAAAGCCAAGGCCATGATGGCGCGCGGCGAATTGGTCCCAGACGACTTGGTCAACCAGATGGTGGGCGAGCGACTGGTAAAGAAAGACTGCGCGCGCGGCTTCATACTGGATGGTTTCCCGCGGACGGTGGTGCAGGCGCAGTGGTTGGACCGTTTTCTGGCAGGAAAGCTCTTTGACAATCAGAGACCGTGCGACCCCCCGGTTGTGGTGCAGTTCGACGTAGATTACAATATTCTTTTGCACAGGCTTTCGGGACGTCGCTCTTGCCCCACCTGCGGTCGTATCTACAACATCCACACGCAGCCCACTCGGGTGCCGGATGTGTGTGACGTGGACGGCTCCAAGCTGGTTATCCGCAACGATGATCGGCGGGAAGTGGTCGAAGAACGCCTGCGGGCCTATGACTTACAAACCCGACCTCTGGCCGCGTACTATCGGCGCAGCGGGCGTCTGGTACATATAAAAGGCGACCAGGATGTGGAGGACGTCACTCACCAGGTGGCCAAAGCAATTGAACGTTTAAGAAACGCCCCCGTGGGCACGCAGTCCGGGGGGGCCTAGGAATGGCCATCGTGTGCAAGTCGCAGGCTGAGATCGAGAAAATGCGGCATAGCGGGCGCATTCTGCGCCAGGTTCTGGACACGGTGCGCGAGGTCGCTGTTCCCGGCGCCAGCACTATGGATCTGGAGCGGGCGGCGGAGAAGAAAATCAGGGAATTGGGGGCCCGGCCGGCATTTAAGGGCTATCGCGACTATCCCTGTGTGCTGTGCACGTCGGTGAATCAGGAAATTGTGCACGGGATCCCGTCCCACCGGCGGGTACTGAAGGCGGGCGACATTGTTTCCATTGATTGCGGCGTGGTGGTGGATGGTTATTACGCCGATGCCGCTATCACGGTGCCCGTAGGCGACGGGACCACGCCGGAACTGCAGCGCCTGCTCGATGTGACCCGGGAATCGCTCTATCGCGGGATCGAGGCGGCGAGGCTGGGCAACTCGGTGGGCGATGTGGGAGCGGCGGTGCAGGAATACGTGGAGGCCAACGGTTTCAGCGTGGTGCGTGAATTCGTGGGCCACGGCATCGGCCGCCAACTGCACGAGGAACCGCAGGTGCCCAATTTTGGCGTGCGCGGACACGGGGCACGGCTGGAAGAAGGCATGGTGCTGGCCATCGAACCCATGGTCAATGCGGGCAAGCCAGGCGCTCGACTGCTGAACGACAACTGGACAGCGGTGACCGAAGATGGCAGCTACAGCGCCCACTTCCAACACTGCGTGGCG
>Ga0207664_10001342_pt1 | contig 16173 bp, 16 predicted proteins | sample LARL83metaG_FD_184349 | JGI IMG/M metagenome (GOLD analysis project Ga0207664, IMG submission 184349) | Corn, switchgrass and miscanthus rhizosphere microbial communities from Kellogg Biological Station, Michigan, USA - LAR L8-3 metaG... | ecosystem: Host-associated > Plants > Roots >... | reverse complement strand
CGCTATTGCGGTTCCCGTCCGTTTCAAGATAGCCGTTCGCAGTCACATTGCTGCCGTAACCGTGGACGTAATCGTACATCGCCTGGATGCCGCCCGTGTAGCCCGCGAACGACGGATCATCCGTCTGCCCGGTTTCGGCGCCGAAAAATCCCACCGGCACGTGTTTCACCGCGTCCAGCCGGAATCCGTCGCATTTGGTCGTGTAAAGGGTCCACATCGCCGCGCGCGCCAAATAGTCCTGCACATATTCCGGCACGGGCTGACCGTGGCTGTCGAACGGATACCAACGACCGCCCAGGCTGGCGCCGTTCGTGTCCATGTACAAATCCGGCCGGTTGGGAAAACGGATGAAATACGGTTTCGGAATAGTATTGCCGATATTATTTCCGAAGTTCCAATTAACCGTGCCGGGCTCCTGCGCCAGATCGCACAGCCCGAGCAACGGCTGGTTTTGCACAACCGATGTGGTGCACCAATACGGATCACCGATCGACGGCCAATTTTGGTAGCCACCCGTGACGGTCTGCAGATGAAAATCCTGCGGAACCAATCCCGGGTAGTAGTTCGTGGATGTGCCCGAACCGGGATAGCCCGGCACGACGCTCGCACGGTGGTTCATCACGTTATCAAAATAGACGCGGATGCCAAACCGATGCGCCATCTGCACCATTTGAATGAGTTGATCCTGCGTGCCCCAGCGCGTCGCCACCGTCCCCTGCTGATTGGTGCTGCCGAGATCGAAGGGATCGAACTGGTCGTAGCCGTAGGAGTAAGCGCCGCTGGTTCCCTTGGCGGGATTGGGCAGCCAAAGGCTATCGTAACCCGCTTCGGCAATCTCCGGCATTTTGGCGGTCAGATCGGGCCAGGTGACATTGAATAATTCCAGCATCGCCTCGCCGTGCGCGCCCGTGACACCGGCGAACAGCAGCCCCAAAAAAAGTCCGGCGTGCGACAGGAAAAAGGAAAGTTTTTTTGGCGCGATTTTCACCGCGTCGGAGCAACTGGCGTGCGACATATTGGATTCACGAAACAAATGAACGGCCTATCTTTTACCATTCCAGTATTAAAATTTCCATCCGCATGATTATGCGGCGGGTAAGAGCCGGTTGGCCTGCGCCGTCACCGCACGAACATGCGGTGGAATTCCTCATGAAAAATATGAGATAAATACATCCTCCACTCAACTTCAACAGAAAGGCTGTTATGTCAGACTCGGGATTGAAAATGGAATCGGTTCTTCGGCAAAGAAAACGGGCAAGCATCACCCTTGGACTACGAACTCTCAAGGTTACCTTTGCCTCCGTATTGCTGCTGTTTATTCTTTCGGCATCTTCGCTGGTTGCTGGAGTAATGATGCAGGGATTCTACTGGAATGTCCCCGGCCCGTGGTATCCTACCATGCAAGCTCAGGCTGCGGCGTTAAAAAATATGGCGGGAGGCTACGGGATCAACCGGATCTGGTTCCCGGTGCCGCAGAAATCCGCCAGCGGCGGATATTCCATGGGCTATGATCCATTCGATTACTACGACCTGGGAGCCTACAGTCAGAATGGCGGACCGGGAACCCATTTCGGAACGCAGGCTCAATTGAAAAGCGCCATCGCCGCGTTTAAGGCGCAAGGCATTTCCTGCATAGCCGACATCGTTCTGAACCATCGCTCCGGCGGCCAAAGTGAACCTAACGGCTATACCGGCGGGACCTCTTATACCGATTTCTCGGCCACCCAAAGCGGGATGTGCCAATGGCATTGGGATTCCTTCCACCCCAATCAGTATGAGTACAGCGACGAAGGGACGTTCGGCGGGTACCCGGATATCACCTACAATTCAGGCAGCGCTTACAATGACATGAAAGCGTGGCTCAACTGGTTGAAGGATCCGAATAACGCCGGCTTCGATGGCTGGAGGTATGATTATACGAAAGGCTATCATTCCTGGGTGGTCCACGATATGAATGCGGCTTCCAGCCCTACTTTTTCGGTAGGCGAATATTGGGACTCCAGCGTCGGGAACGTGGATAATTGGGTGGCGGGTGCGAATTCCTCCGCCTTTGACTTTCCCCTGTATTACACGCTTCAAACCATCTGCAATAACACGAGCGGCGGCGGATATATTCCTGATTTGATTGATTCCACCAAATGTTATGCCGCCAAAAATCCTACGCGGTCGGTAACCTTTGCGGCCAACCACGATACCGATCAGATCACGACCGACAAAATGATGGCCTATGCTTTCATCCTGACCTACCAAGGATATCCCTGCATCTTTTGGGAGGATTATTATAACTACGGTTTGGCGACTGGCGGCGGAAGCGGCAGCGGCTGGGGCAATGGCATCAACCAATTGGTCTGGTGTCGCGAGAAGCTGGCCAACGGCGCGCCGAATATCCAGCTTTTGAAGACTGACGATGGCGACACCCTCATCTACGGTAGCTATGGCTATTCCTCATCCGCTCCCGGATACATCGTGGTGATCAACGATAATCCTTCCAATTGGAATGGCTATACCGTCACCACCAGCGACGGATATCTGAAGAACCAAACCTTAAAAGCATACGCTTGGTCGTCAACCGTGAGCGGACAGAATGTCCAGCCCAACGATCAATATTGCGATGGAAACGGCAACGTGCAGGTGTGGGCCCCGCCTCGGGGCTATGCCGTTTATTCGGTGAACGGACTTTGATTGGATTTGTTCGGCACGAAAGGCGCGCTGGAAACAGCGCGCCTTCTTTTGTCGTTCTAGAGCGGCTAAAAAAATACTGTAGCCACTTCGGAGCGAGGATTTTTGGTTTTTGGCGAGGCTTTGGCGAAGGAGCAGGTTTGAAAAACCCTGTGACTGAGCCGAAACGAAGTCAAAAACCAAAAAGACCGCTCTCTTCATCCGTTTGCCGAATGGCTACAGTATTTTTTTAACCGCTCTCTCTCCAGCCCTCAGTGCTCAATAGTAAAGCGCATCCTCTCAAAAGCGTCGCCGACTTTTGCGCTTAATAAGCCATCGGAGAAAGTCCAGCCGCGTTCCGCTTCGCCGAATACCTTCGCGTCCAAATGGGGAAGCGCTGCCTCGGCAGCATCGCCAATTTTCAAAGAAACACTTTTCGGCGCTCGGTCAGTCCAGGTTTCCAGGATCAACGCGCGCGGAGCCGGGCGAAAGGTTCCCTCGGGCGCCGACACATCCAGGATGATGCTGGCATCATTTCGGGTTTGACGGAAATGCCGGGTCATCTTCTGGCCATTGCGATAATCCAGCGTCTTACCGTCGTCCTCGTAAAGCGCCGATTCGGATTCAGCAGCCGGCGCGGCCAGGACGCGCAGAGGTTTTCCAGGCATTTCGTCTGTGTCCTGCACGACCGGTTGGCGAAAAATAAACCCGCCGCCGCGCACAAACATCGGAATGGAATCGATGCTAACCGGCACGTGAATCCATTTGCCGCCGGTCAATTGTTTGCCGGTCCAATAATCGAACCATTCACCTTTCGGCAAATAAACGTCCCGCGCGTTCGCCTCCTCCCACAACACCGGCGCGACGAGCAGATCGGAGCCGAAGAGAAATTCGTCGTCGGTCCCGGCGACAGTATTATCTTCAGGATATTCAAGAAACAGTGGGCGTAGCGCGGGCAGGCCGGTCGCGCTCGCCTGTTGCATCACGTTGTAAATATACGGCAGCAATTCATAGCGCAGTTCGATGGATTTCCGGTTCACGTCCTCGTATTGCCAGCCGAATGCCCACGGCTCCTTGTCCGGCGTTCCAAACGTCGTGTGCGAGCGCATAAAGGGAAAGAACACCCCCGCCTGAAGCCAGCGCGCATATAATTCTCCGGTCGCAGCTCCAGTAAAACCGCTGATGTCGCTGCCGACAAATGGAAATCCCGACACGCCCATGCCCAGCAGCGTCGAAACCGATTGGCGCAATGCCGACCAATCCGTCTGGCTGTCCCCGGTCCACACCGCGGCATATTGTTGTCCGCCCGCGAAGCTGTCGCGAGTCAGCACGAACGGCCGTTCGTTGGAACGCAATCGTAAAAGTCCCTCGGTGGTGGCCCGGCTCATCAGTTGCCCGTACACGTTGTGCACTTCACGATGCGTCGTGGGCTGGCCTTCGTTGTCAAAAACAACGTCCAGCGGCAGGGTTCCGGTCGGCGTGTCGAACAGCGCCGGTTCGTTCATGTCGTTCCAAATGCCGCTGACTCCGTCGTCCAAAAAACCCTTGTAGAGGGAACCCCACCAGGCGCGCGCGGCGGGCTTGGTGAAGTCCGGAAATACACTGGGACCCGGATTCTGTTCCGCTTGCGCCGGCCAAACGGGCCCTTCAAAAACCGATCCATCGGGATTTTTCACGAAGTAATTCCCGGCAATACCCTCCTCGTAAGGCGCGTAACCCTTTTCGACCTTTGGATGCGCATCGACAATGGTAACAACCCGGAAATGTTGCGCGCGGAGATCGGAAATCATCTTCTTGGGATTGGGAAAGCGCTCGTGGTTCCACGTAAACGGCTTGTAATTGTCCTGGTAATGGATATCGAGCCAGATGACGTCCGCCGGGACTTTCTTTTCGCGAAACGTGTCGGCCAGCAGGCGGACGCGCGATTCGGGATAGTAGCTGTAACGGCATTGGTTATAGCCAAGCGACCACAGCGGCGGCAGCGGCATCCGCCCGGTCAGTTCCGTATAACGCTCGATCACCTTTTTGGGCTCCGGCCCGTTGATGAAATAATAATTCACCTCGCCCCCCTCCGCGCCGAAGGTCAGGAAACCCGGAGTGCGATGGCCAATGTCGAAAAAACTGCGCCAGGTGTTATCCAGGAAAATTCCGTGAGCGCGGCCGCCCCGGGTCACCAGGCAGAACGGAACCGAAACATAAATCGGGTCCGTGCTCGAATCGTAGCTGTAGGTGTCCGAATTCCACATTACGTAATCGTAGCCGCCAAGTTTCCATCCGCGTTTGTCGAGCGAACCGTTTTTCTCGCCTAAACCGTAAACGTGCTCATCGTCCTGAAGCTGCTCCGCCACCTGGAATCTCCCGCTGCCCGCAAAGGAAATTCCACCCTGCGCCCCCTCCGAATCCAGGATTTCGCCGCTCGGGTCGGCAAAAGAAATGCGCAGCGGGTTGTTCTGCACCGTCACTCTCAGCGACGCGGTCACCAGCGTCGTGGCCTTGGGGCCTGTTTCAACTTTCACCGCGGGTTCGGCCCCTTCATGCGGAATGACGGAGTACGAATGATCCCGCCCGAAACTTTTTGCGGCGGTGAAACGGACGCGAACGATGTCATCCGAGAGCGGCGTGATCGCCAGGCTGCCTTGTTCGTTTTGAAACAAGAGCATTTTGCCATTCCAATGCGGCGCCGGCATCGCCTGCAGTGACTGCCACCCCTCCGACGCAGCCGAATCCGCCGCGAGCGCCGTCTCGGCCATCCACCCGAATCCCAGCGCCACTAACAATCCCGCGGCCCAACAGGTCCACGATTTCAAGGCCGACGGGTTTGGAATTCGAGGGTGGTGATTTTTCATGTTTATTTTCCGAGACAGGGATATTGGTTCGTTCTTATTTTCGGGTATAAAGGTTGGAATTTTCACAACGATAGCGCGATTCAAAAGCAGCATAAAAAGTTTTCCCGGATACCGCGCCGCGCGCCGTGTCGCCTATGTGGACCGTGACCATCGACTGCGCCCCAAATCCCGAACGGTCCGGCGTGAATGTCATTTGGTCGCGCTTCGCATTCCAGGAGAAAACGCCTTTGACCGCTGGAATGGTTGCAAACGCCCGCTCCACACTCGTGGTGTCCATCGGTTCGCTGAAATCGATCACAATTTTTCCAGTCAAAGGTATTTCGTTGGCGTCATGCGCCGGTGAAATCTTTGTAACCACCGGATCCAATGGGCGCACCTCCGATTCGGCAACGAACATCTTCGCCGAACTAGCCGACAGGATCAGCGCCGGAGTGCGTCCTTCATCTCCCACAACAAATGATTCCTGTCCCTCGAGGACATTTTGCATTTTCGTTCCCGACGGACACCCGACCGGGCAGGGCGGCAGCGTTTCGTTCGTATTGGCGGTGTTGAAAACCACCAAAACTTCTTGCGCCCCCTGCCGGCGGGTAAACGCAAATAGACCGGGACCCTTCGCCTCGCTCCACAGGTTGGACTGCTCGCCCGTTTGCAGCGCGGGATAAAGCCGCCGCAAATTGTTCAGTCGCGCTACCCACTGGAACAACGGATGCGTCATATCAAAATTGTCGCCGCGCGACGGTCCCCATTCGAATTGCCCCGCAAACATGTCCTCGCGATCCCAGGGATCCTTGGCCCCATTAAAACCCTGCTCGGTCCCGTAATACAAGCACGGCACGCCGCGCGTCGTGTAGAGAAAAACCAGCGCCACTTTCAACCGATCCATCGTCGCGCCTTTGTTGCTCAAAAAGCGCGGCTGATCATGGTTATCGAGAAACGTCACCAATTGGTTTTGCGCCGCCGGATCGTAATTGGCCGCCACCGCCTGATAATGATCCGCGATCAGCTTCGTCGCCGCCGACGCATTGGCAAACAGCGAATTGATTTTAAAATAGAGCGTGTAATCCAGGACCGAATCCAGTTTGAAAGGCCCGCCGCCCTTATTGCCCGTGTAAGAGCCGCACTTCGCATCCGAACTGTCGAGCGCTTCGCCAAACAGGAAAAAATTGGCTTTGCCGCGCTTCGCTGCGAAGGCCCGAATCGCCGGACACCATTCCTGCCAGAATCCCATCTCCACATGCTTGGCTGTATCAATCCGAAAACCGTCGAAACCAACCTCGCCGATCCAATACTGGTAAATTTTCTCCATCTGCTCCCGCACGTAAGGACTTTCGGTCCGAAAATCGTCGAGGCTGCTCAATTCACCCAACTCCACCTGCGTGGAATCACCGTAGTTTTGAATGAAACCCTGGTTATGAAATAAATTCGTGAGCGACGGGTTGCTCGAATTCAGATCAAACGGCGCCGGATACCCTCTGGCCGGTTCGCGAAACCGCAGGGGATATCCCTCCGGCGGATATTTAAACTTGGGGTAATCCGGCTCGCCGCTGTCGATCAGGTCGCCGCCGTGATTCACCACGACATCGTCGATGACCAGGATGCCGCGCGCGTGCGCCGCCGCCACGAGCTGTTTCAAATCCGCCAGCGTGCCCCAATGCGGGTCCACCTTGTAAAAATCCATTCCCGCGTAACCGTGAAATTCGCCGCGCGCATTCAAGACCACCGGCGAAATCCAAATCGCCGTCGCGCCGAGAGCCTTGATGTAATCCAACTTGTCCTCGATGCCCTTGAAGTCCCCGCCGTGAACGGAAGTGCCTTTGTGACCTGCGGGATCGTAGTTTCCGTCCGCATTGTTGTTTGCCGGGTCGCCGTCAAAAAACCGGTCGGTGATGATCTGGTAAACGGTTTGTCGCTGCCAAAAGCTGTTGCCGTCCTGGGCTGGGAGCGAAAGGGCGCTGAAAATAGTCGCCGCGAGCGCGGAAAAAATACAGCGCCTGATCCGCCACGTTCTGCACGACACAATCATCATTCTTGCCGGCGAAATTAGCGCAAACGCCCTCTGACGGTAACCACATGTTTGTGCTGACCACCGATACAACTCTGGCGGCGGCAGCCTGTCGATCGCCCTCTCGCTTCACGTGCGACACTTCTTCGCCCTCAATGACTGAATGGCAGGTTTTGTTTGATGCGATAAACGTCTGTGGGACCAAGGATCGACGCTTTTCGGAGCGACCGCCTGCGTTTGGCACTCTTGCCTTGCATCAAATGGCGCTTGCCGGCGCCGCGAAACATGACTTTGCCGGTGCCGGTAATTTTGAAACGTTTGCTCACGGACTTTTTTGTTTTAATACCCTTGGGACGTCGCATAATAATTTTCTTTGGTTAACGAGCGCGTGGATTCGCGTTCAAATAGGAGAAGCTTCCGCCAGCGTTTCCAGCTGTTCGCCGGCCAGGCGGTTCAATTGCGCTCTAAATTCAATGGTCGCAGAATCCTTTTCCGCGTCAGGTCGTTGATACCATCCCCGCAATCCGCCGCGCACCTCGGGCAATAGCAAATGGTCAATCACCTCGTGAACTCGCGAGGAATGCTGTCCTTCCAGCATCTGGAACCAGTCATACACTCCGATCAACGCATGAACCTGGCGCAACGGCTCCGAGCGATCCTTCGCCTCGGCAAAATTCTGGTCGTAACACTTCTGTAGTTGGGCATCGGTGAACTTCATAATGCGCCCTTCGGAGTGGCGTCGGGCAAAGCCGCTACGAAATCCGCGACCCGCCGATTCCCGGCCGCCACTTCTTCGTTGGTCATCTGGATATTCACGAGCGCGCGGGCGATATCGGAATCCCGGTAGCCTTGGTCATCGGAGAGTTGAAGCCATTTGTACGCTTCAATCCTCGATTCCGACGCATTCTCAGGAAAACGCTCCAGGCTCGCGCGATGATGAATAATTCCCAGCCGGTGCTGCGCTGCAGCGTCACCCAAATGCGCGGCCCGGTCGAACCACAACATGGATTGCGGCTTGTCGGAAGGCATTCCCTGGCCCTCCGCGTACATCACCCCGAGATTGAATTGCGCCAAAGCATGACTCTGCTCGGCAGCTTTACGATACCAATGGGCGGCCCGGGCGTAATCGTGTGCCGGTCCTTTCCCGTTCGCGAATTTTAATCCGAGGCTGAATTGCGCGTCCGCCACCCCGCGTTCTGCCTGCGCCTCGACGGTTTCCGGAGCGGGCGCTGCGAGACTAGCGAACCAATGCCTAAAGAATGATGTTTTCATAAATGATGGCGAAATCGAGCCGGTGCGTGGAATGCAGGAAGCTCAGCAACAACGGTTTTTATTTCAGTTACCATAGTCGCAGGGCGATCCAGTAATAGCCACGTATATCTTTGAGTATTTGCGCTGCCGCTACTCCATTGCGGCCAATAAATCGTCGAGCGGCACGGTGGCAAAAGACGTGGCGGAATCGCTCATCGCGTAGGGAATAATCAGTTCGCGTCCGTGCAGCAGAGCGCCACAGGTGTAAACGACGTTGGGCACGTAACCCTCCCGCTCCGATTCGTTCGGTGACAACAACGGTTCGCGCAACCGGCCCAGCACGCGCGTCGGGTTTTTTAAGTCGAGCAGGAATGCTCCGAGACAATATTTCCGCATCGCGCCCACTCCGTGACTTAAAACCAGCCAGCCCGCTTCCGTTTCTATCGGCGAACCGCAATTGCCAATTTTGATGAATTCCCAGGGTTGCGCCGGCGGCAGCAAGACTTTGGGCGTCTGCCAGAAATGGATGTTGTCCGAAAACATCAGGAGAATGTTTTCGTCGTCCTGGCGCGAGAGCATGACGTATTGCCCGTTGATCTTGCGCGGAAAGAGCGCCATGCCTTTGTTCTGCACGGCGGGGCCGTTGAGCGTGCTGAATTTGAAATGCGTGAAGTCCGTCGTCTCCAGCAATTGGGGCAAGGTGATCTTGCCGTCGTAAGCGGTATAGGTTGCGTAGTAGGTAAAGCTGCCATCGTCGTTCTGGAAGCGGACGAAGCGCGCATCTTCAATCCCGTTGCTCTGGCTCGGCGCCGAGGGAAAGAGCACCCGCTGCGATACGCGGGTATCGGGCGCAAAGTTTACCTCGTAGTTTGATTCCGCCAGCAGCAGGATTCCCCGCGCGGCCCGGGCCGCCGTCGCATCGGTGGTTTCCGTCGTCAAACCCGAGGCCAGCAGGACCAGGCGCAGTTCCTTCAGCGTGAAATCTTCGTGAAGCTGCCCCAAAACGCGCTGGCAAAAATCGTTCTGCACGCCCGCCTCCTGGAGCTTATTAATGAACAACCCCTTGTCGTAGGCAGCATTGGGTACGCGCTCCGGTTCGGTCACAAACGGAACCGGAGGCGTGAGGGTAATGCGATGTTGGGCGCTCACGATGCCGGTGCGGAACGTGATGGAAGAAATATGTCCTTCGCCCGTGGCGCGCAGGCTCAGTATGAAACGCAACGCTCCCCGGGGAACGCCCGACTGGTCGGGATGCGGCACTATGGACGGATTGAATAAGGCGGCCGACTCCGGCGAATATTCGTGGGTGAAGTAAGCTCCGATGAGCTGCTGCCGTTCAGTGGATAATTGCGCATTGGGTTCGAGATAAAAGCTCACTTCTTCAAAACGCGCGCGGAAAATCTTTTCCACCTGTTCGTGCCGGTCCGCGAATTCGCCGAGCACTTGCCCCAACAAGCGGGTGACTTCTTCTTCCGGTAGCGCCATGACCCGCCCAGCAACGCGCCGCGCGATTTCGTCAGTAGTGGGGCGAAATGGCCGCATCAGCACGCGTGCCCGATCCGGGGCCAGCGTCGGGCCGATGCGTTTGGCGTGGAGATTTGATTTTGTACCTTTGATCATGAATTTGTTTTTCCGCCCCGGAGCTGATCTTTTTTATTAATTGGAAACCGGTTCCTTGAAACTGGCGAGGGTGTTTTGGAGCGCGCGTTTTTCCGCGAGCGCGAGCAAAAAGGCCAGCGTGGATTCCGCGCCCTGGTTCTGGCTCAACCGGTCGACATGCAGACCATCGCGGCAGCCGCCGGTGCTCGCATCGTAAAGCGCCATTCCCAAATCGTTACGGCCGAGGAACCACTCGAAGGCGCGGCGCGCTTCCGCGACCCAGAACATGTCGCCCGTCGCGTGATACGCCTCGGCGCAGGCCGATACCGTGGCCTGAGCCTCGATGGGTTGCTGGTCGAAGCGCGCTCGTTCCCCGTCCCGCGGGTAAAATCCATTTGAGCCGACTGGCCGGAAAGCGCCGGCTTCCGAAGTCTGAACTTTAATCAGCCAGCGCAACGTTTTGAGTCCGAGTTCCAGCATCGGCGCGTTATTGAGGCAACGCCCGCTGAGAATCAGCGCGTGCGGCAGTTTGGCGTTCGTGTAGGAAACCGTATCTTCGAACCACTGCCAATCATCACTGGCCGCATCGGCGAAACGCTGCATTAGTTTTGCCGTGAGGGAATCGCGAATCTGATTCGTGCGCCGGTCGCCGCCGAACCGCTGAAGATATTCGTCAATCCCGATGAGCGTAAACGCCCAGGCGCGCGGCGACGTGAATTCGGCGGCCACGGGAAGCGCCTGCTCGAATAGTTGCGCAGCCAGCATTTGAAAGCTGTCCTGGCCCGCCTGTGCCACGCACAATCCCAGCGCCCAAAGCGCATGGCCCTGGCAATCCTCCGAGCCGACTTCCTCCAGCCAGTGCCGCTCGAAACTCATGAAATTGCGAAAGCGTCCCAGCTTACGATCAAAAGCATGATTGAGAAAGGCCGCGTAGGTGGCTGCCTGCGCGCCGAGCTGCGGCGAACCGTGCCCCAGCTTTTGCAGCATCAAGGCCAGCACCAAAGCGCGGGCGTTGTCATCCGTGCAATATCCTTCGGAAAAATTCGGCACCGTAAAACTGGCATGCTGGAAGATGCCGGTCGAATCGCTCATGCGAAACAGATGATCCAGCTTCAACTCCGGTAATTGCCCGGGCTGTTCGTCGAGCGTCTTGATCGGGGAAGATTTCCGGCCCACGAAGCTGTGGTCGTGCCGGGCGTGCTCAAAAGATTTCGCGTACAATTGAGCCACGCGGCTCCAGACCATTTCCCGGCCCAGCTTGTAGGCGTTTTTGCGCATCGAATGGCGCAACGGCTCGTCCCGCAGCAATTCCACGACACCGACCGCGATGGCCCTGGCGTCGCGAAACGGGACCAACTTGCCGCGCTCGGCCGTCAACAATTCCGCGGCATGCCAGTAAGGCGTGGACACCACGGCATTGCCCGCGCCGAACGCGTAGGCCAGCGTGCCCGAGGTGATTTGCGCCTCAGTCAGGTAGGGCGTGAGATAGATGTCCGCCGCGCCGATGAACCGCATCAATTCCTCCAGTTCAACGAAGCGGTTGAAAAAGACCACGTGTTTTTGCACGCCGAGATCCTTGGCCAGCCGCTCCAGGCTCAAACGGTAAGCCTCGCCTTCGTGCCGCAGCAAGTTCGGATGCGTTTGGCCGAGGACGATATAGACGACGTTCGGAAATTCACGGATGATGTCCGGCAACGCGCGCAACGCGAACTCGATGCCCTTGTTCGGAGAAAGCAACCCGAAGGTGAGCAACACCTGTTTGCCCGCCACGCCGAATTCGTCCTTAAAATAATTGGGGTCGGCGAAGGGCATGTCGGGAATGCCATGCGGGATCAGATCAATCTTGGCCGTGGGCGCCTGGTAAACATCGCGGAGGAATTCCACGCCGCGTTCGCTCATCACGACCAGCCGGGTTGAGAGGCGGATCAAGTCGCGCATTACCCGCCGTTGCTCGGCATTCGGCTCACGCAAGATGGTGTGCAGCGTGGTGACGATCGGCATTTGTAATTCCCGCAGCAGCGCCAGCACATGACTGCCGGCCGGTCCGCCGAAAATGCCAAACTCATGCTCCACGCAGACCACATCAACGTCCGTGATGTTCAGAAAGTCCGCAGCGCGGAGATAGGACGGCAGATCCTGCTCCGCGATTTCGAAACGCACCTCCGGCGGGTAATCATATCCATCGGCAAGGTCATTGACTGGCACCACGAGGCATTGCGTCGCCGGAAATTCCGTGGCGATGGCGCAACGCAGATCCGTCGTGAACGTGGCAATGCCGCACTTGCGCGGCAGGTAGTCTCCGAGGAACGCAATTTTTCGTATGTTAGCTCCCGCTATCATTCCATGATGGGCAATGCTCAGTAAAGATAACTGGCCCGGCGACGGGGATTTGCGGGACCATACATCGCGCCGACCGGTTCTTCCTTTGGCGCCGCTTCGCTTAAAGCAAGAATGCCTGAGCTGAGAACTTTACTGTTTAGCGACTGCATGGCGGCCCGGGCGCCCTCCGGCGTAATCATCGTCACAAACCCGGCACGGTCTGTTGCGATATGAACGTTGACGACGTTGCCGTAGGCAGAAAATAGGCTCATCAACTCCGTTTCGGTGACGGTCAGGGGCAGCTTTTCGAAATAGATCCTGGTATTCATAACAGTCGCGTTTCAATGCGTCCCGGAACTCACTTAACTTTCCTTCCCCAGGTATTTTGAGGGATGCCGAATCCGATCCAGCCGCTCCGCCTCGACCTCGTTGACCTCCGTTCGGCGACGTTTTTTTCGCAAACCGGCGGCCACAGTCGCTGGAAATGCCCAGGCCTGCTTGGCCAGTTCGGCAACGGTCAGGCAAATGAGTTTAAGTATATGCATCAAATAATTTCCTCAGAGGACGGTTCGCGTCCTCCGGGTTTGAAAGTCCTCCATCACCAGGAAACCCGGCACGCTGTTTCTGATCGGGCCGCCGGCCAACTCCACCTCGGATTCGAAACGCAGCGGGAATACTTGCTTCGCTTCTTTCCCCAGCAGCTCATAGCTCTGAGTCAAACGCTCTGGTCCCGGGGCCGCGGTGCCACACCAAAATCGAACCTGGCCCCGGTCCGTAACGATAATCGGCTGCAATGCGCCGACGCTGGCCTCGCCCTTGCCGGGTGGTGTGACATAGCCCCGCATCGTTGAACCATCGGCCAGCGTGAACAAGGCGCGCACGACAAACATGCGGTTCGCCGGGTCGAGCGGCCCGGCGGCCATGCATGGCCAGACGGTTAATTCATCCTGATGACCCTTCGCCGTTTCGTCCAACTTGAACTCCCAGATCGGGAAGGATTCAAGGTCGTGCGCCGTGAGCTCATAAATCTGTTTTTTTACGCGCAGATCCCGGCTTTTCTGGCTGACAGGAGATTTCATTTTTTCTTCCAGCTTCGGTTTAACTCTCCACCAACCGCATGAGATTGATGAAAGACCTGACCGGCCACAGCTTCTTCGTTTGCAGGTTCTTCTTTTCGACTGTAACCAATGGCTTGGTATTGTGCTTCAATTCCTCGTGGCAATGCGGACACGCATCCGCGTAAAGGAAATTACCCAGCCTGACGCCACAGTGAGGACATTTTGATCTATTCATATTTAATTCAGTTTGATACCTCGTAATCCCGGTCAGGAAACCGTGATCTCGATTTGCTGGGGCTTGGCTTTCTCGTCCTTCACCAAATGCACGGTCAACACACCCTCTTTGAACTCGGCGGTGACCTTGGCGGCATTGGCATCCGAAGGAAGCGCAAAACTGCGGCCAAAGGTTCCGTAAGCACGCTCGACCCGGTGATATTTTTTGCCTTGTTCCCCGTTTTCAAATTTGCGCTCACCCATAATGGTCAACCTGCCCGCCTCCGACGTGACCTTGACATCTTCCTTCTTCACTTCCGGCAACTCGGCCTTGATGAGATATTCCCGCTCGTCTTCGCTGATATCCACCAAAGGCGACCATTCGGGCGCTACCACCGGCTTGGCCTGCATGCCGGGAGTAAGACTTGAGGAATGACTCAATAAACTATCCAGGTTGTGCTGGAAGGTCTCCATGTCCTTTAATTGGTTCCAACGTTTGAGAGTATTCATAATATCATTCTTTGCGGCGCCACGGGGCTTTGGCGTTGCGCGGGTCCGGCGCTGACTTTCGCGGCGACCATTTTCACACAATTCTCGCTGCCCATGGCATTGGCGATTTTTTGCTGGGCGGCGGGATCATCCTTCCAGATTCCATCGGCAACGAATCGGTACTCGTGCGATCCTGGCATTAACGAAACCGTCAAATACCACACGCCGTCGGAACCTTTATACATGGGCAGGTCTGCCGGGTCCCAATCGTTGAAATCACCGGCCAGCGATACTTTGCGGGCGTTCGGAGCCGCAAAGGTGAAGGGAATCGCGGTCTGCGCGGCTGGTTTGCTATTCAATATTCTTTTCATTTTTAATTCTCTTTTCATTTGTGAAGACTGCGTGCGGCGGCGGCGAGCGGAGGCCAAATGCACTGTTCCAACTCTTCAATGCCGATCGCAAGCGGATCATTCTTACGAACTCTCATTGCGCCTCGCGAAGGGAGCGAGGCAGCGCGCACCGGGCACTTCGCCGCATTGGTGGCCGGCCCTTTCTGACGTTTCGGCAATTTTCCCCCCTCCTCTTTGATGCTATATAAAATCGGTTTCATCCCAGGTAAAGTGTCGGCCCCGCAGACCAGGCCGACCAATACCTTGTTTGCTTTTTGCCAATAGCCACTTGCTATCGCTGCCACCAGGAAATCAAGGTGGGCGGGTCGTCTACCGCCGGAAACTTTCGCGATCATCTGCTTCCAGCCAGTCGAACGTGCTGTTCATTTGCGGATTCAGTCCGAGTTTATGGCAGTTCTCTACGAAGTAATCGCGCTTGTTCGGATCTTTATACAGGCTGCTCACCTCCATCTCATCGGACCAGGACTTGATTTCAGCCGCGGTCTTCAGCGTGCCGTGGGCGTGCAACCAAATGCCGATTTCTTCATAATCCTTGGCTGCCTGCACGGCGCTCTTGAATTGCTCTGCCGTGATGCCTTTGAAAGTGAATAACTGGTTGTCCAGGGGGCAATCGTAATGATATTGGCCCAGCGTTCCCGCCAGGCTGGCGCGGCATTTATCAATGGTGCGGTTGGCAATCGCGAATCCGGCGAGGCGTTCGCGCGGACTGTGCGGGGCTTGTTTGTTTAAGTCTCGAGTGACAAAGGGGGTGCTCATAATTTTTGTTTTGAAAGCATTCAAACCCGCCCGGGTTTGATAACCAGCAACAGACATCCGCCCACCAGCGCTACGGCACCGATGGCTGGCGAGATGAAATGACTGACCGTGGTCTCAAAATGCATTCCCAGAAAGTCGATCGGCTTCCCCGGAGTTTTGAAAGTGATGCCCGAGTAAGCGAGCACCACCAGGCCGGCAATGATGAGGACCAACCCAATAGTTTTTTTGTTCATGGTAAATTTGTAGTTCGAATTTTGTTAACCGCAGGTCAGATCACCCGTTTGCGTCCGGAAATCAGGTTGACCAGGATCATCACTACCGCGATGACCAGCAGGATATGGATGAATCCGCCCATCGTGTAACTGCTGACCAGACCGAGCAGCCACAGGATGAGAAGGACAATCGCGATGGTGTATAACATAATTGTATTTTTGGTTTTTTGTGATTTCCGCGAGGAGTTTTTGGCCGGACGGCCTTAGTTTTTCCTCTGGTTTTCTCCACGGCGCTCATCGTGATGATCGCGTCTCGAATTCGCCGGGCTCCATTGTTTGGGATATTGCCTGACAATCTCG
>Ga0207664_10001341_pt1 | contig 16176 bp, 14 predicted proteins | sample LARL83metaG_FD_184349 | JGI IMG/M metagenome (GOLD analysis project Ga0207664, IMG submission 184349) | Corn, switchgrass and miscanthus rhizosphere microbial communities from Kellogg Biological Station, Michigan, USA - LAR L8-3 metaG... | ecosystem: Host-associated > Plants > Roots >... | reverse complement strand
GCCTCCAAACCGGCAAATTCGTCATAGAGAACCACCCCACGGATTTGGCCGAAGTCGTAGAAGGGGAAGTGAAACAACTGCACGAGCAGGCGACTACTAGGAATATAATGCTAGCCTATAAAAAACCATCTGATATACCCACTCTTAACCTCGACGAAACTAAGATTCGTCAGGTGATAATGAACTTCCTAGATAACGCCCTTTATTACACTCCAACAGGGGGAAGTGTCAGCGTTGATTTGAAAGCCACTACAGATAGCGTTACCTATACGGTTACAGATACCGGCGTAGGGGTGCCAAAAGACGTCCAACACCATCTTTTCAGTAAATTCTACCGTGCCGATAATGCCCGCAAGATGAGGCCGGATGGTACGGGGCTGGGTCTCTATATGGCCAAGAAGGTGGTTGTCGCCCAAGGCGGGGCTATTATCTTCAAAAGTGTCGAAGGGCAGGGCAGTACCTTCGGCTTCAGTTTTCCCCGGAGTAAGACCGAGGTTAAACAGCCTTAAGAGCGCTATTGATTTGTGGATAAATGTTGGTATACTCATTTCCTGGTAGAAGTGAGCTCGGGAGAAATCCTTTGACCGCCCCTTCTTTAACCAGCAAATTGAAAAGATGTAAAGATACTACAAGATCCGAGGAGGACAGGCGTAGCCATCATTAGGGCGCTTGGCCAGTGCTGTTGCCGGGTTGCTGTGAACCAACCAGCTTCTCACCGTCAACAGACCTCGCATCTGCGGGACTACCATCTGCACGCGCCAGCATGCCTGGTATGGTGGAGTCCCAAAGTTTAAAGGGATAGCGACGAAGTCGCACCGGTCGGACACCTCGAAGTTCAACCGTCAGTGCACTCGGCGCTTCCTCTGCCGGCAAGGGCTTCCCACATCTCTCGCGGCGGGAGATGGCCGGCAGGGTTTTAAAGTGGTGGCTTTTGGCTACCGCTTGCACCAGGTTGGTGGGAGAGACACCCCTCGTCTTCCCATCCAACTGTCCGCCTTGTCTCCCCTCGGCGGACGCCCTGCCGTACGGTTGCTGAAAAGTGACGCTGACCCGGCCCGGTAGCCGACGACTCTCAGTGTCCGTCAGGATTCGTCCTTGGCGCAGCCGTACGGCACCCCTTCTTCTTTACATCCTTCCACTACAAAAAGCCCCGAAATTTTCGGGGCTTTCTCCTTTTTTATAAGATTTCTTACAGAATAAAATTTACACTTGTGAACTGTGCATAAAAGTGGTGAAATGTATTGACATATTGAGGCCGTTGTGTTAAAGTAGCAACATCCTCGCATAAAAGGCGATGAGGTGGAAATCTCGGCAGTAACCTTCAAACGAAAGTTTCTGTGTAAGACCTTGGCGGGTGAGGTGTAATCTTAACAAATCGGATCATGAGAGTTCATTGATCTGATTCGTGTCGTTACTAGGAAGAGCGGATACTTGGGTGTTTATTTTTAGCACCCGGTTATCTGCTCTTCCGTTTTGTTTTTTCATTAAGACAAAGCGATGCGGGCAGATTCTGGTAGAGCAATCTATTTAATGATCTCTTCGCATACATATAAGCCATCCAGCGGCGCAATAGAAAGTTGAGCTGGCGACTGAGCCGATATTAATAAATGTCGTTTCGGTCGCCGGCTCTCCTGAGCTTGCAACCTCTGCGGTGGCCGGGCCCGGTCACCGCAGGTAAATCAAATCACCTGGAGGTGATCGAATGGGCCCCTTCAAGAAGCACGTGCGCCTGGTGACCACCTCGGTGGTTTCCAGTCGAAAGCAGATCGCCACGATTTCCCTCCTGGGAGTCGTCGGTCTTCTGGCCGCGCTCGTGGCGTTCGCAGTTCCTGCGCACGCCGACAACGGCATCACCCTGACCAACTACGACTGGAGCTACAGCAATGTCAGCTTCAGCGTGACGGACAAGGCCGTCAGCAATGGCGGAGTGAAGGGCAAGATCCAGGCCACGGCAATCGTGCCGGGCGGCCTGAAGAAGTCCCAGCAGACTGGTGGGTGCCTGACCGCGGCGTACGACAACAAGCCCGGTCACATCAAGATCGGCACCCGCTACACGAACTCCGGTCACCTGATCTCCCTCGGCGGACGCTGGGGGACCTTCATCGACAAGGTGAAGAAGGGCGACAAGTTCTGCCACACCGGCGTCGGCCCCTCGGGCTGGCAGAAGGTGAAGTGCGGCAACTACGTCTGGCTGAAGATCGTGCCTCGTCTGCATCCGCTGCCCTACGGGCGGGTCCAGATGGTGGCGCACTTCACGTACCGGGCAACCGTCACGGTGACGGCGCAGCAGCGCGCAAGCGTCAGTGCGTCGGCGAGCTGCTCCACGAGCAACTCCAACGCGGCGGCCACGGCACAGGGAAGCGGATACGGCTACGCGCACGCGACGGCCACCGCTACCGCTACGACGTCGGCTTCTGCTATTGCCAGGGCTTCGGTCTCGGCGCAGCAGAACATCACCGTGAATCAGTCCGACTCCATCAAGGAGCAGGCTCGCGGTGATGCGCAGGTGAAGCTCCAGCTGAATGCGTCGGCGGTCGTCAGTTGCACGTCGACACCGGGGACTACCACGGTGATCACGACGACCACGACGACTCCGACCACGACCACCACCCCGACGACCACGACGACTCCGCCTCCGACGCAGCATTCGTGCTCGTTCGTGTGGCACTTCGAGAAGAGCGACCCGAACACGGTCTACGTGACCGTCTCGGCAGACTCGACTCCGGCGTCCACGTTCGTGTGGGGTGACGGTACGTCGGCAGGAGGGGTGTACTCGGGTATCCATACCTATCCCACGCAGGCCCCCGGGCCGGCAGGGACGGGTATCTACTACACGATCTCGGTGTCGGCGAAGTTCGCCGACGGCCAGAGCAAGTCCTGCGGTTCGCAGCAGGTCTTTGTTCCGGCTCCGCCGCCGAACGGCAACCCCGGCCCGCCGCCGGCTCCGTAGGTCTCTGCGGCAGCACCACACGGTCAAAGTGCCGGGAGGGGCTGCGGCGCCCTCCCGGCCTCTGGCCGTTTACGATAAGTATGTGAAGGGAACAGCGATTTGCTCCCAGATTCAAAGAGGAGAGTACTCGGTGCTTTTATTAGCACGTTTACTCTCCCTCTTTCTCAAACATTGGCTTCTCATGATCCGGTTATTAAGACAAGTACACCTCGAAGGTGAACATTAAAAATTTAAGTCTGGTCAGTCAAAAATATCCTATATTAATTTAAAACTTATTGAATAAATAAGAGAGGAGACTATAAGTATGCGTAAATTCAACGTTCGCAAACGACTAGCTCTGTTCGTGGCCGTACCTCTGGCTACCTTAGGTATCGCCGGCGCAGCTTACGCTGCCGTCACATTCGGTCCTAGCCGCCCAACATTTACTTGGGCAAACCCAGCTACTTACATCACCTTTAACTCCATCACCGACAACCCTACTTGGGGCGACGAGCGACAGTTGTTAAAGACCCGTGACGCAAGTGCCAGTTCTAGTTCTAACTCAACTCAGACCACTGTTAGCGATAACGAAACAGTCCTTTTGACTGTTTACTTCCACAACAACGCCGACTCCGGTCTTAACTTAACTGCTACTAATACCCGCGTTAAGTTTGAGTTGCCTACAACTACCGCTACTACTCTGACTCCAAAGGCTTACATTATGTCTGACAATGCCAACCCTAACCAGGTTTGGGCTACCTCAGATCTAACCAGTTCTCAGCCTTTCAGCCTGACTTACGAGCCAGGTAGCGCCAAGCTTTACACCAACTACGTTAGTGGTGTGGCTGTAAGCGACAGCGTAGTCAGTTCCGGTGCCTTGATCGGTACCAGTGGTACTGACGGTAAGGTCAATGGTTGCGCCCAGTTCAGCGGTTACGTTACTATCCGAGCTCACGTAAAAGTGACTCCTCCAGTAACTCCCCCTGTCACGCCTCCGCCTTCACCTCCCGTTACCCCTCCTGCAGCTCCAGCTCCTGTAAAGCCTGCCGCTTTACCTAACACTGGTCCTGGTGAAGTTGCCGCTCTGTTCACAGGCGCCAGCGCCTTCGGTACAGCTGCCCATATGGTAGTAAGCCGTCGCAACCGACGCTAAGAAAAGACTGACCGCTTAAAAAGCCATCCATCCCTTGCCCCTCACCGGGCAAGGGATTGTGTGGCAACCGACATATGTTTCACCGGAGATCAAGAACTAAACCTCCAATAATCTAAATCAAGGATAAGCAATGAATCTTATCAACAGCATCAAAGCCATTACTGTAACTATGCTTCTCGTGGTAGCTCCGGCTGCCAGCGCTGCTGCGACTTTCGGCCCGGATCGCCAGACTTATAAGTGGGATCAAACAGCCAAAGACGTTACCTTCAACTCAGTAACCAACAACCCTGCCGTCGGTGACGAGCGAAGCTTCTTAGTTGCCCGTAACCTGAAGGACAACAATTATTCAGACAACCTCAAAGTCACCGATAATGAGGATGTTGTACTTAGGATTTATTATCACAATGATGCCGGAGCTAACAAAGTAGCCAAACGGGCAAAGGTTCAGGTCAATTATCCGGTTTATGACGCTAAGAACTTAGAAATCAACTCTTACATATTGGCCGATAACGCCAAGCCGGGTACGGTTACAGACACTACGGTTTTGCAAGCCGACCAGGACTTCCATATCGAGTATCAGAAGGGTTCGGCCCGGATATGGAATAACGTCCTGCGAGGTAACACGCTTTCCGATGATGTAACCACTCAGCAGGGCGGGGCACTTATCGGCTATGACAAGCTGGACGGCAAAGTGGCCGGTGGCTCCAAATACAGCGGCTACGTAACATTGAAGTTCAAGGTCCATTTCAAACAGGCATCTGCTGCTGGCTCTTCCAGCTCAACCGCTAAACCAGGAACCACAAACAGCGGAGGCAAAGTGCCCAATACCGGTCCTGGTGAAGTTGCCGGATTGTTCGCGGCTGCCAGCGCTGTCGGTACGGCTGCTCATATGGCAGTTACGGCCCATCGTAAGCGCCGCTAAAGCTGTGGATAAGCATTTGCGGTTTTAACAACAATATGCTACGGTTTAAGAAGTTCAAGAGCATCGTGACTGACCGCTCCAAAAACAAAAATCAGAATAAATCCAGCCATACGCCAAGTATGGTTGATGGCATTTGTGGCCAGAGGTGTACTATGCTAAAATCACCTCTGTATTTGGTCTAGAAAAACTTTGACGAGGTCCCATCGTCTAGCGGTTAGGACACCGGGTTTTCATCCCGGCAACAGGGGTTCGATTCCCCTTGGGATCACCACGAAAACAGCTCATCTTAGGATGGGCTTTTTTTGTGGGATTCTTTGTAAGCACAGATCACCGTCTAAACTGTTTAACATTGACTATTATCACGCTTATGCTATAATATGGTACAGTGCCTGCTTCGTTTGGCACGAGCCTTCACTCCCCGAGCCAAAGGACGCCTGATGAACCGTTATCTGATCCTTACCCTCCTGGCGTGCGTCGTAGCATCGGCTGCTCTCGGAATCAGCGTGCTGAACCGAGTGAATCACAACCAGGTGCACGTGCGCAACGGCGAGACGTGCTTCACGGTGAAGCACTCCACGACGTTCTACAACTCCGGCCGCAACGCGGCAGGAAAGGTGGTGTTCTTCGCCGACAAGCTGCACAAGGGTGACAAGATCTGTCACCGCTAGAGAAGGCCATTCATAACCCGGGAGCGCGAAGAGGTAAGACTCTTTTTGCGCTCCCGGGCAACAACTCCGCCTGAATGATAGGCGGTTTTTTAATACCTTGAACCATCGATTATCACTGGCAATTACCGTTATGCTTTGTCATACTTAGGCATAAGTAATTAGTGGTGGGATGAGTTTTAATAAAAAAACAATTCGGGACTGGGATTTGCGCGGCAAACGTGTCCTGATGCGCGCCGATTATAATGTGCCTGTTAAAAACGGAAAAATAACTGACGATTACCGGATAAAACAATCGTTACCAACGATAAAATACCTGCTAGAACAAGACGTAAAGCTGGTAATCATTTCACACCTTGGCCGCCCTAAGGGTCCGGGGGATGAATCCGCCAGCCTGGTGCCTGTAGCTCAGCGTCTCAGCCAATTGCTGGACAGGAAAGTGGCTTTCGCCAAAGACTGCATTGGCGAGGAAGCCAAGCAGGTAGCCGACGCCCTTGAGGGCGGCCAAATAGCCTTATTCGAGAACGTCCGTTTTCATCCCGAAGAAGAGAAGGATGATGAGGATTTTGCCAAAGCCATAGTGGAAGCCGCCGGTGCTGAATTATTCGTACAGGACGGTTTTGGCGTAGTGCACCGGGCGCATGCCAGTACCGATGCCGTTGCCAGGATTATTCCGGCGATAGCCGGACTGTTGCTGGAAAAAGAAGTAGACACCATCACCAGGGTAATGGAATCACCAGAACGTCCCTTTGTAGCCGTAATCGGCGGCGCCAAGATAAGCGATAAGATAGAAATCTTGGAGCGTCTGATATCTATGGCCGATCTGGTAGCTGTTGGCGGGGCGATGGCCAATGACTTCCTGGTAGCCGAAGGCTACAAGCCTGGCAAAAGTCTGATTGATAAGGAATCCATAGCTCTTGCCAAGCGCATCCTCGTGAAGGCCCGGGCAGCGGAGAAAGAACGTAACTTCAACTTCTTAGTGCCGGTGGACGCGGTAGTTTCAACGGCTATCGACGGTACTAAGCCAACCCGGCTGATAGATTTTGCCAGTAATTCGCTGGCAGACATCGAATATTACCCCAAGAAACCGGTTCACAAGGCTTATTCGGTAATGGCTGAGGAAATGATTTTAGACATCGGGCCGATGAGCGCTTATCAGATCGCCGGGGCTGTCCGCTTGGCGGAAACAGTAGTCTGGAACGGCACATTAGGCGTGACCGAAACCAAAGGTATAGCCGGGGCGGCGGCGCCTTTTACGCACAGCACCAAAATCGCCGTGGAAGCTATGATAGGTGCCAGTAACCGGCATAAGAACAAAGCCTTTACCTTGGTGGGCGGCGGTGACACTGTGGGCTATGTTGAGAGCGAAGGCCTGGTAGCGGATTTTAGTCATGTGTCGACCGGCGGCGGAGCCAGCCTGGAGTTGATGAGCGGGCATAAGCTACCTGGTGTAGAGGTGTTGTGGGATAAGTGATACAATGATTAAAAGCGATAAACATAAAAATTATGCGTAGATTATTAATCGTCGGCAACTGGAAAATGCATTTGAATGCCAGCCAAGCCGCCCTGCTATTGCACCGCCTGGAAGAAACAATCAAGATTCAGCGCGACATAGAAGTTGTTTTGGCGCCGCCGATGCTGACACTCCAGCCGCTTAGTGTCCATCTGGATAGGCGGAAGTTCAGATTGGCTGCTCAGAATGCCTATTTTAAAGATGAGGGCGCTTTTACGGGGGAAGTCAGTTTCACTATGCTGCGCGATCTGGTCCACTATGTGATAATCGGCCACTCCGAGCGCCGCCATATCTTCAATGAAGATCTGCCGATGATCCGCGACAAAGTTGCGGCCTGTATCCGAAACGACATCACGCCGATACTGTGTGTTGGCGAGACCAAGCAGGAAAAAGACGATGGCGAGACCAAGCAGGTGATGCACGACCAGCTGATGACCGCCTTATCAAACCTGACAGCTGAAGAGGTAGAGAATATGGTCATAGCCTATGAGCCGGTCTGGGCTATAGGCACCGGCGACGTTGCCACGCCCGACCAAGCGAAAATGGCCGTGGATTACATACGCTCATACGTGGCTGATGTGTTCGGCAAACCGGCCGCCAAAGGCCTACGGATCCTATACGGTGGCAGCGTAGTACCCGATGTAGTACACGGATTCCTGAATGTTGAAGGCGTGGATGGTTTCCTGGTCGGCGGAGCCAGCCTGAATTATCATAGTTTTTCTTCAATAGTAAACTCGGCCCATCGCTGGCAGCGAGAGGCGGAAGACTAATGGATCCGCGCGGTACGAAATTTTTTGATGTGGCCCGACCCAGCCAGGTCGGGGCTAATGCTACGAGCCGACCGATAATCGTCGGGCATCGACCGATGATGCCGGACCCGATGATGCGGCCCGAACCGTCGAAACAGGATAACCAAGCTACGCCTCAGATAAAGACTCATAAAGCCAAAATTATTGAAATCAGCGATGATATCAAGGACGAAATCGCTCAGACTTCATCCGAGCCACCTCAACCGGTCGAAGTGCCTGCGCCCGAGCAACCGGTTCCGCCGATTGAGCAACCGAGCCCAACCACTCCACCCTCTGGAATAGGCGAAGTTCCGGCCGAACATCTACCCCTTCCAGTAGCCGAAGTGCCAGCTGAACAATCCGGCCCGGAGGCAGAGCCAGCTAAACCAGCCGCCGATGATCCGCAGCATCCGCCCCAACCAGCCGCCGAAACGCTGGTGCCTACGCCTGACCTCACCCATATCCCGCATATACCGATATCACATAGTCATCCTAGCGGTAGCGGAAATCTGAAAAGCATTTTAGTCTGGTCGGTCGTGGTACTTGTCTTAGTTGGCTTTGGGACATATCTGGCAATAGATGCCGGCCTGGTCGGTAGCGGCGTGCACCTGCCTGTTCATATCTTTAGTCGCTCAGCCTGAACCAGCCACTTAGTCTGTTAAAATTACTTAGTGCAGGATTTATTAAAAGGTCTTAACGAGGAGCAAAAGAGGGCTGTAACCGTCACCGACGGTCCTTTGCTAATTTTGGCCGGTGCCGGCAGCGGCAAGACCAAAACTCTAACGCATCGTATCGCTCATATCCTGTCGCAGCATAAAGCCACGCCCTACAATATCCTGGCCGTAACTTTTACCAATAAAGCCGCTGGCGAAATGCGCGAGCGGGTTGCAACACTGATGAGCGGTCAATCCCAAAGCCGCGGTTTTATGCCGTTTATGGGAACCTTTCACAGTATCTGTGTGAGGATTCTGCGCCAGGATGGTGAGAACTATGGAATTCCTCGCAACTTCGTAATCTGGGATGAAGCCGACCGTCAAGCCGCTATCAAACAGGTCAGTAAGCGATTATATATAGATGAAAAAGCTTTCCCCGCGCGACTGCTAGCCCCCTTGATTAGCAGTGCCAAAAATGAGCTTATCGGTCCGGCTGAATATGCCGCTACGGCAGGCGACAGTCCGGCAGCCCAGGCAGCCGTGAAGGTCTTTCCGGCTTATGAGCAAGCCTTGCGCGCGGCCGGCGCACTGGACTTCGACGATCTAATCGGACGGACAGTAGAACTGATGAGCCAATACGAATCAATGCGTGAAAAATGGCGGGCCCAGTTCAAATACGTGATGATCGATGAGTACCAGGACACCAACGCCGCCCAATATAAATTGGTCAAGCTATTGACCGGGCCGCATAACAACATAGCGGTAGTAGGTGACGACTGGCAGAGTATCTATAGCTGGCGCGGCGCCGATTTCCGGAACATCCTGAACTTCGAGAAGGACTATCCCGATTGTACGGTTATAAAACTTGAGCAGAATTATCGTAGCACCAAGAGCATCTTGGAGGCCGCTCATAATGTTATCTCTCAGAACTCCACCCGCAGCGATAAGAAACTATGGACTGAAGCCGGCGCCGGCTCGCCGGTGCAAATTATGCCGGTGGCAAACGAAAGAGCTGAGGCTGAAGCGATTATGCGGCGGGTGAAGATTGCCGTGGATATGCGGGTTCGCAGTTATAAGGACTTCGCCATACTTTACCGCACCAATGCTCAGAGCCGGGCGCTCGAGGAAGTTTTCGTTCACCATAATCTGCCATATAAGATCGTTGGCGGTGTGCGTTTCTATGACCGTAAAGAAGTGAAGGACATAATGGCCTACCTGAGGCTTATTTACCAGCCGGAAGATCTAGTCAGCTTTGAGCGGGTTATCAATCTGCCGGCCAGAGGTATTGGTGCTAAATCGTTAGACAATTTCAACCAGTGGCGAGCAAGCGAAGGCCTTAGCCTGCAGACTGCTATAACTCAGGCGGCCAATTGCCCAGGGCTGACCCCAAAAGCCCGGGCTGGTTTTAATGACCTGGGCAATCTGCTCACCGCCTTCAGAGCGCAGATGGAAGACATTACGCCGGCCACTCTTGTCGACAGCCTGATTCGGCGCCTAGACTACCTGCACTTTCTAGAAGATGGTACGCCGCAGGGAGACGCCCGAATTGAGAACGTCCGGGAACTGCTGAGCGTGGCTACCGAGTACCAGGACGTCGGCCTCTCCGGATTCTTAGAAGAAGTGGCTTTGGTTAGCGATATAGACAGTGCCGATTTTGATAATGATGCCGTGCTTTTAATGACTATCCATTCGGCCAAAGGGTTAGAGTTCCCGGTTGTTTTTATGACCGGTATGGAAGAATCGATGTTCCCGCATAGCCGGGCCCTTTATGACGCCGGGGAGATGGAGGAAGAGCGCCGGCTTATGTACGTGGGAATGACCAGAGCCCGCGAAGAACTCTATCTGACTTATGCGGTTGAGCGGACGCTTTACGGGGGACGACAGCATAATCCACCATCCAGATTCTTATCGGACATCGATGCTACGGCAATCAGCCAAGCTCCTTCGTTCGATGCTGTCAGCAACGCTTATGAAAAGGCCAGCCAAGAGGTACACTACGTCCCTGATCTAAATGAAGGTGACGGTGTTAAGCACCAGCTGTTCGGTAACGGCACGGTACTGGAACTGGACGGCGAGACGGCCACCATTTACTTCAAGGGTAAGGGCACCAAGAAACTCAACATTGCCTTCGCGCCGCTTGAGAAACTGGAATAAGAGGGAAAAGAGCAGCCCGAGAAAATGTATTCCATTTTCCCGGCGCGATGAGGAAAACCGTAGGTTGTCCTCATAAGGCGAAAGCCGTAAGTTTGCCTTCGCGCCGCTTGAGAAACTGGAATAGGTTGGTTTTCTTACTGCCAAAGGCTCCCAATGCTTTAGTTTGTTATAATGGAGGTTGCTGTTTTGGTTAGTTTGTAAGGAGTAAATCTTACAAAAACTGGCCAAAAGCTATAAAGAATAATGCATTTGAAGATTAAATTCTTAGAAAGGTATAGGGAAGCGCACAGGCATAGCCGCGTGCACATCTATAAACGCCCATACCTGGTACCGCTGGCAGGTTTGCTGATTGGACTGATTATCGTCGGCATTATAACCCACTTCAGAACCACCAAGGCGAGCATCGCTTCAGATTCGCATGTGGTCTATCTTTTTGATTCGGGTAAGAAGCAGACCCTGGATGTACATAGTGAAACAGTCGGCGAGGTTATCAATAAATTGCCACTTAACCTTATACCTCAAGACGTAGTAGAGCCATCCTTGGACACAAGGATCGTGCAGGATAATTTCCGTATCAATATCTACCGGGCCCGACCAGTCACGGTGGTAGATAACGGCGTAAAAACAGTCACTGTCACCGCTCAGAAGAGTCCCCGGGTGGCGGCTCAGGATGCCGGCGTAACAGTTTACCCAGAAGATAATACCAGCTTTGAGCAGGGAAGCTTGCGTGAGAATACCATTGGCGAAGAAGTTGTCATTGACCGAGCGACTCCGATTGCCTTCACTCTTTACGGTACGCCGTTGACCGTCCGGACTCACAGTAAGACAGTGGCAGAACTTCTGCAGGAAAAGAACGTACATCTACGCAAGGATGATACCCTGACGCCGGCGCCGGAAACGCCGCTGACGCCCGGTATTCAGGTGACTCTGGTCCGTAACGGCACTCAGGTAGCTACCGTTCAAGAAGATATCCCGGCACCCGTCCAGTACATATCCGATCCAAATCTGAGCTTAGGAGCCTCGGCTGTCAGACAGGCCGGCGCGCCAGGCAAGCAGGCCGTAACTTATCAGATCGTCACGCAGAATGGAAAAGAAACCAGCCGCACCGTATTGCAGACCACTAGGATCCAAGAGCCGGTTCCACAGATAGTAGCCCGCGGCACGGCCATATATGTTAACGGCGATCATACGGCCCTGATGGCCGCCGCCGGAATAAGTTCAGGTGATTATGGCTACGTTGACTATATAGTCAGCCACGAGTCAGGCTGGTGCCCGACAAAAGCCCAGGGCGAGCATTACTGTCCGGCCGCTCCCGATAATCAATATACGCCCAATGGTTACGGCCTTTGTCAGTCCACACCTGGCACCAAAATGGCTACGGCTGGCGCCGACTGGGGGACTAACCCAATCACGCAGCTGAGGTGGTGTTCCGGGTATGCCCGTGGCGCCTATGGCAGTTGGGGCGGGGCATATAATCACTGGATCAATTACCACTGGTGGTAATCCGAGGCGTAACTACTATCTCTCAGCCTGATTAACAGCTAAGATTAACTAATGAATTCACCGAAGAAGAGCTTAGGCCAGCACTGGCTACATAACAAAGCGAGTCTTAATGCTGTGATTGAGGCCGCCGGCGTAGAGGCAAACGATACGGTATTAGAAATCGGTCCAGGCCTCGGAACCCTAACTGAATTGTTGGTTGGTAGGGCCGGTCAGGTGATAGCCGTGGAATTCGACGAAGCATTAGCCCGCCAACTGCCGCAGCGTCTGCCGGCAGCTAATCTTCAGGTTATCTATCAGGACATCTTGAAGCTCGATCTCACACAGCTGCCTCCGGACTACATAGTCGTGGCCAACATCCCTTATTACCTGACCAGCAATCTACTCAGGGTCTTAAGCGAATCGCCCAATCCGCCAAGGGTAATGAGCTTGTTGGTCCAGAAAGAGGTGGCTGAAAGGATTGCCGCCGGGCCGGGACAGATGAGCTTGCTGGCCATCAGCGTGCAGCTTTATTATCAGCCAAAACTTCATCAAATCGTGCCGGCCGAACTGTTCACACCACCGCCAAAAGTCGATTCGCAGATTATCTCACTGGTAAGGCATTCATCGCCTCTGTTCCCGGATCTAGATAACAAAGCGTTCTTTCACCTGGTGAAAGCCGGTTTTGCCGGCCGGCGCAAAAAGCTGCGCAGCAGTCTGGCGGCAGGGCTGCGGTTAGATAAGCCGGCAGTCGACTTGCTGCTTCAGCGGGCAGGCATCAACGGCGATCTGCGGGCCCAGGAGCTATCGCTACAAGATTGGTACAGGCTGTCGCAAAAAATCTGAATCCCCTTCTTAGATACTTGACTAGTTAAGCATCATCCTGGTAATGTTTAGCTATGCCTAACATTAATAACTCGAAGAGCCGTATCAATCCCCTGCTCCACTCGATGTTTCATTTACAACAGCAAGTCGACCATTTATTGTTGGGCCAAACCGGGATAGGGCTGTCAGCTTATCGAATACTGTCGGTCATCAACGACCGGGTACCTTATTCGCAGCGCAAGATTGCCGGCGAGCTGGGCCAAACCGAAGCCAACGTCAGCCGCCAGATCAGGGCTATGGCAGATGATAATCTGGTAAAGATCGCTCCAGATAAGAAAGATAAACGTCAAAGAAATATCACCAGGACCGTGAAGGGCGAGAATAAATATAGAGCTGCCGAGGCATTACTTATAAAAGACGAGTCTTCAATACTGAAAACTCTAAAAATATAAGAAGGGGGGCTGGCTTTTAGCAATTCGAGGCCATTTCGCCGACCTTCTAGCGGCTTATTAAAAAGCCAGCCTTAATTCAAAAATATACTAACATTTCGACTTTAGGTGTGCGCTAAATCACTCCTTAAGCATAAAAAGAACGGCTATTGCTTATTTTAGCCCAAAATGCTATAATAACAGTAGTCCAGAGAAGTGTTTCATCCATTCCCTCATTGCAGCTTATAAGCTCATAAGCTTCGACGAGGGGCTGAATTTTAAGCTCGACGATAGGACATTAACAAATTTGTATGGCAGGTCGGTCCGCACTGAACGTTATCCGGTGCAAAGGCTTTTAAATGCCGTTAAAGATTTTGGTAGCCAAGTTCGTGAAGCATTAGCTTCTCGCAACTTTGCTCCAGCACTAGCTTAAGTTAACCTAGCTAGCATCAGCTCACTGATACCCGGTAAGTGTCAGCTGGTGTCATATCATCGGGTTGCTCTAAACTGCGCCAGTTTGCCGTAGTTTAGCTAAGATTTAGTAGACTTGCGCGATTAGCATATTTTGGCCATTCCAAGTGCTACGCAAAGACAACCTAAATGGCATAAACCTGTAGTCATCTAATTTGTTACCAATCGGACGCGGGGGTAGTACCCGCCAGCTCCACCAAAAATGCATCAGTTACCAGCTGGTGCTTTTTTGTTAGTTAAATGACAGAAATAATCACCCGGCTTTTATAAACTCCTGTTTATTATGCAGAGAGAGATGAAATGGAAGAACTGGCCGGTTCTTCTAGCGGGAATACTGTTAGTTCTGGGCATCTATACTTTAGCGAGTAAGTTAAGTGAAAATCATTCCCTAAACACCTACCTGCTGGATGTCTGCGGGGCAATGACCACCGTTATTTTGAGTATAGCGACCTATGATGAATGGGAGCGCCGCAAGCAGCGGCAGCGCTACCTACCTCCAGAGCGAATGGGTGCGCGGCGAGTGCAAGAAGAGGTCTATCAACTTATATATCAGTATGCCTTCGTACTGACCCTGCGTTTTGATAAAAACTCCGCCGCCATGCGGACTATTCAAAAAGCCACCATATCCAAAGCCGAATTTTCCAAACCGGAGATAGAGCTGAAGGCCAAATCCGCCAAACACATCTCCCAGCAGGATAAATCCATTAAACGCGATCTGCTGAACCTTTCTACCCAGGCACTTAAAAAACCACAAATAAAAAAACAGACTTACAATGATGCAAATCAGTTGATACTGCAGACGGAGCGCTGTATTCGGCAGGTAGACCTAGCGATAGCTACTTACGGCTATTCATTCACGCCCGAGGTCCATAAGTGGGCGCTTGATGTCCGTGAAGGCTTAAGCCAAGCTATTACCGGCAGTATCCCGGTTCTCAGTATTCGGCTGGCGGCCGCTAGCAGCGAAGCGAACAAGAAACTCAAGCCGTCGCTAGAAGACGGTGTTAAAGGGATTGTTGATGAGCTGATCGCGGTGGGCAGAAAGACTAAAAAAGCGCCTTTGGAAGAATAACTACTCGGCAGTACCGATATTCATCATCCAGTCTACTCCGAACTTATCGGTTAGGTTACCAAAGGTATCGCCCCAGAATTCTTTTCTTAGAGGCGTCGTAACTTTGCCGCCGGCAGCTAAGTTGTCGAACATCTTGCGCATCTTTTGCTCATCACTGCCGCCCAAAGATAGGGTGATCTTTTTGGCCTGCGGGCTGGCATTCGGACTATCGCTAGCCATAATAGCGGCATCGCCGCCCTTTAAGCTGGCGTGCATTACCATATTTTCGGTAACACCCTCCATTTTCGGTACATCACCGGGCACATCACTCATATTTTGGAAGAATAGCTCGCCTCCAAAAACGCTTTTGTAAAACTCCATCGCTTCACGGCAATTGCCATTGAAGAAAATGTAGGGTTCTAAGTTAACTTTATCCATATCGTTCTCCTCTCTAGCTTCTATTTTAAGAGTCCTTGATCACTTTAGCCAACCTATTCAACGCTCTGGGCGACCTTGTCCAGGGATTGGTTCCAACCGGCCACCATATTCTTTTTGTGTTCTTCCGGTATATCGTCCGTGTAGGTCAGGGTCAATTTTGTTTTGCCTTCGCCGGCATCCTCGAAAGTGATAGTTAGATGCATTGTCTCGGGCATCTCTCCCATACCATACGTAGAGGGTGAAACGAAGTTGCCGTCTTTGTCCATAAAACTATCTGTAACGACTATTTTTTCCATAGGCACGATCTTTTCAAATATGCCGCCGCTCCAGAAATCTTGGGCTGGAGCACCTGGAGCCGCCGAGCCGTGCATACAATAGACATATTTTCCACCCTCAGTAAAATCTATCCGGACTTCGGGTGCGGTGAAGTCTTTCGGCCCCCACCATTTTTGGATTTCTTTCGCCTCGGTCCAGGCTTTCCAGACGCGCTCACGAGGCGCATCAAAGACCCTGGTGATTACTGTTGGTTGTACTTCGCTCATACTTACTCCATTTCTTTTAAATAAATTTCTAAAGCATCGAATCGGTTCTCCCACATCTGGCGGTAATTATCTAAGAATTCCGTAGCTGGAGCCAATGAGGCGGGGGCTATTTGCACCAACTGTTCCTTGCCTCGCCGTCTTTTGATTACCAGTTTGGCTTTCTCTAGG
>Ga0207664_10001338_pt1 | contig 16200 bp, 17 predicted proteins | sample LARL83metaG_FD_184349 | JGI IMG/M metagenome (GOLD analysis project Ga0207664, IMG submission 184349) | Corn, switchgrass and miscanthus rhizosphere microbial communities from Kellogg Biological Station, Michigan, USA - LAR L8-3 metaG... | ecosystem: Host-associated > Plants > Roots >... | reverse complement strand
AAGCGCCGCGCCACAATCGCGCGCGCCGCCGCCAAGGGAGGCTCGAATCGCAATGCCCGGTGCCGTCGTCGTCACCGGCGCGTCCACCGGCATCGGACGCGCCATCACCCTGCAGCTCGCCCGCGATGGCTTCCGCGTCTTCGCCGGGGTGCGCAAGCTCACCGACGCCGAGGCGCTGCGCAGCGAGTCGCCGGGCATCACCCCGCTGATCCTCGACGTCACCGACGCCGAGCAGCTCGCCGCCGCGGTGGCCGAGGTCGAGGCCGCCGTCGGTGACGAAGGCCTGCAGGGCCTGGTCAACAACGCCGGCGTCAGCGGCGGCGCGCCCACCGAGTTCGTCCCCCTCGACGAGCTTCGTGCCATGTTCGACGTGAACGTGTTCGGCGTCGTCGCCACCACGCAGGCGTTCCTGCCGCTGCTGCGCCGCGGTGCGCCGGGGCGGATCGTGGTCATCGGCTCCATCGGCGGGCGCATGGCGGTGCCGTTCCTCGCCGGCTACGCGATGAGCAAGGCCGCGGTCAGCGCGCTCTGCGACTCACTGCGCGGTGAGTTGCGTCCCTGGCGAATCGAGGTGTCCCTGGTCGAGCCCGGGGCCATTCGCACGCCGATCTGGGAGAAGGGGCTGCGCGGCGTCGACGAGCAGATGGAGCGCTGGCCGGAGCAGGCCGTCGAGCTCTACGGCGAGGTCATCCCCGCCCTGCGCCGCACCACCGAGAAGACGGCGGCGCGGGCGCTGCCGCCGGAGAACGTCGCCAAGGTGGTCGAGCACGCGCTCACGGCGAGCCGTCCGCGCACCCGCTACCTGGTCGGCACCGAGGCGCGCATGCAGGCCATCGTCCGCCGCATCCCCGACCGTCCTCGCGACGCGCTGGTCGCGCGCACCATCGGGCTGCCCAAGCAGGCCCAGTAGGCGCGTCGCTCAGCAGCCACCGCTGAAGCTGAGCTGGTAGACGCCGCCGGCGCTCACGGTGAGCAGCACGCCGTGGGCCACCGCCGTGGCGGTGACGCGACGGCCGCCGCCGTCGACGGCGCCGAGCAGGCGGTGCCCGGTCATCGGCACCAGCAGCCGCCCGGCGACGGTGGTGGCCACGCTCGCCTTCCACGTCGCGCCGCACCCGGGCGCGCGCACCACGATGGCGTGGTCCTGGGCGAAGGTCTGCGCGGTGACCTGCCTGCCCACCTGGTACTGCCACTCGCCGCCGGCCAGCGGCACCGCGCGCCCCTGGCCTTTGAGCGTCGACAGCGCCAGCACGCTGCCCAGCTCGTCGCTGAGCGACGGGGCGACGGGGATGCCGCCCATCAGGGTGCGGGCGAAGTACATGGCCGGCGTGCCGTACACGGTGCTGGCCACGGTGTGCGGCACCAGCGAGGCCATGTCGGCCTGCCAGCCGTCGCCGTCGATGAGCATGTCGGGGTCGGCGGCGGCGACGATGGCGGCGCGGCGGTCCCACTCGGCGGCGCTCCAGGCGTCGTAGAGGCGGATGGTGTCGGCCACCGCGTCGAACTGCGGCGCCGCCGCGCTGGCGTCGATCATGGCGTCCCTGCGCAGCGCGTGCGCGTCGCTGTGCACCGCGTACATGTACCGGTAGAGGGCGAGCGCGCCGTAGGCGCTGGCCGGGTCGGACAGCGTCTGCGGGATGTCGTACTGCCAGTCCAGCTTGAGCCCGTCGGCGTCGAGCTGCTGAGCGCCGCCGCCCAGCACGTCGCCCATGGTTTGTGCCATCTGCGACGCGAACGTGGGATTGGTCGGGTCGATCATCTTGTCCGGCGGGGCGAGGCGCGCGTCGCGGGCGCTCATCGGCACCTTGGTGATGCCGTGAGCCCACATGGGCCACCAGAGCAGGACGTGGATGCCCTGGGCGTGCATCTCGTCGATCAGCGCGCGCATCCCGGCGACGCCGCCGAAGCGGACGGGGTCGGGCATGCCGTCGCCGATGCGCTCCTGCCAGCGCGAGTCGATCACCAGGGTGAAGTGCTGCAGGTGGTAGCGCGTCTTCCAGTCGGCGACGAAGGAGCGCACCCAGCCGGCGGTGAAGAGCGGGCTGCCGCGCTGCGCCTTGACCGCCATCTGCTCGCCCCAGGTGTCGACCAGCGGCTCGCTCCACCACGCCGGGCGCGACCCCGGCGGCGAGGCGACACCGGCCTGGTGCAGCGCCGCCAGCGCGTCGTGGTAGGCGCGCAGGCCGCTCTGCGGGTCGGCGGCGAAGGTGACCACGAAGCGGGGGAAGTGGACCAGGTCGCCGCTGGCCGGGCCGGCGCCGACGTCGGCGCTGTGGCCGGTGCGGGCCAGCGGGTAGTCGAGGGCCACGGTGCCGTCGCGGCCCAGGCGCATGGTCGTCGCCGAGGGCACCTCGACCAGGCCGACGCCGAACCAGCCCGGCGCGGCGCGGAGCTGGATCTGCAGCGGTGGCGGGGCGAACGGGGTGCGCGACACCGTCGACACCTGCGGCGCCAGCGAGGCCGCGGGCCCGCGCGGGTCGGGGCTGTAGCCGTCCTCGACGGTCGACATCTCCAGGCCGCGGTGGCCGTCGCCGAAGAAGCCGGTGTCGGCCTGCGGCGACGAGCCGATGGGGGCGCTGAAGGCGACGGTGAAGCTGCTGGGGCCGGGGGTGAGGTCGGCCTGGCTGAGCAGCGTGCCCGAGGCGTCGACGGCGCGCACGCTCAGGACGCCGTTCTGCAGCGCCGTGTGCACCGTGGCCGCGGCGGGCAGCTCACTGCGGCCGGCCAGCGCGGTGAGCGGCATGCTGGTGTAGACGCGGCCGTCCGGCGTGGCCAGGGTGACCACCGCCGAGTTGGGCTGGGCCCAGAGCGCGTAGCCGGGCTCGGCGAGGTGGATGGGGGCGGCGCCGGTCGCCGGGGTGAGGTCGTACCCGGCCAGGCGCTCCTCGCTGGGGCTGCCCAGCAGGGTGCTGCTGAAGAAGGGCTCGGAGGCGCGCACCGCGCCGAGCAGCGACCCGACCGTCAGGACGGCGGCGAAGACGCGCAGCGCGGTGCCGCGCGGGCCGCGCCGGGGGAGGTGGAGCAGGAGTCGCCGGGACATTCGCAGGCTGGTGAGAGGTGCTCGGGTGGGGCCGTCAGGAGGCCGGGACGTCGAGGTCGTTGCGCAGGTACACGTGGTCCACGGTCGACGCGTACACCTCACGGTAGTCGCTCTTCAAAAGCGAGGTGATCTCCGGGAAGGCGGCCACGTCGTCGGACTCGGCCAGGATTATGGCGGGCCTCAGCGCGCGCACCCGATTCGTTACCTCTCCGTTGGAGCCCAGCAGCACCATGTCGTTGTAGATCGGTGCCGTCGGTAGGAGAACGGGCAGGTCGGCGAGAAGGTACGGCCAGGCGTCGGACGACCAGACCACCGCCCGGGCGCCCCGGAACCCGTGCTCGCGCAGCCACGCGGCGGTGGCCGTGTCGGCGGAGGCGCGCAGGTCGAACTCGGACTCCCAGTCGCTCCAGGAGTGGGCCCCGGTGAGGGCCGCCCAGGCGCCCGGGTAGTAGGTCTCGAAGTTGCGGTAGGCGTTGCTGCCGTTGCTCGCCGCCGGGGGGATCCAGTCCAGCCCGGCGGAGCGGGCGAGCAGGCCGGCGGTGAGCAGCGACGCGGTGAGCGGCACCGCGGCGGCCAGCGCCGTCGACGGCGTGCGCAGCGATTGCAGCGATGGGCGCCGGGTGGGCAGGACGGCGACGAGGGTGAGCACGCAGGGAATCACGCAGGGGGCGAGGAAGTGGGGGAAGGGCTGCTGCGCGGCGGCGGGGACGGTGAGGGTGGCGACGGCCCAGACGGCGAGCATCCACGCCGGGTTGCGCGTGCCGCTGCGCCGGGCCAGCAGGGCGCCGGCGACGGCCACGGCGACGCTGAGGGCGACCAGCGCCACCAGCAGCGGCCCGTGGGCGCCGGGCAGGGAGCTGAGGTTGTAGTCGCCGGTGTAGAAGCCGACCATGGCGAACCACAGGGTGTGCCCGCCGACCAGCGCCAGCAGGGGGAGGACCCAGGCGGCGGTGGCCGCCAGCGCGGCGGCGGCGAAGGCGAGGAAGTGGCGCGGTCGCGCCACGGGGTGGAGGAGGAGGATGAGGCCGAAGGCGCCGGCGTCGGCGACGGCCGTCTGCTGATAGCACACCGCGGCGGCGGCGAGCAGTCCCGCCACGGCCGCCCAGAGCCAGCCGTCGATTCGCCGTTCGTGCAATCGCACGACGATCAGCGCGGCCGCCCACGACGCCGGCGCGATGAGCAGCGACTCGGGGATGATCAGCTCGGCGTCGACGATGGGCAGGCCGAGCACCGCGCCGGCGACGAGCAGCGCAGTTGCTGCCTTCCATGTCCCGAACAGGCGGTGCGCCGTCCAGGCCAGCGCGGCCAGGGCGATGCCGCCGGTGGCCAGGGTGACCAGGTGCAGCGCCGTCTCGCTGCTGCCCACCGTCTTCACCACCGCGCCGACGGTGGCCAGGTGGAGCGGCGGCTTGTTGTTCCAGGCCTGCGTGTACGGCATGCGCCCGCTGAGGATCTCGCGGCCCGCTGTGGCGTAGCCGGCCTCGTCGGTATACCAGTGCGGCTCCAGCAGCGAGGGCAGGCGGAGCAGCGCGTAGACGAGTGCGCCGGGGAGCCACCAGAGACGCCGCAGCCAGGCCGCGCCGTCTCGCTGCGAGGGCGTGGGGAGGGCCTCGGGCGCGGCCGTGGGGTGGGCGGGCGGTGAGGTCTCGGTCGGCACCGAGGCTGTAGTATCCCCCGCCGATGCTCTCCGGGCTCAGCCTCGTCCTGCCCTGTCACAACGAGGCGGACAACCTTCGCTGGCTGCTCCCCCACATCGCCGAGGTGATGCCGCAGCTCGCCGAGCGCTACGAGGTGGTCCTCGTCGACGACGGCAGCGGCGACGGCAGCGGCGACGTGGCGCGCTCGCTGGCCGGCGAGCTGGGCATGGAGCTCCAGGTGCTGCGCCACGAGCGCAAGAGCGGCTACGGCGTCACCGTCGCCGACGGACTGCGCGCCACGCGCCTCGAGTACTCCGCGTTTACCGACGCGGACGGGCAGTTCGAGGTCGCCGACCTGGCCCTGCTGATCCCGCTGCTGGAGCGCGCCGACCTGGTCGGCGGCTGGCGCGAGGAGCGCAGCGACCACGCGGCGCGATCGGTGGTGAGCGGCGTGTTCAACGTGCTGCTGCGCGTGCTCTACGGGCTGCGCGTGCGCGACGTCGACTGCGCGTTGAAGGTGATGCGCACCTCGTTCCTGCGCAGCATCGACATCGAGTCGAAGTCCGCGCTGATGAACGCCGAGCTCTACATCAAGGCGCAGCGCGGCGGCTGGCGGGTCGCCCAGGTGCCCGTGCCCCACCATCCCCGGCAGCTCGGCGTGCGCAGCGGGGCGCGGCCGCGGGCAATCGCGCGGGCGATCAAGGAGCTGGTGCTCTTCCGCATCCGGCTGGCCCGGCGCTCAGCGGGCTGAGGCGCGGGCCAGGACCTCGGCGGGCTGGGCGGCGAACCACCGCCAGGTCTGCTCCAGGCCCTCGTCGATGCGGGTCTGCGCCTGCCAGCCCAGCCACTGGCGGGCGCGCTGCGTGTCCAGGCAGCCGCGGCGGACCTCGCCGGGGGTGCCCGGGTCGCGCTGCACCTGGACGGCCCCGCCCTGGAGCTCGATGAGCGTGGATACCACCGTGTTGACGCTGGTCTCCCGGCCGGTGCCCACGTTGACCGCGCCGGAGCGGCTGGAGCGGAGCGCGGCCAGGTTGGCGGCGACCACGTCGAGGACGAAGATGAAGTCGCGGGTCTGCTCGCCGTCGCCGCGGATCACCGGCGGCTTGCCGTCGAGCAGGCGCGTGGCGGAGATGGCCACCACCCCGGCCTCGCCGGTGCCGTCCTGGCGGGGGCCGTAGACGTTGCCGTAGCGCAGCGCCAGGGTGCGCGCGCCGGTGAGGCGGCGGAAGGAGCCGAGGTAGACCTCCTCGGCGGCCTTGCTGGCGCCGTAGGCCGAGCGCGGACCGGGCTGGAGGCGCTCGTGGGCGGGGAGGCTGCGGGCGTCGCCGTAGACGGCGCCGCCGCTGCTGGCGGTGACGATGGCCCGGGCCCCGGCGTCGGTGGCCGACTTGAAGAAGGCGATGCTGCTGGCCACCGCGGTGCGCACGTGGGTGCCGGGGTCGCGCATGGCCCGGTTGACCCCGCCGCGGGCAGCGAGGTGGAGCACCTCGGTGGGCTTGAAGCGCTTGAGGACTTGCGCCGCCTCATCGCTGCCGCAGTCGGCCTCCGCGAAGTCCGCCTCGGGCGGCAGCGTGGCGGGGGCGGGGTGGCTGAGGTCGTCGATGACCAGCACCGTCGCCCCGTCGGCGACCAGCGCCTCGACCGTGTGGGACCCGATGAAGCCGGCGCCGCCGGTGACGGCGACGCGCCGGCCTACGGCCACGCGGGGACCTCGCGGTCCGTGGCCGGTGCCGGGCGGGGCAGCCCGGCCTGGCGCCAGGTGGCGAGGGTGAGCGGCTCGGCGTCGGCCTCGGTGCCGTCGCGCCGGCCGGCGGCCACCGCGGCGGCGGCGGCCAAGGCGATGGGCAGGGTGACGGCGGCGCGGAGGAGGAGGGCGACGGTGGTGCTCAGCCCGAAGGCGATGCCGGTGCGCATCAGCAGGCCGACGACCACCGCGTCGGCGGGCCCGACGCCGAAGGGCAGGGCGCTGAGGCTGCCGCCGGCCTGGGAGAGGCCGTAGATGCCCGTGGCGGCGGTGAGCGTCGGCTCCGGCGCCTCGGTGGCCAGGCCGGCGGTGAGCAGCCAGATCTGCAGGCCGCTGAGCACGAAGACGGCCAGGGTGGTGAGGGTGAAGGTGCCCAGCAGGGGGGCGTCGGCGGCGAGCTCGCCGACAGCGCGGCCCATGCGGCGGAGCGGCTCGGTGCGGCTGCGCAGGACGGGGAGGCGGGAGGTGAGGGCGAGCAGCCGCGCCGCCAGGTGGCGCGCCGGGGCGACGCGGGCGAGCACCCAGGGGGTGGCGATGAGCAGGGCCGCGCCGACGCAGATGACGGCGGTGGCGCCGGGACCGGCGACGGTGGGGGCGAAGAAGGCGGCGCCCGCGCCGAGGAGGAGGACGAGGCTGAGGACGCGCTCGTACACCACCGCGGCCACGCCGGTGGCGCCGGGCACGCCGTCGTCGCGGCGCCACATCCAGGCGCGGACCAGGTCGCCGCTGGCGGCGGGGGTGAGGTTGGAGAGCGTCTGGCCGGCGAGCTGCGTGCGGGTGAGGCTCCACCAGCCGACGTCGTGGCCGAGGCGCTTCAGGACGAGCTTGGTGCGCAGGTTGCGGACCAGCGTGATTGGCGCGTTCAGAGCGACGGCGAGGAGCAGGGCGGGGACGCTCAGCGTGCGCAGCGCCGCCCAGACCTGGCCCGGCCCGGCACGCCACACCAGCACACCGAGCACCGCCACACCGACCACCCCTGCGAGCCGGCGAGAGGTGACGAGGGAACGGAGGGGCATCGTGGGGCAGCATAGCCCACACGTCTTTCAGGGGAATGACGGGCGTGCGGGGTGGCGGCGCTGACCGTCGCTCTCGCGGCGAACGGCGCAGAGACAGGGCAACGCCCTTTTCCAGCGGGCGACGGGGGGTGACGGAGAGTTGCACATCTAGCGTTCGGCCGCTGGATGTGTCGAATCAAAGAATTTGCGCAGCTTCCTGCTGCCGCGCATGGGTGCCCGGCGTGCCTGGCGGCGGTTACGCTTCGCGGCATGGCAGGCGTGCTCCTCGTCCACGGCGCGTGGCACGGGCCGTGGTGCTGGGAGGAATTCGCCGCGCGGCTCGCCGGATCCGGCCACGAGGTCCGTGCCGTCCGGTTGCGTGGACACGACGGGCGGTCCGGCCGGCTCTGGTCGGGCCTGCGTGACTACGTCGACGACGTGGCCGCGGCCGCGGCGGAGTTCGCCGAGCCCCCGTTCCTGGTGGGACATTCGCTCGGCGGTGCCGTGGTGCAGCGCTACGTCGTGTCGCACCCGGCGCGCGGCATGGTGCTGATGGCGTCGGTGCCGCCGCGCGGCACGGCGGGCTTCACGGCGCGTGTCATGACACGCCATCCGCTGGTCGCCCTGCGCTCGTTGACGCTCAGCCTGTACCCGCTGGTCTCGACGCGTGACCTGGCCCGCGAGATGTTCTTCACGGCGACCACACCGCAGGCCGTGGTCGACGCGTGCTGGACGCGGCTGCAGGACGAATCCGTGCGCGCCTATCTCGCCACGCTGCTCTTCCGGCCGCACCCTTCGCGGGTCGACATCCCGGTGCTGGTCATCGGCGCGGAGCACGACGCCGTCTTCACCGTCGCCGAGGTGCGCGCCACGGCCCGCGCGTGGCACACGGAGGCGGAGATCTTCCCCGGGATGGGCCACGACCTCATGCTCGACTCGGGCTGGGAGCGGGTGGCCGACCGCCTCGCGACATGGATCGCAGCGTTCGCGGCGCCTACGGCAGCAACGTCACCGGGAGATCGACTGCCTTGACGTGTGAGCCGTCCTTCATCGAGACCTCGTACACCTCCAATGTGCCCAGGCCCGAGTTGGTGAAGCGCACCGTGACGTCGAAGGTGCCGCGCGTGCCCGTGCCCGACGTCGCCTGCACCGGGTAGTCGAAGATCACGGGGCCGTTGACCATCCACATGCGGATGCGGAAGACGCCCTCGAAGGTGTTGGCCGTGCCCCAGACGCGCAGCGGGCTGCTCACCGACTGGCCGGCCACGGGCGCCTCGACGAAGATCGCCGGAGTGAAGCTCTCCTCGCTGCTGCGGGTGAGCCCGCCGGCCACCGTCCGGCCGTCGATGCGCAGGGTCACCGAGCGCACGCTGCTGAACTGGGTGAGGGTGTAGACGACCTCGGCGACGCGCGCATAGCCGGTCAGGGCACCGGTGGTGTTGGCGGTGAAGGTGGATGTGAAGTCTGCGGTGGCGACACCGCCGGCGATGCTGACGCTGATGATCCGTGCGGTGGTGGGCACGTCGCTGGTGAACCCGAGCTGCGCCTCGTCGCCGGCGGGTCCGCCGAGGAGTGCGACCACCGAGTCGAACGCCGGGGTGAGCGGGGAGACGCCGCGACGCACCGGCGCGACCTTGCCGTCGCGGAGCAGGTACACCGACACGGTGGCGGCCGGCACCGGCGTTGCCGTCGGGGTTGGCGGGATCTGGGTCGCTGTGGGCGCGGGTGTCGGGGCAGGCGTCGGCTGCTGTGTCGCCGTCGCCGACGGGGTGGGACTTCCGCCCGGGCCGCCGCCGGAGCCGCCGCACGCGGCGAGGACGGCCGTGGCGCCGATGGCCGCCACGGCGAGGAGCCGAGGCCTCGATCGCGTGCTCATGTCCTCTACCGCGATGCTGCGTCGCCCGCGCCGGGCGCGACAGAGGCGAATGGCGCACGCCTCGGGCCGTTGGGCCCTGACCCCAGGGGCCCCGGCCATCCGGTATCATCCACACGCTTGTAGGCCCTCCGGCGAGCTCGGAGAGGCCGGCACACCGTGGCGCGGACCAGGCCCAGATAGCTCAGAGGTAGAGCAACGCCTTGGTAAGGCGTAGGTCGTGGGTTCAATTCCCACTCTGGGCTCCAGCCTGCGGGAAGGCAGGCATTTGAGCTCAACGTCGGGGCGGCATCGCGTCCGTCCGGACCCGGGTGCTGCTACCAGATGGACTCGACGGCGTTCAATCCGAGGCCGAGCGAACGCCGCACCTTACTGGGGTGGAAGCAAGCCGCTGAGCAACGCTCGCCATGCGCCCGCATCGTGGTCCCGGCATAGCTGACCTCCGTGCCGCGGGATCAGTTCCGACGCGAGCGTTGTCGCCGCATGTCCGAAGGCGTCAACCATGCCGAGAATGAAACCGAATGCCTCGCTCAGGTTCGCTTCGCACACGATCTCGGACGGGAGCCGAGTCCGCCATCCGTAGGCGACGGAGCCGTCGGGCGTGACTCGAGCCCACGGGCCGCCGAAGTCGAATCGCCACGTCGCCGTGCTGAGCGCCTCGAAGAGGTCACCGTGGCGCTGTGCTGCGTATGCTCCACCGGCATGAACGTCGATCAGCGTGCGTCCTGCCGCGTTTGATGGAGCGGCCTGCACGAGGACGTACAGGTCGTCAGTCGCCCAGGCGCTCAGCCAGCAGTCGTCGGAGTCGATTGCCACACTGGTTCGATAGCCATGCGAATGGCCGTCTGCGAGAATCGACGCGAGTACCTCGCGGATCCGCGAGTACGAGAGCATCGTCACGGTGCGTATCTCCTGATTGGTCCGAAGAACCGGTCCTGTGATCCACTATCGGCATGCTGCTGTTCGGCTTCAGCGTGGCGATCCGGCCATGGACTTCAGGTCGCGGTCCGCGCTCTGGAACGCCCCCGCAACGGCTCCGAGGTGCGCGGTGATCCGGTATACGGCGATTCGGGACGGCAACGACACCGACCGCCATGGAGTTCCTCCACCGACCCGCCCCGCCATTTGACATGCGATTATGATCGCGCCCGCACCGGTGTGCACGATGCTTCGCCAGTGCCGTCGTGGGGCGCGGATTTCGAGGACGGCCCCTCTGGCCTCCGCCCACAGATCCCACCACCGGCGGGCGCCCCGCGCCGGCGCCCAGGTCTTCTAGCACGACGTGGATACGACAGTCGAACAGGCCTGCGTGATCGTGGGCGCCATCGGTGCCATCGCCGCCATCGATGGCGTGCCTCGGTGGCTGGGCTGGACGAAGCGCGGCTTCCTCTCCGTCTACCGGGATCCCGCTGCCGACCGCTGGTCGCGATTCATCCCCGTCGCCACGCCCTACGTCGCCATGTCGCTGCTGGGACTGGTGGCCCTCATGGTCGCCGCGAGCAGCTCAGCTCCGCCCGTCGTCGGGGACGCGTTGGCGTGCATGGTGTTCGTGTCAGGCGTCGCCGCGGTCGTCACGCTCCGCCGCGGTCCGTGGTACCTGCTCCCGCCATGGGCGGCGCGGCTGGCGCGGGACGGGTGGTCGACCTACTGGGGCGACGCCGCTGACCGCGACTTTCCACGCGCCCCTGCGCGCTGGCAGGCGCGGCTGGTCGTCGTGGTCGGCGTCGCCGCCGCCGCCATGTGGCTGGTCGTCTCGCCCGGGCTCGAAAAGGTCTGGCCGCTCGGCTTCGGCATCGCCGGGGCCATCGCCGTCGCCGCGAAGAATTAGCGGGCGGCGAATCCATCCATTTCTGCCGGGCTGCGGATATAGTGCGCCCCATGTTCGAAGCGCGCGGACGGCGATGCCTGGCGGCCCTGGCGGCGCTCGCCGCGGCGGCGCTCTGCGCCTGTGGCAGCTCGGCGCAGGGCGGGGGCGGCGGCGGCGCAGGCGGAGGTGGAGGCGGGTCGAGCGGTTCCTGCGCCGGCGGCAGCATCTGCTTCACGATGCAGGTGCTGGTGACCGGGTCGGTGCAGGTGTCGGGCACGGTGAAGATCGCCGGCGACGCCAGCTCCTGCTCCGCATGGGCGCAGGGCAAGCCCGGCAACGACTTCTTCGTGCCGAGGCCGGATTACGGGGTCAGCCTCGACGGCCAGGACTTCCGCATCAACATCAACACCGGCGGTTTCACCTACCACGGACCGGGCACCTATCCCACCGAGTTCGGCGGGTCGTTCACCGCCGGCGGCGTGAACTTCGTCGGCCCCCACAGCACCGGCGCCACCGGCCAGGCGCTGATCAAAGGCGACGGATCGGGCTCCTTCACGTTCAGCAACGTGCCCGCGACCTTGGGATCGGACAGGGCCTCGGGCGTCTTCACCTGGACCTGTTCCTGACCTAGCCGCTCGCCGCGCGAACGCGCCGGCGATGAGCGGGCCGCTATCCTGCTCGGCTCGTGACCCTGCTGCTCACCGGGTTCCCCGGCTTCCTGGCCAGCGCCCTGCTGCCCCGCATCCTCGACCGCAGCGGCGGCGAGGCGATCTGCCTGGTGCAGCCCCACTTCGCCGCCCTGGCGCGCCGCCGCGTCGAGGAGCTGGCCGCCGCGCAGCCGTCGCTCGCCGGGCGCATCCGGCTGGTCGAGGGCGACATCACCCGCCCCGGCCTGGGAATGACCGACCAGTCGGCAGCGCTCGACGAGGTGCGCGAGCTGTGGCATCTCGCCGCGGTGTACGACCTGGCGGTGCCGCGCGAGCTGGGCATGCGCGTCAACGTCGACGGCACCCGCAACGTGCTCGACGTCGCCGAGCGCTGCGACCGGCTGGAGCGACTGCAGTACGTCAGCACCTGCTACGTCAGCGGTCGCTACGTCGGGCCGTTCGCCGAGGAGGACCTGCAGGTCGGCGCCCCCTTCAACAACTTCTACGAGGAGACCAAGCACCTCGCCGAGGTCGACGTGCGCGAGCGCATGGCGGCGGGCCTGCCGGCGACCATCTACCGGCCCTCGATCGTGGTCGGCGACAGCGCCACCGGTGAGACCCAGAAGTTCGACGGGCCGTACTACATCGCCCAGCTCATGCTGCGCCAGGCGCGCGTCGCGGTGATGCCGGTGACCGGCGACCCGCGGCTGACCCGCTTCAACGTCGTGCCCCGCGACTTCGTGGTGGCGGCGATCGCCCACCTCTCCGCGCTGCCCCAGTCGCTGGGCGTGACCTACCAGCTCGCCGACCCGCAGCCGCCCACCGTCGCCGAGCTGATCGCGGCGCTGGGCGCGGCGGCACGGCGCCGCGTCGTTCCGGTGCGGGTGTCGCGCGCCGTCGCCAAGCGCTCGCTGCGCCATGTCCCCGGCGCCGGGCGGGTGGTGCGCATCCCGGTGCAGACCGTCGACTACCTCTCCCATCCGACCCACTACCTGACCGGCAACGCGCGCCGCGACCTGGCCGGGACGGGCATCGCGGTGCCGCGCTTCGCCGACTACGCCGGCCGGCTCGTCGACTTCATGCGCACCCACCCCGAGGTGGGCACCGCGGCGATGGTCTAGTCGCGGCGGGCGCGCGCCCGCCGCCGGCCTTCGTGCATCGCCTGCACGCGCGCGACGGGGATGGCGTGGCCCTCCTCGACCAGCGCGGCGTCGAGCCGCTGCGGCTCGGGCATGGTCTCCGCCCACGGGTCGCGCGTCCCCAGCAGCGCGGCGGCGGTGTGCACCGTGAAGTCGCGCGGCGAGACGCGGTCGAGATCGTCCCACGCGACGGGGAACGACACCGGTGTGCCGGGACGGATGCGCGGGCTGTAGGCGGCGACCACGGTGGCGCCGCCGACGCGCGTCGAGTCGACGAACACCTTGCCCTCGCGCGCGTCTTTCATGAACGCGGTGGTGGCCAGGCCGGGGTCGAGCCGCTCGGCGCGCGCGGCGATGGCGCGGGCGGCGGCGGCGACGTCCTCGAACGACGCGTCGGCGACGGGGACGAAGACGTGCACGCCCTTGGCGCCGCTGGTCTTCACCGCGCCGCGCAGTCCCGCGCCCGCCAGAGCCTCGCGCACCAGCAGGGCCGCCTGCACCGCCGCGCCGAAGGCCTCGCCGGACGGCGGGTCGAGGTCGAGGACGAGGTAGAGCGGCGCGCCGAGGTTGCCTGCGCGGACCAGCGCCGGGTGGTACTCGACGGCACGCTGGTTGGCGAACCACATCAGGGTGCGCACGTCGTCGCACAGCGCGTAGGCGACGTCGCGCTTCGACGTCTCCGCCCACATCGTGATGGTGCGCACCCACGGCGGCGTGTAGCCGGGCACGTTCTTCTGCATGAAGGGCGCCTGCCCGGGACGCGCGCGGATCACCGACAGGGGGCGGTCGCGCAGCTCGGCGATGATGCGGCCGGCGACGGCGGCGAGGTAGTCGACCAGGTCGCGCTTGGTCGCCTCGGACCCGTCGAAGAGCGGGTCGTCGAGGTTGGTGAAGCTGACGCCCTCGGGGGCTGCGTCGCCGTCCATGACGTTCACCAGTGTGGCATCCGGCGCCCCACAGCGGCGGCGGGCGTGAGCGCACATGGATTGCTACGATGCCCGTCGAGCATGGCCAACATCCCCGTCCCCGACGGCGAGGGCAGCGAGCGCGAGCGCCTCCTCGGCCTGCGCCCCGACATGGAGGCGGGCATGGCCCAGCTCACCCACGCGGTGTACGACGGCAGCATCCTGCCGCTGCGCACCTTCGAGGCGGTGCGCATGCGCATCGCCGAGGCCAACGACTGCCCGACCTGACGGGCCTGGCGAACTGCGTCGGGAACGCAGCAGGGGATCGACGAGGCGTTCTACGCCGCCGTCGCCGGCGACTGGCGGACCACGCCGCTGCTCAGCGAGGCCGAGCGTGTCGCCGTGGAGTACGCCGAGCGCTTCGCCACCGACCACACCGGCATCGACGCCGACCTCTTCGCCCGCCTGCAGCGGCACTGGTCGACGGCGGAGATCGTCGACATGACCGTGTGCATCGCCCGCCACCTCGCCTTCGGGCGGATCACCGCGGTGCTCGCCGTCGACCTCGCCTGCCCCATCTGAGCAACGCACACGGCGCACCGCGCACGGCTACAGCGGCTGCGCGCGAACCTCGTGCATCCACTCCGGCGCGTGCACGCGCTCGGCGATCAGCCAGCGACCGTCGCGGCGCACCATGTGGTCGTGGTAGCGCAGCCCGCGGATGATGATGACCGGCTCGCCTCCGTCCCCGCCGTCGCGCACGAGGTAGGCGACGGTGACGGTCTCGCACCGCGCAGTGTCGCCGTCCACGTCGGCGACGACGTTGCTCACCGCGTGCATCGACGAGCGCAGCGCTTCCAGCGTGCGCACGTACTCGACGATGGCCTCGACGCCCGGCGCCGGCGCGACGCCGTTGTACGACGCGCGCGCATCGGCGGTGAAGCAGGCGCGCACCATGTCCCAGTCGCGGCGGTCGAGGCCGGCGGCGTAGCGTGTCTGCACCTCGCGGATGGCGGCGCGGTCGAGGGCGTCGCGGACGTCGCGCGCGTCCGGCTCGTTCATCCGGCGATGGCCACCGCCTCGGCCTCCGTCTCCGCCGCGGTCGCGGCGTCGCGCGTCCGGGTGAGCACGGCGACCGCGGCTAGGGCGAGCACTCCGAGCACCACCATGGTGATCGCCATCGGGTAGGCCGACGCACCGGCGACGCCGACCAGCGGGGCGATGCCCGCGCCCGCCGCCATCTGCAGCGAGCCGAGCAGCGCCGAGGCGGTGCCCGCCGCGTTGGCGTGGCGGCTCAGGGCCAGCGCCGTGGAGTTGGGCATGACGAAGCCGACGCAGATCACCACGCCGTAGAGCGGCGGCAGGAAGGCGCCGAGGGGGACGCCGCCGTGCACGGTCATGGCCAGCACCACCGCCGCGCTCAGCGCCGCGCCCACCTGCCCGGTGAGCAGCAGCCGGTGCAGCGGCACGTGGCGCACCAGGGCGCGGTTGGCCTGGGACGCGGCGACGAACCCGACGCCGTTGAGCCCGAAGATGAGGCCGAACTGCTGCGGGGTGACGCCGTAGCCGCCCTGGAGGACGAACGACGATCCCGAGATGTAGGCGAACAGGGTGGCGAAGCCCAGCCCGCAGCCCGCGCAGTAGCCGATGAACGACCGGTCGGTCAGCAGCGTGCGGAAGGCGCGGGCGGTGTCCTGCCTGCCGCCGCGGCGGCGGCGCTCGGCGGCCAGGGTCTCGGGCAGCCAGATCTCCACGGCGACGAGGATCAGCGCCGACACGCTGGCCAGGACGACGAAGATGCCGCGCCACGAGGTGAGGCGGAGGAGCTGGCCGCCGATGGTGGGGGCGACGATGGGCCCCAGCCCGGTGATGAGCATGAGCAGCGAGAAGTAGCGCGCCGCCTCGATGCCGGAGTAGAGGTCGCGGACGATGGCCCGGCCGACGACCACGCCGGCGGCGCCGGCGAAGCCCTGGAGCAGCCGGAAGAGGACCAGCGCGTACACCGACGGCACCAGCGCGCAGGCCAGCGAGGCGGCGGCGTAGGCGACGATGCCGAAGCGCAGCGGGGCTCGGCGACCGGCGGCGTCGCTGAGCGGGCCGGCGAGGAGCTGCCCCGCGGCCATGCCGATGAGGAAGGTGGTCAGGGTGAGCTGCACCTCGGAGGCGCCGGCGTGCAGGTCGGCGGCCATGGTGGGCAGCGCGGGGAGGTACATGTCGATGCTGAGCGGGGTGAACAGGGTCAGCGTGCCCAGCACCAGGAAGAGGGCGAGGCGCGTGCGCCGGGTGCCGCTGCCGAGCTGGAGGCGCGCGGGGCGGGCTAGCCGCATCGACGGTCCATCTTCGTGAAAATTATAAAGATTGCCGGGGTGACGCTCCGGCCCTGGACGCGGCGGCCTTGCGCCCGGCCGATGAT
>Ga0207664_10001335_pt1 | contig 16229 bp, 8 predicted proteins | sample LARL83metaG_FD_184349 | JGI IMG/M metagenome (GOLD analysis project Ga0207664, IMG submission 184349) | Corn, switchgrass and miscanthus rhizosphere microbial communities from Kellogg Biological Station, Michigan, USA - LAR L8-3 metaG... | ecosystem: Host-associated > Plants > Roots >... | reverse complement strand
GTGGCGCTCTTGAAGGCCACAGAGTCAGACGGCGTGAATGTAGTCTGCAGCATGTAACTGCCGGCGTTCAGAACCGTGGATGCGGTCACCGGAGTGGCGGCTCCCCCGCTGGCCTGCGCTGTGTAGCTCCACGTTCCAGGAACGGCACTGCCGCCGAAGCTAGCCGTCGCGTTGAGGACGCTGGACAGGTTTGTGCCATAAGTGATGCTGGTGGAGGTGATCCAGTTGATCGTCGGCGATCCCTGCGCAACCGTGAACGGGAAAGCAGAGCTAGTCACCGCCGCATAATCGGTTGTGCCGCTGAAGGTCACCGTTAAGGTATGGGCTCCCGCTTTCAGGCTGGTGTCCGTTACGCTGGACGTCCCGCTTTGGTAGCTAGTCGCCGCGAGTGTGACGGCATTCGCGGTCCCCGCATCCACGATGAACTGGAAGGAAGATGCGTTTGCTTCGGTGGTCGCCGGCGTCAGGGTTCCCGTGAACGCTACGGATGTACCATAAACCGAAGACGACGGGCTCGCCGTAGCCGCAATGCTCAGGCTGGCCTTGCTGATGGTCATCGTGCCGGTAGTCGAGCCCTGGTAATTGGGATCGTTGATGGTGCCGACGACGGTGTAGGTTCCGGCTGCCGTCGGAGCCGTGGAGCTGCCGTTATAGGTGAACGTGACGCTGAGGCTGGCTGGCGTTGTAGTGGCAGTGGCCGAGAGCGGGGATCCAGTGTACGTCTGATTCAGATTGCCGAGGGTGACGGTGGCCGTCGCTTTGCTGATGGTCATCGTGCCGGTAGCCGAGCCCTGGTAATTGGGATCGCTGATGGTGCCGACGACTGTGTAGGTTCCGGCTGCCGTCGGAGCCGTGGAACTGCCGTTATAGGTCAACGTGACGCTGAGGCTGGCTGGCGTTGTAGTGGCAGTGGCCGAGAGCGGGGATCCAGTGTACGTCTGATTCAGATTGCCGAGGGTGACGGTGGCCGTCGCTTTGCTGATGGTCATCGTGCCGGTAGCCGAGCCCTGGTAATTGGGATCGCTGATGGTGCCGACGACGGTGTAGCTTCCGGCTGCGGTCGGGGGTGTGGCGCTGCCGTTATAGGTGAAGGTAACGTTGAGGCCGGCGGGCGTTGTGGTGGCAGTGGCCGAGAGCGGGGATCCGGTGTAGGTCTGATTCAGGTTGCCAAGGGTGATGGTGGCCGTGGCCTGGTTGACTGTGACGCTGACAGAGCCTGATACCGTGTTGTAGTCGGTCGCATCGGCGGGCGTGAAGGTTACGCTTTGCGATGTGGTCCCTGTGGGTGGCGCCGTCGTTGGGTTTGTGAATGCAAACATTCCAGGAACCGAGGCTGTGCCTCCGGTCAGCGTAGAGGAAGCAAGAGTCTGTCCGGAACTGATAGCGCTTGCCGTGGGCCATTGAGTGACCGTCGGGGTTGCTTTGGAGATCGTCAGGACCCCGGAACCGCTGCTGGCAAGGTACAGGCCTCCCGGCCCTGCGTTATCGCTGTACTGAGCCGCAATGGTGTAGGAGCCTGCATGCGTTCCTGACGGGATGGTGAAAGTCACAGCGGCCGTGCCGTTGACGACTTTGGCGGACACCGAACTGCCGAGGCTTCCCCCGGCATTGCTGACGGCAAATGTGACACTGCCCTCATTGATTGTCGATCCGCTCGCGGTGACGGTCGCTGACAAGGTGACAGCGGAGTCTCCGAACGCTGCTATTGCGCTGGGCACAGTGGTTGTTGTGCTGGACCCGGCAGCGGAAATGACAAGGGATGCCTCTGGGTTGGCTGAAACGGAATAGGAGCCATAAATGGAGACGGGCTGGATCGAGGCCGTGTAGGTGCCCTGCGTCGGCGGATTGACGCTGAAGGATGCTCCCGTTGTAGTAGTCGTCACCGGATTTGCGGCAATCGTTGCTGTTGCTGGACCGCTCACAGTAAGCGTCACGGGAATGCCAGGGACGATATTTACGCCGTTATCCACGATCGCGGCGGACACTGCCGGTGGCCCAATCGGTGAGCCCGCATTCCCGTAATACGTTGGAGTGGAGGGAGCAGAACCTACCGCTGTAGATCCGACCCATTCGACACCGTTGTAGTTTGTCTGGACGGCGCCGGCGTCCACACAGGCGCTTCCAGTGTAGGCGGTATTGACATTGGCGTAACCACGCTGGTCGGTGGTAATCCCGGTGGGAAGCAGCGAGGCCGATCCCGTGCAGATGGCATCGCTCCCCGGCAGAGGAATCATGGTCGGAGTGGAGCCGCCGTAATTGCCCAGCGGCGCCAGACCGAGATTCGCGGAAGCCACGCGGTTGCCGCCGGACAGATCGACAGGGCACCCCGTGCCTGCGCATTCGGCGGATTCCGCAAAAATGCTGTTGTTTACCACCAGCGCTCCGCTGTTATCGATTCCGCTGCCGATTGCAGATGTATTGCCGGCAAACGTGCTGTTGTTCACGGTGAGCAGCCCGCCGGTTCCGTTATAAATTCCACCGGCAGCCGAGGCAGTATTGCCGGCGAACGTGCTGTAGTTCACCGCGAGGGTCCCGCCATTGTTATAGATCGCGCTGCCATTGGCGGCTGTATTGGCGGAAAATGTGCTGTCGGTAAGGTCCAGAATTGCGCCGGTGTCATTAAAAATGCCACCGCCATTCCCTGTTCCGGAGAAATTACCAGAAAATGCGGTTGCAACTGCGGTAAGCGTGCCGGAGTTGCTTACGCCGGCACCATTGCCCCCTGGATTCGATCCGCCAGCGATGGCTAGTCCATACAAAGCAAGGCTCGACTGGTTAATGAGAATGGGGCTACTGTCATTGCCGGAAATGGTCAGTTGAGCCGCACCCGGGCCGATGATGTTGACGCCGGCATTGCTGATCGTCGGCAGGGTTGCGCTCAGTGTGACAGTACCGCTGATGGTCTGAGCATCAATATCACCGTAACCTCGGCCGGTTGCGGCGGTCATTGCATCGCGCAGACTGCAGGCGGACGTTCCGCAGGATCCGCTCCCCGGATCGGCGGTGCTGGTCACCATGAAGTAATTGGTCTGCACCGCGCCGGCGTCCACCCCGCTCGCGCAGGAAGAATCCAGGGGAAAGCCGCGCTGGTCTGTGGTGAGCGGATTTCCGCTCACGTCGACCGCGCCCGCTGCCGTGCCGGCGCACAGGGCTGCGCTGCCGGGCAACGGCAGCATGACTGGCGTCGCTCCGCCGTAGTAGCCGGGGGGGAGCAGTTTCAGATCACCGGCCACGACATTGCCGCCGCCGAAGGGAGCGCTGGTGGCGGGGCAACCGGCTCCGGCGCATTCGCTCACGTCAGCAAAGATGCTGTTGGTCACGTTCAGTGTGCCGGCGTTCGTGATGCCGCCCCCGACTCCGTTGGCGGTGTACTCGGCCGCATTTGCCGCGAACGTGCTGTTGCTTACATCCACCGTGGATGCAGGCGTAATAAAGATTCCGCCGTAACTGGCGGCAATATTGCCGAAGAATGTGCTGTTGCTGATCTTGACAGGTGTATCGGAGTAGTCCCAGATGGCGCTGCCACTGCCGCTGGCCCCATTTCCGGAGAAAATGCTGTTGCTCACCGTCAGGGTGCCCTCATTTTGGATGGCGCCGCCGTCTGTGCCGGTATTCCCGCTGAAGGTGCTGTAGTTCACATTTAGTGTGCCGCCAAAGTTATTGAAAACGGCACCACCGCCATTTCCGACCGCAGCATTACGCTCCAGCGTGATCTTGTTCAGGTTCAGGTTCGCGAAATTGACGAGGGCCCCGCCCCCTCCTCCGGAATTGGAGGCATTGACAATCCTGAGGCCTGACATGCTGACGGTACCGCTCTCCACAACCAGAACAGGGGAAGTGTTATCTCCGGAAATGGTCAGCACAGTGGCGCCAGGTCCGGTGATCGTCATGTCAGCGACTGTGTTCGGCAGGACACTGGATAAATGGATCGTTCCCGTTAGTACAGGAGCAAAGATGATATTGCTGCCGGGACTGAAATTCGCGGCCGTGATGGCGTCGCGCAGCGAGCAATTCGAAGACGTGTTGCCTGCTGGGCAGTTCGCGGCAACCCCGATCGCGTCATCGGTCGCGACCGTTACCGTATAGGTACTTTGGGCGCGCCCCGGCCTTGCTGCCAATAGGAGACCAAGAAGCAATCCGAGAGAGACGGTCCTGATAGTGCAAAAAAAGCTGAGAAGAGAACGCAGAAAAGCGAAACGCAGGATAACCAGCATCGCACACCCCCCACTAAAACGATCTGTTCCCCTGCGGCCTCAAAGCAATGTAGAGAACTCCTCTGCACTTGCAGGTGAGTGCTGGTGCGCCGTAACGCACATTTAGGAGTTGGGTAACGGCCCGAACGAACGCAGGAGGTAAGTTCAGCTTGTCGTCCTGGGCAATTTGCCCGACAGAAACTGCACGGAACCGGTGCAGCCTAAGTTAACGGAGGAGCCACCTTGTTTCAATCACCCTTTGGGGTACTCTTTGGTTATTGCAGTGCTGACTTGCCCGCGTCTGATCAGCGGTTGCGGCCGGGCGAAATTGATGAGTCGTGCAGCACTTCTTCCGGGTTGGGGGCGGCGGCGGGTTGGCGGGATACTCTCCAGTGATTGCGGGCGCAACGTGACAGCAGTAACCTGGTGCCGAAGGCTCAAGTCCTTACAATGTTCCGTCCGGGAGAGATGTCAGTAGTTGACTGGGGAGGCAACTTCGGTATAGTATACTTGCCGGTGCTTGTGGGCTGATCTGCCGACCACAGGCGCGACACGGTCGGCCCCCTGGGAGTGCAGGAGCTGGGCGGGATTCGGGTATGGGGCCGGGCGTACGCTGATCAACACGATGGCAGACCCACATGGGATACGTGGTCGGCATACACCGCATTTCTGATCTTCGCTGATGCCGGAATTCTGAAGCCGCCCATCATGACCGCCGGAGTTCTGGAAATTTGGCACAGACTGAGTGACGAGATGAGTGTATTTCGCGTGCTTCGCCTCTTAACTTTACTCTTCGCCATAGGTGCGACTCTGCCCATTGCGGCGCAGAACCATTACTACACCACAACCTTTCCTGGGACAGAGAACCCAATCTGCGAGCAGGGGACGAGCGGCTGCGTGTGGATCAACGGCCTGTCAACTGGGCTGGACTGGGGTGACGTTGCAACCAAACCCAATCTCGCCTATGACACGACGATCAGCGGCGCTCCGCCCGACAACGACAGCATCGCAGCTCTGACCGGAACATGGACCGGCAACCAGACGGTGCAGGCGACTGTAAGTCTGAATAACTCAGCGGACACATCCGCTCAGGAAGAGGTTGAACTGCATCTGAACACGACCATCGAGCCCCACAACGCCACGGGCTATGAACTGGACTTCTCGGTCGTTCAGGCGGATCCGTATGTCCTCATCGTCCGATGGAACGGGCCCCTGAACAATGCCACAGCGCTAACTAATCTTTACCCGATCGTGGTTCACAATGGCGATGTACTGATGGGTACGAATGTCAACGGCCTGATCACCATTTACATCAACGGGGTAAAACAGATTGCGGTGACGGATACGACTTATCGCGGCGGTTCGCCTGGTATTGGCTTCTGGAACGAAATGGGAACCACCTCACAGCTATCTAATTACGGCTTCTCAAAATTCACCGCATGGGATGATGCCTATACCGGCCAAAAGCCGTCGGCCCCGACAAATCTTAGCGGAACGGTGGTTCCCAGGTAGACCTGTCCCCTAACGCGCCCGATCATTGACAGCGCGTGCGCAGCTAAATCCTGAATGTGCTAAGAAGCTCGCTTGCCGAAGCGCAGAAGTTTTTTTGCAGCCAGATAAGGCAGCAGAAGCAACTCGGCAGCAAAGGGAAGAGGATCGCTCCAGCTAAACACCGACTCGACGCGTGTGGCGCGAAGCGAGCGAAGGTATGTATTGACGGTGAGGGTTCCGTTGGCCATGTCCGAGATCGCCGTCGGGATGTCGGTCAAGAGACGGAGCCATCCAGTTCCAGCTTTGGCGCGGACTGGTTCTATGGGCAGACCCACCTGATCCGCATAGAGCAGCCAGGGAAAATCGACTCCGCAGCCGGAACCAATGCTGTGGAATCCCCACGCTCGGGCATTCACGTCCAGGAGTTTGAAGTGCCCGTCGCGCGGGTCTCGCTTGAACTCAATTTCAACTAATCCGTGATAGTCGATGGCGCGCACGAAACGTTCGGCGAGGCCTTCAATGTCCGGTGCATCGACAGTTTCAACATACGTAGCCGCCCGGCCGAACTCGCGCGGATGCTGGCGCGCGCGGCGCGCGATGAGCGTACTGTGAGGCCGTCCTTTCTGGACAAAGGCGCACCAGGAATACTGCTCGCTGCCTCCGCCAGGAATTATTTCCTGAATCAGGATTTCTTCGGGCCTGATCTGCCTCGCGGCCCTGAGGTACAGATTTGATAACTCCTGCGTTGTGTTGGCGCGCCACGCTTTCGCACCGGTTGCATAGAAGAAGTTCTCCTTGACCGCCGGTTTGATGGCGAGCGGGAGACGGGCGTGGAGCGAGGGCAATTCATCCGCGCCCTTCAGATTGAAGGTTTTGGGGCAGGGAATTCCGAGCGTCTCTGCCAGTTCGTAGGTCCTTTTCTTGTCCCATGCCCACTGAATGCTTTCCCATTCTCCGGTGGTCAGGGAGAAAATCTCCCCAAGTTCATCACGGTATTTCGAAAACGCAGCGACCGTCTCATCGCGGGTTGCGATGAGTACCCATCCATACAGCTCGAGCCTGCGGCCGATCTTCAGAACCGCATCGACCGTCTTACGCTCGTCCAGAATGTCATCGACGCGAATAATGCGCTTCGCGTAACGCGAGAAGCGCGATATGCAGAGCGTGTCGTCCACCAAGTAAACGGGAATACCGTGGCGCCCGAGGCTGCGGGCAACGCCAAGACCTGGATGATCGCCACCCACCACAAGCGCACCAGGGGCCGCCTTCGGCTGCGCAGAGGCTGATTTGTCTTCAGCGGAGGATGCGTTGGCCTGGAGGGTGGCAGCCATAGCTCAGTGGGTTCCGTTCCCATTGCGATGGTGATGATACCAGGAGGCGAATTCCTTTGAGGCGAATTCAGTTCCGGTAACGAAGTACATCAGTGGCCCGAATTTCCGAGCAGCGGTTGCGCCAGTAAAATGCAGGCCCGGAACCGATGTGCTGAATCCGGAAGACAGATCGGGATAGCCTTCCAGCTGCCGAATTTCCCGGAGCAGCTCGGGAGAAATAAACTTATAACTGGAGATATCAACACGATAACCCGTAGCCAGCAGGACATGATCCACGCGGCGCTCGGAACCATCATCGAGAACGAGCTGAACTTCCTTATCCACTTCTCTGGCCGTGCGCACAGTGCGCCCGGTAGAGATTTTCACTCCGTCAAGCCGCGGAATCAGCCACGGTGCTCCTGCGGAACGAACTGCTCGCTTACGGATGAGGTCTTTCGGGCTCGTCGGCATGTGATACATCAGATTGGGATACGCCACCAGCCGGCTGATTCCAATGGGCCCTACGTCATGCTTCGAATACAGCAATTTCGAGATCACGCCGAGTTGGTGCAGGCGCTTGTGCATTCCGATCCAGCGAAGTTCCCGGATCCGGGCGATCACCTCCACCTCGATGCCCGTCTCGCGCAACAGCGCGGCCGATTCAAGAGCACTCTGACCAGCGCCGATAACCGCAACACGCCTACCCTGTTCACAGAACCTCCGCCCTTCATAGCAGTGCGAGGCCCGCTCGGGCGAGAGCTGAGCGAAAACTTCCGGTGTCTTCCTGAAGGCGCCGATGCCGGCGGCGACAAGGACCCGCCGAGCCTTGAAAGAGGCGCCGTCGTCCCGCGAAACGCGAAAGCCCGAGTTTTCCCGGCGTAGCTCGGTAACCTGATGCTGGTCCAGATCGCAGCCGATCTGTTGTTGGAACCAGCGACCGTAGTCAACAAATGTGCCCCACTTCACGCGCTTGGCGGGCGGCGTACCCGTCGCGCGCTCGTAAGCTTCCAGCGTGAAAGCGGAGTGAGGGTCAGAGATAGTGGATGCTTCGCGCGGAGAGCGCAGAAGCATCCCATCGGGCATCCCATTAGCCCAGAATTCCATTGGTTTGCCGAAGATGCGCGTAGCGACGCCCGCTTCGTGCAGATGGGCCGCTGCCGACAACCCGTAGGGTCCGGCACCTATGACAGCAACGTCGAAGTCGAATGAGTTCATTTTGCAATAGGCCTGGAAGATTGATGCGGGTATTCAGATTCAGCGGGCCAGCGCCGACGCGGCAGCCGTGATCCGTTCAGCGACAGGCGATTTCCGAACCGGCGGCTTTGGCCCTCAGGAGCAAGAGCCAGATTGTTCGCTTCGTCGGTGAGTGCATCGTGCTGGTCGCGGGAATTCTCAATCGTGAAAACGAGTGAGCCATCCTTTTCTTCGGCCCAGGCAAGACGCGCGCATTCGCTGCCGGGTCCTGCGACGCTCCAGCGTCCGTACTTCTGCACGAGCTGCATGTTCGCTCTTTGCCGCCACCATTGGTTCAGCTCGGCGGGCGTTGTCACCCATACGCCGCGATCTTCTCGCAGCTCAGCGATGTGGCCGAGAAGCTGCTTATAGACGCCCAGTTCCTTGGCGCCCATTGAGTAATCCGGATGGACGATGAAACTCATCAGCCCGTGTCGCCTCAGGATTGTTTCTGTCTGCGCCCGCCACAAGTTGATCGTGTAGTCGTGCAGGATGTGAAATAGCGTATAGTCCTGGACGGTGGTAACAGGAATTTCAAGAATGTGGTCAAGGAAGTAAGGCATGATCGTGCAGCAGCCGCCATGCTGCGGATCAAGATGCGCCACGTTCGGAACGGACATGTCGTAGGCGAAATCCAAGGCGTCGTACCAGATCTGCTTCCGATACAGTACACCGGCACGAAAACCCTGCGTTCCATACTCTCGACCATAGGCATTTATCCTGGCGGCACGCTCGAGGAACTGACTGCGGTCTTTATACAGGTGCCCGTCGTGGTTCAGGTCATGAACAGCTATCTCAAAGCCACGAGCGCGAATAGAATCCAAAAGTTGCGGTCTGACGCAGTACCGTTCCTCCGGAATGATCTGGAAAGAAGCTTTGATCCCGAAGGAATCGTCGACATCCATCAGGTTGGAGCAGAGGCGGCAGCCTGCCTCTGTTTCGACGTCATGGGTCATGATGGCACAGGCGGATTTTCCCTGTGGCCAGAACCAGATGAAAGGAATGCGTTCGACTCCCGATGCTTTGAGGCGCAGCAGCATCAACAGATCGAGCAGGTTATTGACAGAGCAATCGACGGGCCAGCGAGGAAACGAAACTTTATCCCAGTTTCGGAGATATAACTTCTGCAGGTGCCTCCGGATGTGCACAGGCAGGGCCGGGCGAAGCAGATAATACAGGCTGCTGACGGCGGCATATGGCCCGCTTCGCCAGTTCTGGACATACGCTTCCCGATAAAAATTGCTGACAATTTCCGACGGATTAAAAGGCAGATCGACGACGCCGTCATGAATAGAAACGTGGGGAAGGGCGTCGTGAAGCGGGGCGGTCGAATTCGATGCCAGCCGCGAACCGCTGCAGCAGCCAAAGCAGGTAACCTCGTCCCCGAAACGAAAGTAGCCGCTCTTCTCAGCCGAGTGGCCAGTCCAGGCGAAGCATTCGTAGCTTTCGGGAAAGCGGAAGTAGTCCGCCAGACAATCTTTCATGCTGCAGAGTCCCCGTCCAGGCCCACGTCAAGATGAGCGCAGGAGGTACTGCGGACCACCCCTACCACTCCAAGATTACGATGAGAAATAATAGTCGGGCTAGCGAACAGGAGCAAACTCTTCCTGGTTCGAAGCCGGTGTTTTCAGACTGCGAAGCAGTTTCAGGTAGAAGGAGTCCGGTCCGCCGGCAAACAGGAGGATGATCAGGTATGCCAGAAGGAGAATCGCACACTCCAGAGTCAGGCGCGGCCACGCTCCGAGCCGACCGACGACGAAAAAATGGAAGGCGGCTCCCAGTATTGCTGCGGGAACAATGGATGCGACCGGACGGGCGATGACGCGAATGATGTCCAGAAAGGAAAATACCGTTCCATGAATGCACCACAGGATCGCGGGTACCGCCCAAGAAATCATCACCGTGGAGTAGGCGAAGGCCACCCCACGCGGGCCGTGGGATAACCCGATAACGTAGCCGAGGATCATCAGAGGCCCGATCACGAAACTGATCCTGAGACCGCGGCCGACCAATCCCAAGGCGGTGAGCAGCCACCCGAGTGGATTGGCAATCGCAAAGACCAGAATTGTGGGCGCGAGCAGCCGGAAAATAGGAATGGCCTGGGTCCACTTGGGGCCAAGCAGAACGCGAACCATGTCATCAGCAAACAGGCCACAAACCACGGTGATAGGAACGGTAAGGGCCAGGACCAGGGAATACCCCTTCAGGAAGTAGCTCTTCAACCGCTGCGTATCATTGTGCAGACGTGAAAGGGCGGCAAATGCAACCTCCCCCACCGCCGAGTTCAGCGTGTCAGTGGGGATTCTGATCAATTGGTAGGCTCTACCATAAATGCCCAGTGCATCGGCGCCCCAGTACCGTCCCAGAAGAACCTTGTCGAAATTGGACGCTACGTAGACTACGAAGCCGTTCAACGTCAGTGCACCGCCGAACTTGATCATCGACCGTAGTCCAATTCTTCGGCTGGGCATCTGCGGCACCCAGCCGCTGGCCACCCAGAGTCCGATCGTGGTCACCACGGGAGTGGAGAGAGTCATCGCTACAAGCGCCCAATAACCGAATCCCGCCAAGGCCATGCTGATCCCTATAGCAATGCTCACGATGAGAGCGATCACGTCGACCAGCGCTAGTGCGCGGAAGCGCATCTGTCTCTGGAGCAATGCGGAATGCTGGACGCCTGCGCCGTTGAACAGAAATCCCGCCGCGACAATTGCCGTGACCAGAAGCAGCCGCGGTTCGTGGTAGAAACCGCTGACTGCAGGCGCACATACCGCCGCAACGACGGTGAGCAGTGCGCCGACCAGCAGGTTGATCCAAAACAGCGTGGAACTCTGGGCGCTCGATACTGAAGGCAGCTGAACTGCAGCCGCGGAGAGGCCAAAATCACGAAAGAGGCTCAACACACCCGTAAAGGCCGTGACCATCCCGAGCAGGCCGAAATCTTTCGGGTCCAGAAGCCGCGCCAGGATCATCACCGATCCGAGGCGCAGAACAAAGTTCGCACCGACTGCGGCGGCACGGGCGTATCCGCCGCGGATTGTAAGTTCCTTCAGGTTGTTCATCCGGGTCAGGAATCCAGTCGTTTTACGCTCCGCTGGTCTTGAGTGAAAGTCTGGGCTGTGCCGACGCCTGCGCTCGACGTCTGCGAATCTTTGCCAACGTGTTTCCGGGGTTCAACAGCAAGTCAAGCATTTTCACGCAGACCCATTTCAGAAGCCGCATCGGTTCGAGCCGGTGATGGATCTCGGCGAATTTTGTTTTCTGGAACTGCCAGTAATCCCGTCTCCGGAAATTGACAACGGCAATTCCCAGGCAGCGGTAATAGTCGTCGAGCAATTCCTGCATGCGCTTGTTCTGCTCGGCTTCGGTCATGCAGCCCGGGCCATAGTCCAGCAGATCATGAATCCGGGAGGTCTGATATTTGTCGAATGATCTGGATCCGGTGGTCACTCGATCGCCATGGCACCGTTCATAGGAGAGAACCTGATGAACAAATCCGAAATCGGAGCGCTGCAGAGCCTGCAGGCAGCCGCTGATGTCGGCCTCGGCGCGCGGATTGGGGAAGAAGGCGCTCGAGGTTCGGATGAGATCAGAGCGAAACAGATTTGATGTCGGTGCACCAAAGATGGCAAGTCCGTTCAACAAATGCAGACGGCTGATTTCCCTGCCGGTGAGAAAAGTGCGCCAATAGGGAAGACCGGTGCACCGAACCACCCACTCATCGCCTCCGCCGCTCAGCTGGTACGATCCAATGACCCCGGCGGACGGATTCGCTTCTGCACAGGCGACCAGTTGGGTCAGGCAATCCGGGAAGATTGCGTCGTCGGCTGAGACAATCTTGCAATATTTGCTGTTGGGGGAGATGAGCGCGAACGCGTGATTATGATTCGCGATCACCCCCAGAAAGTCTGTGTTGTGGTGCACGCGAATTCGGTTGTCACGAGCGGCGTAACGCTCGGCGATCTCCCCCGTCCTGTCTTTGCTGCAGTTATTCACAATGATGTATTCCCAGTTGGAATAAGTCTGGGCGAGGACGCTTTCGATGCACTCCTCAAGATAGGCTTCGCCGTTGTAAACGGGGGTCAACACGCTGACAAGAGGAAGATCACTGGTGCTCATTCGGGTCTCCAGGTGCTGGGGATGACGAAGGTGGCTGAAATGAAACCTGCTGTGGCCGGCAGTGTCAGTTCTGGTTTCAGAAACTGACGGGCACGCTGTGCATCCGCGGCTCGGAAGCGTGCGAACCGATCACGGGTGGAAAGAGCGTGTCAAACTGATGCATCAAATCGGCGCGGTAGGATAGCGCCAGTTCCCGCATCTGTTGCCGGACCGCCGCCTGGTTCTCCTGCAGGCGAGTGAACGACTGCATCAGATCCTTGGCAGTGACAGTGTGCACATCCAGACAATAGTCTGACAGTCCGAGGTCGTTCATGAGGGTGCTGACCTTGGGGTGATGTGATACGGCCAGAACCGGAATTTGCAGGAGGTGCGCGAAAACAACACCGTGGAACCTGCAGGTGACGACGTACTCCATTCCGGACATCTGCTGCAACAAGCCGTCAACACCTGCTATGCGCGGGCAGCGGATCGAAGACGGTGTGCCCCCGGAGAGAATTGCGGCATGAAGGTCATCAATCGGTTCATAGTCCGAGGGAACTTCTGAACTGAAGAGACAAAGCGGGTGATCCTGTTTCCCCACACGGGCGCCGAATTTCCCCAGTTCCTGAATGAGGCGCGCGTAGACGCGCGGGTCCCTGTCCCAGTAAACGCGCATTGGTGAGATCCCGACAGTACCGGGAATTGCATGCGTCGCTGAGGGGCGCGCAGGAACTCGGAAGGGCAGAGCATAGACGCAGTCGGCATGCACGGTGCTGTCCTTCCGATATCCGATTTGCTGAATCAGACGCCGCGAACTCTCATCGCGGAAAGAGGTGTAGCTGGAGAGTTGCAGCGCGGTCCTGACAAACAACCTGGAACTGCGGGTTCGAAGCGGCCCCGCCCCAACATTCAGAAAACAACATTCTGCGCCTCGACTCCTGGCCAGCAGCACCCACTTCAGAATGGTAAGCGGGAAGGCGTAGGGCCCCGCGGCATTATCCCGCAATTGGCCGCCGCCGCAGATCACCAGCATGTCGAGCGATTGCAAAGCCCGAAAGCTCCGCGCCAGAAAGAGCGACTCGCGGACCAGGTTGCGCGGGTAGCGGACTAAGCTCCTCCAGCACAGGCGCAGGAATGGCCCCCAAAAGCGATGTCTGCGCCAGCTAGATTTGATCCTGCTCACTGGTGCGGCTCCGCTGGGCGGATGTTTGCAGTCCCGGTGAATTGGCCACGCCGGAATGCCGTGCCGCTCGGAGGTGTCCAGCGGATTGAGAGTGATGGCAGAGATACACGCGTGCGGCCATCTGCGCTGCAAATGTTGCAGGACCGATGAGACGGTTGCGTCGTCGCCGAGATTGCCATACCCGGCATGTTCGAGCAGAGCGATCCGCGAGTATCTCGGGCTGAAAGGGCTCATCCGGCTGCGATCTCCAGTTCCGCGCGATTGCCCGGAAGAGGCGATCCGGAATATCTGGCCCGCTCCAGCGCCCGCTGAGCGGCGTTCTCTCCGCTGATGAAGCTCTCATCGGTCCACATGTAGCCCCAGTCGCCGTAGCGTCCGCAGTAGTTGATGCCGATGTCGTCGAGGTAGCCATGAACAACCTGGAGCGCCGACGCCCGATCCAGATCAAAAATGATGTTTGCGTAACGCAGCAGCATAGCATCTTTCGAGAGGATCTGGTCGTCTTCACGCAGGATGCCGCACTTGCGAAGGTCGCGAATAACCGGCTCGATACAATCTGTGGGAGAACCGGTGAGGGGTTTGTACTTCTCCGAGAAATAGACTTCCGCCTGAATATTGCCATGGCCCTCTGGAGCATTGGTGGCCGAAAGCATGTGCGGGAAGCCAAGGCGCGTAAAGCAGATATCCTCGTCGTAGAAGTACGTCATGTGCGCTCGGGACAAATCGGCCCGGTTTACGCCAATGTTGACCAGCACACACGTCGAACAGGCAAGACGCTGGGATGCCTCGACGACGTCGGCGGGCGCACCCTGAATCATCCGGATCAGATCGGGGAGTGCTACGGACGAAACGAGCGCGTCATATTCCGTAACGTGGCCATTCGAAAACGTGAGCCGATGGGCGCTGGGATCGATGGAGGTCAGCTTATGTCCGAGCCTCAGGTTCCCCATCGGGACGAACTTCTGCAGGTACGAGATGAACCCGCCGTTGCTCGGATACCGGAAATGGGTGATGTAGTGCACGTGGGGAGCCGCCGGCGACAATGCTCCGCGCAATACCTCCTCAAGAGTAGGGCGATAAATGCGCGGACCGAGCCAGTCGGTACTCATGTTCTCCGCTGTCGTGGTGTGGTATTTGCGCGTGTACTGCATGGGGAACATCTCAGCGAAGGTCTTGCCGAGGCTGGCGTAGAGCCAGTCGGCATAGTTGTTGATCGCGCGCTCAGGCTGGCCGCTCTCTTCGACGAAATCACGAATCACCTGGATGACGACGTCTTCCGGCAGCCCATGCAGATGCACCTGCACCGGATGTTGCGGCCAGTAGCCATGCCAGTAATTGTTCAGGTAAATCTGCAGGGTCTCAAACTCCCCGCCAACGCTCTCAGCAAAAAGCTGCTGAATGCGCGAATCTTTGGTGAAGGAGATGTGTGGGCCGATGTCAAACAAGAAACCGCTGTCATTGCGGAAGGATGCTGTGTGTCCTCCGTAATACGCATTCTTGTCATACATCACCGGCGTGAAGCCCTCGGAGTGAAGTCGGTGAGCAGCTCCGAATCCGGCCATTCCGGATCCCAGGATCACGATATTGGGCATGTATACGGCTCCTTCGCTTGGTCGAGTCTGGGGCACATTATTGAGACAGAGCAGCAAACGCATCTGCGCCCGCGAGGCGCGTCTCGTAACGCTCGATTTGCGCGCAGGTGATTTGCCGCAGATCGGAACCGGACTGGTGCGCGCGGTACCACTCAGCAATCCACTCGAGCGCTTCGCTGAGCGGAACAGCCGGCGCCCAATCGAGTCCGGCGCGGGCTTTTGAGGTATCCAGTTTCAGGTAATGCGCTTCCCGCGGATGGGCGGCGCCGTCGCGGCACCACGATGCGTCTCCTCCCCACAAAGCGACCATCTGGTCGGCGATCCACGAAACAGGTTTTGCATCCGCCTCAGCCGGACCAAAATTCCACCCCGAAGCGAACCGGCGGGGATCCTGCGCGAGGCGCTCGGCCAGGAGCAGGTAGCCGCGAAGCGGCTCAAGAACAAACTGCCATGGCCGGATGGCGGATGGGTTGCGAATCGGGCAGGGCTTGCCGGCCAGAAAACTCCGGACGAGATCCGGAATCAGCTGGTTACTCGTCCAGTCGCCGCCGCCGATGGCGTTTCCGGCACGAGCGCTTGCCAGTGCGACGCCGTGCTCGTCGAAGGATTCTGCCGGAAAGTATGACTCGCGGTAGGCGGTCGTGATTAGTTCCGCGCACCCTTTGGAGTTGGAATAAGGATCGCGCCCCCCCATCGGCTCGTTCTCGCGATATCCCCACACCCACTCCTGGTTGGCGTAGCACTTATCGCTGGTGACATTGACGACGACGCACCGATGCCTGAGCTGCCGCAGAGCATCCAGCAGATGTACCGTCCCCATGACATTCGAGGAGTAGGTCTCGATCGGGTCCTCATAACCGCGCCGCACTACCGACTGAGCCGCCATGTGGATCACAACTTCGGGGCGGCAGTCGGCAATCAGATCCCGGAGCCGCGGGAAATCCCGCACATCGGCAAAGATCGAGCGAACCACCTCGCCGACTCGCGCCTGCTCATAAAGGCTGGGCTTGGTGGGGGGCTCAAGGGCGCATCCGGTAACGCGGGCGCCCAGCGCATGCAGCCACAGCGAGAGCCAACTGCCTTTGAATCCGGTATGCCCAGTCAGGAGCACTCGGCGACTGTTCCACCA
>Ga0207664_10001333_pt1 | contig 16238 bp, 14 predicted proteins | sample LARL83metaG_FD_184349 | JGI IMG/M metagenome (GOLD analysis project Ga0207664, IMG submission 184349) | Corn, switchgrass and miscanthus rhizosphere microbial communities from Kellogg Biological Station, Michigan, USA - LAR L8-3 metaG... | ecosystem: Host-associated > Plants > Roots >... | reverse complement strand
CGCTTCGCGGAGAAATCGTGCTACAGCCGTCTTGTCTGCTCGCAGCTTCTCTTTGAGGACCTTTACGGCAACGATGCCATGGATCCGGTGCTCGGCGCGATAGACCACTGCCGTTCCACCTTCACCAACCATATCCTGCAACGTGTATCCGGCGAGTGTCGTACCGGTAAGATTTTCGCGGGTCACGGGCCGAAGCTAATCGCACTACTCGTAGGGAGCAAGCGAACGTTCGCGTACGCGACGGGATCCACCGTCGATTCACACCATCGATGAGAGCAAGAGGACATATGGCGGCAGCACTTCGTGGTCCATCGCGCGCGTGGGCGCTCGCGCTGTCAGGGCTCCTGCTTCTTGCCTGCTCGCCGCGGACGCATAGTGGTGGAACGGCCGGTACGCGGGGCGGCAGAGGTGGGTCGCCGTTCCCCGCCAACGTCTCCTCAGCACCCGACCCCACGGGCTTCTATCACCAGCTCGGTATGCTCGCGCAGGGTGGATCCTTTCCCTTTGTCGGGCAGGTGCGCTATCTCGCCGGCAGCTCTCCCGACAGCACTCTGGCGCTCGTCACGTTTTCGTTCGCGAACCGGGCACTGACCTTCTCCGGCGAGGGCGGCGGACAGCGCGCAGGCTACGTGGTGACGATCGATGTGACACAGGGATCGACGACCGTCCGGCACTTCGATGCGCACAAGATCATCCGGGTCGCCTCGTTTCACGAGACGCAGCGCGAAGACGAGAGCGTGATCTTCCAGCAATTTCTCTCTGTTCCGCCGGGCGCATACTCGCTTTCACTCTCCGTGCGCGACGAAAACAGCGGCAATGGCAACATGCAGCAGATGGCGATCAACATTCCCCGGTTCGGCGCGCGGACGCTGTCCACTCCGATCAGCATCTACGAGGTGAAGCCGAGGGCGAGACTGGATACGGTGCCGGTGCTGATCGCGAATCCACGCTCGCTCATCGTGCTCGGGCGGGATACACTCGCGGGACTCTATGTCGAGGGATACGGACTGCCGGCTACTGCGAAGGTGAACGTCGCGGTGTTGAACGATGCGCAGGTGGTCATTCTGCGTGACACGGTCAATCTCGTCAGGCAGGGCGAGCTCTCCTCGGCGCTGCTCGACTTCCCGGTGCAGAGCATTGGGGTAGGTCCGGTTACCGTCATCACCTCGCTCGCCGGATCGCCGGACACCACGCGCGCGCCGCTCTTCCTGAGCTTCGGTGACGAGTTCGGCATCACGAGCTTCGATGATCTGTTGAGCTATCTCCGATACTTCGTGTCGCCACAGCGGATACAGGCATTGCGCGACACGCCTCCCGAGCAGCGAGCGGCGGCGTGGGCGATGTTCTGGCGGCAGACGGATCCGAATCCGTCCACTCCGGACAACGAAGCATTGCGCGATTACTTCAAGCGAATCGCGACGGCGAACTCACGCTACCATGAGGAAGGAATCCCCGGATGGCTCACCGATCGGGGCAAGGTATACGTCACCCTCGGCGAGCCCGATCAGGCTGGAATGCCGATGGGAACGACTGGATCCACAGCGCGCAGCCGGGCGGAAGTGTGGGTGTATACACAGTACAACCTCCGGCTCATCTTCCAGAACCAGGGGAGCGGCCATCTCCGACTCTCCCCGTCGAGCCAGTCCGATTTCGACAAGATCGTGCGACGACTGCAATCGCAGTAGTCACATGCGCGACGACTGCAATCGCAGTAGTCACATGCGCATAGCTGTGAACGTCCATCGACGGCGCGACTGTCCGGTTCCCTCCGTACGGACGCGCCGATGTGATCTGCGTTCCATTATCTTGACAAAAAATCACTTCGTTCCTATATAAGCCCCGCAAGCCGTGCGTGGCTTGCCCCTCCATCCTTGTGGCGGAGGGAGACGATCCATGTGCGGGAGACGGACGATGGCAAAGGGAAAGGTGAAGTGGTTCAATGACGCCAAGGGATTCGGCTTCATCGAACAGGAAGGCGGCGAGGATGTGTTCGTGCATTTTTCCTCGATCACGATGGATGGGTTCAAGACACTCGCTGAGGGACAGGAAGTCGAGTTCGAAATCCAGACCGGCGCAAAGGGACTTCACGCGACGAACGTTCAGCGCGTGTAAGCCGTAGTTCGCGGGCTGGCATTCGCCGGAATGCGGGGTGAGCTTTCGTTCATGGAGCCCCGCCTTCCGACCTCGCCCCGACTCTTTCTCGTCGACGGATATGCGCTGATCTATCGCGCGTTTTTTGCGCTGATCTCGCGCCCGCTCACCACCAGCCGCGGCGAGAACACATCAGCGGCGTGGGGCGTAGTGAACTTTCTTCAGCGACTCATCGACACCCATCGACCGGAATACGTCGCCTGGGTGCACGACTCCGGGCTCTCGTTCCGCCACGAGCAGTATCCCGCCTACAAAGCGACCCGCGAAAAACTCGGAGAGGAGCTGCAAGCGGACTTCGATCGCGGCATGGAGCGCATCGAAGAGCTGCTGCGCGCCTTCAACGTCCGCGTACTCGCGCTCGAAGGCTACGAAGCCGACGACGTGATCGGCACACTCGCTCGGCAAGGCGTCGATGCGGGAGTGAACGTCGTGATCGTGTCCGGCGACAAGGATTTCTACCAGCTCGTTCGACCGGGCGTCTGGCTTCTGAATCCCGGACGTGGTGGACCTGCGAGCGTGGACGAGCAGTGGGTCGGGATGGAGAATGCGCACGAACGGCTCGGTGTCCCACCGCATCACGTCACCGACTATCTCGCGATGGTCGGCGACTCGTCGGACAACGTTCCGGGCGTGAAGGGAATCGGCGACAAGACGGCGTGCGAGCTCGTGTCGACGTATGGCTCGCTCGAAAACATTCTCGAGCACGTCAACGAGATCACGAAGAAGCGCCCGCGCGAGGCGCTCCTCACGCACGAAGCGGAAGCACGGCTCTCGAAGAGCCTCGTGACCATTCGCGAAGACCTGGACATGCCGCTCGAGCTCGAGACGCTCGCACTGGCGGAGCCCGACCATGCCCGTCTCCGCGATCTCTTCGTCGAGCTCGAGTTTCACGCACTCGCGAAGGACCACGCAGTCAGTGCGCCCGTCGTCGCGCGCGAGACGAACTACGTCACCGTCGACACGATGGAAGCGCTCCATGCGCTGCTCGAGCGCATCCGCACCGCTCCCCACATCGCCGTCGACACGGAAACGGTGATCGAGCTCGGTAGTCCTCAGATCGTCGATCCACTCCGGTCGACGCTCGTGTCGATCTCGATCGCGGTGGCGCCGGGAGAGGCGTACTACCTGCCGCTCAGACATCGCGAGCGGCAGGGCGATCAGGGAGAGCTGCTTCGCGACGTATCCGGTGACAGATCTCCGACCGACGCTCCTGAAGACCGCGGCCTCACCCGTGGCGGCGACGAGCCACCCGAACCGAAGAAGAAAACCGCGCGAAAGAAGGCGGCGGCGGCGGCGAGCGAGCCTTCCGGAATCGCCGCACGGATGCTGGCCGAACGTGCACACGTGGTGAGAAATCTTCCGCCGCTCATGTCGGACGAGATGGAGCCACTCCGCGCGATGCTGGAGGACCCGACCATCCGGAAGACGGGGCAGAACGCGAAGTACGATCTGCTCGCGCTTCGACGTGCGGGGATCACCCTTCGCGGCCTCGATTTCGATACCATGATCGCCAGTTACGTGCTCGATCCGGGCCGGCGCTCGCACGGGCTCGACGTACTCGCACTGGAATTTCTCGAGCACACGATGACCTCGTACGAGGATCTGTGCGGAAAAGGCAAGGGCTCCGTGCCCTTCGACGAATGTCCGATAGAGGCCGCGCGCGACTATTCGTGCGAAGACGCGGACATGACGCTGCAGCTCCGAGCCGTGTTCGAGCCGCAGCTCGAGACCTACGAGCTGCTTCCGCTGTTCAACGACATCGAGATACCGCTGATCGATGTGCTGGCGGACATGGAATGGGCGGGGATCGCCATCAATCGTGAATGGTTTGCCTCGCTCAAGGAACGCTTCGCCCGTGAGCGGCAGCGCGTCGAGCAGGAGATCTACGCATCGGCAGGGACGGAGTTCAACATCAATTCGAATCTCCAGCTTCGCCAGATCCTGTTCGAGCGCCTGCAACTGCCGATGCTCAAGCGCACTGCCACCGGCCCGTCAACCGATGCGAGTGTGCTGCAGGAGCTCGCGGAGATGGGCCACGAGCTCCCCGAGCAGCTCATGGAATATCGCGAGCTCTCGAAGCTGGAGAATACGTATCTGGATGCACTCCCCGCGCTCGTCCATCCTCACACGCAGCGCATCCACACGTCGTTCAACCAGACCGTCGCAACGACAGGGCGGCTCTCCTCGAGCGATCCGAATCTCCAGAACATTCCCATTCGCCGCGAGCTGGGTCGCGACATCCGGCGTGGCTTCGTGCCACGCGAAGGATGGTCGCTCATCGCCGCGGATTACTCGCAGATCGAGCTCCGTCTTCTCGCGCACCTCTCGGGCGATCCCGCATTCGTGTCCGCATTCCGTGCGGGCGGAGACATCCATCGACAGACCGCGTCGATCATCTTCGATGTGCCCGTGGCCGACGTCACATCGGAGATGCGCGCGCGCGCGAAGACGATCAACTTCGCGACGATCTATGGGCAAGGGGCGAATGCGCTCTCGAGGCAGCTCAGGATCGATCACGCGGATGCGCGGCGATTCATCGACGAGTACTTCGAGCGATTCCAGGGAATCCGGGCCTATCTCGATTCGATGGTCGCATTCGCGCGCGAGCACGGATACGTGCAGACCATCTTCGGACGCCGCCGCTACATCCCGGAGCTCAGGGACCGCAACTTCAACGTGCGAGCGTTCGGCGAGCGTACGGCAACCAACTCGCCGATTCAGGGCTCGGCGGCCGATCTCATCAAGATCGCGATGATCCGCATCCACAGCCTGTTCGCGCGCGAGCGGGTCGCTTCACGGATGCTGCTGCAGGTGCACGACGAGCTCGTGTTCGAGGCACCACCCGGTGAGCTCGACTACATCTCGTCGCTGGTCAAACAGGAGATGCAGGGCGCGGCCCAGCTGTCGGTGCCGCTCGTCGTCGATCTGGGTATCGGAAGCAACTGGCTCGAAACGAAACAGTAGGTGGAACGTTCTGAGCAGACATCGAGACGTTAGAAACGTTTGGTCGTCCATAGCAAGGACTTTGCTATTGTGCGGCATCCACATCGCGCATAGCGTGGTCCCCGGCCACCCCTGATCGACCCTCTTTCGAGCACACTGCGAACGAATGTCACCGCGTCGTCGTTCCGGGTTCTCGCTGATCGAGCTCTTCGTGGTGCTGGTCGTCATCGGCATTCTCGTGGGGCTCGCCGTGCCGCGAATGCACAGCTTCAAGCACCAGTTCTATATCACCACGATGGTCTCCGACCTTCGGAATCTCGCGGCGACGGAAGAGGGATACTGGAGCTCGGTCGACTCCTATACATCCGATCTTAGCGCCCTGCGATTCAACCTCACCCCGGGCGTTTGGGTGACGTTCGTCCAGGCGGACAGCACGGGTTGGTCGGCTAGCGCGACGCACGACGACGACACGTCGCACTGTGCGATCTACTACGGGAACGCGCCCCCGCTTCCCCCGGCAACCGTCAAGAACTTCATCGGCTGCAGCAAGTAGGCGCCCGAGTCGCCACTTGCAGATTGCCGGAACGACTGGCATATCGACCGGTCAGATCACCCGATCGACTTTGGTCGGCACTGTGTAAATGGCCACGTGACATATAGTTATGCTTGCGAGCTCAACGGGCATTCGGATTGCCTTGTACATCGCAGCAGGTAACTGCAACTCACGGTGGAGCATATGGCCAGGTCACACCAATCGCGCCAGTCGGGTTTCACGCTCATCGAGCTGCTCATCGTCGTCGTGATCATCGGCATCCTCGCCGCGATCGCGATCCCGAAATTCTCGAACACCAAGGGGCAGGCATTCCTCGCGGCCATGCGCAGCGATCTGCGCAATCTGGCGACGGCCGAGGAAGGCTATTACTACTCGAACAGCGCCTACAGCAACAACCTGTCGCAACTCAACTTCCTGACCTCTACCGGCGTCACGATCTCCGTTCCGGAAGCCACCACCGGCGGCTGGTCCGCCTCGGCGACTCACGCGTCGCTGGGCGCCGAGAAGTGCACGGTATACTTCGGGACCGCGACCGCGATTGCGCCATCGACGCTGGAAGGGCGGATCACCTGTGACTGATCTGTTATGGACGTGCCTCGAGAGTGAGCAGCGCTTCGATCAACCGTGACAGCTCGCTCGGGGATCGTCCCTACCGTGAGTTTGCGCTTCGCCGCCAAGGGATGATCCACGCGATGGAAGGCGGTCTCTGGCTCCACCGCCATGTCTGGAAAGGCCGAGCGATGGCTCACCTCGTCTCCACCAACCGAGAGCGATTGATCGAGTACGGCCGCTCCGTCGGTCTTCCAGTCGCCCGTCTTCAATACAAACCTCTGAAGGACCCACGCACGGGCGTTCGCTGTGACGCGTGGCATTGGGATCTCGTGGGCGATCTCGTACCACCGCGCTGAACCGGTTCGCACGTTGACGGGTGCCTCTCATTGGGAAAGATTGAGCGCATGACCGGCCAGACAGTGATCGCATGCATTATCGTTGTCGCGTCGGTGAGCGCATGCGAGCGCCAGCCGAGCGCGAAGCCCGCCGAGACCGCGTCGACTGCGCCAGAGACGGTCGCTGCTGCTCCGACGAGAAAACCGGTCACCGCACCGTCGACGTGGGACACCAGTGCAGGGCCCGTGATGTTCGTGCGCGGCAACTCGACTGCCGAAGCGTACGTGATCTTTCCTTCGATCACGGACAGCACACCTGCGGCGGATGTCCATTTCGATTCCGCGCTGTCCCGCAACGCAACCGTCGAGCTCTTCCAGCACTCGGGCGGCGGCGAGATCGCGCACCTCGGCGCGCTCGGAGGCGGCGAGTGGGACGCCAACCAGTGCATCGAGTGGCCGGCAGCCAAGGTGCAGACGCCAACGCCCGCTGATTCCACCGGTGGGTGGACGGTCGCATTTCTGAAGGGGCGCGCGAAGGCGCTTCCGCTCGATAGCATCGAAACGATGCCGCACGCAGATTCCGCGAAGCTCGCCGCCGACATCACCCGGCTCGTGTCCACGGTGCCGAACGACACGGCGCGCACCTTCCGCGGCATTCCGTTCTCCGTCCGGACTGCGTATCGCTTCACGCCCGCGCCTGGAGTCGAAGCCGTGGTCGCGGACGTCGTGCGCAAGCTGAATCAGGAGGCGAATCCGCTCGAGGAGCACACGCTGATCGTAGGCGAGCGCCCGGCGGGGTCGAACGCTCCCTATCGGCTCGCCTATCGCGAGGTCACTGCCGGTTCGGACGAAACGCTCGAGAGCTCGGACGTACTCGCTGCAGTCGCGATCGGATCGCCGCCGCACGTCGACCTGGTGCTCGCGCGCGACGGCTACGAGTCCAATGCGTATGCACTGCTCGAGCGCCAGCCCGATGGCAAGTGGCGCCTGCGATGGACGAGCGCTCACACGGGATGTTGAGCGCTGCGCCCCGCAGCCGGCGTGGCGCCTACGCACGCACGAGTCGAACGATCAGCACTTCAGCGGGACAGTTGATGCGAAGCGGAAGCAGAACGCCGACGCCAGTCGTGACGTAGAGCGGCACGGGCGCCTGCGGAACCCATCCGCTCGCAGAGTGTGCACCGCACACGGTGCAGTGGCGCGCAGGAGCACCGATCCACGGCAACACGAGCTGTCCGCCGTGCGTGTGGCCAGCGAGCACGAGGTCGATGCGGGCATCCGGCGCGAGCTCCAGCGCGCCATCGGGGTTGTGGGACAGCACGATGCGAGGAACATCAGCCGCGATCGATGCGCATCCGCCGTGCGGATCGATCTTTCCGTGCGTCCAGTCATCGACTCCGCCGACGGCCAGGCGTGCATCACCTTTCTCGATGACGGCGCATTCGTTGACGAGCACTCGTGCGCCAACCGATCGCAGCCACGCCGCCGTCTTCCCGGCATCGTAGTCGTAATCGTGATTGCCGAGGATGGCGAGCATTCCATCGGGCGCATGCAGCGCGCGCAACGCGCCGGTCATGCGCGGAAGAGCCCATTCGTAGAGCCAGCGCGAGAACGTCCGGAACATCGAGTGTGACAGTGCGTAATCGCCGAGGAGCACGATGAGATTCGGCGAGACCTCGTTCGCGAGATCGACGGCGCGACGTACGAGGCGCGCCGGCGTGATGGTACCGCCATAGTGCAGATCGCTGAGCACCGCGATCGTGTAGCCTTCGAGATCGGGCGCGAGGCTCTCGATCGGCACATCGATGGTGGTACGTCTGAGCGCGACCGGGGTGACCAGCGTTGCGTACGCGATCGCGATGACTGCGATCGCGATCGGCAGCATCACGTGCACGGCCAGTGTCACGGACAACGCCATGGCGGTGACGCGCTCACGGAACGTCGCTCACGCGCGATGGGGAGCACACCGCCGAGTCACAGACCGGTTGGAACGTCGATGAACACCGTGGGGAGATCGAAGGTGCGCGCGACGTGATCGGCGAGCGCACGCACGCCGAACGTCTCGGTGGCGTAGTGGCCCGCGTAGATGATCACGATCCCCAGCTCATCCGCATCGACGGCAGTCCAGTGCGGGCCTTCGCCGACGATGAGGGTATCGACGCGATTCTCGACTGCTTCGCGCAACGTGTCTGCGGACGCACCGGCACCCGTGCAGATCGCCCAGCGCCTGGTGACGCGGTGCGGCGCGGAGGGCGAGCTGCGAACGGCTCCGCCCCAGCGCCGCGAGACCACATCCGCCGCGGCGATCAAATCCGCGGTGGCGATGTCGGATTCGCCGCGCACGCCGATGTCGATCGTCTGGTATCGCGCGAATCCCGCAGCAGGCGTCAGTCCGAGCTCGCGCGCGAGCAGCGCGTTGTTGCCGACCTCGGGGTGCGCGTCGAGCGGCAGGTGCGACGAGTAGAGTGCGATCCCCGAGCTGAGGAGCGCGTGAATGCGTCGAAAGTGCGGCCCTCGCAGTGGCTGAAGACCGCCCCAGAAGAGTCCGTGATGCACGAGGAGCAGGTTCGCTCCCTGTGCTGCGGCGCTCGCGATCGTGCGCTCGCGCAGATCGACCGCCGCCGCCACCTTGACGATGTCGGCGTGGTTCTCGACCTGCACGCCATTCAGGGCCTGGGAGTAATCCGGGAACCCGTCCGTGCGCAGAAACGCGTCGAGCTCGTGGGCGATTTGCGAGAGGGAGGTCACGGAGTGCTCACCAGAGGCGGGATGCTGCGTGTGGACAACTGTGGACAACGTGGCGGAATGTATGTGAATATCGTCGCTAAGGCATTACGCGGCAACAAATTAGTGGTTTGTGCACAAGAAAGCCGGCTGACGAAATCGTCAGCCGGCCCGGGGCCTTTCGCAGAGCGATCGGTGCGTTCGTGCGGAGGCCTCGCCTACCGCAGGACGGCGACTGGCGACGGGTGAATCTGCTCGTCGGAGCCGGGCTCCTTTGCATCGGCGATACGCACGCTGCCGTTGATGCGGCCACCTTCGATCACGGCGAGAGCGCGCGTGTTGATATCGCCGATGATGACCGAGGTGCCCTGTATCTCGACGCGATCGGATGCGTTCACGGTGCCCTGCACGTGTCCGCCGATGACGGCTTCGCGCGTGTTGATGTCGCCGAGTACTTCGCCCTGTCTGCCGACGAGCACCTGACGTGCGGCGCGGATGCCGCCTTCGACACGGCCCTCGATCTTCACGACGCCATCGGTGTCGATGTCGCCGAGGATCTTGGTTCCGGCGGCGATGATGGAGAGTGCGTTGCTGTTGGCTGGAAGATTCTTGATGTCGTCGATCCCTTTCGAGTCCTTATTGAAGATCGCCATGAGCCGGTCCCTTTTTGATGACTGATGATGCGTCGATGGCGACGCCGTGTCGTCGCATCTCGAAATGCAGATGCGGCTCGAGAGAAGCTGGTGCATCTCCGGAGAGTGCGATGACGGTGCCCGCCGCGACGCGCTGTCCCTTGGATACGCGAACCTCGCTCGCGCCGCCGTAGACGGTTTCGTATCCGGAGCGATGATCGATGCGAATAATTTTGCCGAGCGTGGAGTCGTCTGCAACTTCGACGACCAATCCTGCGCCGGCGGCACGCACGGGAGTACCGAGCGGCACTGCAATCTCGAGCGTGGGCGGACTCGAAGGGAGGAGGGTTCCGGCCATCGGGAGCGGCCACTGATCGGGGAGCGGGATCGAATCGGCAGCGGGAGCAACGGGAGCAATTGCGACGGCCGCCTTCGATTTCGAGGAGGTATCGCGTGCGGGTGCTCCGGCGGCTGCGGTGACGGCTGCTGCGCCGACTGCCGACATCGACGAGCTTCCCATCATGTGTTGTACCTGTTGAAATCGGGCATCGAGCTCGTTCAGCGAATGCTGCAGTGTGTCGAGTCGCGAGACGTCGTGTTGCAATTGACTCACGCGTCGCGTGAGATATGGAACGCGCGCGGCCTGCGCGGCGAGGAAGAACCAGCTCACGGCGCCGACGGCGATGAGTGATCCGAGCACGATCGCGCCCATGCGAAAGAGTCGCACCTGGCGCTGCGTCAGGATGAGCGTGCGATTCGCGAGTCCGCTCTCGCGCTGTACGTGGATGATCATCGCGCCGGCGTGCGGCGTGTAGATATTCCCGTAGCCTCGCTCTCGGGTAGCGTCGTTACTCTCAGCCATCATCCTCGATCATCGAATCTGCGCGACGGATACGTTCAGGCGTGTGTCGGATGTACGTCGAACCTTCTTCAGATGCGCTCGCGTGATGCGAGGACCAGATCGAGCACGCGGTCCAGATCATCGCTCGAGTAGAATGCAATCTCGATCTTGCCGCGCTCGTGCTCACCGACCGTGATGGTGACGTCGGTTTGGAGGTGGCGACGCAGCTCGTCCTGTAGACGCTTGAGCTCTGCATTCAGTCCCGAATCTCGTTCCCCGCTCTTCTTTTTGGTGGTGCGGGTGGAGGATGGCGGTGCGGTGCTGCGAGCGCGCTGTTCCACATCACGCACGGTGAGCCCTTTGGCAACGATTTCACGTGCGAGCTCGAGCATGTCGCGTTCGCTCGAGATGGCCAGGAGTGCGCGGGCGTGTCCGACGGTGAGTTGCCCGTCCCGCACCATGCCCCTGATGGAGACTGGTAAGTTCAAGAGCCGCAACGTGTTAGCTACCGTCGAGCGGTCCTTGCCGACGATCTCGGCCACCTCGGCCTGCGTCAACGAGAATTCGACGACGAGGCGCTGGTAGCCCTCTCCTTCCTCGATGGGATTGAGATCTGCGCGCTGCAGATTCTCGACGAGGGCCATGGTCAGGAGTGCCCGGTCATCGATCTCCTTGATGACGGCGGGGATTTCCTTCCATCCCAGGCGAGTGGCGGCGCGAAGACGTCGTTCGCCGGCGATCAACTCGTATCCACGTCCGGACGCGGCGGGTCGCACGGTGATGGCCTGGAGCAAGCCGTTGGTTCGGAGGGAGGATTCCAGCTCTGCGAGCTCCTCCGGCCGAAACTCCTTTCGAGGCTGGAAGGGGTTGGGACGGATGTCCGCGATGGGCAGGGGTCGGAGCGCTTCACCCGATTCCGGGGCGACTGCGGGCGTCGGGGCTGTGACCCGAGCGGCGAGGAGCGCATCGAGTCCTCGTCCCAGGCGTCGAGGTTTGTCAGTGGACACTGGTTCGATCCGGGGGAGAGTGGATGATGGAGGGATCAGCGCGCTTCCGGCTGTTCCTCGGGGGCTGGACTATGGCTGGCTTCGTCGCTCTGAGGGTCGGTATGCGCAGCGGGCTCGTCGGCAGACGGGGTGACGGCGAGCTTCTGCTCGAGATCGGTGTCGCGACGATCGTGCGCTGGAGGCTGGTCGGAACTCTCGTCTCGAGCACGCTCTGAGGCGTACTCTGGCGGGTGCTCGGAGGTGTGTTCAGAAGCCTGCTCCGACGCCTGCTCCGACACCTGCTCCGTTGCCTGCTCCGAGGCTTGCTCCGTCTGCTGAACCGGAATTTCGCCAAGTGGTTGCCCGCCGATCCGCTGTTGAGTTTGCTCCGCGGCCCTTGAGTCCGGGAGAAGCTCTGCGGATTCTGCGACGTTTCCCTTCGGGTGGGGAGAGACGCTCATTGGCGGAGCGTTCCGGTGAACGATCTCTCTAGCTACGCTGAGGTAGGCCTGAGCGCCAACCGAAGCAATGTCATACAACACAATCGGTTTCCCGAAACTAGGCGCCTCGGCCAAGCGGACATTCCGCGGCACGATCGTCTCGAAGACCTTCGGTCCGAAGTACTCGCGGGCGTCGGTGACGACCTGGCGCGAGAGGTTCAGCCGGGCGTCGTACATGGTGAGAAGGACGCCGTCGATAGCGAGCTTCGGATTGACGGACTGCTGGATCCGATGGACCGTGTTCAGCAGCTGAGAAAGGCCTTCGAGCGCGTAGTACTCGCACTGGACCGGGATGAGTACCGAGTCCGCTGCCGCCAGCATGTTGATGGTCAGCAGGCCGAGGGATGGCGGGCAGTCGATGAGGATGTAGTCGTAGCGATCTCGGATGGGTGCGATCGCGTCCCGCATGGCGAGCTCGCGATCGTTCCTGTCTATCAGCTCGATCTCGGCCCCTGCGAGGTCGGGGGTCGTGGGCGCCACGTCGAGATGCGCGAACTGGATCGCGCGGAGAATCACTTCCTCGAGTGGCATCTGTCCAATCAGGGCGTCGTAGACCGTCTTGGTCAGCCGCTCGCCTTCCAAGCCGACGCCGCTCGTCGCATTCCCCTGTGGGTCGCCATCGATCAGGAGGGTTCGCTGCTCCGCCACCGCCAAGCTTGCTGCGAGGTTCACCGCGGTTGTTGTCTTGCCGACCCCGCCCTTCTGATTCGCGATAGCTATGATTTGGGCCACGTACTGCTCAGGTCTGGGTAAGCGCGGAATATAGACCTGTTCGGCGCGAGGGGCTATCGCTTTCCGCGATCCCTCGGTGTTTCACGTGAAACAGGCGGTGCTCCGAGAGTCACCGCCCGCGTGTGGACATCCTCGCAATCGCCAGCAAGAAGCCAAACGTGGTGCATCAGCCCCCATCGTCGCGGCCGTGATCTCTACTTGGTGACAGAAACGAATCTCCATCGCGCCATTATGCCAACTGTCATACCGAGCTCCCCAGTCTCGATCGGTGTCGCCGCCTTGCCCGCAAGCGATTCCATCCTGTAGGGCTGAGGCGGTCCCGCCGATCCATTCGTGCTCAACTCGATCAACTCCCCCAACTGCCCCCCGGCCGCGCGCGCCAGCACGGTCGCGTCCGCAAACGCCTGCCGATACGCATCGGCCAATGCCACGCGCCGGAGCGAATCGGGCGCCGAGGAATGAAAGTCGAGTGAGCTCACATCGTTCGCACCTTTCGCGATCGCCGCATCGATCAGCGCACCCACCTGGTCCACCTTCCGAACCTCCACCCGCACGGTGTTCGTCGCGATGTAGCCGATCACCTTCGGTGCCCGGTCGCCTGCCTGTGGATTGAACTGCTGATCGGCATTCAGACTGTAGTTGACCGTCGAGATCTGCTCCGGCGCCACGCCCTGCGCGCGAATCGCCTCGATCACGGCTCGCTGCTTGATCGCATTCTCCGCACTCGCCCTGGCCGCCGTCGCCGCCCGCGTCTGCACACCCATCGAGATCGTCGCGCGATCGGGAACGTACCGCGCCTCACCCGTCGCGCTCGTGCTGATCTCCGACGGCGGACGCGCGGGCGCCGGGCCACCACCGGCCGGCTGCTGCGCCGCGAGCGGAAAGGCGGCCAGCGCGATCATCATCAGCGAACGTTGCATCGAATACCTCCGTGAGAATTCAGACTTCCGGGATTGGCGAATTAGTGATCGAAAGCTACTAAAGCGGCTGGCGGCACGATACGACACGCGGATCGACGGCACCGCACGTGTCATACCCCACCGTCCACGTTATGGCGCGTGACGCACGACGCTACGAGGCCACATCGGCCGCGAGACGGCGACGCTCGATCTCCAGCACCAGATTCTGAAGATCGTTCGGGCTCACGCCGGGAACACGCGACGCCTGCGCGAGCGTCCGCGGACGCAACGCGCCCAGCTTCTGACGAGCCTCGGTGCTCAGGGAGCGCAGCTCCTCGTAGGGAAGCGCGGGAGGCAGCGGGAAGTCACCCATTCGCTTCATCTTCTCCGCCTGCGACCGCTCGCGCTCGAAATAGCCCGCGTACTTGAGCTCGAGCTCCGCAGTGATGAGCACCTCGCGATCGAGTGACGCTCCCACCCCAGCCGCATCGAACAGCGCCGCGAGCGAGATGTTCTGCCGTTTCGCGATCTCCGCAATGCGCGCCGCGTGCGGAAGCGACGTGCTCCCCGCTTCGGCGAGCAGCGTCGCGATCTGCTCCGGCCGCACGCTCGTCGACTCCGCCAGCGCATGCGCGTCCACCTCCATCGCGAATCGACGCTCGACGATCTGCCGCTCTCGCTCGTCGAGCATGCCGAGGGCGAGAGCCATTGGCGCGAGCCGGCGCAGCGCGTTGTCCTGCCGAACCGTGAGCCGGAACTCCGAACGGGAGGTGAAGAGCCGGTACGGCTCATCGACTCCTCGGGTCACCAGATCGTCCACGAGCACGCCGATGTACGAATTCTCCCGTCCGAAGATCGCCGCGGGCTCGCCTCGCACAGCGAGCGCCGCGTTCATCCCCGCCACGACGCCCTGCCCCGCCGCCTCCTCGTAGCCCGTGGTGCCGTTGATCTGCCCAGCGAAGTACAATCCGCCGAGTGCCTTCACCTGGAGCGATGCATCGAGCTGCGTGGGAGGGAAGTAGTCGTACTCGATCGCATATCCGGCGCGCGTCATGCGCGCCTGCTCGAGACCCGGAATCGCATGCAGCAGCCGGAGCTGCACGTTCGCCGGCAACGATGTCGACAGGCCGTTCACGTACAGCTCCGTCGTGTCGTGGCCCTCCGGCTCGAGGAAAAGCTGGTGCCGAGCGACGTTGGGGAAGCGCACGATCTTGTCTTCGACGCTGGGGCAGTAGCGAGGACCGCGTGATCCGATCGCGCCGCCGTACATCGCTGATTTTCCGATGTTGTCGGAAACGATCTCCTTGGCTTCCGCGCCAATGAACGTGATCCAGCACGGGAGCTGCGCTGGATGCCGCGTCGTCCCGCCACTCGCGCGAGGCGCGTCCCAGAAGTGCGACCACGAGTAGTCGAACTGCTCGATCTCACTGTCCTGCCGATCGAGCCGGCCGGTATCGACGGAGCGACCGTCGATGCGCGGCGGCGTGCCCGTCTTGAATCGAGCCGACTGGAGTCCCAGCGCATCGAGCTGCTCTGCCAGGTGAATCGCCGGAGGGTCGCCCGCGCGGCCACCCGCCATGCGCGTCTCGGTGCCGATGTGCAGCCGGCCGCGCAGAAACGTTCCCGCGGTGATGACGACGGCACGCGCACCGAAGCGGCGGCCTTCGAGTGTCTCGATGCCACGCACACGACCGCCGTCCTCGTCGATGAGAAGGCGTGCGACGGTTCCCTGGATTGGTTGCAGCTTGGGGTGCTGCTCGATCAGACTGCGCACGGCGCGCCGGTACATGCCACGGTCACATTGCGCGCGCGGAGCCCAGACCGCGGGGCCCTTGCCCCGATTCAGCATCCGGAACTGCAGCGTGGCGAGATCGGTCGCACGCGCCATGATTCCGCCCAGCGCGTCCACCTCGCGCGCAACGGTGCCTTTCGCGACTCCGCCGATCGCCGGATTGCACGACATCTGTCCGATCGTTTCGAGCGCGCTCGTGATCAGTCCCACGCGCGCGCCGAGTCGCGCCGCCGCGACGGCTGCTTCAGTGCCGGCGTGGCCGGCGCCGACGACGATGACGTCGAGCTCGAGCTCCAGGGACAGCGAAGTCATCGGTCAAAGATACGATGAATGGACAACCGAAGGACGGCGGCGCAGACTTCTGACATGCCGCTCGAAATTCATTCCGACGCACCGACCATGCTCGTGCGGAGAGCCGCGTACGAGCGGGCCGGTCTCGCGCGTGCGCACTTCGATCTGCGTTACAATCTCACGCCCGATGAGTTTCGGGTGGAAGGCGATCTGATCGCGATCGGGCCGCTCTACGACGATGAGGCGCTCGGTGCACTCACCGGCGAGCTGGAATCGCTGGGACTCGTCTACTTCGAGGATTTCGCGG
>Ga0207664_10001332_pt1 | contig 16252 bp, 12 predicted proteins | sample LARL83metaG_FD_184349 | JGI IMG/M metagenome (GOLD analysis project Ga0207664, IMG submission 184349) | Corn, switchgrass and miscanthus rhizosphere microbial communities from Kellogg Biological Station, Michigan, USA - LAR L8-3 metaG... | ecosystem: Host-associated > Plants > Roots >... | reverse complement strand
CAGCGACGAGGGACCCGAGGCGGCCGGCGCCCGCGAGGCCCGCGCCGATGAGGAGGACCACGCCACTGAGACCGCGGGGCCGACGGCGTCCCGGCGGCGCACCGACAGCGGCGCGGTCCTCACCGCTCCGCCGCCGCAGCTTCAGCGTGAGCGCCCCGCTCCGAGGCTGGCCCGCACCCAGGGGCGGCCGCCGGCGCCTCCCCACCGGCGGCGTCCGCCGCGCTTCATGAAGCCCCTGGCGGCGCTGATCGCGATCGGCATCGTGGTCTTCATCGTGGGGGGCGGCGCCTACCTGGCCAGCCGCCAGTACTTCTTCATCGGGACCAACCCAGCCGGCGTCGTCACGATCTACCGCGGCTTCCCCTTCGACCTGCCGCTCGGGGTCAAGATGTACGAGCAGTTCTACGTGTCCGGCGTGCCGGTGAGCGCCGTACCGGCCGATCGCCGGGCGCGGCTGCTCAACCATCAGCTCCGGTCCCAGGACAACGCGATCAGCCTCGTGCACTCCGCCGAGCTGGGCCAGCTGGCGCGATGAGCGCGCGCAACCGTGAGCTGTTCGGCCTGATCCCGGCCGCCCTGCTGGTCACCGCTGGTTTCACCGCCGTGTTCATCCAGCGCGAGAACGTGCTGTCCAACGTCTCGCTCACCTACGGGGCGATCTTCCTGGGGCTGTGCCTGGCCGGCCACATCCTCATCCGCGTCACCCTGCCCAACGCCGACCCCTACATGTTCCCGCTGGTGGCGCTGCTGTCGAGCTTCGGGATCGTGATGGTCTACCGGATCAGCGCCACCGACGCGCGGCAGCAGGCGCAGTGGTTCGTGCTGGGCCTCGTCCTGTTCGCGGTGACGATCATCGTCTTCCGCGACTACCGCAAGCTGGAGCAGTACCGCTATCTCATCGTGGTGGTGTCGCTGGTCCTGCTTGTGCTTCCCCGGTTCCCGGGGATCGGCGAGCGGGTCAACGGCGCCTATCTGGAGATCAAGGTGCCCGGAGGCCTGAGCTTTCAGCCGACGGAGTTCTCCAAGATCGGCCTGGTCATCTTCCTGGCCAGCTACCTGCGCGACACCCGCCAGGTGATGGTGCTGGGGGCGCGCAGGGTCCTGGGGGTGACGCTGCCGCCGCTCAAGCACTTCGGTCCGGTGCTGGTCATCTGGGGCGTGGCCATGCTGGCGCTCGTCCTGCTGTCGGACATCGGCTCCTCGCTCATGTTCTACGGGGCGCTGCTGGCGATGCTCTACGTCGCCACCGGCCGGCTCTCGTTCGTGGTCATCGGGCTGCTCGCCTTCGCCATCGGCGCCTGGTACCTGGGCACGCACATCCCGCACGTCAACGCGCGCTTCGAGGACTGGCAGCACCCCTTCAACCACCACCTCTACACGACCATCGGCGGCAGCTTCCAGCTCGCCAACGGGATCTTCGCCCAGGCCGCCGGCGGGCTGTTCGGGCAGGGGTTCGGGGAGTCGATCCTCACCGTGGGTTCGGGGCACTCGCCGCTCATCCCGTTCCCCCAGACCGACATGATCTATGCGGTCATCACCAACGAGCTGGGCCTGTTCGGCGCCGTGGCGGTTCTCGTCGCCTACTTGCTGTTCATCTACCGCGGCTTCAAGACCGCGGTCCTCGCGCGGGACTCGTTCTCGACCCTGCTGGCCGTCGGCCTGTCGACGGTGTTCGCCCTGCAGGTCTTCGTCATCGTCGGCGGGGTGACGCGGGTGATCCCGCTCACCGGCGTGACGCTGCCGTTCGTCTCCTACGGGGGCGCCTCGATCGTGGCCAACTTCGTGCTGTTGGCCCTGCTCCTGTTGGTCTCGGATCGGTCGCGGAGGCCGGAGCCGTGAGCGCGCAGATCAGACGGCTGTTCGCCGTGATCGTGGTCATGTTCGGGTTGCTGGTGGTGTGGACGACGCGCTGGACGGTGTTCGATGCCACCGCGCTCAACAACAACTCGCTCAACGTGCGCACGCTGATCGCGACGCTGAAGATCAAGCGGGGCCGGATCCTGGCCGGCGACGGTACGGTGCTGGCGAAATCGGTCAAGCAGAACAGCACCGGCTACTGGCTGCGCACCTATCCCCAGGGCCCGCTGTTCTCGCAGGCGGTGGGCTACTCGGACCTGCGCAGCAACCAGTCGGCGGGGCTGGAGAAATACCGCCTCGACGATCTCAAGGGCGCGCAGACCACGCTGAACTCCGTGTTCGGGCCCCTGGGTGGCAACCAGGACGTGGGCGACGACGTCTACACCACGCTCGATCCCAAGGCGCAAAAGCTCGCGCGCCAGGAACTGGCCGGACGTGCGGGGTCGGTTGTCGCGTTGGATCCACGGACCGGCGCGGTCCTGACCATGTACTCGAACCCCACCTACGACTCAAACCACTTCAACGCGCCCTGCTCGGACGCGTGCCAGCTCAACCGGGCCACGCAGGGCCGCTACCCGCCGGGCTCGACGTTCAAGGTGGTGACCGCCACCGCCGGCATCGACAGCGGCAAGTACAACCGTGACTCGATCATCAACGGCGACTCCCCCAAGACGATCTCGGGCGTCCCGCTCCAGAACGACAACAACCAGAGCTTCGGCCCGGTCACGCTGACCAAGGCGCTCACCGACAGCGTCAACACCGTGTTCGCGCAGGTGGCCCAGAACGTCGGGCGTCCCACGATGACCAAGTACATGAAGCGCTTCGGCTTCTATGCGCTGCCCCCGATCGACCTGCCCAAGAGCGAGCTGCGCACGAGCCGCCCCTTTGACTTCAAGGGCCGCCCCTTCAAGCCCGGCAGCCCCAACGAGGACATCGGCCGCATCGGCATCGGCCAGGGCGGCCTTCTGGTCACGCCGCTCCAGATGGCGATGGTGGCCTCGGCGGTGGCCAACGGCGGCAAGCTGATGGAGCCGCGATTGACCAGCAAGGTCGTCAACGTCGACGGTCAGACGGTGCGGACGATCGACCCCACCGTGATGTCTCAGGTGATGTCGCCCCAGACAGCGTCCGCGGTCAACCTGATGATGCGCAACGTGGTCGATGAGGGCACCGGGACACCGGCCAAGCTGGGTTCGGGCATTGCCTTTGCCGGCAAGACCGGCACGGCGTCGATTGGTGAGACCGGGTCGGGCCTGACCCAGCCGTGGTTCATCGGCTTCGCCCCCGCCGACAACCCCAAGGTGGCCGTCGCGGTGACGATCGAGAAGACGCAGGGGCAGTTCGGCGGCCAGGTGGCCGCGCCGATCGCGCGCGACATCGTCCAGACACTGTTGGGCGAAGGGAAGTAGGCGGTGGCCGACCCGGTCCCCAACACCATGGTCGACGGGCGCTACCGCGTGCTGTCGCGATTGGGCTCGGGCGGGATGGCCGACGTGTTCCTGGCCGAGGACCAGCAGCTGGGGCGCAAGGTCGCGCTCAAGCTCCTGCACCACCGCTTCGCCCAGGACCCGGACTTCGTCGAGCGCTTCCGGCGTGAGGCCCAGGCCGCGGCCGGCCTGCAGCACCCCAATGTGGTCAGCGTGTATGACCGCGGCTCCTTCGACGACACGTACTACATCGCGATGGAGTACCTACCGGGGCGCTCGCTCAAGCAGCTCATCCGCCAGGAGGCGCCGCTTGACCCGCTGCGGGCCATCGACATCACCATCCAGATCCTCAAGGCCGCGCGCTTCGCGCACCGCCGCGGGGTGATCCACCGCGACCTCAAGCCCCACAACGTCATCGTCGACGAGTCCGACCACGCCAAGGTCACCGACTTCGGCATCGCGCGCGCCGGCGCCTCGGACATGACCGAGACCGGCTCGATCATGGGCACCGCGCAGTACCTCTCGCCCGAGCAGGCCCAGGGGCACGCCGTCAACGCCGGCTCCGACCTGTACTCAATCGGCGTCGTGCTCTACGAGATGCTCACCGGCCGCGTGCCCTTCGACGCCGACTCGGCGGTCTCGATCGCGCTCAAGCACGTGTCCGAGGCGCCCCCTCCGCCGAGCCAGTTCAACCCCAACATCCCGCCCGAGCTCGAGCAGACCGTGCTCTGGGTGCTCAACAAGAACGCCGCCGATCGCCCCGCCGACGCCGATCAGCTCATCACCGTGCTCGAGCACTGCCGCGAGGCGATCACCTCGGCCGGCGCGGGCCAGCACACCGCGAGCATGGCGGCGGTGGCCGCGGCCGGGGCGGCAGCGGGCGCCGGGGCGGCGATCGCGGGCCCGGCCGTGGCCGCTTACGAGCACGCGCAGGCCCAGGCCACCAATGGCTCGGGCGAGCTACAGGCAGTGCAGCCGATCGAGGAGCGCGAGCGGCGCAGCTGGGTGGTGTGGGGATGGGTGGCCCTGGTCATCCTGCTCATCGCGGCCGCGGCGGCGGCCGCGTACTTCCTCACCCGGCCCAAGCAGGTGGTGGTGCCCAAGGTCACCGGCGAGCAGTACACCACCGCGCGCGCCACTCTCACGCAGGCCAAGTTCCAGGTGTCCAAGGTGCCGGTGGGCAGCCGCCGGCCGCCGGGCATCGTCGTGGCGGAGTCGCCCGGCGCCGGCACCAAGGCCGACAAGGGCTCCACGGTGACGCTGAGCGTGTCCACCGGCCCTGGCGACGTCTCGGTACCGACCGTGCAGGGCCTGAGCGAGGCCGCCGCAACCAAGACGCTGCGGCGAGCCGGGCTGAAGGTCGGAAACACCTTGCCGAGGCCGAACGACCAGTTCCCGGCCGGCCAGGCGACGGGAACCAACCCCGGCACGGGCCGCAACGTGCCGCACGGCTTCGCGGTGACGCTGATCATCTCCTCGGGCCCCGCCCAGAAGCAGATCCCGTCGGTCATCGGCGAGACCCAGACCCAGGCCACCTCCGACCTCACGCGCGCCGGCTTCACCGTCCACTCCAAGCAGCAGGCCTCGACCAGCGTCCCCGCGGGCAACGTCATCAGCCAGAGCCCGGCGGGCAACACGAAGGCCCCCAACGGATCGGCGGTGACGATCACCGTGGCCACGGCGCCACCCACCGTCACCGTCCCCAGCGTGGTGGGCGATCCGGCCGCCGGGGCCAACAGCGCGCTGAGCGCCGCGGGGCTGAAGGTCAAGGAGACGTTCCGTACTGTCACCAAGCCCAGTAACAATGGCGTGGTGGTGAGCCAGAATCCGGGCGGTAACTCGACCGCCAAGAAGGGCAGCACCGTCATCATCACCATCGGCCAGCTGGCGTCGACGACCACGTCCTCGAGCACGACCACGTCGACCACCAGGACCACCACCTCGCCGACGACCCCGACCACCACGACCACGAGCAGTCACGGTTGATGAGCGCCCAGCGGGTGGCGGTCCTCCTCGGTGGGCGCTCCTCCGAGCACGAGGTCTCGCTGGCCTCCGGCGCGTCGGTGGCCGAGGGCCTGCGCACCGCCGGTCATGCGGTGACCGAGATCCACATCGGCCGTGACGGCGTGTGGCGCCGCGACGGCGAGCCGGTCACGGTGGCGCTGGGCGCGCGCCTGCCCGCAGTCGACGTCGTCTTCCCGGTGCTCCACGGCCCCTTTGGCGAGGACGGCACCGTGCAGGGGCTCCTCGAGTGCCTGGACGTCCCCTACGTGGGCGCCGGCGTCCTGGCCTCGGCGCTGTGCATGAACAAGGTGGTGTTCAAGCAGCTCATGGCCGAGCGGGGCATCCCGCAGGTCGACTACCGCGCCGTCGACGAGATCGCCCACGCGGCCGATCCCGAGGCCACCGCGCGGTCGGTGGGCGAGCTGGGGTACCCCGTGTTCGTCAAGCCGGCCCGCCTGGGCTCCTCGGTGGGCATCGCCAAGGTCAACAAGCCCGGCGAGCTTGCCGGGGCGTTGCAGACCGCCTTCGAGCATGACTCGCTGGTCATCGCCGAGGCCTTCGCCGCGGGGCGCGAGGTCGAGTGCTCGGTGCTGGGCAACGGCGACCCGATCGCCTCAGAGCCCGGGGAGATCCTGCTCGCCGCCGGCGAGGGCGGCTGGTACGACTACCAGGCCAAGTACACCGAGGGCGGGATGCGCCTCATGGTGCCCGCGCGGGTCGAGCCCGAGATCCGCGACCGGATCCGCGAGCTGGCCGTGCGTGCCTTCACGGCGTCGGGCTGCCAGGGCCTGGCGCGCGTCGATTTCTTCGTCGTCGGCTCAGATGTCCTGGTCAACGAGCTGAACACGATGCCCGGCTTCACGCCGACCAGCGTGTTCGGATCGCTGTTCGCCGCCAGCGGGATCGAATACCCCGACCTGCTGGACCGGCTCGTCTCGCTGGCGCTCGAGCGGCACGCCGCGGAGGGCAAGCTCGCCCACTGAGCGCCCGTGGTGTGCCGCCCGGCTCATCGGCGGCCAACCGGTCCACCGCGCTACGCGGTGTAGAGCGCGATCTCGTTGACGTCGGCGTGGCTGTGGGGGCCGAGGCTGGTGATCCACACCAGGTAGTAGCGGTACTTGGTGGTGGTGGAGCTGAGCTTGATCGTCTGCGTCCGGTGCACGCTCGGCGCGCTGCCCACCCGGACCCAGCCGCCCGGACCCGTGTCGAAGGTGTCGGGGTTGGGCCGCGAGGTGCGCCCGTAGATGGTGACCGCGTATCCGGGCGTGTCGGTGTCGAGCACCATCGAGCCCGCCGCCACGCCGGGCTTGAAGTCCACGTAGATTCCCACGCCGGGCTTGCCCAGGGTGTCGCCCACATAGCTCTCGGTGGACCACGCGGTGTTGCGGTTGCCGTCGATGGCGAAGGCGGTCTGCTCGGGGTGCTGGTTCCTGGGACCGCTGAGCGCGTCGGGGTTGTAGTCGGTAGCGCACGAGTCGCACGGCTGCACCTGGTGCGGCGTGGCCTTGGGGGCCGGCTGGGGCAGCTGCGGGGTGCCGCGGTGGGTGTTGTTGGCGGCGAAGACGAAGATCGCCACCACCGCCGCGGCCACGATCAGGCCCAGCAGGATCACCAGCGCAGGCCGGCGGCGGAGCAGGGGCACCCGGCGCCGGGTCCGCGAGGGGAGCGTGCGCAGCACCGTCGTCACCTCGCCGGTGACGTTGCCCGAGCGCGCGGTCTCGATGGCCAGGACATCCTCGAGGTCGGCGATGAACTCGGCGTCGTCGGCGTAGCGCTCGTCCAGCCGCTTGGCCGTGGCGGTGTCCACCACCGAGGCCAGCGCGGCCGAGATCTCCGGGCGCTTGAGCTGGACGTCGGGGATCTGCTCGCGCACGTGCTTCATCGCCACCGCGACCTGGCTCTCCCCGGTGAAGGGGACCTCGCCGGTGAGCATCTCATAGAGAACGACGCCCAGTGAGTACAGGTCCGACTGCCCGGTGACGTCCTGGCCCAGCGCCTGCTCGGGCGAGACGTAGTCGGTGGTCCCGAGGACCCGGCCGTCGGCGGTGAGCCCGTCCTCCTCCAGCGTCCGCGCGATGCCGAAGTCCGTCACCTTGGCCGAGCCCTCCTGGTCGATGAGTACGTTCTGAGGCTTGACGTCGCGATGGACGATGTGGCGGGCATGCGCCGCGCCCAGGGCGCGGGCGATCTCGATCGCGTAGGCGACCGCTTCGGTGATGGGCAGGCGGCCCATCCGGCGGATCCGGCCCTTGAGCGTCTCGCCCTCGACGTACTCGAGGACGATGTAGGGACGGCTGTCGTCCTCGCCGGCGTCGATCACGCCCACGATGTGCGGGTGCGAGAGCTGGGCCACGGCGCGGGCCTCGCGGCGAAAGCGCTCGAGCTGGTCGGAGTCCGAGGCCACCTCGCGGTTCATGAGCTTGACCGCCACCTGGCGCTCGAGCGTCTCGTCCAGGGCGCGGTAGACCGTCGACATGCCCCCGGCGGCGATCCTCGCCTCCAGGCGGTAACGGCCGTTGAGACTGGTGCCCACCAGCGTGCTCATGCGTGCGCTCCTATTGTGCGGCACGCGCGCGCCCCGTGAGCGCGTTGACCGCGCCCATGCACAGTGAGGTTGGTGAGACTCTGCTTAGGCGTGCGCGTGCCAACCACGGGACGTCAGACCGCCCGGATCCGCCCGTCCTCGCCTTCGATGGCCAGGCCGGGGACGCTCACGCGGCCGGCGGCGTCGGTGACGCGGCCGATGACCGCGGTTCCGGGGTGGCGCTCGGCCAGGAGGGCAACCGCCCGCTCGGCGTCCGCGGCCTGGACCACGGCGCAGAAGCCGCAGCCCATGTTGAAGACCTCCCACATCTCCGCCGCCGGAACCTCGCCCAGCTCCGCGATGAGCGAGAACACCGGGAGCACGGGCAGTGGCTCGGTGATCTCAAAGCCGACGCCCTCGCCCAGCCGCAAGAGGTTGAGCAGGCCCCCGCCGGTGATGTGGGCCAGCCCGTGAACGGCGATGTCCGAGCGCAGCAGCTCCAGCACCGCGCGGACATAGATGACGGTGGGCTCAAGCAGCGCGTCGGCGACGCTCGCGCCGCCCAGCTCCTCGGGGCGCGCGTCCAGCGACAGCCCGGCGTCGTCGAGCAGTACCCGCCGGGCCAGGGTGAGGCCGTTGGAGTGCACCCCCGAGGCCGGCAGCCCGATGAGGGCATCGCCGGGCGCGCAGGCGGTGCCGTCCACGATGGCGTCCAGCGCCACCGTGCCGAATGCGGATCCCACGAGATCGAAGCCGTAGGGCGAGGGATGGCCGCGGATGACCTCGGGCAGCTGGCAGACCTCGCCGCCGGGGATCTCGACCCCCGCGTCTTCGGCGCCGGCGCGCAACCCCTCGGCCAGATCGGCCAGCAGCCCCGGGTCCGCGGACTCGACGGCGAGGTAGTCGAGCAGCGCCAAGGGCTCGGCCCCCACGCAGATGAGGTCGTTGACGTTCATGGCCACGCAGTCGATCCCGATGGTGGAAAAGCGTCGTGCCTGCTCGGCCACGATGACCTTGGAGCCGACGCTGTCGGTGGCCAGGGCCACGCCGAGGTTGGGGGCGATCTTGATGACGCTGGCGTAGTGGCCGGGAAGCGGCACCGAGAGGCGTTCGCGCCCGGTCTGGATCGAGTTGAGCACCGAGACCAATGCGGCCACGCCGCGGTCGGCCTGCCGCGTGTCCACTCCAGCGGCTGCGTAGGCGTCGGTCACGGTGCCATTGTCGTATATGGATCGGACTCGGCCCGCGGCTGAAGATCAGGGCCGTGCCCGTTGGATCCCCATCCGACCGTGGTCCGCAGGGCCCGCGCCCGCCGGCGCCGCCTCAGGCGGCTGACCACCAGCGCCGCCAGCCCCAGGCGGTATGCGGCATACGGGAGCAGCGACCGGTCGCGCTCCACCTGGCGGATCAGCCACGTCGAGCCTAGCGTCGAGGCAAACGACGCTCCCGCGCCCAGCGCGATGGGCAGCGCGCTGCGCGGCGGCAGGCCGCGGCGGGCCAGACGCACCGACTTGAGCAGCGTCGCGCCGGCGATGACCGGCAGGGCGACGTGGCGCGAGAGCTTGTTGGCGTCCTCACGGGTGAAGCCGCGGCGCCGCGCCGCCGCCAGCGTGGCGCCGTTGCGCGACACGCCGGGAAGCAGGGCGCAGGCCTGCGCGATCCCCAGCCACAGGGCGTCGGCGAGTCCCGCGTCGCGCGAGGTGCGCGTCTGCGGCGTCCGGTCGGCCCGCGCCATGACCAGCGATCCCACCACCAGGCCCACCGCGATCGTGCCCGGAGTGCCCAGGCGCCGCTCGATCGGGCGCTCGAGCGTGTAGCCGACGATCGCCGGGGGCACGAAGGAGAGCGCGATGAGCTCGGCGATCCGCAGGCTCATGTCGTGCACGGCGTCTGAGACCTCGGTGCGCAGGGTGATCAACAGTGCCGCGGCGGTACCGGCGTGCAGCGCCACCTCAAAGGCCTTGCGGACCTCGGGGTCGACCTCGCAGTAGTCCCAGTCCATCAGCCACGGGATGAGGGCGACGTGGCCCGAGGAGGAGATCGGCAGAAGCTCCGCGGGGCCATGCAGGGCGCCGAGCACCAGGGCCTCGCGCAGGGCGATCTCGGGGGCATTGGCGTGGACGGGCGCGGTTGCGTGCGGCGGCGGCGACCCGTTGCCGGCCTCGACGGATCCAGGCTCAGTCGGCGACGACATCCGCCGCCGGCTCGGCCTGGCGCGCGTCGCCGGGGCCGCCTCGCGAGCGCCGCCAGCGCACGATCAGGTAGACGACGGCCGCCACCAGGACCACCGCGCCGACGTAGTCGACGTACTCCAGGTGGTGGCGCCAGGCCTGCCACTGGTGGCCGACCTCGCGGCCCAGCAGGCCCAGACCGCCGATCCAGATGATCGAACCCAGCGTGGCCATGGTGACGAAGCGCAGATACGGCATCCGCGCCACGCCGGCGGCGTACGGGAACGCCGCGCGGATGAGCGGCAGGAAGCGCGACACGAAGATGACCGGGGAGCCGTAGTGCTCGAACCAGCGGTGCGCGCGGTCCAGTCCGCTGGAGCTCACGTGCAGCTTGGAGCCGTGGGCCTCCATCAGCTCGCGCTGGCCGAAGTAGCCGATGCCGTATGCGATCGACGCGCCGGCGACGTCCCCGATGACGCCCGCGATGATGATCCCGGGAAGCGTGAGGTCGCCCTGGAACACGGCAAAGCCGGCGAACAGCATCGTCGGCTCCGTGCCCGGGATCCCGATGACGCCGGAGCTCATGGTGAGCAGTGCGACGCCCGCCAGCCCGATGCTGTCGATGAGGTGCGTGGCGAGGTTGACCAGCGGACCGGTCAGGGAGGCCAGGAGGAACGGCACTTGCGCTTAGGGTAGCGGCGCCCCCGCGCTCGAGGGGGCCCTGGGCGCCCACTGTGAACGGGCTCTCATCTTGCCCGGTGGCTAGGGTTGGCCCCCATGGCCGTCCCGCTGTTTGACACCGCGACCCCGCTGGAGCCGCTGCGCGAGACGATCCTTCAGCGCATCGCCGAGGTGGTGGCCGACACCCGCTTCATCCTGGGCCCCAACGTCGAGGCCTTCGAGCGTGAGTTCGCGGAGTACCTCGGGGTGCGCCACGTCATCGGGGTCGCCAACGGCACCGACGCGATCACCGTGGCGCTGCGCGCGATGGGCGTCAGGCCCGGAGATGACGTGGTCGTCCCGGCGCTCACCTTCTACGCCAGCGCGGAGGCGGTGGTCAACGCCGGCGCCCGCCCGGTGTTCTGCGATGTGGATCACGACACCCGCAACGTCACCGTCGACACCGTCCGGGCCGCGCTGACCCCGAGGACGCGCGCGATCATCGCCGTGGACCTGTTCGGCCTGCCCGCGCCCGACCTGCGCGAGCTGGGCATCCCGGTGCTCGAGGATGCAGCTCAGGCCGCCGGGGCACGCCAGGACGGCGCCATGGCCGGCGCGCTGGGAGACGTCGCCACCTTCTCCTTCTACCCCTCCAAGAACCTCGGCGCCTTTGGCGACGGCGGGGCGGTGGTGACCAACGACGACGAGATCGCCGAGTTGGCCCGCTCCCTGCGCTTTCACGGCTCGCGTGACAAGGAGACCTTCGAGCACGTTGGCTACAACTCGCGCCTGGACGAGATCCAGGCCGCCGTCCTGCGGGTCCTGCTGCCTCACCTGGATGCCTGGTGCCACGGCCGCCGTGCCGCCGCCGCCGCGTATGAGGCCGCCGGCGTGGAGCGGTACGTCGGCGTGCCCGCCGTGCCCGAGGGCGCCGAACCGGCATGGCATCTGTACGTGGTCACCCACCCGCGTGCCGACGAGGTCATGGCCGCGCTCAACGACGCCGGTGTCGGGGCCCGGGCCTATTACCGGGTCCCGCTGCATCGCCAGCCCGCGATGGCGCCCTACGTGGACGGGCTCGGAGCGCTGCCGGTGACCGACCAGTTGGCCGCCACGATCATCGCGCTGCCGATCAGCCCGGTGTTCACCGAGGCGCAGGCGGGCGAGGTCGTGGGCGCCCTGGCCGGAGCGGCGTAGCGCGCGTCGTTGGAGGACGAGCGGCGTGCGCGTCTGGGTCGACTTCACCAACTCCCCGCACGTGCTGGTCCTGCGGCCGGTCATCGAGCGGCTGCGCGCCCAGGGCCACGAGGTCCGCGTCACCGCCCGTGATTTCGCCCAGACGCTGGCCCTGTGCGATCGCTTCGGCATCGAGCACACCGCCATCGGCCGCCACCGCGGCGCGGGGCTGTTGGACAAGGCGCGGGGCCTGGCCGACCGGTCGGTGGCGCTCACGCGGTGGGCGCGCCGGAACGGCCCGTTCGATCTGGCCATCGGCCACGGCTCCAACGACATCACCGTGGCTTCCGCGCTGCTGCGCATCCCGTGCTCCACGACGTTTGACTACGAGTGGGCCACCGTGCAGCACAACGTCAACTGCCGGCTGGCCCAGGCCGTGGTCATCCCCGAGCTCATCCCGCCCGAGCGCATGGACCGCTACGGGGCGCGGCGCAAGCTGGCGCGGTACCCGGGGCTCAAGGAGGAGTACTACCTGGCCGACTTCGAGCCTGACCGGCAGATCCTCGCCGAGCTGGGGCTGGACGGGGCGGAGCCGATCGCCGTGGTGCGCACGCCGCCGGCGGTATCGCTGTATCACCGCTTCGAGAATGACGTGTTCGGCCAGGTGCTGGAGCGGCTGCGGGGGGCCCAGACGGTGGTGTTGCCGCGCACGCCCGAGCAGCGCGCCGAGCTTGGCGCGGCCGGCGGCTTCATCGTCCCGGAACGGGCCATCGACGCACAGTCGCTCATCGCCTACGCCGACCTGGTGGTCTCCGCCGGGGGCACGATGAACCGCGAGGCGGTGGCCCTGGGCACGCCGGTGTTCACGGTGTTCGAGGGCCGGCTGGGGGCGGTGGACGAGCGCCTCATCGCCGAGGGCCGGCTCGCCCGGCTCGAGCGCCCCGAGCAGGTCGACCTGGTGAAGCGTTCGGGGACTGTCGCCGCCGGGGAGCGCGTGCGCCGTGACCCGGAGCTGCTCGTCGAGCTGCTCTCACGTCCCGCCAATCGCGCCTGAACACAGTGCTAACAGCCAGCGTGAGCCGACGGATGCGGGCGGACGGCGTCGGCTTCCGAGGCTGGTACCGTGCGTGACTTCTCGTGTCTGACACCACGCTAGAGACGCCGCACACCCTCGGTCCCGAGGGTCAGAATCCCTCGCCGCGCGACCGCTCCGCGGGGGCAGGGTCGCTGCTGCACCGCTACGCCTGGTGGCTGGTGGGCCTGGGCGTGGTCCTCGCCGCCGCCATCGTCCTGCGCTGGGCCAACACCCGCCCGGGCTATGACCCCTACGGCTGGCTGAACTGGGGCTACCACACGTGGCGCGGGACCCTCGACCTCGGCGGCGCGCCCTCGTGGAAGCCCTTCACCTATGTCTTCACCGTCGTCTACGCGCTGTTCGGCCATTGGGCGCTGTACCTGTGGATGCTCACCGCCGTCTCGATTTCGTTCTCGGGCGCGGTGTTCGGCGGGCGCATCGCCTATCGCCTGACCGCCCGTGAGGGCGGCGCGCGGTGGCCGGCCTGGGCCGCGGGCCTGTTTGCGGGCGCCGCCGTCTTCGGCATCCAGGACTACTTCCACTACCTGATGAGCGCCCAGTCGGACTCGATGCTGGTGGCGGTGTGCCTGGCCGCCATCGACATGTACCTGTCAGGCCGCCTGCGCTGGGCCTTCTGGCTGGGCGTGCTTGCCGGCCTGGGCCGCCCCGAGGTCTGGCCGTTCACCTTCGTCTACGGCATCTACCTGCTGCGCGCGCACCCGAACATGCGCAAGGACGTGATCGGCGGGGCCGTGGCCACCCTGTTCCTGTGGTTCGGCGTCCCGACGATCACCAACCACCGCCCCAACATCGCCGGCCAGCTCGCCCTCAAGTCGCCGCGGGAATGCACCACGGGCAAGATCAACTGCACGATCAGCCGCTTCGGCGCGCTGGACTACATCGCCATCCAGCTGGCGGCGCTGCTGGTGCTGGGGCTCGCGCTGTTGCGGCGCAACTGGACAGTGGTGACGCTGGCCGGGATGGCGGCAGGCTGGGTCGTGGTGGAGATCGCCTTCGCTCTGCACGGCTTCCCCGGCGTGCCGCGCTACCTGTTCGAGCCCGCCGGCCTCACCGCCGTGCTGGCCGGGATCTCCCTCGGCTGGCTGCTGTTGGACGCCAAGCGCTACTGGCGGGCGCTGCCCAGCTGGGCCGGGATCCCGGTGGCCGTGGTGCTGTTTGCCGTGATGGTGCCCAAAGGCATCGCCAACGCCCGCGCCGAGCACAAGGACATCTACCACGAGCGTGCCCGCACCACGGAGATCAACAAGCTCGGCGCGCTCATCGCCGCGCTGGGCGGCGCCAACAAGGTGCAGGCGTGCGGCTGGCCGGTGCTCAACGTGGAGTACGTGAGCATCATGGGCTGGTACCTGCACCGCAACACCGGCGTGATCGGCTACCGCCCCAAGATCGAGCTGGCCAAGAAGCGGCCGTCCCTGTACTTCGTCCCGCTGCCCAACGGGTGGAAGGTCACCCCGTACCACCTGCCGGCCGGCAGCGCCTGCGCCACCAGCATGAACGCCCTCTACGTGCCCACCGCCCACCACCCCGGCGGCGTGCTCGTCCGCAAGGCGTCTTAGTACCAGTTCCGTCACACCTCGCCCACGAGGGTGGTTTTGGGTGCCACTGTGGGCTCCATGGGCGACTCTGATGGCAACTTGGGTCATAGTGACCCGGATCACCATCAGAGTGAGCTGGGACTGGCTCGGGTCGCCGCTGAGCAGCTGGGTGTGGTGACGCGGCAGCAGCTGTATGACCTGGGGTTCACGTACCAGCAGATCAAGCGGCGGCTCGGTCTCGGGCGCCTGCATCGCGTGCACCACAACGTCTATGCGGTCGGCCACCCGCGGTTGACCGGCCAGGCCTCCCTCGTGGCTGCCTTTTTGAGCGTCGGCCCGCGTTCGTTTCTGAGTCATCGGTCGGCGGCGGCGGTGTGGGGTCTGCGGGCCGTCAACACACGCGACATCGAATTGACCGTGCCGGGGACGGGAGGGCGAGGGCACGCGGGGCTCACGATCCACCGGACAAAGAGCGAGCCGCACCCCGACGAGGTGCGCCTCCGTGGCTCGTTGCGGGTGAGTTCGGTCCCGCGCCTATTGGTGGAGCTGGCGGTGCGCGAGAAGCCCTCAGAGCTGGCGCGGCTGGTGACCGTCGCGGTCCAGAAGCGGCTGCTGCGCCTGGACGCCCGCGACGGGCGTGCTGCCCTGGAGGCCGTGCTGGCGCGTCACGAGCGTCGTCCCGGGATGGCCACGCTGAAGGCGGTGCTGGCCGCCTACCGCCGCGTCGACAGCAGCAAGTCGGAGCTGGAGCGGGCGTTTGACCGGCTGCTGGCCCAGCACCCCGAGATCCCCGAGCCGCAGCGCAACATCCACCTCGACCACTGGGAGATCGATCGGTTCTGGCCCGCGCATAACCTGGCGGTCGAGCTCGACGGCCGCCCGTATCACCTCGCCGCGGCGGCGATGGAGAAGGATCGGATCAAGGATGCGTGGCTGCTCCGGCATGGGGTCACGCCGTTGCGCTTCACCGACTTCCGCGTCGAGCATGACGCCCGCGGGATCCTGGGCGACCTGCGCCACTTCCTGAACATCGCCTGACCGCGGGCGGGACCGCCGAAGCGGATCGAGCCTTAGCAGTTCTTCACACAGCCACCACTAGAATCCGCGCCGCATGCGCCGACGGATCAGTTCCGCGGCCTTTCCCGTCCACCGTCACGCGCTTCCTCAGCTCGTGGCCGATGGTCTACTGGTCGCGCTCGCATATTTCCTTGCCTTCTGGCTGCGGTTCGCCGGTGGATACAGCACCGGTGCCGAGCGCTACGAATCGCTGCTGAAGGCGACCATCGCCGGCGTCGTGGTGGTGACCCTCGGCTGCCTGGCCGGCTTCGGCCAATACCAGCGACTGTGGCGGTTCATCGGGCGCCGCGACTACGAGGCGGTGCTCAAGGCGCTCGTGGTGGCGACGGTGGCGATCGTCGGGTTGATCGCGCTCCTGCATCCGGTGGTGGCCCACGGGACCCGAACGGTCGTGCACGAGCATCCGAATGGGCTTAAGACGTTCACCTCGCTGCCCACGCCGCTGGGCGGTGTGCTGCCGCCGGCGAGCGTGGTCATGCTCTTCTTCCTGTTGTCGCTGGCCCTGCTGGTCGGCGCTCGCTTCGCGGTCCAGCTCATCACCGAGGGCCGGATCCGCAGCGTCGCCGTCAACAAGGGCGGTCGCGAGGTCCTCATCGTCGGCGGCGGGGACGGCGGCCACCTCGTCGTCCGCGAGCTGATGCGCAACCCGGAGCTGGGCCAGCGCCCGGTCGGCTTCCTCGACGATGACCCACGCAAGCTGGGGATCCGAGACGAGCACGGCCTCA
>Ga0207664_10001331_pt1 | contig 16268 bp, 17 predicted proteins | sample LARL83metaG_FD_184349 | JGI IMG/M metagenome (GOLD analysis project Ga0207664, IMG submission 184349) | Corn, switchgrass and miscanthus rhizosphere microbial communities from Kellogg Biological Station, Michigan, USA - LAR L8-3 metaG... | ecosystem: Host-associated > Plants > Roots >... | reverse complement strand
GTCGCCTGAGGTCTCAAACAGTGAGAGCCGCCAAGTGATGTCAGGCGCGGCGGCGGATTGAAGATCGGCGAAGCGCACACTGACGTTCGAATACGTGCGCCCCAAATAGCGGAGCGGGTGCAGTGCCTCCTCGCGTGTGACGTACGTCGCGTTGTCGATCTCCCCGAAATGAATCAGCCAGGGCAACGCCGGACCCGGACCGGTCGTGAAGTTGCCCTGAACGAGTGCTTGTCGCGTTGTATAGCTCTGCGCGTCGATCCAAAGCTCGCGAAGACGAAAATGCTCCGGATCGCGCCGCGGTGCGAGCGTGAGATGATAACACGGCGTGCCGTCGATTGCCTGGATCCCGGCGTACGCGATGTCGTAATCGCGGCGAACGGCCGTGATGGACGCGATCGTCTTCAGTCCGGGCGGCGGTGTCGTTGAAGCGCTGCGCTGCACCGCCTCATCGGGACGCAGCCCAAACGAATACGTTGGCGAGAGCCGCGGCACGCCGAGCAGATCGAATTGCTCGCGCTTGGTAACGCGGACAGTCCTCGAGACGTGGATGTCGCCATTGTCGCCGTCCGCAGTCGGCGGCGAAAAAAGCTTGGGATGCCGCGTATAGCTAATCTTGAGATTGACATTGAGGTTAGCGCCGTGCGGCACGTAGGGATGCGCCGCCTCCTCGATGCTCGTAGCGCGGACGTTGATCGTGCCGCTGACCGTATCGACGAATGAGGCGTACGTGTTGGTTGCGATTCCCGCGGGGCCGTCGCCGGAGATGACGACCGAATACGAAAGATAGCGGGGATAGGACTGCTGCGCCCAGCGATCTCGAGCCCGCGCGTATATAGCGTACGGATCGGGCGAGCCGATGGCCGCCGCGAAGAACAACGAAGAAAACACCTTGGCGGCTAGTACGCCGCGCTGCCGGGTTTACATGCCGCTAGGCGTCGTGCGAGCTGCGAATGCTGGAGAGCGGCAGGGCTACTAGAGTGCCGTCTTTATCGCCGATGATGAGCGTCTTCCCGGCGACGATGGGGGAGGCCACATTGAACGCTGAGTGCATGTTCTTCACGCCGACCACCGCGCCGGTCGTCGCGTTCACGGCCCACAAATATCCCGACAGATCGCCGAAATAGAGCGTTCCGCCGGCGTTCACGATGCCGCCCTTAACCGGTCCGTGCGTATGCAGCCGCCACTTCACGGCGCCCGTCTTCGGATCGATCGCGTGCAACGTAGGCGAGACCGAACTTCCCATGTAGAGCAATCCGTTTGCCAGCAAGGGAACTGCGGCTTCATTGCGTTTGGGCAGCATGCCGCTTTCCAGAAATACGTCCCAGAGTTTCTTTCCGGTTTTGACGTCGATGGCGTATGCGCGGAACGTGTTGACGCGCTCGGTTTGAACGGGCGTCGCCGACGTCGGCGGCATCACGTAGTTGCAGTAGATGCGCGTTCCGTCGGTGACCGGCGGACAATCGCCGATGCCGGATGCAACGGGCGAAAACGATGACTTCCATACGACCGAACCGTCTTTGGCGTTGAGCAGCCAGACGGCGTTCGAATTCACACCCGTCGTCACGAAGCGTCCGCCGGGAAGCGGCAGCGCCGCGACCATCGATGCGATTGAATGCAAATCTTTATCGTAGAGCACGCGCCCCGTTTTCGGATCGATGCCCATGACGTGTCCGGCGCCGTTATGATGCACGAGCACGCCGTTAATAATTGCCGGCGTCGGCATACCGCTGCCCGGCAACTTGACCTTCCATAGCACGCTTCCGTTCGCGCGATTGAGTGCGATGAGCGCGCTCGGCGGCGCGCCGACGGTCAGCGGATGTGCCGGAGAAGAGCCCTGCGGGCTGTTCTCATCGCCTTCTCCGACGATCACGGCATTGCCGTAGACAATCGGCGCCGACATGAGCGGATTCGCAGCACGATACGACCACAGCGTCTTGCCGGTTTGCGGGTCGATCGCGCTGAGCAGGCCATGATTATCACCGACGTACAAAACGCCGCCGGCGAGCGTGGGGGAAGATGAAAAAGCACCGCCGGTTTTAACGTGCCATGTCGTTTCCAGCGTGCCCGCCATTGCAACGTTGTTGCTGTTCTGCAGCCGGAACTGCGTCCAATCGGTGGGCGAACTAACGGTCGTGGCGGTCGCCGCGGAGACGAGAGCCCATGCGGCTACGAGCGCCGCAACCGAGCAAGCGGCACCTGCGATCAATCCAAGCGTTCGCCTCAACACGCGCGTTATCTACCCTGGTATCCTGAGAATCCCATAAAAATGGGATGAAACGGTGAACAGCACGCAAAGCCATGCGCCGCCGAAGAGCACACCGCCGGTGACGTCGGTAACATAATGCGCGCCCAGTGCGAGACGTGACCACACGATACCAAGCGACCAAACGGTAAGAATCGCAATCAGTGCGGTCTTTACGCCGCCCGGCAAAGCGCCTAGTGCGATCACAACCGCCCAACCGATGAAGAAGACGACTGCCGTCGTTGCATGCCCGCTCGGGTATGAATGTCCGGCTTCGCGCCCAACGAGCCAATAATCCGGACGCATGCGTGTAAAGAGCATTTTCGCGTACTCGACAAGCATCTGCGAGACGAGCTGCGAGGCGGCAATCAGCAACGGAATGCCGAGTGGTAGTCGAAGCAGCGCGAAGATCGCAAGCGCGAGTATGCACGCTGCGGTTAGCGCCGGGGAACGCCCCGAGCGTGTGAAGAGCAGTGCGAGCGGCGTGAGTTGCCCGCGAAAATAGATCGCCTCGGCGTCTAGGCGCGTGAGCGGGCGATTTGAGACTCGCAAACCGAGCGCAACGAATAACCCGAACAGCACGACGGCGGCAGCGTCGAGCCGCAAATCCGTGCTCACGTCTTGGGTTGGAAGTCCTGCGGCACGAGAACGCGCAGCGCTTTCGGCGCGATCTCGAATTGTGCCGGCGTGGTTCCAAGCGCGTGCCCGTCGATGTTCAGGGGCTGCTTCGGCCGCGTCTTGATCGTAATCTTCGGCGCCGAAAAATAGTGCGCGTGTTCGAGCTGCGTCTGATCGCCTCGCAGCAGCGCCGTGTTCGTGGCAATGACGTCCTGCGCTTTGTCGCCGGCCGCCGCAAAAAACGCCAGATCGCCGCTGCGCAGCGTGGCATGCGGCGTGAGCGGCTGCCACCCGAAATATCTTCCGCTGGCGATGATGGCTTGATGCGTCACGATCTTCAACTTCTCGTGTTTCCACTTTACACGCAGTTCGAACGGCCGATTGCTTAAGAGCGATTGTATGGCCGCCACGCCGTACGCAATGGGTCCGATAACACGTTTGAGACCGCGCGGCGTGCGATTCGCCGCATCTGCGATAAGCCCGATCGTTGCAAAGTTCGCGAAATACGTGCCGTTGACGATGCCTACGTCCACGCGAATCTCCCTGCCGTTTGCAATGGTGTCGATCGCCGCATCGAGGTCATCTTTGATGCCCAGGCTGAAAGCAAAGCTGTTTCCGGTTCCCGCCGGGACGACGGCAAGCACGCAATCTTTGTGCGCAAGTTCCGCGACGGCTGCCGTTTGCGTGCCGTCTCCCCCAATGACGACGATGAGGCCGGCGCCGGATTTCACGACCTGCCGAATGCGCTTTTTTAGCGACTTTCGCTTGCGCACCATATGGGTTTCGACGATCTCGACCCCGCGCTTCGGCAGTTCTTCCTGCAAGCGCTGATAGTACGCCAAGCCGTGGCGCGAACTTAGTCTGCAAATAACCGTAGCCTGGCGCATGGTGCGGTTATTCCCTATATAGATGCAAATTGCACTTACGACATACCTCGCAATAAATTTGCCTTTTGTGCCCGCGTCAACGCAAACGCGGACATTAAGGCGCAAATGTTGCTGCGATGTGTCCAAACTGTTGACACGATATGGTAAAAACGTTCTATATCCGCGCCGGATTCTTGTATTTCCGGCGATTTGTCGTCTACACCGGTAGGGGGAGCGGGTGTGACTGCTACGACCGACATTGGGACATACGAGCCCATCGATTTGGCGTCCGTTTCGCCGGACGCAGATGCGCTGCGCCGAATTCCGCGCACGCTCGCGCTTCGTCACGACGTGCTCTCGCTTTCAAGCGACGGTAATCAGTTGACGATTGCACTACCGGATGCGGGCGACCGGGACATCATCGATCGTGTCCGCCTCGTAACAGGCATGCACGTGCGCGCATTTCGCGCGTCTCGTGATGCCATACGCGAAAAGTTATCTCTGGTGTATCCCGATGATGACGCCGTTGGTGCAGCGCGTAACACGCATCGGGGCGACGAGGCGCCGGCAGTACGAGCAGTAGACGAGATCCATACGGCCGCGATCCGGCATAGCGCGTCGGATATTCACGTGGAGCCAACGCGTTCGGGTGGACGCGTGCGTCAGCGAATCGACGGCATCTTGACCGAAGAGCGAACGCTGACCCCCGAACTGTACGGTCAGATCGTATCGCGCATGAAACTTTTGGCCGGGATGGACATCGCGGATCGGCGTCAGCCTCAAGACGGGCGTTACACGGTCGAACGCGCCGGGCGTTCGATCGATGCGCGGGTCAGCTCCGTTCCCACAATTTTGGGCGAGAAGCTTGTGGTCCGTTTGCTGGACCACGAGACGCGCGTGCCAAACGTCGATGCGCTTGGAATGCCCGAACGTCTTTTAAAGCGCTTTCGCGGCGTCATTCGTGCACCCTATGGATTCGTCGTTGCGTGCGGTCCGACGGGAAGCGGGAAAACGACGACCCTCTATGCGGCGTTGGGCGAGCGGAACATCGACACGGAGAATCTCTGCAGCATCGAAGACCCGGTAGAGGTGCGGATTCCGGGCGTAGCCCAGATTCAGACGAATGCGCGTGCCGGATTGACGTTTGCGTCGGCGCTGCGATCGTTCATGCGGCAGGATCCCAACGTGATCATGGTCGGTGAGATGCGGGATAAGGAAACCGCAGGTATTGCCGCGTCCGCCGCTCTTAGCGGCCAATTGGTCCTGACCACGCTGCACAGTAACGATGCGCCGAAAGCGATAGACCGCCTTGTGGAACTGGGCGTGTCGCGGCACACGCTGGCGGCGGGGCTCTCCGCGGTAATCGCTCAACGGCTGGTTCGCCGGCTGTGCGATGCCTGCCGTGTGGCTGTTGAGGTTTCGCCGGCGTTGGCGTCTGAGTTTGGGGTTCCGCAGGGAGCGCGCGCGTATCGCGAACGCGGATGCGGGGCGTGCAATGACACGGGTTTCAACGGGCGGATTGCGATCTTCGAAGCGATGTTCGTAGATGACGGATTGCGCCGCCTTATCGCCGAGGGCGCCTCCAGCGTCCAAATGGCGGAGGCAGCAGCGGCAAGAGGCTACGAGGCGTTGATACACGACGGTCGCCGCCGGCTGCTGCGCGGAGAGACGACGGTTGAGGAGCTCCGTCGCGTGCTCGTCGTGGAGAACGTTGCATGACGGCTACGCTCGCGCCGGTAAGGCTGAACGAAGTATTGCGCATAGCGCGGCTGCGTAACGCTTCGGACGTTCACTTGTGCCCCGGTACGCCACCGGTCTTGCGAGTCGACGGCATCCTGGAGCAGCAGCATTCTATGGTGCCCACCGAAGAAGAACTGGCGGCGGTTGCAAACTCGCTGCTTCCGGCCGGCGCCAATGCGTTGCTGCAGGAGAAGGGTGACGCGACGATTGCGCAGCGGGTGGACGAGGTCGGAAGCGTTCGCGTTCATGCGTATCGGACTTCCCGCGGCACCGCCCTGGCAATTCGCTTGCTCGCGACGAGCGTCCCCAGCCTTGAAAGCTTGCACCTGCCCTCGATTGTCACGTCGTTTACGGAAAAACCGCATGGGCTCGTCATCGTTACGGGGCCCACCGGCAGCGGAAAGTCAACTGCCCTGGCTGCAATGCTCGATCGGATCAATCGCACGCGTTCGGTGCATGTTGTGACGATCGAAGATCCGATCGAGTACGAGCACATATCGGATCGTTCGTTGGTACATCAGCGCGAGCTTGGTCGCGACGTCGCGACCTTCGCCGAAGCCATCTACGGAGCGCTCCGAAGCGATCCCGACGTGATATTGGTGGGAGAGATGCGAGATCCGCTCACGATGCATGCGGCGATCACCGCTGCCGAAACCGGCCATCTCGTACTCACCACGTTGCACACCGGTGACGCGGCACAGACAATCGACCGTATCGTGGGCGTCTTCGCGGGAGATCAACAGGAACAGATTCGCACGCAGATTGCCCAGACGCTCGTCGGAGTCATTTGTATGCGATTGCTTCCGCGCCTTCACGGGCACGGGCGCCGGCCGGCTGTAGAGGTACTCGTTGCAAACGACGCCGTGCGCAACACAATCCGCGACGGTAAAACCCATCAAATCCGGAATATCATGGCGACAAGCCGACAGAGCGGAATGCAGACGCTCGAGGCGCATCTCTCCGACCTCATCGCTCGGAGGGAGATCGCCTTCGAAACCGCGCGGCTGGTGACGCAGCGGCAGGACGACATCCGGCCATCGGACCGGACGCTGACGTAACGTATGGCGTCGCTCTACTACTACACGGCACGCGACATGAGCGGTGCCGCGGTCCGCGGCTCGGTAGAAGCAGGCACAGCCTCGGCTGCTCTGGCGAGTTTACGCACGCGCGCTCTGCTTGTGACCTCGCTCGAGAACGCGTCATCGGCACGGGGGACCATTGCCGGCGCGCTGCAATTTGGCGTTCCCTCATTGACCGCTCTCGTGGGATTTTTCCGGTCCTTCTCTACGCTGGTTCATGCGGGCGTTCCGATGCGGCGCTCGCTGGACGTCACAATCGATCAGTGCGCGGACTCGCGGCTGCGCGAGGCGCTTCGCTGCGCGGCGGCCGACATCGAGAGCGGCTTGTCGCTCAGCGATGCGCTATCCCGGCATCCGCGAGAATTCCCGCGCTTGTACGTGGCAATGATCCGAGCCGGCGAGGTCGGGGGCGTCCTTGACGAGGTACTCGAGCGCATCGCTTGCGTCTTGGAGCGGGATCGCGCCGTACGAAAGCGCATCTGGGCAGCGCTCACCTATCCTGCAACCGTCATGTGTGCGGCGTTCGGACTGGTGCTCTTTCTGGTCGGCACCATCGTGCCGATGTTTCGAACGATGTACGCTCAGCTGCACGTGCCGCTTCCTCCCGCCACCCGGGCGCTGATCGATGCAGGCACCGCGTTACATTCGCCCGCTACATGGAGTCTGCTCGCCGCGGCACTTGTAGGCGCGGCCCTTCTTATGGCGCGCATGCGCAACAGCGGCGCGGGTAGCGCCTTATTCGAAGCGGTGCTCTTTTCGCTTCCGCTGGCCGGAGCGGTTGCGCGAAAGGCTGCGATAACGCGGTTTGCGCGAATGCTCGGTACGCTGCTGCGCTCGGGCGTGGGAATGGTTACCGCACTCGATGTTGTCACCGACATTATAGCGAGCGTGCGGTATCGCGAATCTATCGCGGACCTGCGCCGAGCGCTCCGCGAGGGCTCGCTCATCTCGGAACCGCTCGCACAAAGCGGTTTGTACGAGCCCATGTTCGTTCAAATGCTTCGCGTCGGCGAGGAAACGGGATCGCTCGATACGATGCTGCTGCGGCTCGCGGATTACTACGATTTGGATGTTGAGACCATGCTCAGCACACTCGGGTCGCTATTGGAACCGGCGATGATCGTGCTGCTAGGCGGCGCCGTAGGTTTCATTGTAGCCGCTATTTTCATTCCACTCTATACGCTGATTGGGAACATACGATGATTGCATTGGATGCTGCGCTTGAATTTTGGTTAGCCGAACGCACACAGGAAAATCGCGACCGCCTGTTCGCACAATTTCAATATCTCTGCGCGCGCGGCGCTCGCAAGTTCTCCCGTCGAGGCGTTGACCGGGCGGACCTCGAGCAGATCGCGGCCATCGGGCTGATCAAGGCATGCGATCGTTACGATGGACGTTTGAAGACGCCGTTCGAAGCATTTGCGTGGCTTTTCGTCGTCGGCGAGCTCATGCATTACGTTCGCGACCAAGAGCGTCTGGTGCGCGCGCCGCGGCGCCTGCGGGAATTGGACAAGAAATACCAACGTGCGCACGATGCTCTGGTAGCAGAGCTGCATCGCGAGCCCTCGATGTACGAGGTCGCGCAGCGCCTCTGCCTCACGCTTCGCGAGGTGGAGGAGATCGCTCTATATCGCGCTCAGGCCGTACCGGAATCTCTTGACGCACTCGAACCGCATGAACTTCGCCCTTTCAGCTATACGTTGGAAGACCGCGAGAACCGGATCGTAGCGGAAGCGGTGTTGGCATGCTTAACCGAAACCGAGCGGACGATCATACTGGCGTTATACGCTAAAGGCTATAGTCAGGCAGAGGTGTCGGAGCGGCTGGGCTATTCTCGCCGCCACATCTCGCGCCTGCATCGCGCCGCGCTGCAAAAGATGCAGCCCATATGGGTCTCAAAGACCGCCTAGCGGGGCACTGTCGGAAACGAGCGTGTCTACGCAGGAGAAAACAACGATGAGGCAACAGCGCGGCTTTACTCTTTTAGAAATGATGGTCGTCGTCGCGATCATTGCAATCCTCGCCGCCGTATTGATTCCCAACTTCACGCATGCGCGCGCGCAAGCCGCAACGTCCGCATGCATGGCGAACCTCAAGACGATCGCCACGGCTTTCGAGTTATACTACACCGATAAGCAGGCGTATCCGACGGGCACGAACGTAAACATCGACGGTTCGGCCACCTCAGGCACGGGCGTCTTGGCCGGCTATCTTGGGCAGCCTCCTGAAGATCCCGCCGCCGGCGCCGGTAAATACTATACGTATACGACGACCTCGAGCGGCGGCGTGAATGCCTACAAGGTGTGGTGCCCGGGAGCGCACGACCCTTCGACGATGAAGTCGTTTGCGGCGAGCAGCACGGATACTACGCTCAAGTACGACAGCACTGCCGGCGTTACGAGCTCGTCGGCAGCCGGAAAATAAGATGTTCGATCCGCTCGCCCAAGGGCTGGCGGCGGTGGACGCGCGCAGCGCGTACGCTGCGCCGCTTGCGTTCGCATCAGGTCTTGTCTCGAGTATCGGTCCCTGCATGGCGCCGCGTTTCCTGGCGATCGCGGGATTGGCAGGCGGGAAGCCGCGTGCGAAGGGCTTCACGCTCGTTTTCTCTTTCATCTCGGGCATCGTGCTCGTCTACGCAGCGTTCGGCGCGGCATCTTCGCTGTTTCGGGAAGCGGCGCGCTACTCCGCGTGGACGTACGGCGTCGTTGCTCTCGCACTTGCCGTGGGTGGAACTCTCGCGCTGTGGCGCGATGACGAATGCGGTTGCCGCCGCCCGGCCGGGTTTTTCGCCGGCGCCGGCGCCGGCGCGGCGTTTCTCCTCGGCGCATCGTTTGCTCTGGTCGTCTCGCCTTGCTGTGCACCTCTGGTCGTCGGGATACTTGCGTATACGTCCGCGTCGGGCGATGTTCTCTATTCGAGTTTTATACTCGCATGCTTCGCATTGGGACACGTGCTCCCCATATTGGCCGCTGCCTTTGGGGTGAATGGAGCAACGGCTATTTTCCAACGCTACACCGTTCGGGCAGGCGCAACGGTCGTCAGCGCTTCGTTGATGCTCGGCCTTGCCGGATACTACGCAGTCCTAGCATGAGCAACCCGTTCTCGCGAAGCCGCCGCTTTGCGATTGCCTTCGTTGCCCTGGCGCTATGCGCGATATTGTTTCATAACCAGATTGCGGAAGCGCTCGTTCTTCGGGGCGATGACTACTTGTACCGCGGCGACACGGTTTCGGCCCTGGAGCGCTACAACCGGGCGCTGCACATCGCCCCATCATCGCAGGTTGCGGCGGATCGCTTTGTCTTCGTGAGTCTGCAGCGCAACACGCGTACTTCACTTCGGACGGCCGTGCAGGTTGCGACGCATTACCTGTCTGCTCGCCCGCATGATTCCGTGTTGCTGACCGATCGTGCGCTGTGCTATCTGCACGAGAAGCGCTATGCGCGCGCTGAGCTCGACTTCGAGCGTGCCGCGCGAGCGTCGGAGACGCCCGATGCTTACGTGTTTGCCGGATGGGCTGCCGAGCACATGGGGCGTAAGAACGCCGCACGCGTTCTTTGGGAAAAGGCGCTCTCCGTCCGGCGCAACTACCGTCCTGCACTCATCGCGCTTGCGGAGCATGCGCGATGAATGGCGGCGCTACGCTCCTGATCGCCGCGGCCGTTGCGGTAAATAGCGCGTTTTGCGTGCTTGGCATGGTTGCCGCGAATCACTACAATATCGAGGTAGCGCTCGCGCGGGGCCGCGGATTGGCGATCGTCCTCGCGGCTACGGTAGTAGAGGCTGCTGCGCTCCTGCTCTATCCGCAAACCGCCTCGAGCGCGGCGATCGTCATCGCATTTGGTGCGGCGATAGCCGGCGCCGCTTGCGACGCAGCGTGCGGGTATGTGTTCGATGCGATCACCCTACCTGCGCTGGCGTCGATGCTTCTCGTGGCCGCTGTTACTCATGACGTGGCACGGGTCTTAACCGGGGCCGCCGCAGCGGGCGGTGCCCTTGCGCTGCTCTATGCGATAACGCGCGGCCGGGGTTTGGGTTTGGGCGACGTCAAGCTGGCATGCTGTATTGGCGCTGCGTCCGGTACGCGGATGGCATTGGAGGCGCTGGGCATTGCGTTCGTTCTCGGCGGCGCGTATGCGGGATTTGTGCTCCTAACGCGGCGTGGAAATCGTAAGGACGAGATGCGTTTTGGGCCGTATCTGCTCGCCGGCTTCGCGGCTGTTGCTCTGCGGGGAGCGCTCGGATGAGCCGGGCCGCGCTTCCGCTCGGAATCGATATTGGGACGACGCGCGTACGCGTGGTTGAGTCCGAGCGCCTCGGAGAGAGTACGCGGATCCGCGCCGTGGCAGTCAGAGAGATTTCCGCCGGTGCGTCGAGCTGCGGGCCCATCTCTGAACCCGAGTACATCGCGGCCCTCATCGAGGATGCCGTTTCGGAGCTGGGAACTGCGCAACGCCGCTGCGTGTGCGCGATCGGCGAGCCCGATGCGCTCCTGCGGCCCCTCAAACTGCCGAAGATGACGAATGCGGAGCGCGAGCGGGCGGCGCGCTTCGAAGCGCAGCGCTTCATCGAGTACCCGGTGGAGGAAGCGGTAGTGCGCATTCATCCGGTCGTGCCGGCCGACGGGTTGTGGGCTCTCGGGATCGCGCGTTCATCGGCGCTCGTCACGCGAATGGCGACGCTGCGTGCGGCGGGACTGCATCCCGTCGCCATAGACCACGAGGCGTGTGCCTTAGTTCGCGCGCTGCCGGGATTCGATGCCATCGCCGATGTGGGACACCAGCGAACGAGCCTGCATATCGTCACGGCCGAAACGCCGATGACGCTGCAGGCTTATAATGGCGGCGCAGACGTCACCAGAGCGATCGAACGCGAGCTCTCCATTGACGCGCACACCGCGGAAAAGCGCAAGCGTATCCTTGGAACGGCGGGCGCCGGCGAACGAGCTCGCGCGGCGCTCACTTCGGATATCGCAGCACTCGTACGAAGCGTGCGTAGCACGCAGCAGGTAAGCCGAATCGCGCTTGTCGGCAACGCGGCACGGTTATCGGGCCTGGCCGCGGATATCGAATCGGCAACGGGTGCGCTGTGCGAGATGCCCGTAAGCGATGCGTTGCGCAGCAACGGCTATCCGGACGACGTGATCCGTTCGAGCGCGCCGGATTGGACGCTCGCGGCCGGCTTGGCACTTTGGAGCGCGAACTAGATGCGCTTCGACTACCTGCATTCCCCGCGCTCGCTCTACCTCGCCCGCATCTTGGAGTTTCGAATCCCCGAGCGTCTTTTAGGCGGCTTCTTTGCACTCGTTGGAGCGCTTGCCGTGGTTGCTGGAGCGTGGGGTATCCAGGCGTATCGCCTGCGTGAGGCGCTGCGACTGGAGAGCATCTACAACGAGCGCCACCTGCAGGCAGCTCGCGAGCTGCAACGCACGAGCGTCTATTACGATCGCGTCCGTGCGTTGGTAGAGCTCGACGGATCGGTAAGGCGTATTGCCGCATCGGGCGATGCGGATGCGCGAACGCTCGCGCAGGTTGCCAACCACATGCCGCGTCACTCCTGGCTTACCGGAATTTCGCATGACGGAACAGGCTTGGCACTCGAAGGGCACGCAACAAACCTCGAGGTGCTTAGCGGCGTTCTGCAGGGGCTCATGCATGTACGAGATCTGCACGAGCCGACGCTCGTAACGGCGTCGGCGGAACGGGAAGAAGACCAAGCCGCGGGCGTAACATACCGCATACACGTCGACGGATCTGCGCCATGAGCATCCAACTGCGATGGCGCCCAGGCGACGACGTGCGTGCGCTGTGGCTTGCTGCGATTGCCGTGTTAATCGGCGGGTCGCTCTATCTGCACGCGACGTATGAACGCGGCATAGCCGCATCATACGCGCGCAGCCAGGCCCTGTATCAGGACACCGTAGCCGACGCGCGCATCGTCAGAAATGCCGGCCGGCTAAAGGCGCTTCAAAGACGCGCACAAGACGATCTCCGGCACGTATCGCGCGATAGGTCCATGTCGTCGGCGACCGTCAAGTTGCTCGCGACCCTGGAGCGTTCCGCCAAAAACTTTCACGCACGCATCCTCGAGATAGAGCCCGGCGGCGCGCAAACTGCCCCGAACAAAGCGCTAGAGGCAACGGGGCTGACCATTCGCGTCAGCGGCGCGTTTCGAGATCTGCTGCGGTTCGTGGAGGATCTTTCTCACCACGCTACGCTGGTCAGCGTGAGCGATACGGAGCTCAGCCTCGCTGCGCGCGATCAAAAACAAGCCGCGGATCCTCGACTGGAGGCGGTCATACACGCAACGCTCTACCGGCTGCGTATGCCGGGAGAAAAAGAAGACACGCGTGCGGCCGCTCCATGATGTTCCGCGCCGGCGCGCGCTGCTCTGCTCCGCCCTATTATGTGCAGTCCCGCTGTGCTTGGCTCCGCTGGCTGGACGCTCGTCCTTGGAACTGGCCGATGAACGCGCGACGTTCGATGCACGATTTACGGCGCCGGCGCTTGCCGCTACGTGGGCTGACAAGCCGGTGAACGTCGAGCGAGATCCGTTCAGGCCGGACGGCGGTGTGCGCACGATGCCGCCTCCGCATGATGACGGAGTCGTCGGGATGCACGTCACTCAAGGCCGTCCTATCGGCTTCCCGCCCCCGCCCAATAGCGCGCCGCTTTCGAGCGTCACGGCGGTTATCACCGGTTCGTCCGCTCGCGCGCTCATCGATGACGGCGTCCACGTTCGCGTCGTTGGAATCGGCGATGCTCTTGACGGCGCGCGTGTAGCGAACATCGATGGGGCGGGCGTACACCTTACGAACGGCAAGGTTTTGCCCTTAACGGAGGATGGGCCGTGAAGCGCCTAACGATCGCGATCGCACTGGCGCTTACAATGGTCTTGCCGTGCCATGCGAACAGCGCTCGAATAAACATCGACGTCCACGATGCGCAACTGACCGACGTCATCGCGCTTCTTGCGGCTCAATCGGGCGCGAACATCGTCACGGACGCTTCCGTCAAACAAGAGCGGGTGACGCTTCACCTGCACGGCGTCACGTTTGATGACGCGTTGAGCGTACTCGTGCAGGCGCACGACTTGCAAGTTCGCCGGCAAGACGGCATTCTGATCATCGGTTCGAGCGACTCGATGAACAGGCGGTACGGCACCGCCAACGATCCCCGCAGCGCGCAGACCGTGGTGCTGACGCTTTCACATGCCAGTCCCGAGGACGTCGCCAGGGAGATAGGCAGCGGTCTGCCCGAGGGTACGGTCATCGTGCCGGATAAGCGCACGGCAAGCGTTATCGTCACCGGCAATGCGGATACGGTCGCCCGCGCCAAAGAACTCGTCGCCGCCCTCGACGCACCCGCGTATTCGGCGCAATCCCGCAACTTGGCGCACGTGTATCAGCTGAAGTACCTCAAGCCCTCGGGAATCGAACCGGCGCTCAAGGGCGTTCTTCCCGATGGGTCGTACGTCGCAGACGACGCTCAGAATGCGATCGTTGTGAGCGGCAATGAAGAAGTACAACAGACCGCGGCCGCTTTTTTACGGAGCATGGACGTGCCGAGCCCGCAAGTGCTCTTCGAAGTTCGCGTCGCTGATATCGAGCCGCAAAACGATCAGAGCGACGTAGGGGTGCAGTTCGGAGGCTACGACCTATCCGGCCAGCCGATAAGCGGAGCCGCGACCTACGCGTTCGCACGTAACTCGATTGCGATCAATGCACGCCTCAACGCATTGGTGAGCCAGGGGCACGCGCAGATACTGGCCACGCCAAAGCTCGTCACGCTGAACAACAAAGAAGCCGACCTGCTCATAGGACAGACGTATCCGGTCGTATACTACGACGCGCGCCTGGGCGGTCAGCAAGTTCAGTTCGTCGACATCGGCGTAAAACTGCGGCTGACTCCCACGATAGGAGCGGATGGGAGCGTTACGGCCGAGATGCATCCGGAGTACAGCGCCATCCAGGGGTTCGTCGGCGGGTATCCCGTAATCGCGAATCGCAAAGTCGACTCGACGCTTCGAGTCAAAGATTCACAGACGATCGTTCTTGGAGGTCTGCTGCGCGATATCGACTCCCAGACCGTCACGAAGATTCCCTTCTTGGCCGATATTCCGATTTTCGGAAAGATCTTTCAAAATCGCGAGCGGACGCGCACGCGCGACGAGGTCGTATTCCTTATCACGCCGCACGTGATCTTTCCGAATTCGCCACCGCCTTCACATTAGGATAAGCGCTACCGCACGCCGTCTTCCGGCCAGAAGCCGTAGATGGCGCGGCCCGGCTCGAGATCCCAGAAGCGCGTCCTATTGTTTCCGACGCCGTACACGACGGCATACGGCACGTCGTGAGCGAGAATGGCGCGCACGAGACGCGCGAAATCGCGCTGCGACATCCACGTTGCCGCATAGCGTTTGAATTTCTGCTCGTCGGTCAGTCCTAGCCAGCCGCTGGAGTCGCGAACGCTCTCGTGCTGGGGGTCGTCTTCCTGGGTGATGGAGCCGATCCGTATGCACGCGACTTGCATCCCGTACTTGTCGCTGTAATAGCGCCCGAGCGTTTCGCCGAAGGCTTTCCAGACGCCGTACAAACCGTCGGGACGGTACGGCGCGTCGGTGCCGACGACCAGCCCGAACGCCGGCTCGTAGATTGCCGGCGCATTGTCCACCTCGTTCATGCCCACGCAGTGGTTCGAACTGGCGAAGATGATGCGCTTCAAACCGTTTCGGCGCGCCGCTTCGTACACGTTGTACGTGCCGCCGAAATTCACGGCGTAGTTCGTTTCCCAATCGATGTCGACGGCGACGGCACCCGCCAGATGAATCACGGTTTCGCAGCCCTCAAGCGCGGCCAGCATCGCATCGAAATCCCGAACGTCGGCGTTGACGTCGGCGTTCTGGAGATCGATGCGCACGACGTCGTGGTCGCGGGCAAGGTCCGGGCAAAGGCGCGAGCCGATGGTCCCGTTGGCTCCCGTTACGGCAATCTTTGACATGCCGCGCGGCTTCTACTAAGCTATCGAAATGAACTGCCCAACTTGCCAAGCCGCGGTTCCCGACCGCGCGAATTTCTGCCCCAACTGCGGCGCAGCAGTAGGGCAGCCCACGACCGTCAACGGATACACGGAGCCGCAACCCGAGGTCGCCAATCCCAAACTGCCCATAACGCTGGGCGATATGTCGATCAAGGTCGAGGGCGAACTCGTGCCGGTCGTGGACGTCGAGCTCGGGCGGCAGCAAACCGTGTATTTCGAGCATCACATCGTGCTGTGGAAGCAGCCGAATGTAACGATGGGCCTCATGGGCCTACAGAACGCGGCGAAGCGCTTCTTCGCGGGATTGCAGATCTTCATTTCGACCGCCCAGGGCCCGGGGAATATTTCGTTCTCACGCGAGGCGCCGGGACAGATCGTCGCCATGCGTTTGCAGCCGGGACAGGCCGTCGACGTGCGCGAGCATCAGTTCTTGCTCGCGACCGGGAACGTCGACTACAACTTTTATTGGCAGCAGGGTCTTGCGAACGTCATCTTCGCGCGCACCGGACTCTTCATCGATCGCTTCACGGCAACGAATTCCGAAGGTTTACTGCTGCTGCACGGCTATGGCAACGTGTTCGAGAAGACGCTGGCTGCGGGTGAAATGCTGGACGTCGAACCGGGCGCCTGGCTATGGAAGGACGCCAACGTTCGGATGGACACCGTCTCGGTGCTCAAGTCGGGCGGC
>Ga0207664_10001330_pt1 | contig 16288 bp, 15 predicted proteins | sample LARL83metaG_FD_184349 | JGI IMG/M metagenome (GOLD analysis project Ga0207664, IMG submission 184349) | Corn, switchgrass and miscanthus rhizosphere microbial communities from Kellogg Biological Station, Michigan, USA - LAR L8-3 metaG... | ecosystem: Host-associated > Plants > Roots >... | reverse complement strand
GGCCAGCGGTTGACGACCACGACGCAGCAGTCAACCACGTCCGTGTTCGTGCAACTGGAACTCAACGGGCTCGCGCGTGTCGGAACCAGCCCGCTCGAACTTCTGCGGCGCAGCGTGCCGGGCTACGTGCCCACGAACGATACTTCGTTGCGCGCCCGCGAGCGAATCGAACCGCTCCCCGAATTCTGAAAGGCTGATCCCCGATGGCCGGCAAGATTCCAAGCCGTCTCCTTCCCGCGTTGGGCGTCGTGCTCCTGCTGTTTGCGCGCATCGTGTGCGCGCAGGCGCCCGCCGCACCGGCGGCTGTGCGCGCCGACGCGAACCCGGTGCCGCTCGACCGCGTGCTCGTCATCGTCAACGACGAGGCGATCACGCAATGGGACATGAACGAGCAGCGCCGCATCCTGCTTTCGCAGATGAAGGCGTCCAACATAACCGCGCCGTCGAACGACGTCCTCGACAAGCAGGTGCTCGAGCGTCTGATCATCGAGCGCGCCGTGCTCCAGTTCGCGAAGGAAACCGGCATCCGCGTCGACGATACGACGGTCGAGCGGACGATCCTGCGCGTCGCCGAGGAAAACAAGCTCGCGCCCGACGCGTTTCGCAAGGTGCTCGAGCGGGAGGGCATTCCCTACGCAAACTATCGCGAGGACATCCGCCGGCAGATCATCGTCCAGCGCGTGCGCGACCGCGAAGTCGACAGCAAGATCAGCGTCTCGGACGCCGAGGTCGACAATTACCTCGCGACGGTGGCGTCGCAGGCGGGCGGCGAGGACGAGTACCTGCTGTCGCACATTTACGTCACCGTGCCGGAGCAGGCGTCGCCGGATGTCGTCGAAGCGAGTCGCAAGCGCGCCGAGCAGGCACTCTCCGAGGTGAAGGGGGGCAAGGATTTCGGCCAGGTCGCCGCGGCCTGGTCGGGTGCGCCCGACGCGCCGTCGGGCGGTAACCTGGGATGGCGCACGCGTGCGCGACTGCCGTCGGTATTCGCCGACGTCGTGCGCAAGATGAAGCCGGGGGACATTTCCGACGTCCTGCGAAGCGCAGGCGGGTTCCACATCGTGAAGCTCGTCGACGAGCGCAACCGCGACCAGCCAACGGTCGTCGACCAGACGCATGCGCGCCACATCCTGATCAAGGTCAACGAGCAGACGTCGGAAGCCGACGCGAAAGCGCGCATCGACAGGCTGCGCGAGCGCCTCGTGGGCGGCGCAAGCTTCGAGGATCTCGCGCGCGCGAACTCCGAGGATGCATCGGGCGCGAAAGGCGGTGATCTCGGTTGGCTGTCGCCGGGCGACACCGTGCCCGATTTCGAGCATCCGATGGACAAGCTCGCAGTGAACGAGCTCTCGCAGCCGATCCGCACGCCCTTCGGCTGGCACCTGATCCAGGTGCTCGAGCGGCGCAAGCAGGACGTCACGAAGGAACGCCGCCGCGAGGAGGCGCGCAAGGCCATTCGGCAGCGCAAAAGCGACGAGCAGTTCGACGAGTTCGTGCGGCAACTTCGCGATCGCACGTACGTCGAGTACAAGACCGACGATCGCTAGTCCTCCCCTCTCCTCGCGCCCGCGCGGGGAGAGGGAGCCGGCCGGAGGCGGTTCGCCGTCAGCCGTTCACCAGGATCGCGACGCGTGTCAGCGTCGTTTGCGCGCGCGCCACGAGCGAAATCGTCACGCGCAGCTGGTCGACTTCGCCTGCGGGCGCCGACGCCATCCGCTTGACGATGCGACCGGCCGGCGACGTTTGCAGCGCGTCCGCGTTTGCGCGCGCGAGCGGCCGCCACGGCGCGTCGATCGCGGTGCGCGCCTCCACGTCGATCGTGGCGACCTCGACCTCATCGGCGAGCCCGATGACGATGCCATCGATCGCGTCGCTCGCGAGCGCGACTTCGCGCGGCGAGACGAGCACGATCCGATTGCCGGCCCCTGCAGTGAGTTCGAGTGCGCCCCGCAGCGCGCGCAGCGATCCTGCTTCGACGCGCCATCCGTCGTTGTCGGCGTGGACGGACGTGCCGAATGTCCAGAGCCGGCTTCCCCTCGGCAGTCCCGAGCGCGCGAGCAGGAAATCGCACGCCGCCTGCTCGAGCGGCGTATTGCGCCACGCGGTGAAGCTCACGTAGTCCGCGCTTTGCGCGTGCATGCCGTTCGAGCCGTTCCACGCCATCGGCGACACGAAGCGCGCGCCGGCATTCCAGAGGTCACGCAGCGCGCGGTAAGCCGCCGCGTAGCTCGGGACTCGTTCCGGATGCCGGAGATCGGCGGTGTTGAACTCGACGATTCCGAAGTCGGGATCGATCGCGCGCAGCGTCGCGTAGAGCGAGCGGCCGTTTTCCATCGGCATCTCGTTCGTCGCCGCATGGCCGTAGACGATCGCGCCGAGATGCCCGTCGCGCGGCTTGCTGCCCTCGATCGACACGCCGCCGGAGTCGTGGTTCTTCACCGGGCTCGTGATCGACAGCGCGAGCGGCATCGATTCGCCAGTGGGCGCCATCAATCCCTGCGCCGACCAGATGCGCTCGCGCGGAAGACCTGCTTCGACGAGCCAGCGCGCGAGGTCGTCGTAATGGAGTGCCACGAGGTGGCGCCGGAAATGTTCCCATTCGCGCATCCACGGGTCGTGCCAATACGGGTTTGCCGGATCGCGCGAAAACGCACGCGGCGGATCGACGTCCTCCCAGCGGCGAAACGGCTGCCGCGCGATTTCGCAAACGTTGCGCAGCGACAGCGGCGCCGGCCGGCGATAGCTCGAAAGATCGGGCACGGCGTCGGTGACTTCGCCGACATAGGGGCCCGTGCCGGCGAGCCAATGCCGGAACTGCAGCAGCGTTCCCGGGTTGTAGTCGTACCATTGCGCTTCGGCGAAGAACGGATTGACGTAGACGTCCGGGTCGAGATTGACGCCGATGAAGAGCGCGGGATGCGCATGCATGAACGTAACGACCGGTCGCGCCGCCTGCTGCAGGTTGCGCCGCTTGTAATCGCGAACCGCGCGCGCATGCACGTTGAGCGTCAGCGCGCGCGCCAGCTCGGGCGCCTGCTGCGAGCCGGGCAGGTGCGTCAGCCAGTCGTCGGGCATCACTTCGTCGCGCTCGTTCCACTGGCAGTTCGCGGCGTCCTCCTCCAGATGGTCGGTGATGTCCCAATCGGGGCAGGTGCCGGCCGCGTCGGCCCAGATGCCGCCGTTCAGCGTGATCAGCACGGGCAGGTCGCAGCCGATGGCATGCGCGAGCACCTGCGACAACGCGTCGTCGGCGATCGCGCGCGCGCCGTGGCGGCGGCTGACGTCGAAATCCGCGTCGAAGCGGTAGTCGCCGGCGCGGCCCGTCGTCGTGCGCAGGTAGAGGATCGGCACGCGCATGCCGACGCGGGTGGTCGGCGACACGTACGGCGCGTACCAGCTTTCCAGGCCGAAAGCGCCGCCGGCCGCGACACCCGACAGCGCCGGGATCACGAAGAACGGCGTCGCCCTCCGGTCGCGCAGAAATCCCCAGCGCGCATGCGGCGCCGATTCGATCAGCGATCGCTGTCCGAGCAGCTTTTCGCTGCCGTCGGCCGCGATCGCGACAATGGCGAGCGTTCGCCGCTCGATGCCCGCGGGCGCCGGATAGCGTGAAAGATCTTCGACGAGCTCGAAACCGCTGTTCGGATTGTCGGGGTAGCCGGGTCGCACGGCGGCGACGTCATGCCGAGGCAGCCCGTAACGGGCGCGAAACGCGTGACCCTCGAAGCGCAGCTCGACGGTGCGAACGCCGTGCATCGCAAGCGCCCAACCGGTGAGACGAACGTGCGGGCCGGCGATGCCTTCGCTGCGCGGCTCGTCGACCCAGCCGATCGTCGCGCCGTACGCGGGTGATGTGGGTTCGGACCGGGACATCGGACGAGGGTGATCGCGTGACGTAAAATCGACGATCGTAGCCGAAGTGCATCGAATGTCACTCGACTTTCGCGATCACACCGATATGCGCGCCCTGGCCAACGATGCCGATCTCGTCGTCCCGCGGCTGCGCGCCGAGCCCTGGTACGTCGACCGGGTGACCATCGACGGCGCGCGGCTTTCGGCCGCCGGCTGGTCGATGCCGGTCGGCGATCGCGAGCCGCCTGACGGGTGGTTCACGATCAACGGCCAGCGCTTCGATCGCATCGAGTATCCGTTGCCGCGCGCGGATGTCGGCGCAGTCTTCTGGCAGCGCAGCGGCTCGTCCCATTCCGGCTTCGAGTGCGCGATCGACGACTTGCCGCAGGCGTACCCGGGCGGCGTTCTCGAAATCCGGCGCGTCGTCGCCGATACGCCTCGCGTCGAGCGCGGGCGCGATTCGTGGTTCGCGCCCGATCCCGCCCGCCAGACGAATCTGCCGGACGAGGACCGCCGGTTTCGCGTGATCGGCGATCGCGATTGCGCAGGATTCCTGATCTCGGGCGCCACCGACTACCATCGGATGGATCGCGTACTTGCCGAAATCACGGGAAAGCGCATGCACGAATACGCGCGCGTGCTCGATTGGGGTGTCGGCTGTGGCCGCATCGCGCGGCACTTTCCCGCCCCGTTCGCGAAAGTGCTGACAGGCTGCGACATCGATCGCGACAATGTCGGATGGTGCGCCGCGAATCTTGCCGGGACGTTCGTCGCGTCGCGCCTCGCGCCGCCGTTGCCTTTCGAGCGTGACGCCTTCGATCTGGTCTACGGCGTGTCGGTGTTCACGCACCTGCGCGAGCCGATGCAACTGCGCTGGCTCGAGGAGCTCGCGCGCGTGGCACAACGCGGCGCGATCCTGCTCCTGACGACGCACGGCGAAACGGCGATCGATTTTTCGCGTTTGCCGCCTGCCGGATATCGGCGCGTGCGCGACCAGGTTCGACGCGAGGGCATCGTCGTGAGCGGCACGAACAGCCAGCTCGACGGGTACGCCGAGCACGACGGCGAGTACGTGAATGTCTATCACAGCGCCGAGTACGTGCGCCGGACATGGGCGCGATACTTCGACGTGCTGCACGTCCTGCCCGGCTATATCCTCCATCACGATCTCGTCGTGCTGCGGAAGCCATGAGCGTTGACGGCAATGGCGAGCGGCAACTGCTCGACGATCAGATCGCGTATTACCGGGCGCGTGCGGCCGAGTACGACGCGTGGTGGTTTCGCACGGGCCGCTTCGATCGCGGCGCCGACAACAATGCGGCGTGGCGCGCGGAGGTCGGCGTCGTCGAGGCCGCGGTTGCCGAAATGCTGGCGAGTGCGCGGCCGTCGACGGTGCTCGAGCTTGCGTGCGGAACGGGGCTCTTCACGCGGCACCTGGCGCCGCACGTCGCGGCTGTCACGGCGGTCGACGCGTCACCGGAGGTTATCTCGATCAATCGCGGCCGGGTCGCGTTGCCGAACGTGCGCTACGTACAGGCCGATCTTTTCGCGTTCGAGCCCGAGACGCGCTACGACTGCGTCTTCATGAGCTTCTGGCTTTCGCACGTTCCGCACGCGCGGTTCGACGCGTTCTGGGCGATGGTGCGACGCGCGCTGGCGCCCGGCGGCTTCGCGTACGTTGTCGACTCGGCGCACGATCCGACGTCGACGGCGGCGAACCATCCGACGCCCGACCGCCATGCCGGGATCGTGACGCGCAAGCTCGACGACGGCCGCGAATTCCGCATCGTCAAGGTGTTCTGGGAACCGATGATGCTTGCTGATCGGCTGCGCAGACTCGGCTTCGAGGCCGACATCGGCGCAACCGCGCGCTATTTCGTCTACGGCAGCGCGCGTTACTTCAGCGAGTAATAGACGTAACCCTTCTGCGGCACCTGGCCTTCGTCCATCGCGCGCTGCGCCTCGACTTCGGAGGGCAGCTTGTCCCACCAGATGTTGCGGCCGATCCGCTGGCTGGTCTCGAGCTCGGGCTTCTTCGCAAGCAGATCGCTGATGAAGCGCGTGTGGTCGGACACGTAATGGCGGGCGGGAAGGAACGGCATGACGCGCGAGTACCTGCGAGACGGAGAATGCATTTTATCATTTGCGCATCGGCCCTTCGACCATCCGGAACACGAAGAGCCGGCATTCGATGGCACCGTTCCACAACGGAATCCGCCGGTCGGGCTTGAGGCCGATCAGCTTCGCGAGACGCAGATCGCCGGTGAAGAGCCCGGCGGTCCATCCGCTGAAGCGACGCTTCAGCGCGTCGCCGAGTTGCGGATAGAACGCTTCGAGCTCCCGCGCATCCGCAAGGCGTACGCCGTACGGCGGGTTCGCGAGCAGCAGTCCGGCGGCCGCCGGCGCCGCCCGCGTCAGCACATCGGCCTCCTCGACGCGCACGAACGCATCGACCTGCGCCGTGCGCAGCGTCGATGACGTGCGCCCGACGGCGGCGCCCGCGATATCGCTCGCAAAAATCGAGACACTCCCGGTCGCGCTACGGACCCGGTCGCGCGCAGCCTGCCTGATTCGCTGCCACGTCGGACCGTCGTACCACGCGAGCTTCCGGAAGCCGAACGTGCGCGAAAGTCCCGGCGCGCGGTCCGCCGCGATCAGCGCCGCCTCCGTGACGATCGTGCCGCCGCCGCACATCGGATCGAGCAGCGTCCGCTCGGGTGTCCATTGGCCAAGCGCCAGCAACCCGGCGGCGAGGTTTTCGCGAAGCGGCGCCTCGTCGGCGTCGCGACGGTAGCCGCGCTTGAAGAGCGGTTCGCCGGACGTGTCGAGGTAGATGCCGGCCTCGCGTTCGGTAAGGTGCACATGAACCCGCACATCGGGCGCCCGCTTGTCCACTGAAGGACGCGCGCCGCGATCCTCGCGGAAGCGATCGCAGACGGCGTCCTTGACGCGCAGCGTCGCGAACTCCAGGCTCGTCAGCGGTGAACGCGTTGCCGTGACGTCGACGCGCAGCGTACGCTCCGCCGTGAAGTGCCGCGTCCATTCGATCGCGTGCACGAGCGCGTAAAGGTCGCGTTCGTCCCGATAGGCGGCACTCGCTACGCGCCACAGGATGCGGCTCGCGATGCGCGACTCGAGATTCGCGCGGTATGCGAGGTCGAGCGCGCCCGCAAACGCCACGCCGCCTTCCGCGGGAGCGATGTCGCTCGCGTGAAGCCCCGCGAGCTCGGCGGCGAGCGGTGGCTCGAGGCCGCGCGGGCACGGCGCGAAGAAGCGTTCGGTCATCGACGCCTCAGAATGGTTTCGCGACCGCGAGCCAGACGATCGCGACCAGCAGCGGCAGCGCGGGAATCTCGTTCAGCCAGCGGTAGAACACGTGGCCATGCCGGTTGCGATCGCGCGCGAAATCGCGCAGCAGCAGGCCGAGGTAGACGTGCAACGCAACGAGCACGAGCACGAGCGCGAGCTTCGCAGCGAGCCAGCCGCCGCCGACGCCGTATCCGAGCCAGAGCCATAACCCGAACGCGATCGTCAATGCGGCGCCCGGCGTCATGATGCCGACATAGAGCTTGCGCTCCATCGTCTTGAAGCGCGCGACGCCGACACGGTCGTCGGATGCGGCGAGCGCGTGGTACACGAACAGGCGCGGCAGGTAGAAAAGCCCCGCGAACCACGTCACCATGAATACGATGTGCAACGTTTTCACGACGTCATGCACGCGGGGCCCCTGTCCGGAATCGGCGGATGATCATGCTGTCTGCGCACCCGTCAGCCGAGCAACCGCCGCCGCGTGAGCACCAGCGCGGCGTAGTAGGCGACGAGCGCATACGCGGCGAGCACGCCGATATGGAGCGGGATGCGCGCGGGAATTTCGCCCAGCATGAGCGGCCGCGCGATGTCGATCGCATGCGAGAGCGGCAGCGCGCCCGCGATACCGGCAAGCCACGCCGGCATGCGGTCGATGGGGAAATAGACGCCGGAGAACAGCAGCATCGGCGTCAGCACGAGCGTGAAGAAGTACGTGAAGAAGTCATAGCCCGGCGCCAGCGAATTCATCACGAGGCCGAACGCGCCGAAGCAGAGTCCGACGAGAAAGCCGAGCGGCAGGACCCACAGGGCAAGCCATGTGTGACCGAAGCCGAGCGCCAGGATCACGAGCAATATCGCAACCGTTGACATCACGGCCTTCGTCGCGCACCAGACCCATTCGGCCAGCATGACGTCGTCGAGCGCGATCGGCGCGTTGATGATCGCATCCCAGGTGCGCTGCACGTGCATCCGCGAGAACGCCGAGTACATGCCCTCGAAGCTCGACGTGAACATCGCGCTCTGGCAGACCATGCCGGTGCCGATGAACGCGACATACGACATTCCGCCGACCTCCCCGACCATCGAGCCGATGCCGTAGCCGAGGGCCAGCATGTAGAGCAGCGGATCGGCGATGTTGCCGAGTACGCTCGCGATCGCGAGCTTGCGCCAGACGAGCAGGTTGCGTCGCCAGACCGGAACGAAGCGGATGGAAAGCCGCGGCAACTTCACGGTCGATGCACCGGTCATGGACTAATCGCGCAACTCGCGTCCGGTCAGCTTGATGAAGAGGTCTTCGAGATTCGCCGGCCGGTGGAGAAACCGCACGCCGGCATGCGTCGCGAGATCGGCGAGCAGCGGCGCCGCATCGGCTGCGTAGCAAAACGCGGTCTCGCCGGCGAGCTCGAGGCGATTGGACAGCGCGCGTCCGCGCGACTCGGCCCAGGTCCTTGCCGTATCGCCATAAACCTCGACGACCTCGGGCTCGACGTGCTGCTCGAGGAGCGCGCGCGGCGCATCGCACGCGATCATCGCGCCGTGGTCGATGACCGCGAGCCGCGTCGCGAGCCGCTCGGCCTCGTCCATGAAGTGCGTCGTCAGCAGGATGGTCTTGCCCTGCTTCAGCAGTTGCCGCAGGCCGTCCCAGATCAGGTGCCGCGCCTGCGGATCGAGGCCCGTGGTCGGCTCGTCGAGGATCAGCATTTCGGGGTCGTTGATGAGCGCTCGCGCCAGCGTAAGCCGGCGCTTCATGCCGCCCGACAACGTGCGAATCGACGTCGCGGCCTTGCCGGCGAGTCCGGCGAATTCGAGCAGGCGCGGAATGCGCTCGTCGAGCGCGGCGCGCGGCAGCCGGAAATAGCTGCCGTAGATGATCAGATTTTCGCGCACCGTGAAATCGGGATCGAGATTGTCCATCTGCGGCACGACGCCGACGCGTATGCGCGCCTCGCGCGCGGCTTTCGGGACCGGCTCGCCGACGAGCTCGATCGCGCCGGCATCGGGCTCGATCAGGCCGAGGCAGCAGCGCAGCGTCGTCGTCTTGCCCGCGCCGTTCGGTCCGAGCAGCGCGAAGCATTCGCCGCGATGGATCGCGAACGACAGCCCGCGGACGACTTCCTGGTTGCCGTAGCGCTTGCGCAACCCGTCGACGCGCAGGACCGGTGTGCCGTGCGGCGCAGGCGCCGCGTCTTGCGGCCGCTCCGCAACGTCGGGCAGGGCAGCCCCGTTCATCGCGGATCGGTCCGCTGCGCCTGCGGCGGCCACAGCGCGGTGACGATGCGCGCCAACTGCGGAAGCCGTCCATGGAAAAAGTGGCCGCAGCCGGGAAAGACGACAATCGGCAACTGCTGCGGACGCGCCCATGCGAACACGTCGGCGAGCGGAACGACGTCGTCTTCCTCGCCGTGAACGACGATCGTGTCGGCCGGAACCGTTGGCACGGTGAAGCGGTTGACGGCGGCGCCGACGAGCACGAGGCGTTCTGCCTGCACGCGCCTGGCGACTTGCGTTTGCACGAACGAGCCGAACGAAAACCCCGCCAGCGCGACCGGCAGCGCTTCGCCGAAACGCCCGCGCGCGAGCGCCAGCACGGCAAGCGCGTCGTCGGTCTCGCCGACGCCGTCATCGAAGCTGCCGCCCGATTGACCGACGCCGCGGAAATTGAAGCGTACCGCCGCGTAGCGCAGCGCGAAAAACGTTTTCGCGAGCGTCTGCACGACCTTGTTGTCGAGCGTTCCACCCTGCAGCGGATGCGGGTGGCAGATGAGTGCAATGCCGCGAAGCGACGGACCCGGGACGTTGAGGACGACCTCGATCGCACCCGCGGGCCCGTTCACCGTGACATGTTCCGTCGTGCGCGGCGTCATGCCCGAGAGGTTAACGCATCACGCCGGTTCAGGCGGCTTGCCCCAGGCGGGTCGGCCGGCGAGCACGAACAGCCAGGCGGCGGTCATCACGGGCCAGAGCAGCAACACGCTGCGCGTCAGGCCGTTGTAGTTCAGAAGTTGTCCGTAATGCCAGTCGAACAGCGCCGCCGGCACACGCCCGGCCAGCGTCTCGGGCGCCAGGACGGGCGCGCCGAGCGACGACAGCAAGGCGATCGCGCATACCGTCACCTGCACGGGCCTCGGCATCGCGATCGCGACGCGCAGCAACACGCCGCCGGCGGCAATGCCGACGAGCACGCCGGGCTTGAGCCACGTTTGCCAGACGGCCGGCTTCAGCATGACGGTCGCCGCGATGCCCTTCAGGAGGAGCGCGCCGACGATCATCGCGAGCACGATTTCGCCGGCATTGTGCCGACGCCGCAGGAGCAGCGCCGCGAACAGGCCGACGCCGAGCACGTGGAACCCGCTGCCGGCTGCCTGTACGAACGCGCTGGCGGTATCGTGCGGCGCCGGCGTCGCCACCATCGTCGATCCCACCGCCGTCACCGTATCGGTGTCGAACGTCACCGCAAAGAGCGGTATGCCCGGATTCATCTGTGCGACGAGCCACAGGATCAAGAGGCCGAGCCCGACATCCCCAAGATGTCCCGGCAGGAACAGCCGGGCGCGCGCCTGATACAGGAGGCGGCGCGCCGACGCGTTGCCCGCGATCGCCGTGGCCAGCATGCCGCCGAGAAGGGCGCCCGCGGTATTCGTATAAAGATCGTACGCGCTCGCGATGCGCGGCGGTATGTACATCTGCAACGATTCCATCGCGAACGACATCGCTGCGCCGACGAGCAGGCTCGATGTGATGCGCCGCGCGGGCTTCGCGCCGCGCTCCAGCAAGGCGACGAAAAAGCCGAACGGAATGTAGGCGAGGATGTTCAGGATCGCGTCGTAGCGGATCCAGCGCGTCGACGCGCCGAAGAGGAAGAACGGCGTGCCCGGCGGCGGCGCGAGCCACGGCGAGAAGGGCTCGAGCGATGCATAGACGATCGCCAGCCCGTAGAGCGCCGCGAGCACGTGCGGCAGGCGCGTGCGCGGGCGCGATGCGGGCTCTGCGGCATTCATCGCATGATCATCGCACGCCGATCAACGACTCTGACCCCCTGATCGCTACCGCGACGCCTTGATCTCCGTCCACAGCTTGTTGCGCAGCCGCCGCTGCGCCACCGTCAGGTCCTTCAATTGCTCGAGCTTCGCCTTGATTTCCGGCGGCGGAAATACGGCAGGCAGTTTGAGCAGTTGGGGCTTGATGTACTTCATCGCATCCAGGTTGGGATTGCCCGAGCCGATCAGGTTGGTGAGCTCGGCCGAATTGCGCCCGTCGAGCATGAAATTGATGAACTTCAGCGCGAGGTCGGGCCGCGGCGCGGCCTTGTGGATCACCATGTTGTCGACGGCGAGCACCGCGCCTTCCTTCGGCACGCCCTGCAGGATGTGGAACTTGCGTCCCGCCGCCTGCGCGTCCTGGTTAGCCTGGAAAATGTCGTTCGAGTAGCCGTGCACGAGCCAGATGTTGCCGACGGTGAGCTCCTTGATGTACGACGAGGCGTTGAACGCCGCCCAGTAGGGCTTCGCCTTCCTGATCACCGCGGCCGCCGCGTCCCAGTGCGCGGGATCGACGTCGTTCGCCGAATAGCCGAGGTATTTGAGCGCGGCGGCGAAGAGCTCGTTCGCGCTGTCGAGCACCGTGACGCGCCCCTTGACCTTCTCGAGGTACTTCGGATCGAAGATCACCGCCCACGTATCGGTGGGCAGTCCGAGCTCGCGGATTTTCTCGTCGTTGTAGCCGATGATCGTCGTCGACATCGCGTACGGCACCGAATACTGGTTGCCCGGATCGAACGGCGTGTTCAGATACGCGGGATCGACGTTTTTGAGGTTCGGCAGCGCCAGCTTGTCGAGCGGCTTCAACTGGCCGCCGCGGATCAGTGCCTGCACGGCGTTGCTCGTGGGCACCAGCACGTCGTAGCCGGTCGCCCCTGCGGCGAGCTTCGCCAGCAGCTCCTCGTTGTCCGAGTAATACGTCTGCACGACGTCGCACTGGCACACGCTCTCGAAGCGCTTGACCGTCTCCGGCGCGATATAGTTGTTCCAGTTGTACAGATGCAGCTCGTCGCGGGCGTGCGCGGGCCCGGCGCACGCGAGTCCGACGGCGAATGCGGCGGCAAGGATGCGGGCGATCATGTAGAGGCGTCTCCTTCGGAGCGGAACAGGCTGGGCGACAGCTTCGCCGCCATGATGATCAGCAGCAACGTCAGCAGCATCAGCAGCGTTGACACCGCGTTCACCTCCGGCGTCACCGAAATCTTGATCATCGAGTAGATCTGCAGCGGCAGCGTGACCGTGCCGGCGCCGGCGGTGAAGAACGTGATCACGAAATCGTCGATCGACAGCGTGAACGCCATCAGCGCGCCGGCGATGACGCCGGGCATGATCAGCGGCAGCGTCACGTAGCGAAAAGCCCGCGAAGGCGATGCGCCGCAATCGCGCGCCGCTTCCGTCAGCGTCTCGTCCATCCCGGCGAGTCGCGCGCGCACGACGATTGCCACGAAGCCGATGCAGAACGCGATGTGCGCCAGGGCAACGGACACGAGCCCGAGCGTTACGTTCAGCAGCACGAAGAAAATCAGCAGGCTCACGCCCATGAGGATTTCGGGAATGGCGATCGGCGCGAAGATGAGGATCGGCAGCAGACGCAAGCGCTGGCGATGCATTGCGACACCCGCCATCGTGCCGAGGACCGTCGACACGAAGCTCGCGACGAGTCCGATGACGAGCGAGTTGCCCGCCGCGGTCAGCATCTGCGTGTCGCTTGCGAGCTTGCGGTACCAATCGAGCGTGAACCCTACCCATTCCGCGTTGAGTCGCGAGTCGTTGAACGAGTAGACGACGACAATCAGCAGCGGCACGTAAAGGAACGCGTACGCGAAGACTGCCGCCGCCCGCAGCCATGGCGAGCTTCTACGCACGGCTCGCCCCGCCGCCGCGCCTTGCGACCCACGCGGCAATGCCCGCGAGGACGAGCGCGGCGACCGTCAGCGCGATCGACAGCACGCTGCCGAATGGCCAGTCGCGCGTTTCGAGGAACTGCTGCTTGATCAGGTTGCCGATCAGCGTGTCCTCGGGCCCGCCCAGGATGTCGGGAATCGCAAAGATGCCGAGCGCGGGAATGAACACCAGCGCGGCGCCGGCGAATACGCCCGGCAACGACAGCGGAAAAGTGATCCGCCAGAAGCGTTGCCACGCACCGGCGCCAAGATCCTGCGCCGCGTCGAGGAGCGCCTGATCGTGCTTCTCGAGATTCGCGTAAATCGGCAGCACCATGAACGGCAGGTGCACATACACGAGGCAGACCAGAACGGCAAAGCCGCTGAAGAGCAGCGGCACCGGCCCGGCGCCGAACAGCGCCCGGATGCCGTTGACGAGCTTCGCCAGCGCGGCATTCGGCCCGAGGATGATCATCCATGCGTAGATGCGGATCAGGAAATTGCTCCAGAATGGCAGGATGACAAGCAGCAGCAGCAGATCGCGGTATTTCGCGGAACTCTTCGCGATCAGCGTCGCGAGCGGGTACGCGAGGAGCAGGCAGGTCAGCGTCGTCAGCGTCGCGTACCACGCCGACTTGACGAAGACGCGCATGAACACCGTTTCGGTGAAGAAGCGGACGTAGCTGTCGACGTTGAGGTCGAGCTTGCCTGCCTGGTCGACGAGTGGTGCCAGGCCGCCGAATTCCGCCGGCGAGCGAAACGATGCCAGCACCATGATGAGCGCGGGTGCCGCGAAGAACACGAGCAGGTAGACGAGCGGGGGCCCGCTGACGAGCCACGCTCCCATGCGCCTGCCTCGGCGGTTTGCCATTCGCCAGCCTATCCCTCTATGAAATGCCCGGCGTTGACCGGCCAGCTCATTTCGACCGCATCGCCGACCTCGAAGAACTTCGCGCGGCCGCCCTGCGAGTTGGCGAGGAGCGCCTCGACGCGGCTGCCTCCGGGCGTTTCGACGCGATAGACGGTGACGTCGCCCATGTAGAGCAGGTCGGCGACGGTGCCGTGGCAGTGATTGTCCGGCGTGTCGACGGGCGCGCTCGCCGAGATGCGGATCTTCTCGGGCCGCAGCGCCACGGTGCCCTGCGCGCTCGATGCGATCGACGAGTGCACCGCGACACGCACGGGCCCGAGACCGGCGACGTCGACCGTGACGACGCCATCGGCGTTCGCCGCGACCGGTCCCGACAACAGGTTGCAATGACCGATGAAATCGGCGACGAAGCGCGTTCGCGGGAAGCCGTAGATACGCGACGGCTCGTCGAGCTGCTCGACCCGGCCGTGGTTCATCACCGCGATCCGGTGCGACAGCGCGAGCGCTTCGGTCTGGTCGTGCGTCACATAGACGAACGCGATGCCGACTTCCTTCTGCAGATTGATGAGCTCGATCTGCAGCTCCTCGCGGAGCTTCGCGTCCAGCGCTGCAAGCGGCTCGTCGAGGAGCAGCATCGTCGGGTGCGTGACGAGCGCCCGCGCGATCGCGACGCGCTGCTTCTGCCCGCCGGACAGTTCGTGCGGGTATCGCCGGTTGAAGCCGATGAGCCGAACGTCCTCGAGCGCGGCCCCGATGCGCGCCTTCCGCTCGCCGGCCGGTACGCGGGCCATCTGCAGCGGAAACGCGACATTGCCCTCGACGGTCATGTGCGGGAACAGCGCGTAACTCTGGAAGACCGTGCGCACCGGGCGCAGCTCGGGCGGGCGGCCTGCGAGGTCTTCGCCGTTGAGCAGGATGCGGCCTGCGTCGGGAAGGTCGAAGCCCGCGATCATCCGCAACAGCGTCGTCTTGCCGCACCCCGACGGACCGAGCAGCGTGAAGAATTCGCCGGCTTCGATCGCGAGGCTGACGCCGTCGATGGCCGTGAAGTCGCCGAAACGCCGCGTGACACCCTGTATGTCGAGCAGCGCCACCGGCGCGTAACTCCTTCGGTCGAAACGGATTGATGGCGCGGCGGATTGTAGCGGTAAATGGGGTCAGAGCGAATTTACCGCTGCGACAGCAGCAGTGCGATGACGATCGTCAGCAGCACGGCGATCGTGGCGAGCCAGCGATTGCGCGATTGCTGCGCCAGCGCCAATGCCTTGAGCGCGATGTCCGACGCGGCGGCCGGCTCCGACAAGCGCTGGTGCAGCAGCCGCGGCAGCTCGGGCAGCGTTTCGACGAGCGACGCCGCTTCCGCGAAAAATCGCCGGCGCAGCGCGCGAAAGCCGATCTGGTCTTCCATCCAGCGCTCGAGAAACGGCTTCGCCGTCACCCACAAGTCGAGATCCGGATCGAGCTGGCGGCCGAGTCCCTCGACGTTCAGCAGTGTCTTTTGCAGCAGCACGAGCTGCGGCTGGATTTGCACGTTGAAGCGGCGCGACGCGCGGAAGAGCTGCACGAGCACCTTGCCGAGCGATATTTCCTTCAGCGGACGGTCGAAGATGGGCTCGCACACGACGCGGATTTCGCTTTCGAGCTCGTCGACGCGCGTGTTCGCCGGCACCCATCCCGACTCGAGGTGCGTCGTCGCAACGCGGTGGTAATCGCGCCGGAAGAACGCGAGGAAGTTCTGCGCGAGGTAGCTCTTGTCGCGCTCCGACAGCGTGCCCATGATGCCGAAGTCGAGCGCAATGTACTTGCCGTGGTTCGCGGCGTCGACGCCGACGAAGATGTTGCCCGGGTGCATGTCCGCGTGAAAGAAGCCGTCGCGGAACACCTGCGTGAAGAAGATTTCGACGCCGGCGCGCGCGAGGCGCTTCAGATCGATACCAGCGGCGACGAGATCGGCGATGCGCCCGATCGGTATGCCCGCCATCCGTTCCATGACGAGGATTTCGCTCGCCGTCTGGTCCCAGTGGATTTCGGGCACGCGCAAAAGCGGCGACAGGCGGAAGTTGCGCCGCAGTTGCGAGCAGTTGGCCGCTTCCCGCGTCAGGTCCATTTCGTCGTGGATCGTCTTGTCGAACTCGGCCACGACGTCGCGCGCGCGCAATCGCCTGCCCTCGCGCCACAACCGCTCGACGAGTGTCGCGGCCGTACGCATCAGCGACAGGTCGTGCTCGATCACGTCGGCGATGTTCGGCCGCAGCACCTTGACGGCTACCGGCGTGCCGTCGGGAAGTTCGGCGAAATGCACCTGCGCAACCGAGGCGCTCGCGACCGGGGTGAGA